>ERZ825384.71-NODE-71-length-126126-cov-9.546755_pt1 | contig 126126 bp, 102 predicted proteins | sample MGYA00519931_ERZ825384 | MGnify/ENA primary metagenome ERZ825384 (study PRJEB31778, sample SAMEA3449200) | human gut metagenome | biome: human gut; feature: human-associated habitat; material: faeces | place: United Kingdom | collected 2010/2012 ...
ATTTCAGCTGACCGGTGAAAATGCGAACAATCGCAATCTCATTACCGGAACGCGATATCTTAATGTAGAGGGAATGCTGCCGTTTGAGAACATGGTCGCCGACTATGTAAAGGAAACCGGAAATCATGTCATGTACCGTGTTACGCCGATATTCGTCGGTGACGAGCTGCTCGCTCGCGGAGTTCATATCGAGGCAGAGTCGGTCGAGGACGGCGGGGACGGTATCATGTTTAATGTCTTTTGCTATAATGTTCAGCCGGGCGTAGTGCTTGATTACGCCACCGGAGAGGGCACGGCAGATTCCTGATGCGTTTTTTGCTCCGCACAAAGCAGAAAAATACAGCGCCGCATACTGCCGTAACAGGTAGCATGCGGCTATACTATTCTCAACTTAAAAACGACTGTAAGATACGATAATAGAGTACAAAAAATAACAGGGCATGATTTTATGTGCAGCATTCAAGGACAGAGTATTTTTTCGTTTTGTTTTTGCTTCTTTTTCTGCTGTCTGAAATTGTTTCCGAGTTTTTTCGCAGAAATATATTGACATTGCGACGCTGATATGGTATAATAACTTTCGTCGTGGAAAGATGGCTGAGCTGGTCTAAGGCGCACGATTGGAAATCGTGTGTGCGTTAGTAGCGCACCGTGGGTTCGAATCCCACTCTTTCCGCCATGAAGAGCACTTGGCTTTTAGCTGAGTGCTTTTTCATTTATATTTCCCGAAGGTGAGGGGTATTGTCCGCTGTGGGATTTACTATGGGAATTCACTCGGCAAAAAAACCGCTTTTCTTTCCGAAAAATCTTAAAAAAACCTATTGACAACCACCTCGTGATGTGTTATAATACACATCGTGCTCAGCAAGTTGAGCATCGCAATAATAATTGCTGGTGTGGCTCAATGGCAGAGCAGCTGATTTGTAATCAGCAGGTTGTTGGTTCGACTCCGACAGTCGGCTTTTTGGACCTTTAGCTCAGTTGGTTAGAGCAACCGGCTCATAACCGGTCGGTCCTGGGTTCGAGTCCCCGAAGGTCCACTGAAAGCAGTTCCATTTCATAAGATAAATAATAAATATGGCCCAGTGGCTCAGTTGGTTAGAGCGTCGCCCTGTCACGGCGAAGGTCGTCGGTTCGAGTCCGATCTGGGTCGTTAAAGGATTGTTTAATCCTTGTGGGGTCTTAGCTCAGCTGGGAGAGCATCTGCCTTACAAGCAGAGGGTCATAGGTTCGAGCCCTATAGGCCCCATTTTTATGTTTGAAATGAAGAAAAACGTCTTTATGCGTATGCATAGAGGCGTTTTTTTATGTTTTGGAATTATTTGTATTTATGGCACATTGACGAAAAACGAAAGAATAGCTATGATGGAGTAATACAAGTACCGGGAAGGTGGGGAAAATAATGGAGCAGCGCATTTTGCAATATCGAAAACAGATAGATGAATGGCTGACAGAAATGGAGCAGAACGTACAGACATTGTCACAGCACGGTGAATACGCAACGCAGGCTGTACAGAGACAGTCGGATACACAGAAAACTGATATAGAGAAAAATGACATAGAGAAAACGGATACCGAGGAACAGACCATGCAGGAAATGGTTCAGGACAAGCTTAAGGAGCATCTGGTGCAGGTAGGATTTTTCCAGCATGAGCGCCTGATCCATCTGATCGTTACGGTGACCTTTGCACTGTTAGAAATGTTGGCAATTGTCTTAAGCGTAATTTCGGACAGTCTTTTCACCTTATTACTCCCAATAGTGATCCTGATTCTGTTGATCCCATACATCCGCCACTACTACATCCTGGAGAACGAAGTGCAGAAAATGTATGTGCAGTACGATCGGATGCGGAGACTGCAACAGACAGCAGCCGGGAGCAAAATCGAAAAATCGGAGAGATAACAGAAACCATACAGTGAAAATAAACAAACGAAAAAGATAAGGGCAAAGTTATGAGGACTTCGTATAGTAAAAAACATATAGCAGGAATATCGGTTTTGTCCGGACTGACTGCGGCGCTCCTGTTACTTACTGGCTGCAGCAAGTCCGAAGAGACGGTCTATCAGATCCCGGAGGACAGAAAATTGATCGTCTATACCGCTCACAAAGCAGATGTATACGAACCGATCATCAAGGAATTTGAGGAACGTACAGGGATTTTTGTAGAGCTCAAAGCAGGAGATACTTTGGCGCTTTTTGATGAATTACAACAGGATGCACCCGGTACCTTTGACGTCATGTTCGGCGGAGGTGTTGAAAATTTTGAGGAGTGCAGAGACTATCTGGAACCTTATAAGGTCAGCGAAATCGCCCAAATTGCCGAACAGTATCGCACGGAGGGAGATGCCTATACGCCTTTTTCTGTGCTGCCTACGGTATTTATCTATAACAATAAACTGGTCTATCCGGTAGCTGCACCCAGAACCTGGGAGGAATTGCAGACCGATCGCTGGAAGGGAAAGATTGCATTCGCAGATCCCACGAAATCCGGCAGTAGTTATACAGCACTCTGTACGATGCTTCAGGTATCGGATCAGGATGAGCAGAAGACGCTGGAGGCCTTTACCGGTGCACTGGATGGTTACTTGTCGCCCTCATCTGTGGCAGTACTGGAGGAAGTCAATGCAGGTACCAGACTGGTAGGTATTACCACGGAGGGAATGGCGAGACAGAAGATTCTGGAAGGGGCAGATATTACGGTGATCTATCCTACGGACGGCACCAGTGCCATACCGGATGCCACAGCAATCGTCAAGGGCGCAAAGCATATGGAAAATGCTAAATTATTTCTGGAATTTACCGTAAGTAGTGATGTACAGAGACTGGTGGAGGAAGTCTTTTTCCGGAGAACTGTCCGCAATGATATGGAAGAGTATGCAGCACCGGAGCAAACAAAATTAAAAACGATCGATTATGATATTCATTGGGCTTCTCAGGAAAAGGAAAAAATTCTGGACACATGGGAGACGTTACAGGGGAGAACAGATGAAAAAGTGGATTAAAAAGTCGTTTCACAGACAGCTGCTGGTCTGCTTCGGTGTAGTTGCGTTATTGCCGTTATTGCTTTTTGGGGTATCCCTGATCCAGACTATGGAGACCAAGATCAACAGCGATTATGAGAAAAAAGTAACAGAGCAGGCGGAACAGATAGATGCCGGCATATTGGAATTGTTTCAGGAGTTCGAGGCGGTAGTGGAGAATATAAATGCTAATACCCGGATCGTGGAACAGATAGGTGAAGATGATACCTGGTCGAAGAGCAAGATTTACCTGCAATTCTATCGGGAAGTGACTGATTACAGAGAATATGCCCAATTTGATCTATATGATAAAAACGGAAAATGTATTTACACTACGGCACAGAGAAGTGCCAAGAGGGATCTGCCGGTATACTGGGGCATCCTGAAAGCAGTCGAGGATAGTAAAGAGACGCTGGTGCTGCGGCGTGCAGATACTAATGACAGCAATATTTTATTGTATGCAGCGGGAAAACTTATGGGGAAAGACGGTATACCGGAAGGTTATATTGTGATCAGCATGCGCACAGAAAATTTTGAAAAAGTGCTTCATGATAAGGGAAATGCCAAAGCGGAGATAGCAATCATGGACCCCTTCTGGAGAACCATTTATGATAATGGTAACCTGCAGGAAGAGCAGATCCGGGAAGAACTCATGGTTGGTCATAAGCTGCTGGGAGTATATCGTGCCGGAGAACTGCTGATCCAGCCGTTGGGAGACAGTGGATTGTATACTGCATTGTCCTGTCCCAGCGTGTTTTCAACAGAAGTATTGAACTCCATGTACAGTGTGTTGATCGTGATGCTGACCATCAGTGTCATTCTGTGTGTTCTGGTGGCTTCCCGGCTGGGTAGAAATATGACCCGTCCTATCGAACGGATGAATACGGCCATGCGTACACTGCAGGAAGGAGACCTCACTGTCAGAATCGTCTCCGACAGAGAGGACGAGCTGGGACAGATGTCCCGGAACTTTAATATTATGGCCAACGAACTGGAGCAAAGCGTGCAGGATAAGGTGGAGAAGCAGAAGGAACTTAATGCTTCCCATATTGCCATGATGCAGGCACAGCTGAATCCTCATTTCCTGTATAACACACTGGACACCATGAAATGGGTGGCGAAGGCTAACCATATCCCGGAGATCGCTATCATGGCGGCGGGACTGGCGAAGATCCTTAGGACCAGTATCTCCAAGAGACAGTTCATCTATCTGAAAGAAGAACTGGAACTGGTGAACTGTTATGTAGATATCCAGAAGATCCGTTTCAATGATAAGTTCTCGTACACCGTGGATCTGCAGGAGGGACTGGAAGAATGCGTGATTCCTAAGCTGATCATACAGCCCATCGTGGAGAACTCGGTACTGCACGGATTAAAGGAGAGTGAAGAAGGAAATATCCTTGTGCGGATCACAGAACAGGAAGCTGTCCTGTGTATTGAAGTAACTGATGACGGTTGCGGCGCTCCCGAAGAACGGATGGATGCCATCAATCACAGAAGACAGGAGCAGCTGGTGGGGCATATCGGGGTCTCTAACGTGGATACCATTATCCGGCTGACCTATGGGGAAGAATACGGCATCCATATGGAGAGTTTTACCTCAAACGCCGAAAACCCTACGGACGGACAGCGAACAGAAGCGGAAGGAGAAGTCCACGGTACGAAAGTGACATTACGATTGCCGGTAAGATACGGAGAAGCCTGAGGAACCGATACAGAGCAACGGACAGAGAGGATTTTTTATCGGATAGTGGGGAAATACAGAAAACGGGAAGAGACCATGGAGGGAGTAATACGATGTACAAAGTAATCGTGATCGATGATGAGATGCTGGTGCGCAGAGGAATCGTGATGGAGACAGACTGGCAGGCACTGAACTGTGTGGTTGTGGCAGAAGCAGGGAATGGGATCGAAGGTCTGGAAGCCGTGCGGAAATATCATCCGGATCTGTTGATCTGCGATATCCGTATGCCCAAAATGGACGGCATCGAAATGCTGAAGGAACTGCGGGCAGAAGGCAATGATGTCAGTGTGATCTTTTTAACTGCTTACAGTGAATTCTCCTATGCGCAGAGCGCCCTGAAATTATTGGCAAGTGACTATCTGTTAAAGCCTTTTGGAGACGGGGAACTGGAACAGGCAGTGAACAATGCATTGGAGAAACGTAAGAGGACACAGGAAAGATTGGAAAACAGCAAGGATGAGCCGCTTCCCGAACTGGTCTTAAATAAAGGCGACAAGAGTAAATATGTTATGGCAGCCGTAGACTATATCTCCGCTCATTATGGGGATCCGGAATTGTGTGTGGCAGAGATTGCAGAGCACCTGGGGATCAGTGAAGGACATTTGAGTCATACATTCAAAAGGGAGACGGATTATACGGTGGCGGCATACATTACCAGAGTGCGTATGCGTACTGCCATGAAACTGTTGAATGACTGCCGGAATAAGGTGTATGAAGTCGCAGAACAGGTAGGCTATCGTGATGTTGCACATTTTTCCAGCAGCTTTAAGAGGATTGTTGGTGTCACTCCCTCCGAATACCAGGATAGAAGCATGTAAAACCACAAAGATGCACAAAAGAAACGACGAAATAGCAGAAAAACTATACATAGTATCAGAAATATTAAAATAATAACAGTTTTACCTTATACAAATTGCTGAATTTCCAACGTATAATAGAATCATCAGAACGGAAGTGGGAAACATCCCATTCCAAGTAAGTGGACCATAAAGGGTTATACAAACTATATGTTTCAAGGGAGGACAGCATATGAAGAAAAGAGTAGTATCGTTACTTATGATCTGTGCACTGAGTGTTGGTATGTTAGCCGGATGCGGCAACAGCGAGACACAGAACCAGGCAACTGGAAGCGCAGATAACACACAGACAGCCGGAACCGAGACGGTGGCAGAGACCAAGACCCCGGAGGTAGCCGACGACGCAAATCTTACTGCAACTCAGCAGATCATCAAACAGGCAGAAGGAATGACCATGGAGGAACTGGCACAGAAGGCCATCGAAGAATCCAACGGCAAGACCTTTTACGGTGTAGGTAATTCCAGCCGTGGTAAAGCAGCACTTCCTCTGTTCATCGAGTATCTGCAGTCTATCGATCCTTCTTACAGCATGGAATTTGACTGGCAGCAGCCTAAGAACAACAAGATCTTTGAACAGCTGACCGCTGATTCCCTGAAGCCGGAAGGAACCTTCGCAATGACCCTGATCCAGGATGGTAATCAGATCGAATCCAAGATGACACAGACCGGAATACTGGATACGTTCATTCCCAAGGAATGGGCAGAGGCTAACGGAACCACACCCGATGCGGTGGACGGTTATCTGGCATTACAGACGCTGAATAAGGTATTCGAATACAACTGTACCGGAGATAAAGTATATGACAACTGCTGGGACTTCGTAGCGGAAGGAACTCACGCATTGTTCATGGATATTGATTCCGAGGTTGTAGGTAAGAATTTCCTGTACATGCTGACCGAAGACAAATACGCAGCCATGTTAAAGGATGCTTTCAATGCATTACCCGCTGATGAGCAGGCTTACTTCCAGCCCACGATTGATGAGATGGAATCCGAAGCCAATGATTTAGGCTTAGGCGCTGATGGTAAATATGCCCTGGCATGGATCAAGCTCTGGGTAGGCAGCTACAATGCCCAGACCGATGATGGACCTATCTGTAATACGCTGGTATCCGATTCCGCTACCGATCAGTGTGGACTGTTAGTATACAGTAAACTGCGTTCCGTAGAAGAATCCGCAGGTGTATCTGTGAACAATATTAAGGTTGCCGCTTATCAGGATGGTTATAAGGGAATCGGCGGATACGGTTACTGCCATTATCTGTTTGTTACCGATAACAGCCCGCTGCCTTGGACTGCATGTGCTTTCATCGCATACATGACCTGTACGGAAGACGGCTTCAGCGCATGGGGCAAAGACATGGGCGGTTATTCCGCTAACCCTGAAGTGGCAAAGGCAATCGAAGCTACCTATCAGCACAGCACCGGCGGTAATGATGAGAACGGTAATGTTGTATACGAGAGCAAGAATGATAGAGGCTTCGACTGGTGGTCTACCGATGGCGAACTGGTGCTGGAAGATCCTGAGTACTGTGCATCCGTATCCTTCACGGTAGGAAGCTGGATCGAGCTGTTACCGAAGTATACTGCTGAGTGATATGAGTGATATATGATATAAAAGAGTGACTATTCGTCCTGTCAGAATAAGAAATCTGCTACATCATGCCTGCATGTAAGTAGCAGTTTTCTTATTCGCAGGGGTGGATGGTTTACAGGACCAAAAGCTTGTATTGGGAAGAGAGGTTAACCATGAATCAGAGTGCCACAAAAAAAACAAGCAAGATGGTGATTGTTCTGAACAAGATCAAGACGTATTTCTCCAAGCCACAAAATATCATTCTGCTTCTGTTTGGTATCGTACTTACTTTTACCACAGTGGCGCCGATTGTGGCGATCGTCGAGGATACCTTAAAGATCCATCCGGGCACCATCGATGCACATCTTACCGGAAAAGCAAGCGGATATTCCGTTGTCAATTATGTGGATCTGTTCACCAGTAAGCTGGCGAGAACAAATCTGTGGACACCGCTGTTAAATACTGTTTTTTTGGCAGTCTTTACCTGCCTGATCTCCATTTTGTTCGGCGGTTTGTTCGCATTCTTAATTACGAGAACCAATTTAAAATGTAAAAAATATTTAAGCTCCATTTTTATTTTCCCCTACATCATGCCCCAGTGGACACTGGCAGTGGTATGGCAGAATGTATTCAACAGTAATGCAGTCACCGGAACCTCCAACGGATTGTTGGCTTCGCTCTTTCACATTACGATGCCTAAATGGTGGTGCCTGGGGCTGTTCCCCAGTGCAGTAGTTTTGGGACTGCATTATGCCCCCTTTGCCTACATACTGATCGGCGGCATCTTCCGCAACATGGATGCCAATCTGGAGGAAGCAGCGACGATTTTGGATACACCGAAGTGGAAGACCATGTTCCGCATTACCTTACCTATGGTAAAGCCGGCGATTCTTTCCACGATCCTGCTGGTATTCGGAAGCGCCATGGGAAGTTATCCCGTACCTCACTATCTGGGACTGACCACTCTGTCCACCAAGTACATCTCCATGAACTCCAAGTATACCGGGGAAGCCAGTATTCTTGCCATCATCATGATGATCTTCGGTGTGGCGATCCTGTTAATGAACCAGATGAGCTTAAAGAGCCGTAAGAATTATACGACGGTTACCGGTAAATCCGGACAGATCTCCAAGATCAACTTAGGAAAGGTTGGAAAATACCTGATCGCGATCATTCTGATCGTTATCACTTTCTTCACCAGTATTTTCCCAATCCTGTCCTTTGCACTGGAGACTTTCCTTCCGAATCCGGGAGATTATAGTTTCCTGTATACCATGGATTCCAGCGCTCTGACCACCAAGTGGTGGCTGACGGATAACAACGGAGCCGGTGCTCTGTACGGACAGCCCGGTATTCTCCACAATCCGCTGATCTGGAGAGCATTCAAGGGAACGATGTTAGTCGCTGTCTGCTGTGCTTTGATCGCAGGTACCATCGGTACCCTGATCGGTTATGCAGTATCCAAGAACCGGAGAAGCAAGTGGGCGAATTACGTCAATGGTGTGGCATTCCTGCCGTACCTGATGCCGTCCCTGGCAGTGGGCGCAGCGTTCTTCATCCTGTTCTCCAATGACAAGATCAACCTGTTCAACACTTACACGCTGTTGATCATCGCAGGTGTGATCAAGTACATTCCCTTCGCCAGCAGAAGTGCGCTGAACTCCATGCTGCAGCTGTCGGGAGAGATCGAGGAAGCGGCCATCATCCAGGATATTCCATGGTACAAGAGAATGCTGCGGATCATCATTCCGATCCAGAAGTCTTCCATTATCAACGGATATATGCTTCCGTTCATGACCTGTCTGCGAGAGCTTTCCCTGTTCTTACTGTTATGTACGCAGGGCTTTATCCTCTCCACGACACTGGATTATTTCGATGAGATGGGACTGTATGCATTCTCCAGCGCCATCAATCTGATCCTGATCGTAACGATCCTGATCTTTAACACTTTGGTAAATAAACTGACCGGGTCCAGCCTGGATGAAGGTATCGGAGGTAAATAACTATGCCGGAAATTAAATTAACACATGTTACAAAACGTTGGGGAAAATTCTATGCGGTAGATGATCTGAGTCTGGATATGGAGGACAATTCCTTTATCACACTGCTCGGACCCTCCGGATGTGGTAAGACCACTACCTTACGTATGATTGCCGGTCTGGAGACTCCTACCAGCGGGCAGATCAAGATCGGAGACCGGGTGGTATTCGACAGTGAAGCGGGAATCAATGTTCCTGCAAATAAGAGAAAAGTCGGATTCTTGTTCCAAAACTACGCACTGTGGCCGAACATGACGGTATATCAGAACATCTCCTTCGGACTGGGCAATATCAAGGAAGAACTTCCCGTGATCGATGAGGATGCCAAAGCATTAAAAAGCATGATCAAGGCACTGGAGAATCCGGGAGAGTTGGTAAAACTCATTGAGGAATGTAGAGATAAAAAGGGAAAATTAGACCTGGATATGGTCTACCTGAAGCTGATCGATAATTACACCATTTCTATCTATACTGCAAAGGAGCTGTATAATTACAAACTCCACGAGGTAGTAGACAAAGAAAGTGCATCAAAACAAAAGAAGCAGGAACTGACTGCCAAGCTGGACAGCATCCTGGCAGGTCATAAGGAAAAAGGGGAAGAACTTAACGAGAAATTCGAAGTCGTATCCGGTGGCAAGGTAGTAACCAAGGTCAGAAAATATTCCAAGGAAGAGATAGACCTGGCGGTACGCAGAGTATCCCGTATCGTTAAGATTGGAATGTTCATGAACCGTTATCCCGCAGAACTGTCCGGTGGACAGCAACAGAGAGTTGCCATTGCCAGAACCCTGGCACCGGAACCCCAGGTACTGTTCATGGATGAGCCGCTGTCTAACCTGGATGCGAAACTCCGTCTGGAAATGAGATATGAACTGCAGCGTCTGCACGTAGAGACCGGAAGCACCTTCGTATATGTAACCCATGACCAGATGGAAGCTATGACACTGGCAACGAAGATCTGTCTGATCAACAACGGTGTATTGCAGCAGTATGAAGCACCGCTGACTGTGTACAGCAGACCTAACAACCTGTTTGTGGCTGATTTCGTAGGAAATCCTTCCATTAATTTTATCGAAGCTAAGGGTGTGCAGAATGAAAACGGCAGCCTGGATGTGACGATCTTAGACGGTAGAAAGGCAAAGTTTGTTCCGAAAGAACATCTGGATCTGCTAAGATGGTTCGCAGAGAGAGATAAGAACGAAGCTGATGAGGCAGCCCGTCACAAAGAGAAAATGCAGGATAAGAAAGCTGTGGAGAAATCCAATAAGGATGAAGTCTTCAAGTATCATATTGCCAGAGTGAACGAGGACGATTACGCACTGCAGGAAGCTCCCGTGATCACCAACGAGGATTTTGTCATCGGTGTACGTCCCGAAGCCCTGCAATTACACGATGGTGCAGGACTGGACGGCGTGATCTACGGTGCCATGCCTACAGGTATGGAATCCACGATTAAGCTTCGTATCGGTGATTTCCTGTTGACCGGCGTAGTCTTTGGCAATACTGCTTACAAGATCGGCCAGGAAGTGAAGTTCGAGATCGGTGGAGAAGATATTCTGTTATTTGACAGAAAAAGCGGTAAACTCATTACAGCCGGCAGACTGCAGGTATAGTCATAAACACAGGTGATTCAACATCTGAAAAAAACGTATCGGGAAATGAGACCAAATGTCTCACTACCGATACGTTTTTGTTGTAATCGAACAAAGATTCGTATATAATGAATATGTCTGCATAGTTCCAATCTTTTGAAACAGGTGCTACAGGGTTAATGCGGGAGGCAGCAATATGAAAATCATCCATTGTGCGGATATCCATCTGGATTCCAAAATGAGTGCAAATCTGACCAAAGAAAAAGCGAGAGAACGCAAGACGGAATTGCTGACTACCTTTCAGAATATGGTTACCTACGGGGCAGAGCAGGGCGTGGCGGCGATCATAATCGCAGGAGATCTGTTCGATACGAAAAACGTATCCGCTACCGCCCGGAATGTGGTAAAAGACTTAATTCAGGGACATCCCCAAATAGCTTTTTATTACTTACAGGGGAATCATGACGAAGGAAGCTTTACGTCCAGTCTTTCGGAACTTCCGGAGAATCTTCATCTATTCGGGAACAACTGGACAAGCTATGAACTTTCAGGGACGGAGAATACCTCCGGTAAGGGAGTTGCAGTTACCGGGGTGGAACTGACACCGGAAAACAGCGGAAGCATATATAATACGCTTTCACTGGATGTGGATCAATGCAACATTGTAGTCCTGCATGGGCAGGAATCGGAATACAGTGCGAGAGATAAGGCGGAGATCATTCATCTGACGGCATTGAAAAATAAGGGAATTGATTATCTTGCCCTGGGACACATCCACAGCTATAAGAAAGAGCGTCTGGATGCGAGAGGCGTCTATTGCTATCCCGGCTGTCTGGAGGGCAGAGGGTTTGACGAATGCGGAGAGCATGGATTTGTGATGCTTGACATTGATGAGCTGACAGGTACAATTGACAGTACTTTTATTCCTTTCGCATCCCGGAAGCTCTATACCATTCCGGTGGATATTACCGGTTGTGAATCCACGACGGAAATCCTGGAACGGATGAGAGATGAGACGACCGGGAAAGGTTACCCGGAGAAAAGTCTGATCAAGTATGAACTGGTCGGAAAAATAGATGTGGAAAGTGAAAAGGATATTGATTTTCTGCTACATCAGTTCAGCCACCTTTTTTATTTTGTGAAGATTAAGGACAGCTCTGCGTATCTGGTGGATTATGCTGCTTTTGCAAAGGATAAGTCCTTAAAGGGAGAGTTTATCCGTACTGTCATGGGCAGAGCGGATCTGCCGGAAGAGGACAAGGCGACAGTGATACATTACGGATTGCAGGCACTGGCCGGAGAGGAGATCCTGGACGCATGAAACTGATCAAATGTCACATTGAGAATTTCGGAAAACTAAGTGACTTTACATATGATTTTACAGATGGCTGCAACACCGTCTGTGAGGAAAACGGCTGGGGAAAAAGCACACTGGCTGCATTCTTACGCGTTATGCTGTTTGGATTCCGGAATGAAGGGAAGAGAGATCCGCTGGAAAATGAGAGGAAGAGATACAGTCCCTGGCAAAAGGGCGTCTACGGCGGAGAACTGCAATTCGAAAGTGAAGGAAAGCAATATTCTGTCCGCAGAACCTTCGGAAGTAAAAGCGCAGAAGATGAATTTCAGCTGATAGATACGAAAACAAATCTTCCATGCAGTGATTTTACACAAAATCTGGGAGAAGAGTTGTTCCGGATCGACGCAGGATCCTTTGAACGGACGATTTTTATCTCACAGAATGACTGCGAGACCTTTGTTACGGACGGCATCAATGCCAAAATCGGGAATCTGGCGGAGAATACGGACGATATCAATAATTTTGAGACAGCGGACAAGCGGTTGAACGATCTGTTAAACAGCATGTCACCCTCTCGTAAGACCGGATCGCTCCGTCAGAGCAAGGACCGCATTACGGAACTGAAGACGCAGATCCGTAACGGGCAGGAGATACAGAATACGATGGAAAGTATTGATACCCGGAAAAAGGCGGCGATCGAGGAGAGAGAAAAGCTTTCTGCGGAACTGACAGAACTGCAGGAGAGACAAAAGAAACTGGGAATTTATAAGGATCAACAGGCGAAAAAAGAGAAGTACCTGGATCTGCGTGCAAAAATGGCACAGAGACAGCAGACTTTAAAAGAAGCGGAAAGCTATTTTAACGGCGTGATACCGAAAGGGGAAGAATTACGCGAAAAAACAGCCATCTGCAATCAGGGGATTTCTGTCCGCAAAGCAATGGAAATCTATTGCCTGACAGAAGAAGAACAGGCGCAGTGTAAAGATAATTTTCCCATGGTGGACAATGCCAGACTGGAAGAAAAATATGCTGAGGCACAAGAACTTGAGAGCCTGGAAAGTACGACAAGAAAAAATGCCCTGTCAGGGGAAGAGAGCAGACGGTTAGAGGAACTTTCCGGATATTTTGCGGAAGGAATGCCACAGGAGGCGGAGATTGACAGTGTAAAAAATGCCTGGACGAACCGCAATGAAGGAAAAAGTCTTCTGCAGGCGAAAGAAATACAGAGGAAAACCCTGCAATCCATACAGGCACAGGAAGATGCCAGATGCTTACGGGAACAGGAAGAAGCAGGTAAAAGGAAAAAAATGCTATTGCTTTTTGGCATTCTTTTAGCGCTTGGCGGTTTTGCTGTGATCCTATTGAGACAGGGAGTGATCGGAGGAGTCCTGATCGTACTGGGAATTGCAGCTGTGGCAGCGGCACTGTTGTTTACAGCAGGCAGATCCAAAGTCCAAACGGGAGAAAATACCGAGCTTTCCTATTTGGAACAGGAAATGGAAGAACTTGAGACACAGGTCTGCATAGCGGAAGGACAGATTGAGGATTTCTGCACTCGCTGGGGACTTCGGGAAGGACTGGAATTGACCTCCTGGCTTGTGGAACTGCAGAATAAGAGAAAAGATTACGAGGCACTTTTGGAGCGGCAGAAGCAGGACGGATCGGATGAAAAGACTGCGAGAATTGCCGCATTGCAGAAAGATTTGCAGCAGTTTTTTGCAGAATACGGAGAAGTACCGGAAACACAAAATTATCTTGCGGCATTGCATGAACTGGCGGGAAAGTGCAGACAAAGACAGCTTTTACTGGAAAAACAAAAGAAATATTTACAGCAAAAACAGAAATACGAAGCGCTGGAAGAACAGGTAAAAGACTATTTTGTGTCGTTGCAGCTGATTCCGGAGGAACACCCGGAAGAACAGCTGGCCGAACTGGAAAGTCATAGAAAGGATTATGAGAAGGAGTTACAAGAATATAGGAGAATCGAGCAGGAGATAAAAGCGTTTGAAGCGAAAGAGGACATTCCGGCACTTCTGGCACTGAAGGTCCCGGAGGGAGAGGAATCCCTGGAAAGCCTGGCAGATGAAATGCAGGTTCTTTCAGAGCGTATGGAAGAACGTTTTCAGACCATTGACAGCTATCAGAAGCAACTTTCCGACTTGCAGGAATCCTGGGATAATGTGGAAAATATGCAGGAAGAGCTGGAAGCGTTGCAGGAGAAGACAGAGGAAGGACTCAAACAATATGAATTGCTTGGAATGACAAAAAATCTGTTGGAACAGGCAAAGAGTTCGTTCACTGCGAAATATACAGAACCTGTCATGCAGGGGTTCCGGAAATATTACAGAATTCTCACGGGAACGGAATGCGAAAATTATCAGATGGATGCCAATACCAGATTGCAGGTGGTTGAAGGCAATATGCCCCGAGACATCGGATATCTGAGTCTGGGCAACCGTGACCTGATCGGTATCTGTATGAGACTTGCTTTGGTGGAAGCCATGTATGAGGAACAGAAACCGTTTTTGATTCTGGATGACCCTTTTGTGAATCTGGATGAGAACCGGACCAAGGGAGCAATGCGGTTCCTTGCAGAGATTGCAAAAGAGTATCAGGTGATTTATTTTACCTGCCATGGCAGCAGGGAATAAAGTTAACCCTGAAAAAATTGTTTGACTTTTTGAAAAAATAAAAATATAATGCAATAAAAAGTGTGTAGCTTATCAGCGTAAGTCCAGCTTATGCGGTGAGCACACACTTTTTTTGTGCAAAAAAACAAAACAAGGAGGATGAAATGAAGATGGCAGAAAGTAACAGGATGAAGGAGATGCCGGTAAATAAGCTCATGGTGAAGATGGGAATACCGATGATCTTATCTATGGCATTGCAGGCGGTTTACAACATTGTAGACAGCGCCTTTGTTGGAAATATGAGATCGGGAAGTGAGGCTGCGCTGAATGCACTTACGCTGGTGTTCCCGGTCCAGATGCTTATGGTAGCAGTTGCGATCGGAACCGGAGTAGGGACAAATGCGCTGCTTGCAAGAACACTTGGACAGGGAAATGGGAAAAAGGCATCGAAAGTTGCAGGCAACAGTTTATTTCTCGGAGTACTCATCTATGTAATATGTCTGCTGTTTGGAATATTTGGGGTAAAAGCTTATATTTCATCACAGACAGTTGATCCGGAAGTGATTTCCATGGGAACAGACTACTTAAGAATATGCTGCGTGATTGCATTTGGCATTATTTTCTTTTCATTATTTGAAAAGCTGCTGCAGGCAACAGGACGTTCCCTGTATTCTACGATCGGCCAGGTCGTGGGAGCAGTGGTCAATATTATTCTGGATCCGATTATGATTTATGGTATCGGTCCTGTTCCTGAAATGGGAGTAAAGGGAGCTGCCTATGCCACTGTGATCGGTCAGGTTGCATCTGCGGTACTGTTGTTTGTATTCCACATAAAATGTAATAAGGAATTTGAGCATGGTGTGAAATACATGAAGCCGGCTGGCGGGATCATCAGGGAAATCTATGCGATCGGGCTACCAGCTATTATTGCACAGGCACTTATGTCTATCATGGTTTACGTGATGAACCTGATTTTGAAATTCAGTCCTTCGGCGCAGACCGCATATGGATTGTTTTATAAGGTACAGCAGTTTGTGTTATTTCTTGCTTTCGGCCTTAGAGATGCGATCACGCCGATCATCGCTTTTGCGTACGGAATGCATAGCAAACAGAGAATACGGGATGGCATCAGATATGGATTGCTATATACGATCGTACTTATGGTCATTGGAGTGGCGATCACAGAAATATTCCCGGGGGCTTTTGCAACTTTATTTAATGCAGGACAGTCAAGAGAGTATTTTATTGGAGCAATGAGAATTATTTCCATCAGCTTTATTTTTGCAGGGATCAATGTAGCATATCAGGGAATTTTTCAGGCATTGGACGGAGGTTTGGAATCCCTTGTGATTTCACTGCTCAGACAGCTTGTCATTATATTACCGCTTGCCGGGATATTCTCCATTTTTGTAAGAAACGGACAGATGGGAGTTTCTCTGATCTGGTGGTCATTTCTCATTACGGAGTTTATCGCATGTCTGGCAGGATATGTATTTTTAAAGAAAATCGAAAGGAACAAAGTAGAAAGCTTAGGTTAAGGAGGAAGCAGCTATGACAAAAAGGATCATTACAATCAGCAGAGAGTTTGGAAGCGGCGGCCGTTTTATCGGTGAAGAAGTGGCAAAAAAACTTGGTATCGCTTATTATGATAAGGATATCATAGGCCAGATCGCAGAGCAGTCGGGACTGTCACCGAAATATATTCAGGAAAATGCAGAGTTATCTCCTAGGAAAGGTATGTTTGCCTATGCCTTTACAGGACGTGACATTACCGGAAAATCGATCGAGGACATAGTGTATGAGGCACAAAGAAAAGTGATCATGGAAATTGCTGAAAAGGAAAGTTGTGTGATCATAGGAAGAAATGCGGATTTTATCTTAAAAAGCAGAGATGATGTACTGAATGTATTCATACACGGCAATATGCCGGAAAAGGTACAGCGCATCTGCAAACTATACAATGTCAGTGAATCAGATGCTGTAAAGATGATAAATGATACAGATAAACGGCGCAGAACAAACTACAATTTTTATACGGATCAGAAATGGGGAATGGCAGATAATTATACGCTGTCACTGAACAGCTCTCAGATCGGATATTCTAAGTGTGAGAGTATCATAATGCAATGTATATGATGCCAGGGTCAAAAGGTCTAAGCCCATATGAGCATAAAAGTGGGATGATAATCCCACGATATGCGAATATTGGGTAGGCGCTATGTGCCAGTGGAACATGTTTAGCACGGAACAATTCGTAGGCAACAAAGTCAGGGGCTTTTGCCCCTGACTTCATGAATATAGTAAAGATGTTTTAATCTTCTATGGAATTGTCAGATGCTCCGCTTCCGGCAGCCCGCACGGCAATGCCATTGACTTCGATATTACCGTCCAGTTCGATGACGAGGCACTGTCTGCCATCGATCAGTTTCGTATTGACGAGATCCGTGCGCTCGGGATTGACCTTGATGACCACGTCCGGCGTCTTCACTTCAAAGCTGCGGGGGTTGTAGACATTGGTCATCATGAGGGAAGTAGCTTCACCGGCAGTGGCATCGAAACACTGGTCGAAGACCTCCATGCGGTCATTGGCTACACCGCTGCTGGCAAAAATGGTCTTTACTTCATTTTTATCCAATACCACAGGTTCGGGATCTTCTTTATGTTCCTGGGCAATCTCATTCATTTTCTCGTGGATATTTTTCACTGTCTCGATATCACAGCTATCGCCCAGGGTCTCTTCCACCAGTGACTGGAAGGTTTCCTTCTGACCGCCTGCGGACAGAGGAAGAGGACAGCCTAACATCAGATCCACGAAGTTCTCCTTTAATTCCTCCGCATCCTTGGAATAGTACAGAGTGCTGTGCAGGTCAGTGCTTCTGTCATTAAACGCAGGGAACAGGAAAGCAGCGTCCGGCATACCTACCACCCAGTCGCGGATACGGTTCTGGAAGGCGTTTTCCACTGCGTTGTAGCTTAGTCCCGGCTTGGACAGATCCACAGGACAGATGCAGGTAAGGATATAGTCATAGACTTCATCGGAAGCATCCTCCATCTCAATACCGTCTCTGGTGCGTCCCGGCACATCGTAGGCATCGTGGATCAGCAGGATCAGGTAATTACCGACATATTCATAGGATTCAATGATACGGTCATAAAACTGTTCCAACAGAGCATCGTCCTTCAGACGGCTGTCTCTGAGACGCAGCAGGAATTCCTGTGTGCCGCCCTCCGTTTCACTCTTTAACGGGAATTCCAGATTCAGCAGATTTTTGCCGATGGTGCCGGACAGACTCTTCCGCAGAATCTCGAAATATTTGAACATTACTTCCTCCGGCAGTGCCAGAAACGCCTGCTTTAATTCCGTCTTTTTATTCTTCTCTCCATCCACGTAGCATCCGCAGATTCTTGTGATGGAGCAGTTTTTCGGGGTGAACAGCTTTTTGATCTCGCTGATTTCCTGTTTTGTCATGAGAGTACCTTCTTTCAGTTTCTGTATGATTTCGAATTGATACCAGTATAATATAAAATTTACCGGGGGACAAGTAGATCCAGGTTATAGAATTTTTAGAAATCCTTCATTTTGTTATAATTGTTTTCTGACAAATAAGGTGTTATCATAACATTATCAAGAGAAGCCAATCACCACAGGCGATATATAGTGATGACCCGGAGACGTTTTACCGCCCCCGCTCTGGCAGAAAGAAAGAGGCGTGTGTTTATGGAACAACATGATTTAAGTAAGATCCAGAAATTACAGGAGAAAGGAAAATCCGACAAGATCATCAAATATCTGAGTTCTTCCGATGACACCGTGGTGGTAGCTGCACTGGAAGCTCTGAGCCAGATCAAGGATGAAGACAGTGTTAACAGCATTGCCCACATGATCGACAATCCGGATACGAAGATCCGTATCGAAGCAGCAAAAGCATTAGGCAGCATCGGCACCGAATATGCCAAGACCTATCTGCTGCACAGACTGAATGCAGAACAGGATGAGACTGTGAAGACAGCCATCAAGGAAGCACTTCACACCCTGGCAGAGCATCATTAATTTAATTTGCTTTACTCGTAGTTTTTCTACTTATACATTTTCCCTCTTATTGGCGTCCGGGTCATTCCGGGCGCCTTTTTTTATTCTGCGAAATTTGGAAAAATCTTGCGACGGGTTCTGCTTGAAGCTACGACGCATATCTATTTATAATAGAACGGTACGTGAAAAAAGTAGTTTTGTAGTCATGGAGGTAGTTTAATGGAAAAATTAAACATTACAACTACAAAGGATAATGAAAAAGTATACAAAATCCTGGGGGATCTGATGAATGCCAACAAGGAATTCCAAATTATGATCACGGTTCCTTCTACGAAAAACGCCAAAGACAGCACAGTAAAAGCGACAGAAAAAAAGGAACAGACCCAGGAAGTCATCCATGACCTGGAAAAGGATGTCACGGATATGATCCATGAGATCGGAGTTCCGGCACATATCAAAGGGTATCAGTATCTGCGGGAAGCTATCATGATGTCAGTGGAGGATCCGGCAATGATCAGTTCCATCACGAAGATCCTGTATCCGACCATCGCCAAACGTTTTCAGACCACACCCAGCCGCGTAGAGCGCGCTATCCGCCATGCCATTGAGGTTGCCTGGAGCAGAGGGCGCATGGAGACCCTGGATGCCATGTTCGGTTACACGATCGACACGGGCAAAGGCAAACCTACCAATTCGGAATTTATCGCGCTGATCGCTGACAGGATCCGACTTTCTTACAGAAACTGAGGCAAAACCGCAGACTCTAAAAGATTTGTAAATTATCGCTGCCCTCTTTTCTATGAATCGTAAACATGGTATAATCAATCTATATTTTGAAATACAAGCCGTAGCATATGTGGAGGGTTTACATGAAAAAAATTCTTTTTGCCGCATCGGAAGGCGTACCTTTTATTAAGACCGGAGGACTTGCGGATGTCGTAGGATCTTTGCCGAAGTATATTGACAAGGAGTATTTTGATGTAAGAGTGTTTATCCCGAAGTATACCTGTATGAAACAGGAGATGAAAGATAAACTCAGGTATGTGACACATTTCTACATGGATTTCAACTGGCAGAATGTGTACGTAGGTGTTCTGGAGGCAGAGGAAGCCGGGGTGCATTATTATTTCATTGATAATGAGAGCTATTTCGGTGGTTTTAAGCCTTATGGGGATGATCCCAGATATGAGATCGAAAAGTATGCATATTTTTGCAAGGCAGTGCTGTCGGCATTACCGCTTTTGAATTTCCAGCCGGATCTGATCCATTGCCATGACTGGCAGACAGGTCTGATACCGGTATACCTGAAGGAGCGTTTCCATGGCGGAGATTTCTACCGCAATATGAAGTCTGTAATCACCATACATAATCTGAAGTTCCAGGGAAAATGGGATGTGAAGACGGTACAGAGCATTACCGGATTGCCGGAGTATTATTTTACCTCTGACAAGCTGGAGGCTTATAAGGATGCGAACCTGCTGAAGGGCGGTATCGTATTTGCGGATGCGGTGACTACCGTAAGTGATACTTATGCGGAGGAGATCAAGACGCCGTTCTACGGTGAGGGACTGGACGGACTGCTGCGTGCGAGAAGTCATGATCTGCGCGGTATTGTCAACGGCATCGACTATGGAGAGTTCAATCCGGAGACGGACAAAAATATCGTAAAAGCCTATAATGCAGTGAATTTCCGCAAGGAAAAGGTGAAGAATAAGCGTGCCCTGCAGGAAGAGCTTGGACTTCGCGTAGATGATAAGAAAATGATGATCGGTCTGGTATCCCGACTGACAGACCAGAAGGGTCTGGATCTGATCGCTTATGTGATGGATGAACTGTGCCAGGATGATATCCAGTTCGTGGTACTGGGCACCGGTGAGGAACGTTATGAGAATATGTTCCGTCATTTCGACTGGAAGTATGGAGACAAGGTGTCTGCCAACATTTATTATTCGGACGCACTGTCCCATAAAATCTATGCGGCTTGTGATGCTTATCTGATGCCGTCTCTATTCGAGCCCTGCGGTCTGAGTCAGTTGATCGCGCTGCGCTACGGTACCGTACCTATCGTCAGAGAGACCGGCGGACTGAAGGATACTGTACAGCCCTATAATGAGTATGAGAGCACCGGTACCGGCTTCAGCTTTACGAATTACAATGCACACGAGATGCTGAATACGATCCGCTATGCGGAGCATATTTACTATGACAGGAAGAGAGAGTGGAATAAGATCGTGGATCGTGCCATGGCCACCGACTACTCCTGGAAGGTATCCGCCGGAAAATATCAGGAGATGTATGACTGGCTGATCGGATAAAGAACTGGAATAAGGTAAGATTACATATGGCAGATAAGAACAGTTCCAAGAACAATTTTATCATGCAGGCGGGAATTCTGGCGGCAGCCGGAATCATCAGCAGAATCATAGGGCTCCTTTACAGGGGCCCTTTACAGAGTGTCATCGGGAATCTGGGACTTGGTTATTACCAGTCGGCGTATAATTATTATACGATCATTCTGTTGATTTCCTCTTATAGTATTCCCTCGGCAATTTCCAAAGCTATCGCACAGAAGCTGGGAGAGAAGGAATACCGCAACGCCCACAGATTGTTCCACGGAGCCATGATTTATGTACTGGTGGTTGGCGGTATAGCCAGCCTTTTTCTGTTTTTCGGAGCGGGATTATTCGTGTCCGGAGCAGCGGTCACAGTACTGCGCACCTTTGCACCGACGATCTTCGTCTATGGTATCCTGGGAGTTTTACGAGGGTATTTTCAGGCACATAAGAGCATGGCACAGACCTCCGTATCGCAGATTCTGGAACAGATTGCCAATGCGGTAGTCAGCGTAGGCGCGGCATATCTTCTGATCCAAATGTTTATGGGAACGATGGAGGTCCCGGCGGATCAGGCAGGGCAGGTGATGAGAGCAACTTACGGTGCCGTGGGAAGTGCACTGGGTACCGGTGTCGGCGTATTAGTGGCGCTGCTTTTTATGGCGGGAGTCTATGCTCTGAATCGTGGAATGATCCTGCGCAGAGTGCAGCGTGACAGGCATGAACATGTGGATTCCTACGGACAGATATTCAAGACGATCACACTGGTGGTGACCCCGTTTATTTTGAGTACGGCTGTATATAACTTAAGCAGTACGGTCAACAACAGTATTTATACCAAATGGTATCCGTCCCTTCGGAATCTGGATACGGTATCTATTTATGAAAAATATGGTATTTTCTCAGGACAATCCCTGACAATGTCCAATATTCCCATAGCTTTTGCATCCGCTATGGCATCGGCTATGATTCCTTCCGTAGCACAGCTCATGGCAGCCCGGGATGTGAAGGGAGCCCGAGAGAAGATCGGACTGGCAGTGAAGACTACCATGGTGATCTCGATTCCCTGCGCTGTGGGACTTTTTGTGCTGGCGAAGCCGGTGATCAGTCTGCTGTTCACGAATAAGACGGCAGAGGAACTGAACCTGGCGGCAGCCCTTTTAATGACATTGTCACTGTCGGTTATCTTTTATGCATTGTCGACATTAAACAGTTCCATTTTACAGGGGCTGGGCAAAGTCAATACCCCGATCATCAATGCGGGAATCTCGCTGGTGGTGCAGACGGTGGCAGCAGTGTTGCTTCTTATGTTCACGAGCCTGGATCTGTACAGCATTGCCATTGCCAATACGCTGTATTCCGGTATGATGTGTGTACTGAACCAGTGGGCAGTAAGAAGAGCAGTAGGCTACCGGCAGGAGATCGTCAGAACTTTCGTAATTCCGGCGTTCGCCTCTGCGTTTATGGGAGCGGCAGCCTGGGCAATCTACGAAGGACTGTATATGGTGACGAAATCTATGAGGATCTCTGTCATTCCAGCAATCGTGATCGCTGCCGTAGTCTATTTTGTCATGCTGATACTGATGCGGGGTATCACGGAACAGGAGCTTCGCAGCTTCCCGAAGGGATATCTGTTAGTGAAGGTAGCGAAGAAGTGCCGTTTATTGAGATAAAGAGAATCTATGTACAGAAAGCAGCCTGCTTCATGACGATGGAATCGTCAGAGGCAGGTTTTTGTGTGCGCGGGCGTAAATATTCATCGTGGTACTTACTGCGGAGTGTCCCAAGAACTCCTGCACATCCAGTCCAGTGCTTCCCTTCCTAAGTACATTCCGTCCTGTCTGACACACACCAGTGAAATCTCTGTGTAGTCCTCCGAAACTTTTTGCATTCCGTTCAATGAATACAGTTTGTAGTATACTCGGCTCTTTTCTCTGACTTCCTTGTAGTAATTCCTCTGATAAAGCTGTCCGTACTGAAAGCGTTGCTTGTGCTGTTCCTTTTTTGCCTTTCGTAAGATTTCAGCGAGGGTATCGCCAAAATCCACAATGTTTTCATTTATTTACAAACCATTAACTACATCTCTTCCGGACACTCCATACCTAATAAACCGCATGCCTCACACAAGATTTTCTGTACCATATCTGTCAAAATCAAACGTGCGTTTTTCTCTTTTCCTTCTGCCTGCAAAATAGTGCAATCATGATAAAACTTATTAAAAGCTGTTGCTAACGAGATGACATACCTTGCAACTACAGACGGTTCATTTTTCTCTGCCGCATTAATAACTGCATCCTCGTAACCAGCTAATACTTTTACCAAATTATAAGTCACATCATCTGTTAAAGCCTCAAAATCAACTTCACTAACCTCTACCATTTTACCCGCTTTACGCAACACGCTCTTTGCGCGTGCATAAGTATATTGTGCATATGGTCCGGTAGTTCCATCAAAGTTCAAAACTTCCTTCCACGAGAAATCAACATTCTTGATTCGCTGATTAAATAAATCATGGAAAATAATTGCTCCCACGCCAACTTTTTTTGCAATTTCTTCTTTATCCGTCAACGAGGGATTCTTTTCTATTATCGCATTATAAGCACGCTCTATTGCCTCTTTCAAAATATCTTCTGCATAAATAATATTACCGCCACGTGTTGAAAGTTTTTCTCCTGCAAGACTAACCAATCCATATGGAACATGAATCAATCCATCACTCCAATCATATCCCATCACTTCAATGGCTGTAAAAATTTGTTTGAAATGAAGAGATTGTTCTAGTCCTGTCACATATAAGCACTTTTCAAAATCATATGTTTCCTTACGATAAAGAATTGCAGCAATATCACGGGAGTGATAAGTGGATCCTCCATCACTTTTAGTAATTAAACAAGGGGGCATATCATATTTCTCCAAATCAATTACTTGCGCCCCTTGACTCTCAACTAGCAAATCCATTTCTTTCAATTTCTCTACTAATGTCGGCACCTTGTCACGATAGAAACTTTCACCCAAATAAGAATCAAATGATATTCCTAGCAAGTCATAAATACGTTCAAATTCAACCATACTGATGTCTTTGAACCAATTCCAGATTTCTAATGCTTCAGGATCATTTTGCTCCATTTTTACAAACCATTCTCGTGCCTCTACAATTAAGTTCTCATTAGTTTCTGATTCATCATTAAACTTCACATAAATACGCAGTAATTCCTCTATTCCCTTTTCTTTTACCAGTTCTTCACTGCTCCACAATTTGTATGCAACAATCAATTTACCAAACTGAGTTCCCCAGTCACCTAAATGATTGATTCGTACCACATCATATCCTAACTTTTGATAAATCTTGTATAAAGAGTTTCCAATTACTGTTGTACGCAAATGTCCCACATGAAAGTTCTTTGCAATATTTGGCGATGAATAGTCCATACACACCGTTTTTCCGCTACCAATCTGCGACACTCCGTACTTGGCTTTTTGCAACGACTCAAAGCATTTTTTGACAAATAAAGCACGTTTCAAGTGAATATTACAATATGCCCCTACGCTCTCTACTTTTTCAATTCCCAATTCAGCTTTCTGTTCATTCAAGTTTTCTACCAGCTCAGCTGCAATCTGCATAGGATTTTTACGCATTTTCTTAGCCATTGAAAAACAAGGCAAAGCTAAATCTCCCATTTTCTCTTCCGGCGGAATCTCCATTGTCTTCATCAATTCCTCTTCCGACATTTCCACTAATACTTTTGATAAATACTGACAAATCTTCTTTTTCATAGTAACCTCCATTAATTCTGATATTTGTAAATAGATAAAAAAAGAACCGCAATGGAATTAGCTTTTTGCTAAATCTATTACGGTTCTGTATCTACAACATTTATAAACAGCAACCGCACAGAAACAAGACGTACACCCTTGTAACCATGCGGAAATAAACAATGATTACAAGAGCTTACGTCTTCTTTCTCTACGTCTTAAACTGTTCATACAAAACGTGTTCATACTTTTATCCTCTTTAAATTTGATATTTACGATAATAGCACATAGCTCAGATGATTGCAATAATTTTCTATTTTTCATAATATTGCATATTCTCATTGATGTATGAACATAATTATGCTATAATTGTGCCAAAGAAAGGAGCGAATATCATGCCACTTATTATGCCTATTAAAGATTTACGCAATACAACCGAGATTTCTAATATCGCACACAAGGAACAGGAGCCTATTTTTATTACCAAAAACGGATATAGCGACTTGGTTGTTATGAGCAGTGAACTATATGATAAATTCGCAAGAATGAATCACATCGACCAAGCAATCTTCGAGTCTGAGCAGGAAATTGCTAACGGAGCAGAAGCAGTCGACGCAGAAATAGTTTTTGCAGAATTGGAGAAAAAACATTTTGGATAAATACAACGTAAAGTTCAACCCTAGAGCAATCCGTGAATTAGACTGCATTTACGAGTATATTGCGAACGAGAAATTAGCTCCTGAAAATGCCAAAGGACAAGCTGACCGAATTAAAAAAGCCATTTTAAGCTTAGATACCTTTCCTCAATCCCACCAAGAGCGAAACGAAGGCAGATATGCCGGAAAAGGCTACCGACAGTTACTGATCGATAACTACATGGCTATTTTTCGCATCAATGAACCACGCAAAACCGTTTATGTAGTAACAATACAGTATCAGGGACGGAATCTATAAAGAAAGTACCAAATGATTTGTAGCGTCATTTGGTGCTTTCTTTAGCCCTTCCTCTGCCTTTACACAGTCAATCCTTATATATCCGGCATAAGTGCATATATCAATGCTGTTGTGGTAAACTTTTCCCCTTATCAGCGGTCATAAACAAGGGTAAAACGATATAACAGTTATTAAATCCCTGAAAATACCTCAAGCGCTAATTCTAAATTGCCGGACATATTAACTATTTCTGACAGAAGGGATCCCCGCCATTCTTGAATAATGAGATCATCTCCTGACCGACGCTGATCGTGGAAGGCAGATCCGGCACCTCTTCCCGGGAGAACCATTTTGCCTCACCAAGCTCAGATTCCTGTAGGGTGATGGCAGAATCCCCATCCAATTTGGCGAAAAATCCAATCATGGCGGAATCGCTGAAGGACCAGGGCTGGGATTTGTAATAGACCAGATCACTGACCTTTAGTCCGACTTCTTCCATGATTTCACGTCTTGCGGCACCCTTGAAAGTCTCACCGACTTCCACAAAGCCTGCCACCAGCGCCCAGTGACGGTAGGAACCGCCGGCGTAACGGGTGAGCAGAATCTTGTCTCTCCCGGTATCCACGATGGCGATAATGACAGCCGGAGAAATCTTGGGATATTCGATCTGACCGCATTCCGGACAGATGCAGGCGCGTTCCGTGGTACTGGGGATGGTTGGATGTCCGCAGCGTCCGCAGTATCTGCGGTCCAGACGGAAACGGTTGATCTGGGTAGCGGTGATCCCGGCAAATGCCAGATATTCCGGTTCGAAATTATGAAAGACACCGGAAGGGTAGAGATGATCTTCCGGAATCATCAGAGCACCGGCGTCTTCTGCCGTCTTGCGATAGAAAGCCTTGTCATCAATGGAAAAGAGATATTCGCAGTCCAGGAAAAAACGGTCTATGGGCTGGCGGATCTGAAGTAAATCGTGGACTTCTTCGAAGGTGGGCAGAAATCCGACAGAACTATTTTCGGAGGGAGTAGTTTTGCCCGGCAGGTATACTTTTTCCCCGTCAAACAACAGCAGATAATCGGAAGTTTTTGGTTCCTGATTCCGGAACTCGGGATAATATTTATGGGGATCGATTTTGTGTATCATCATAAGGCAGTTCTCCTTTTGAAATATAGGTTAAATATAGTTTTTAGAGACGAATCGCCGATTGGCATTTATTACGTTTTTATGGTTATTTTGAGGAAGGACATCATAAGAATATAGTAGTCCACTGTGGGAAATAAGTCAATTAGTCGGTAAATGGTCGTCAAATATAAGGAAAGCATTTGAGATTCCCAAGTATATGTGCTAAAATATTCTGTGACTGTTTTGGAACAACTTGCGCGGAAAATGCGTTCCGAAAAGTCAAAGATTATGAGAAAATACAGTGGACACTTTTGAAAGCTTTTATCGTATCGTAAAAACTGAAATATTGCGATGGAAATCGTAAAATTGTCTTTGGCGTAAAAGCGTCTGCGGAATGGAGATTAGTATGATACAGATGATCTTACCGGAGGGAAGCAGTTCTCTCCTTGCTTTTTTTGGAATCCTTTTTGCTTTTGGAGCTACGGTACTGGCAACGGCAAAATTAAGTCCATATCTGCCTAAGGATGCCGGAAGAGAATTTGCCCATGACGGAAAATTGTCTGCGGGGAAACCCAGAGGCGCCGGAATTATTTTTGTCCTGGCATTTGTGGCATCTGTTCTGCTGTTTTCCCCTTTAAGCGCAGAGCTGGTGATCTACCTGCTGCTGATCGTGGTATGTATGATGACCGGGTTTTTGGATGATGCGTCCAAGACACCCTGGGGAGAATATAAGAAGGGCTTTTTGGATTTGTGTGTGGCAGCACTGGTAGCCATCACTTTTCTGAAATATAATTCCAACGTGGTGGAGCTGGCATTGTTCCATGTAAAGTTCACGCTGCCACCTGTGGTATTCGCCATTCTCACGGTGATCCTGGTATGGACCTCCGTGAATGTGACCAACTGCTCCGACGGTGTGGACGGACTGTCCGGAACTTTGACTATTATCACAATTATGTCTATCTACATTGTGGATCGCATGAAGGATGTGAATGAGACTTACTCTTTCCTGATCCTGCTGTTTGCCGTATGTATTCTGGGCTATTTGTGGTACAATGCCACACCCAGTAAGCTGATGATGGGGGATGCCGGTTCCCGGGCCATGGGATTGTTCATCAGCATTGCCATTTTGAAGAGCGGCTGCCCGTTCCTGTTCATCCCGCTGGCGCTGGTGTTGATCCTGGACGGAGGACTGGGACTTCTTAAGGTGTCCCTGCTCCGTTTCCTGAAGATCCATATTTTGAAAAATGTACGTACCCCCCTGCACGATCATGTGCGGAAGGTATGGGACTGGTCCAATACCCAGACGGTATTCCGATTTGCTATCATTCAGATCATTTTATCTTTGGCTGTGATCTATGCAATGCAATTGTAAAATGTTGGCATGCCGGTAAAACATAGCGGTTCAGATCGAATGGCTGCTTGAGGCAGAAAAGTGCATTTGCCACAGGAAAAGAAAGATGTATCCCTGATGCGAAGTGAAGCAAGTAAGTGAATAGATAGAAATGGAGAAATTATGTACGATGAATTAACCCCCACTGACATTAAGAAAATGGAAGAAGAGATCGAATACCGCAAGCTGGTCGTGCGTCCCAAGGCACTGGAAGATGTCAAAGAAGCCAGAGCCCACGGTGATCTCAGCGAGAATTTTGAATACTATGCAGCCAAAAAGTATAAGAATCAGAACGAGAGCCGGATCCGCTATTTGGAGAGAATGATCAAGACCGCGAAGGTCATCTCCGAGAACTCCGCAGCGGATGAGGTAGGTATCAACAACACCGTCACGGTGGAATTCGTAGATGACGGCACGGAAGAGGATTACAAGATCGTGACAACCGTCCGCGGTAATTCCCTGGAAGGTCTGATCAGCAATGAGTCCCCCTTGGGCAAAGCACTCCTTGGCAAAAAAGTAGGCGACATCGTTCATGTGCAGGTCAACGCCAATGTGGGTTATGATGTGGAGATCAAAGCACTGAAAAATACCGAGGATGACGGAGACAAGATCCGCAGCTTCTAGTACCTTGTTCTGCAAATAACCAGACGAATAACTCGTATAAATTTCCATCTGCGGCATCAGAAAAGCTTGACAATTTTTGAATGCTGTACGAGTCGTTTGCGGAACATATAAGAATAGAAAGAAAAAGGAATTATAAGAATGAAGAAATATCTGCTGTTTGATCTGGACGGTACCCTGACAGATCCTAAAATCGGAATTACTACCTGTGTGCAGTATGCACTGCACTCCTTCGGCATCGAGGAGCCGGATCTGGACAAGTTAGAGCCTTTTATCGGACCGCCACTGCGTGACAGCTTTATGGAATTCTACGGTTTCACCGCAAAGCAGGCAGAAGAAGCTGTGGCAAAATACAGAGAGCGCTTTCAGGATACGGGACTTTTTGAAAATGAGGTCTATACCGGTATCCCTAAGATGCTGCGGGAACTTCAGGCTAAGGGATATTTTCTGGCAGTAGCATCCAGCAAGCCCCAGGTATACGTAGAGCGTATCCTGGAACATTTTGATCTGAAAAAATACTTTGTTGTAGTGGTGGGCAGTGAACTGGACGGCAGAAGAGAGACCAAAGATCAGGTGGTACAGGAAACTCTGCGTCAGCTCTTTGGAGAGAGCCCTGTGGATCCCGCACAGGTCTATATGATCGGTGACAGAAAGTTCGATGTGGAAGGAGCCAGAGCGCTTGGAGTGGAGAGCGTGGGAGTGACCTACGGCTACGGAAGCAAGGAAGAATTAAAGGAAGCCAAAGCAGACTATATCGTGCAGTCCGTCGACGAACTGGAGAAATTCCTCCTCCGCGGCAGCGAAGAACTGCGAAACAGCAATCCCGATGCCAAAAAGAAAAATCCCATGTACCAGAGAATCTGGACAATGGTGTATTCTTTCCTGATGTTTATTTTGGTGCGTAACGTGATCCAGTATGCCCTGTTGGCACTTCTGTATCAGCTGGCACAGTCCGGAGCCTCCGGCGGACTGGTGGATCTTCTGATCCTGCGGGATGAGACCGGCGCCTATAACGGCTACTCCGGAGACGTCTCCAGCATCATAGCGGGACTGGGATTCATCGGCGGTGCCATTGCCGTATGGTCCACAGCGAAACTGCTCATTGACAAAAATAAAGAGGACATGCACCTAAGCCACCTTAAAAAAGAAGGCAAAGCCAGATACGCCCTGCTGGTGGCAGCGACCATCGGTGCCGTCATCGGATGCAACCTCCTGTTTGAACTCCTGGGAGTGACCAACAAATCCGAAGCTTATACCGAAGTTGCATCCCAGCAATATTCCGCACACTTTATCGTAGGAATCCTCGTATTTGGCTTCATTTCCCCCATAGCAGAGGAACTTTTGTTCCGCGGAGTTATCTATGGATACCTTCGCAGGTTCTTAAACCTCAGACTCGCCATAGCCCTGTCCGCCCTGATCTTCGGTGTCTACCACATGAATTACGTCCAGGGTGTGTACGGCTTCCTCATCGGCTGCCTTATGGCATATGCTTACGAATACTTCGGAGAGTTCAAAATGGCAATCTTTGTCCATGTGGCATCCAATGTCCTCGCCTACTGCCTCTCCTACACCGCCATCGCCGTCACCGGCTTTGTCAGCTGGCCTGTATGCGTGATTTTCCTGGCAGTGGCAGTTGTATCCCTCGGGATGCTCCACAAACAGAAAAATATATTTTAGGCAATAAAAAAGTACATTTGTCACCATCCAAATACTTGATAAGATATACAAAGATGGACAGCGTAACCCAGCAGCCGAAAACAGGGTAAGGATAAGCAGGCCACTACGCTCTGCAACATGAGTGCATCGTGCTAAAGCACGCGCGTGCCGCGTTCCTTGCCCTGTTCTCGACTGCGGAGATATTATATCTTAAAAGGAGCAACATATGAAATTCAGCATCATCGTAGTCTGCTTAAACCCAGGTCCTAAACTGAATCAGACCCTGGACAGCATCCTGTCCCAGACCTACCCTGATTTCGAGATCATCGTCAAAGACGGCGGCAGCCGCGACGGCTCCATAGAAACCATTCGCGAGGACAGACATATCCACTTATACCAGGAACCCGACCACAGCATCTACGAAGCCATGAATCAGGCAGTCTCCCATGTGACCGGCGACTATATTCTCTTCCTAAATTGCGGTGACCTTTTCTATGACAACGAAGTTCTGAGTCGCACCGCACAGTTCATGGAACAGCACCCAGCGAAACTTCAGGGCATCTACTACGGCGATACCTACAGCGCGAAGACAGAGACGAAGATATCTTCCCCGCCCCGCATCACCGGTTTCGTCTGCTACCGCAACATTCCCTGCCACCAGTCCTGCTTTTATGCTGCAGACCTGTGCAGACAGAAGCCCTATGAACCCCAATATAAGATCCGTGCAGATTACGAACATTTCCTCTGGTGCTATTATCGTGCCAAAGCACCCATGCAGTATTTGGGACTTACCGTGTCCTCCTACGAGGGCGGCGGCTACTCTGAGACCAAGGAGAACCTGAAGCGCAGCGCTGCAGAACATAAGGAGATCACGACAAAATACATGAATCCCGGCGAACTGTTCCGCTACCGGGCAGTGATGGCACTGACGTTTGCGCCTCTTCGCACCGCACTGGCAGAGAGTAAACACTTTTCAGCAATGTATCAGAAACTGATGAGCAAGGTGTATGGCCGGAAACAGGAAAAATAGGGGAAAAGCCCCAAAAAGTTGTGTGGAAAATATATTTTTAAAGAGAAAATTAATACAATTTCCAGATAACACACATGCAAATAATAGAATTGACAAATTATCTGACAATTCATAGAAAAATCTATATTTACAAATGAGAAAAATAGGTGTATAGTACAGAAAAGGTCGCAATGAGGCGCTCGAAAGAGTCTCATTGCGACCTTTTTTGTTACTATTACGGTCTTGCGAATGAGGTTCAAAACAGTAACAGACGGATTAAGAAGAGAGAAATAGAAACCCGGAAAGGAGAACTATATGTTTGATGTAAAACAGGAGCTGCCCAAGGCACCATTATATCGGGAAGAATTTGAGCATGATAACTGCGGTATCGGAGCCTGTGTCAATATTCACGGAGAGAAGAGCCGCGCTACCGTTGAAAATGCGCTGAAGATCGTAGAGAATCTGGAGCACAGAGCCGGTAAGGATGCGGAAGGTAAGACCGGTGACGGTGTCGGTATTCTGACCCAGATCCCTCACAAATTTTTTGCAAGAGTCACAAAGGCTCTGGGCATGGATATCGGCGGAGAGAGAGAATACGGTGTCGGCATGTTCTTCTTCCCCCAGGAAGAGCTGCGCCGTAACCAGGCGAAGAAGATGTTCGAGATCATTGTGGAAAAGGAAGGAATGGAATTCCTCGGCTGGCGTGAAGTGCCCACTTTCCCCAATGTACTGGGACACAAGGCAGTAGAGTGCATGCCCTATATCATGCAGGGCTTTGTGAAAAAGCCCGTTGATGTGGAAAAAGGTCTGCCCTTCGACCGCAGACTTTACATTGCAAGGCGTGTATTTGAGCAGTCTTCCGATGATACCTATGTGGTCTCTCTTTCCAGCAGAACCATCGTATATAAAGGAATGTTCCTGGTGGGACAGCTTCGTACCTTCTTTGCAGACTTACAGAGTGAGGATTACGAATCTGCCATTGCTATGGTACATTCCCGTTTTTCCACCAACACCAACCCCAGCTGGGAGCGTGCTCATCCGAACCGTCTGATGGTACATAACGGTGAGATCAACACCATCCGCGGCAATGCCGATAAGATGCTGGCTCGCGAAGAGAACATGGAATCCGAGCATCTGAAGGGTCAGCTGCATAAGGTACTGCCTGCCATCAGCAAGACCGGTTCCGATTCCGCGATGTTAGACAATACATTGGAGTTCCTGGTAATGAGCGGCATGGAGCTGCCTCTGGCAGTCATGATCGCCATCCCCGAACCTTGGGCGAATAACAAGGCAATGTCCCAGACCAAGAGAGATTTCTACCAGTATTACGCTACCATGATGGAGCCCTGGGACGGTCCCGCATCCATCCTGTTCTCCGACGGAGATATCATGGGAGCCGTGCTGGACAGAAACGGTCTGCGTCCTTCTCGTTACATGATCACGGATGACGATACGCTGATCCTGTCCTCTGAGGTAGGTGTGCTTCCCATTGATCCCACGAAGATCAAAGTAAAAGAAAGACTTCGTCCCGGTAAGATGCTTTTGGTCGATACCGTACAGGGAAGAGTCATCGACGATGAGGAGATCAAAGAAAAATATGCTTCCAGACAGCCTTATGGAGAATGGCTGGACAACAATCTGACCGAACTGAAGAGCATCCATATCCCGAACTATCGTGTTCCGGAATACACCTACGAAGAGCGCCAGCGGATGCAGAAGGCTTTTGGCTACACCTACGATGAAATGAAGCAGAGCATTCTGCCGATGGCAAAGAACGGCAGCGAAGCTATCGCAGCCATGGGTGTGGATACCCCACTGCCAGTGCTGAGTAAGACGAATCATCCGCTGTTCCATTATTTCAAGCAGCTGTTTGCACAGGTGACCAACCCGCCCATTGATGCCATCCGTGAGGAGATCGTAACCTCCACCACCGTATACATCGGTACCGAAGGCAACATCCTGGAGGAGACTCCGAAGAACTGTAACGTTCTGAAGGTCAACAACCCGATCCTGACCAACACCGATCTCTTGAAGATCAAGAACATGAAAGTAGACGGTTTCAAGGTAGAAGTTGTACCTATCGTATATTATAAGAACACCAGCTTAGAGCGTGCCATTGACCGACTGTTCGTGGAAGTGGACAGAGCTTACAGAGAAGGCGTGAACATTCTGATCCTGTCCGACAGAGGCGTGGATGAGAACCATGTGCCCATTCCTTCCCTGCTTGCCGTATCTGCCCTGAACCAGTATCTGGTACGCACCAAGAAGAGGACCAGAGTCGCACTTATCCTGGAATCCGGCGAACCCAGAGAAGTACACCATTTTGCTACATTGCTTGGCTATGGTGCCTGCGCTATCAACCCTTATCTGGCACAGGATACCATCAAGGAGCTGATCGAGAGCAATATGCTGGACAAAGATTATTATGCTGCAGTGGATGATTACAACAACGCTGTTCTCCACGGCATTGTCAAGATCGCTTCCAAGATGGGCATCAGCACTATCCAGTCCTATCAGGGCTCCCAGATCTTCGAGGCTATCGGTATTGCACCGGAAGTGATCAGTAAGTATTTCTCCAACACCGTATGTCGTGTGGGAGGTATTACCTTAAAAGATATTGAGCAGCAGGTAGACGACCTGCATTCTCAGGCATTTGATCCGCTGGGACTGAAAAACGACCTGACCTTAAACAGCCCCGGACATCACAAGATGCGCAGCGGCGGTGACGAGCATCTGTACAACCCCGCTACCATCCATATGTTACAGGAATCCACCAGACGCGGTGATTACCAGATGTTCAAGCAGTACACTGCCATGGTCAACGATGAAGATTCCATCAAGAACCTCAGAGGACTGATGGACTTCAATTATCCGAAAAAGGGCGTGCCCATCGAGGAAGTAGAGCCGGTAGAGTCCATCGTGACCCGATTCAAGACCGGTGCCATGTCCTACGGTTCCATTTCCAAGGAAGCCCATGAGACCATGGCCATCGCCATGAACCATCTGCACGGCAAGAGCAATTCCGGTGAAGGCGGCGAGGATCTGGACCGTCTGACCGTAGGCCCGGATGGACTCAACCGTTGTTCCGCCATCAAGCAGGTAGCCAGCGGACGTTTCGGCGTCACCAGCCGTTACCTCGTAAGTGCACAGGAGATCCAGATCAAGATGGCACAGGGAGCAAAACCCGGCGAGGGCGGACATCTGCCCGGAGGAAAGGTGTATCCATGGATCGCCAAGACCAGACATTCCACACCCGGTGTGGCCCTGATCTCTCCGCCCCCTCATCACGATATTTATTCCATTGAGGATCTGGCGCAGCTGATCTACGATCTGAAAAATGCCAACACCCAGGCAAGAATCTCCGTGAAGCTGGTATCTGAAGCCGGTGTGGGAACCGTAGCAGCCGGTGTAGCCAAGGCGGGAGCCCAGGTCATCCTGGTATCCGGTTATGACGGCGGTACCGGTGCGGCACCGAGGAACTCCATCCACAATGCCGGACTTCCCTGGGAGCTGGGACTGGCAGAGACCCATCAGACCCTGATCATGAATGGATTGCGTAATAAAGTCCGTATCGAGACCGATGGTAAGCTGATGAGCGGCAGAGACGTAGCCATCGCAGCCATTTTAGGTGCTGAGGAGTTCGGTTTTGCTACCGCTCCGTTGGTAACCATGGGTTGTGTTATGATGAGAGTATGTAATCTGGATACCTGCCCGGTAGGTGTGGCTACCCAGAACCCGGAGCTGCGGAAAAATTTCCGCGGTAAGCCGGAATATGTGGAAAACTTTATGAAATTTATCGCACAGGAGCTGCGGGAATACATGGCAGCACTGGGCGTGCGTACCGTAGATGAGCTGGTTGGCAGAACTGATCTGCTGAAGAGAAAAGAGCATCTGACCGAGCGTCAGGAGGAAGTGGATCTGACCCAGATCTTAAGCAATCCTTACGAGGGCAGCAAGCAGAAGGTGACCTTCGATCCCAGGCAGGTCTATGACTTCCAGTTAGAGAAGACACTGGATGAGAAGGTGCTGTTAAAGCAGTTAGGAAAAGCCATCGACGCAGGACAGAAGCGCAGCATCGAAGTAGACGTCAGCAACACCGATCGTGCTTTCGGTACGATCCTCGGAAGTGAGATCACCAGAAAACTGGGCGATGATGTGGACGAGGATACCTACCATGTACTGTGTAAGGGTGCCGGCGGACAGTCCTTCGGAGCCTTTATCCCCAAGGGCCTGACTCTGGAACTGGTAGGCGACAGCAACGACTACTTCGGCAAGGGCTTATCCGGCGGTAAGCTGGTGGTATATCCCCCTCAGGGCAGTAAGTTCAAGGCTGAGGAAAATATCATCATCGGTAATGTGGCACTGTACGGTGCAACCTCCGGTAAAGCATTCATCAACGGTGTGGCAGGCGAACGTTTCTGCGTACGTAACTCAGGTGCCATCGCAGTCGTTGAAGGTGTAGGTGATCATGGTTGTGAATACATGACCGGCGGACGTGTGGTAGTCCTGGGACCCACCGGTAAAAACTTTGCAGCCGGTATGAGTGGTGGTATCGCTTATGTACTGGATGAAGGCAACGATCTGTACAAGCGTCTGAATAAGGAAATGGTATCTTCCAGCGAGATCACATCCAAATATGACGTGCTGGAGTTGAAATCTATGATCCAGGAGCATGTGGCACTGACCAATTCCGCCAAGGGTAAGGAAGTGCTGGACAACTTTGGAGAGTATCTGCCCAAGTTCAAGAAGATCATCCCTCATGACTATGAGAGAGTTTTGAAGACCATCGTACAGATGGAGGAAAAGGGACTGAGCGCAGAGCAGGCACAGATCGAAGCATTCTATGCCAACACCAGAAAGTAAATGGGAGGCCAGTGTGAAAAGTAATCCTGAAGATTACTTTTCACACGACTAATTTGTGTCGCGGGCGCCACAAATTAGTTTATCGCAGAACTAAATCTGAAATTTAGTTCGCGATTCTTCCGACGCCGACGCGTCTGCAGAATGGAGAGAGTCATGGGAAAACCAACGGGATTTATGGAATATAAAAGGGAAGTCAGCGTGGCTGAGGATCCGAAGAAGAGAATACAGCATTTTAACGAATTCCATGAGCATCTGCCGAAGGAAAAGCAGCGTTTACAGGGTGCCAGATGTATGGAATGCGGCGTGCCCTTCTGCCAGTCGGGTATGATGATCTGCGGTATGGCCAGCGGATGCCCCCTGCACAATCTGGTGCCGGAGTGGAACGATCTGGTATATACCGGCAACTGGCAGCAGGCTTACAACCGTCTGAAGAAGACCAACAATTTCCCCGAGTTCACTTCCAGAGTATGCCCTGCCCTGTGTGAGGCGGCATGTACCTGCGGGCTGAACGGGGATCCGGTCTCCACTAAGGAGAACGAATATGCCATCATTGAGAATGCTTACAGCGAGGGCTATGCAGCAGCCAAGCCCCCTGTGGTACGCACCGGCAAAAAGGTAGCAGTCATCGGCAGCGGTCCCTCCGGACTGGCAGCAGCGGATCTGCTGAACCAGAGAGGACATCAGGTCACAGTATTTGAGCGTTCCGATCGTGTGGGAGGACTGTTGATGTACGGCATCCCTAACATGAAGCTGGAGAAGCAGATCATCGACCGCAAGATCAATATTATGAAGGAAGAGGGTGTCACCTTTGTCACCGGAATCGACATCGGCAAGGATATCAAGGCATCCAAGCTTTTGCATGATTTTGACCGTGTCGTACTGGCATGTGGTGCTTCCAACCCCAGAGACATCAATGCTCCCGGCAGAGATGCCAAGGGAATCTATTTCGCGGTGGATTTCCTGAAAGCGAATACCAGGAGTCTGTTGGATTCAAATTTTGAAGATAAAAAATATGTGGAGACCAAGGGGAAGAATGTGGTCATCATCGGCGGTGGTGATACCGGTAATGACTGCGTGGGAACCTCCATTCGTCACGGAGCAAAATCTGTGACCCAGATCGAGATGATGCCCAAGGCACCGGACAAAAGAGCTGAGAACAATCCCTGGCCCGAATGGCCGAAGGTCTGCAAGACCGATTACGGCCAGGAAGAAGCCATTGCGGTCTACGGACATGATCCGAGGATTTATGAGTCCACGGTCAAGGAATTTATCAAGGATAAGAATGGCAATCTGAAAGCTGTGAAGATCGTGAAGCTGTCCTGGGAAAAGGATCCGGCTACCGGACGCATGAAGATGCAGGAGATCGCCGGAAGCGAGCAGATCCTGGATGCGGAGATCGTACTGATCGCAGCAGGCTTCTTAGGAACCCAGAAATACATTGCCGATGCTTTCGGAGTGGAATTAAATGAACGCACCAATGTAAAAACTGCACCCGGGAAATACCAGACCAGTGTGGAAAATGTATTCGTCACCGGCGATATGCACAGGGGACAGTCTCTGGTGGTGTGGGCGATCCGCGAAGGCAGAGAAGCTGCACATGCTGTGGATGAGAGCCTGATGGGGTATTCTAATCTGGTGATCCAGTAGTAATCTCAATTTTACATAGAAAAATCATTTGCTTCCGGGCGAAAAGATGGTATGATAGAAGCAATGATGTATAGTCGCTTTGGCGGCGGATTGAGAGGACGAAATGGACAAGATTATTTTAACAGGTGACAGACCCACCGGAAGATTACATGTGGGACATTATGTAGGCTCCTTAAGAAGACGTGTGGAGTTACAGAATTCCGGTGAATATAAGAAAACTTTTATCATGATCGCAGATGCACAGGCACTGACGGACAATATCGAGAATCCCGAGAAGGTACGTCAGAACATTATCGAAGTGGCACTGGACTATATGTCCTGCGGACTGGATCCCAGTAAGGCAACGATCTTCATCCAGTCTCAGATCTCCGAGCTGTGTGAACTGACCTTTTATTATATGGATCTGGTAACCGTAGCGAGATTACAGAGGAATCCGACCGTTAAGAGCGAGATCCAGATGCGTAACTTCGAAGCCAGCATCCCCGTGGGATTTTTCACTTATCCCATCAGCCAGGCATCCGATATTACGGCTTTCAAGGCAACCACCGTTCCCGTAGGCGGCGACCAGCTGCCCATGATCGAGCAGACCAGAGAGATCGTGCATAAATTCAACACGGTATATTCACCGGTATTGGTGGAGCCCAAGGCACTGCTGCCGGAGAACGAGGCATGTCAGAGACTGCCGGGCATCGACGGCAAAGCGAAAATGAGTAAATCCCTGGGCAACTGTATCTATCTGTCAGACAGCGCAGACGATGTACGTACTAAGATCATGAGCATGTACACTGATCCCGAGCATCTGCTTGTCAGTGATCCCGGACATTTAGAGGGCAATACGGTATTCACTTATCTGGATGCGTTCTGTCGGCCGGAGCACTTCGAGAGATATCTGCCGGATTATGCAAATCTGGACGAGCTGAAGGCTCATTACACCAGAGGCGGTCTGGGTGACGTGAAGGTGAAGAAGTTCTTAAATAACGTAATGCAGGAGACCTTAGAGCCCATCCGTAACCGTAGAAAAGAATTAGAGAAGGATATTCCCGCCGTGTACGAGATCCTGAAGAAGGGCAGCGACGAGGCCCGCACGGTGGCAGCACAGACATTATCTGAGGTGAAGAGTGCAATGCGTATCAACTACTTTGATGATGCGGAACTGATCCGTATGCAGAGTGAAAAATACGAGGGACAGTAAGATAATTTATTAACGCTTCAGAAGTTTACTTCCGGAGCGTTATTGTTATCTGCAGGATTTCTACAGAGTACAGAAGGAGGCATAAATTATGACTGATAGGGACACGGGAAATAATAGGAAGAATAATATTTCCGGACAGGATGAGATATTTGATTATGAAGATCTTTCGGAAGAAGATGATTTTGCAGAGGATGACTTTGCGGATGACTCTCCGGAAGACGGTGAAATCGTTATCCACTTCAAACTATGGATGATTCCTGCATTTATCGGTATGGTGATTCTGGCGATTCTGATCTGTATTCCTCTGTGGAAGTTAAGCCATCATAATAGTAACGACGGGGGCGGGGATACACTTCCAGCGGTGATAGTAACGGAAGAGACTAAGGCGATGGAGACTGTTACAGAACCTGAGACCACGGCAACCCCAGAACCGACAGCGGCACCCACGGCTACCCCGGAGCCTGCAACTCCTGAGCCGACTGCAACGCCCACGCCTGCGGCAACCCCGGAGAACCGACCGGTAGTGGAAGATACCCCGGCACCTGCACCGGTATCCGATGGCAGCATGACTTTTATAGAGGTAAATGATACTGTCACCGCGAAAGATGTGAGCAATCTCCGCAGCACGCCATCGACCTCAGAGGAAGGGAATGTGGTGGGGCAGTTGAAAAACGGTGAGACACTGACGCGCACCGGCAGAAATGATGACACCGGTTGGTCAAGACTTAATTACAACGGGCAGACTGTCTATGCGGTATCCGCTTATCTGACTACGGACACCTCTTATAAGACACCGACAGTGCCGGTGAATTCCAACCGAGTCAGCACCCAGGACGGCAGAGTTATTGTATTCGTGGATTGTGATGACTATATTACGCCTAAGGATCTGATTAACCTGCGGACAGAACCCAGCACCAGTGAGGGGGAGAGCACCGTGCGTACCCAGGTAAGGAACGGAACGAATCTGCACCGCACCGGATACAGTGAAGCCTCCGGCTGGTCCAGAGTGGAGTACAACGGCGAGATTCTGTATGCTGTGACGAATTACGTAGTGTCCGGAACAGCCCCGGAATGATCCGGATATTTGAAAAGGGCAGAATGCAAAGAAGCGGTATCTTTACGGGATACCGCTTCTTTAGCGTAAGATTTTATTAGAGAAAAGTATTAGGGACTGGCGAATTTATTTCGGTCTCACGGTCAGTCTCTGGATCAGACCGTTTTCATCGGTCTCACGAACCGTGGCGATAGCCATGATGTTGTAGCCGCCGAAGTTAGCAATGAATTCGGCCTGCTCGTCATTAACGACCTCAGCATCTAAAATGGAGTAACGGCGGAAGCCGAATTTGTTACGGAAGAACATGTTAATGGCTTCTTTTCCGTAGATATGATACTCCTGTTGGGAAGCGGAGGTGGTACAATAGTCACACAGAATGCCGTCGGGAGTGAACAACTCTGCAAGTCCGGCAAAATCTTTATTTTCCATAGCTTCTACATATTTTTCAATGGGTCTCATAGCATGTTCCTCCTTAATATACCTTTTCAGAATTTAACAGTGCATCGGTACCGCCGTCTACGAACATGATGTTGCCGTTGACGCCTCTGGCGGAATCGGAAGCTAAAAATACCATAACTTCCGCAATCTCTTCCGGTGCCATCAGACATTCCTGACCGTACTTAGTGGGAATGGGGAGAGCGTTCAGCGCCATCTTCGCGGTGGTGCTCATGGTAGCGGTCATGGCAGTATGTACGTTGCCGGGAGCTACTGCATTGATGCGGACACCGTTGGCTGCCCAGGTAGCGGAGACTCTGCGGACCCATCTTGCCAGAGCGTACTTGGTGGATACATAGAGGCTGTTACCTACGGAGAGGTTGGTGGAATCCATAGAGGATACCAGGCTTAATACTCTCTTTTCATCGCCGATGTTATTCAACAGATCTACGATATCTTTCCGTCCGGCACCCTGGGAAATGGTGTTGGATACGGTGACTACGCAGCTGCCGTGCTTTTTCTGCAGGAGGTCGTAGACGCCCTTTGCAATGGCTACGGTCCCGAAATAGTTCAGGGAAATGATCAACTCCAGATTGCCGCAGGCACCGGAGACACCGGCATTACAGATCATGCCGTCGAGACCTTCGGGATGCAGCTCGTGCAGCTTGTCTACTGCAGTCTGTCTTCCCTCCGGCGTGGCCAGGTTCACACAGATGTCGCCGCCCTTCAGATCAATGTTGATGACTTCGTGTCCTTTTTGAAGCAACAGTTCTTTTGTCTTGGCGCCGATTCCGCTGGATGCGCCGGTGATTGCATATACGCCCATATTAATCCTCCTTGTTTTCCGAAGGAAAATCCTGCTCTTCATGAGGAACTACCCTTTTGGTGCGGAGAGAATTTGTCCTTCCTGCTTGCTTTTACTTTATAAGTTTATTATAATAAAAACTGACCTCTTTTAAATAACCAAAATAAGAAAATATAAGGATACCAGATGCTAACCTATGACCTGACTGCACGTGGCAGAAAAACCATGTATGAATACTTATATGAAGCAATGAAGGCTGACATCTTAAGCGGTCGGCTGACTGCCGGAGAGAAGCTTCCTTCAAAACGAGCGTTTGCTGAGCACTTGCAGGTAAGTGTCAAGACTGTGGAAAATACCTACGAGCAGCTGCTGTTGGAAGGCTATATCCGGTCGGAGGAGAAGAGAGGATATTTTGTCAATCGTCTGGAAGTGAAGAGCACAGCCACTCCGGCGTATGCTTCCTTTGTGACCCGTTTCCGGGAGGAGGAATATCTGGCGGATCTGACGGCAAATAATATTCAATATGATAAGTTCCCCTTTGCCACCTGGGCGAAGATCATGCGTCAGACCCTGACGGATTACGATACGTCTCTGCTTAAGACAGTTCCTTTTAATGGAGTGGAAAAATTAAGAGTGGCAATCGCGGAGCATTTGTACAGGTACCGCGGCATGCAGGTATCGCCCGATCATATTATTGTGGGTGCGGGAACGGAATATCTATACAGCCGCCTGTTACAGCTCCTTGGGAAAAATGCAAAATTCGGCGTGGAGAATCCGGGCTACCGCAAAATTACGAAATTATATGAAGTGGGCGGCGTGGCATGGGATTATGTAGACATCGACGGACAGGGAATGAAGGTGGAGCAGCTGGAGGAAAAGTGCATTACTGTGGCGCATGTGTCGCCGGAACACCATTTTCCCATCGGACTGGTCATGCCGGTGGGAAGACGGCAGGAGCTGCTTCGCTGGGCGGCAGAGGAGCCGGAACGTTATATCGTGGAGGATGATTTCGACTGTGAGTTCCGCATGGTGGGCAAACCCATCCCTTCCATGCAGTCCATGGATCGGAATCACAGAGTTATCTATATCAATACTTTTTCCAAGACTATGGTACCGTCCTTACGTATCGGCTATATGGTGCTGCCGGAGAAGCTGATGGAACGGTATATTTCCACCATGAATTTCTATTCCTGTACGGTATCCGGTTTTGAGCAATATGCCATGGCGGCTTTTCTGGAACAGGGATATTTTGAGCGGCACATTCGGAGACTGATCAACGATTACAGAGGGCAGAGAGAGCGGATCTGCCGTTTGTTTCGTGGGTCACCCTTAAGCCGGATCAGTCAGATCTATCAGGATGATGCCGGAACCCATTTTTTACTGCATGTGCGGACGGATTTAAGCGATGTGGAGATCAAGTGGGCGGCAAGGCAGCGTGGAATCCTGGTGAACTGCCTGTCTGAGTACTGTTTTGCAGATACGCAGAAATACCGTGGAATCCTGGTCATTCATTATTCTGATATGGAGGATGAGGTGCTGCAAAAAGTGATCGGGGCGCTGGAAGAGATTTTTTTATAATTTATAATTTTTTCCAAATGCGGGAACACTGACAAAAAAGAATGTAGTGTTATCGCATGGAAGGAGAAATTATGAATCAGAGAGTGGGAAGAAGCAGCATCCGTCTGGCACAGCCTGTGTGTGTGGTCGCAGGTGCCAGTATCGTAGGAAAAAAAGAGGGCGAAGGACCGTTAGGTGCCTTGTTCGACATGGTGGGAGAGGATGATCTCTTCGGCTGTAAGACCTGGGAGGAGGCGGAAAGTAATCTCCAGAAGGACGCAGTCTACATGGTCATGGAAAAGGCCGGGTGGAAAGCAGAGGATGTTTCGTATCTCTTCGCCGGTGATCTGTTGGGACAGTGCATTGCCACTTCCTTCGGTATCTCCGCTTACAATATTCCTCTGTTTGGTGTCTACGGAGCCTGCTCCACCTGTGGGGAAACGCTGACACTGGGAGCTGTGATGGCAGCGGGAGGTTATGCGGAGCATGTGGTCTGTGTGACTTCCAGTCATTTTGCCAGCGCGGAGAAAGAGTTTCGTTTTCCGTTAGATTATGGAAACCAGAGACCGCTGTCTGCCAGCTGGACCGTGACAGGAAGCGGAGCCTTTGCCCTGGGGCTGAATCAGAAATGCAGAGCTCATATCACCGGCATGACTCCCGGACGGATCGTGGACTATGGACTCAAGGATTCCATGAACATGGGGGCCTGCATGGCACCTGCCGCCGCAGATACCATCGAACGCCACCTGGAGGATTTTCATGTGCAGCCTCAGGAATATGACCGGATCATCACCGGGGATCTGGGAAGCGTGGGACAGACAGTGTTGATCGATCTGCTGCGGGAAAAAGGAATTGATATTGCCGGCAGACACAGTGACTGCGGCATTGAGATCTTTGATGCAGATGCCCAGGACACCCATGCAGGTGGCAGCGGCTGCGGCTGCAGCGCCGTGACTCTGGCAGCATATATTCTGCCGAAGCTGGAATCCGGCGAATGGAAAAAAGTCCTTTTCCTACCCACCGGAGCCCTGCTCAGTAAGACCAGCTTTAATGAAGGCAAAAGTGTGCCGGGGATCGCACATGCGGTAGTGTTGGAGAGTCCGGCGGTGAAATAGTGAAAAGCAGCAGGTCAGAAATGATTTGCTGCTTGATTTCTTTTAGAGAAAAGTCTAAGTATTTCATGGTATTTTAGAAATGGGCATGGTAAAATATTTATGATGCCAGGGTCAAAAGGTCTAAGCCCACATGAGCTTGCTCATAAGTGGGTGAAAGACCTTAGGACCCGCCCCGATATGAGCATAAAAGTGGGATGATAATCCCACGATATGCGAATATTGGGTAGGGTGCTATGTGCCAGTGGCACATGTCTAGCACGGACCGAAGCGGAGCGGAGACGTGGGAGTGCGTAGCACGGAGCAATCCGCAGGCATCAAAGTCGGGGGCTTTTGACCCCGACATCATAAAAAATAGAAGAGATTATAAGATTATAGATGAAAGACAGAATTTATATATGTCACACCTACTATCATGTATATGTGACCTTTTTGAAAGAACTGAAATTGCGTGCTGAGGCAGATCCTGCGAAGGAAGCGGGGGCTGCTACTTTAGTGCTGTCCAAAATGTCCACCAACTTCGAGAACCTGAAATCTCGCGTGGAGAGCACCGGATTGTTTGAAGAGGTACTGGAATTTGATGAGAAGCGGGAGGACTTTTTCCCGGAGCTTGCAAAATACCGTGAGGACACAGGCAGCTTTCTGGGGAATCTGAAGAACCGGATCCGGTTTACGAAGGAGTATGCCAGACTGGAAGCCCCTTACGTGCCGGTGAATCTTAGGGAATATAAGGATATCTATGTCTATTGTGATTCCGATCCCATCGGTTATTATCTGAATCAGAACCGGATCCGTTACCATGCGGTGGAGGACGGGCTGAACTGTCTGAAGAATTTTGATGCGGCGAGATATGACAACAGAGGCCATTTTAAGCTGAAAGCCTTTTTGTCCATGTATCTGAATCTGATCTTTGTGCAGAACGGGTACGGAAAATACTGTATGGATATGGAGGTAAATGATATCTCGGCAATTCATTATCCCTGTCCCAGATACATTGAACAGCCGAGGAAAGAGCTGGTGGACCGCCTGACGGAGGCGGACAAGCAGCTGATCCTTCAGGCGTTTGTGAAAAATAAGGAAGAACTGGAGCACCAGATTGCCGCTAGCAACAAGGTAGGGGATAAAATACTGATCCTTACGGATCCTCTGTGTACTTTGGATGTCAGAGAGAAGATATTCCGGGACGTTATCAAAATGTACGAAAAAGAGGGAAGTATTTTTATTAAGCCTCATCCCAGAGATGAACTGGATTACCGGAAATTGTTCCCGGAGTATCCGCAGTTCGATGCTACCGTGCCTATGGAAATGTTGAATTTCTTCCCGGGACTGAAGTTCAAAAAAGTAGTGGGAGTGCTGACGGAAGTGAAGGGGCTGCCCTTCGCAGAGGAAGCGGTGCGTCTGGGACCGGATTTCATGGATGCCTATGAAGATCCCCTGATCCACAGACAGAATGAACAGATCTGAGAAATGAAGAACCGGAGAACTGGAGAACTCTATGTTACAGATAATTAAGAAAATGAATGTCCTGCTGGACAAAAAACAGAAGAGAACCATGGTGGGGCTGATCATCCTCATGGTGATCAGTGCATTTTTACAGACCGCTGGTGTGGGTATGCTGGTGGAGGTCATGCAGATCGTCATTGATCCGGAGGCAGTACAGCACAGCAGGGTGGCGGAAGCCTGCTATGAGATTATGGGAGTGGAGAGTTATCGTACCTTTTCCATTATTGTCATGGTGCTTCTGATTCTGGTATTTGTGGTGAAGAATCTGTTTACTTATGTACAGCAGAAGCTGACATTGTCATTTGTCTATACGAACCAGTTTTGCACTTCCGAACGCATGATGCGCAACTATCTGCGCCGCGGCTATGAATTTTACCTGAATGCGGATACTGCTGTGGTACAGCGCAGTATCACTTCGGATGTCAATAATATGTATGCGCTGATCTTATCACTGCTGCAGCTGTTGTCCGATACGGTGGTATCTTTGTTTGTTATCACGTACTGCTTTATCTCCAGCGGAACCATGACGATTCTGATGGCAGTGGTATTGATTTCTCTCATGTGGCTGATCAAGAGAGTGCTGAAGCCTGTCATGTATAAGGCGGGTAAGGACAATCAGGACTATTACAGTGGTCTGTTCAAATGGATCTCTCAGACGGTACAGGGGATCAAGGAAGTGAAGATCTCCGGCAAGGAACAGTATTTCGTATCCGAGTACCGGAAATGCGGCAAGGGCTATGTAGATGCCGTACAGCGTTACAGCCTGTACAATCAGGTACCAAAGCTGTTGATCGAGACAGCGTGTGTTGCCACTATGGTAGGATATATGATCTTCCTGGTAGCTACGGGCGTACCTACGGAGAATATGCTGACGGTGTTCGGAACTCTGGCGGCAGCGGCACTGGTGCTGCTCCCCTGTGTGAACCGTATTAATAACCAGATCAATTCCATTGCTTATTTTGAGCCGTTCTTCATGGGAGTCAGTGATAACTTGCAGGATGAGATCAACGGACAGAATACCGATATGTCCTTTGCTACCGACGAAGAGGAAAAGCTGGATGTAAAGGACAGCATTGAGATGAAGGATATTACGTATGCTTATCCCAACACAGAGCGTCTGATCTTTGACCACGCGGATCTGAAGATCCCGGTGGGGGCTTCGGTGGGTATCGTAGGTACTTCCGGCGCGGGCAAGAGCACCGTAGTGGATATATTGCTTGGACTGTTAGAGCCCAGTACGGGTTACATCTATGCAGACGGTGTGGATGTGAAGGAGACCGGTAATTATCGGAAATGGCTGAAAAATATCGGCTACATCCCGCAGATGATCTTCATGCTGGATGACACCATCCGCAAAAATGTGGCGTTCGGTGTACCGGAGGATAAGATCGATGAGAACAGACTGTGGGAAGTATTGAAGGAAGCACAGCTGGATGAATTTATCAAGACGCTTCCGGAAGGCTTAGAGACCGGTATCGGCGAGAGAGGCATCCGTCTCTCCGGCGGACAGAGACAGCGTATCGGTATTGCCAGAGCACTGTATAATGATCCGGAGGTACTGATCTTAGATGAGGCAACTTCCGCACTGGATAATGATACGGAAGCCGCCATCATGGAATCCATCAACAGACTGCACGGCCGTAAGACGCTGATCATTATCGCCCACAGATTACAGACCATTGAAAAATGTGATATTGTCTACCGGGTAGAAGACGGCAGAGCGAAAATCGAACGGGGAAGTTTATAAGCCTATGAGTAAAAAACTGAGCATCATCGTACCCGTCTACAATATGGCGGCGGAGGGAAAACTGAATTATTGTCTGGACAGCCTGGTGGGACAGACCATCCGGGGAATGTATGATTATGAGATCCTCTGCGTGGATGATGCTTCCACGGACGAATCCCTGGAGATCCTGTTAGACTATCAGAAGCGCTACCCGGAACTGATCTGTGTGATTCCGAATGAGGTGAATCTGCGCCAGGGTGGTGCGAAGAATGTGGGACTGAAAAACGCGGAAGGCGAATGGATCGGCTTCATCGACAGTGATGACTGGGTATCTCCGGATTATTATGAGAAGCTTCTGAAAAAAGCAGAGGAGACCGGAGCGGATCTGGTGGGCTGCGATTACAGCCTGGTGGATCATCATACCTTTACCGTTGGCAAAGTCATTGTCAACAATACTCCGGAGCAGACGGGGGAACTGACGAAGGAACAACACCGCAGCCTGTTCATGCGCCCGGGCAGTATGGTACTGAAGATTTATAAACACAGTGTGATCCGGGAGAATCATCTGGATTTCCCGGAACATATTTTTTACGAAGATAATTGTGCAGGCCCCTTATGGAGTCTGTACTTTCGACATTTTGAGAGAGTGGAGGAACCGTTGTATTACTATTACCAGCATGCGGTATCCACGGTGCATCATATCACGGAAGAAAAGTGCAGGGACCGTATGAAGGCGGCAGAGCTTTTATATACGGAATGTGAGAGAAGAGGGTTCCTTGCGGAATATTCACAGGAGATCGAGTATCGTTATACGGAACTGTATTATGCCATTACCCTGTTCTCTTATATGGGAGGGGTAACACATCCTAAGCCGGCTTTTATCAGACAGCTCCGAAAGGGTGTGGAAGAACGTTTCCCTGAGTTTGCACAGAATCCCTACTATCTGGAGCGCACAGGGGCACCGGAACAGAAGCTGATCCGGATGCAGAGCAGATCGGATCTTTTATTTTTTGTTTACTATCGTATGAAACAGTGGATCTGGAAGAAAAGAGGTAATTTATAATGCAGACAGCCGGTAAAGCAGTGGCGATCATAACCGCAAGGGGAGGGAGTAAACGGATCCCTCATAAAAATATCAAGGAATTCTGTGGAAAGCCGATCCTGGCTTATTCCATCGAAGCGGCGCTGGCTTCGGGAGTATTTGACCGGGTCATGGTATCCACCGATGATGAAGAGATCGCAGAAGTGGCGAGAAAATATGGAGCAGAAGTTCCTTTCATGCGCAGTGAGAAGACGGCAAATGATTATGCCACTACGAAGGATGTGCTGGAAGAAGTGCTGGCGGAGTATGAAAAACGTGGGGAACATTTTGATACCTTGTGTTGTATCTATCCCACCGCTCCTTTTATTACACCTGACAGGCTGGCGGAAGCAATGCACCTGTTGGAAGAAAAAAAGGGGGACACCCTGCTTCCGGTAGTACGTTTCAGCTTTCCGCCCCAGCGCTGCGTGGTACAGGATGAAGATGGGTATCTTAAGTTCAAATGGCCCCAGTATCGTAACAGCCGTTCCCAGGATCTGGAACCCTATTATCATGATGCGGGACAGTTCTACTGTCTGCGGGTGTCGTCTTTCCTGGCCAAACAGAATCTGATCATGGAGAAAACGGTACCCATGGAGCTTCCGGAGACAGAGGTGCAGGATATCGACAATGAAGAGGACTGGAAACTGGCAGAGATGAAATATCATATGCTGGGGAAGGCTTGAGGATACAAAGTATGGGAGAAAAGGATCATCGTAAGATCAAAATCGGAAACCGCCTGATCGGAAGCGGGGAACCGGCATATCTGATCGCGGAAATGTCGGCTAATCATGCGGGGAGTATCGAACGGGCGAAGGAGATCATCCATGCCGCCAAAGAAAGCGGTGCGGACTGTATCAAGATTCAGACATATACGCCGGATACCCTGACAATTGATTGCCACAACAAATATTTTCAGGTGAATAACGGTACCTGGGAGGGTGAGAATCTCTACAGTCTCTACGGTAAGGCATACACTCCGTGGGAGTGGCAGCCCCAGCTTAAGGCAGAGGCAGACAAGATAGGAATCGACTTTTTGTCCACTCCCTTTGACAATACTGCAGTGGATTTCCTGGAGGATATGGGGCTGGAATTCTACAAGATCGCTTCTTTTGAGATGATCGACCTGCCGCTGGTAGAGTATGTGGCATCGAAAGGAAAACCGATCATCATGTCCACCGGTATGGCTACCCTGGAGGAGATCCGGGAAGCTGTGGAGACGGTATATCACACCGGCAACAGACAGCTGGTGCTGTTAAAATGCTCCAGCGCTTATCCCGCAGACCCGGCGCAGATGTATCTGAGGACGATTACCGATATGCAGAAACGTTTCGACCTGCCCATTGGTCTGTCGGATCATTCCATGGGTTCCATGAGCGCAGTGACGGCAGTGGCTCTGGGGGCTTCGGTTATTGAGAAGCATTTCTGCTTAAGCCGCGAGATCGAGAATCCGGATGCTTCGTTCTCCATGACACCGGAAGAATATAAGCAGATGGTGCAGGATATCCGTAATGTGGAGGCTGCCCTGGGAACACCGACGTATGGCGTGGAAAAACAGGAAGAGAGCAGCAGAGTGTTCCGCAGATCTATTTTTGCAGTGAAGGATATACCCGCAGGAGCAGAGCTTACGGAAGAAAATATCCGCATTATCCGTCCCGGTTACGGCATCAAGCCCAAATACTGGAAAGATGTCCTGGGCATGCGGACGGATCATGCCATGGAGAGAGGAACGCCTCTTACCTTTGATGCCCTGGAGAAGGGCAGTATTCTGTTTTTGACCAATAATGCGAATACAGACGGTCTGTACCGGTGGCTGAAGGAGCAGGGAGAACAGGTATACCGGGTGGAGAATAAAGTAACGGCCCAGATGATCGCACAGATGAAGCCTTCTCTGATGATCAGCTTCAATTACCGCCATATCATTCCACAGGAGGTGCTGGATCTGATGCCCGGCAGAGTCATCAATCTGCATACCTCGTATCTGCCTTATAACCGCGGCTCCAGTCCGAATTTTTTCAGTTTCCTGGAGGATACGCCCAAGGGTGTGACCATTCACCTTATGAGTGCGGGACTGGATGAAGGGGATATTTTATGCCAGCGGGAACTGCATTTTGATGAAGAAAAGGAAACCTTTGCATCCACCTATGAGGCACTGCTTCAGGAGATGGAGAAATTATTCCGGGAGAACTGGCAGCAGATCCGGGAAGGCAGCATCGTACCCGTGAAGCAGGCGGGAACTGCTACTTATCACAGGATGAAGGATCTGGATGCTATTCGGGAAAAGGTGGATTTTGACTGGAATATGAAGATTGCCGATTTTAAAAGAGCTTATGAAAAGGCAATGGGGAAGGACTAAAACAGCTGATGAAGGTATGGATCCGCGCAGACGGCAATGAACATATAGGAACCGGGCATGTGATGCGCTGCCTCGCCATTGCGGAGGCACTGGAGGCAGCAGGAGTACAGGTATGTTTTGTCATGGCAGATGACGCAGCTGCAAAGCTGGTAAAAAGCAGAGGCAAAAAGGTAAGGATCCTGCATACCCGGTATGACCGCATGGAGGAGGAACTGCCTGTATTGACAGCTGTCATGGAAGAAGAACATCCCGATATGCTGCTGATCGACAGCTATTATGTCTCGGATGCTTATCTGGAGCGGCTGACGGAGCAGGTATGGACAGCCTATATTGATGATAAAAACTTCCACTCTTATCCGGTGAACATGATCATCAATTATAATATATACGGGGACAGAAGCCTGTATCATCCAGAGCCGGCTTACAGTCTCATGGGAGCAGCTTATGCGCCCCTCAGGCCGGAATTTCGTAATGTGGAATATCATGTAAGAGAACAGGCAGAGGCAGTTCTTCTGACCACCGGAGGAAGTGACCGCTATGATCTGGCGGGACAGATCCTCAGAGCAGTGCCGAAGGAGATACCTGTGGTATTTCATGTGGTCAGCGGAATCTTTAATCCGCATTATGATGAGCTGTGCCGTATGGCACTTGCGGATGATCGAATCCGGGTGCACCGTAATGTAAGCCGGATGTCGGAACTGATGAAGGAATGCGATATCGCCATAACGGCAGGCGGTTCTACCATGTATGAGCTTTCTGCCATAGGAGTTCCCATGATCAGTTTCTCTTTTGTGAATAATCAGGAGAAGATCGTAGAGACCTTTTATCAAAAGAAAATCACCTGTTACGGAGGGAATTACCTGACAGAAGGTGATCTTATGCCGGGGCGGATCGTGGAACATATGACGGAGCTGATGCAAAGCAGAGAACTGCGGGAACATTACAGTAGTCTGGAACGTCATCTGGTAGATGGAAATGGTGCCAGCAGGATCGCGGAGGAACTTTGCCGGGTTTATGAAGAAGATAGAATTTAGCAGAGCAAAAATGATATATAGTACGATTGCAGTCGTGATTTTCGTGGTACTGCTGTTGCTGTTTTTCCCGGGAGATCGTGAGTATCAGAGGATTCCTTACGATGTGGTGTTCCTGGGAGACAGTGTCTATGGACTGTGCCGGGATGAAACTTCCATTGCCGCAAAATTACAGGACAAGACAGGCTTAAAATGTTACAATGGCGGTCTCGGCGGAACGGTGCTTGGCAGAGCGGACGAAGAGAGAAGACTGGGATATACCAAGGATTCCATCTCCGCGGCGGGATTGGTGAGATCTTTTGCAGTGAAGGATTTCGGTGTGCAGCGGACGGTTCATATCCGGGAATCGGCAACGGATTATTTTGAAGATACCCTGGGAGACCTGGGACAGATCGATTTTGATCAGGTGAAGATCCTGTTCATCGGGTCGGGACTGAATGACTATCACTCGGGCAATCCCATCGAATCCACGGCGGATCCGTATCATCCCTATGATGAATATACTTACTGCGGCGCCATCCGCAGTATTGTAAAAGAGCTGCGGGAAGCGTACCCGGACCTGCGCATCATTTTCATTACGCCACCTTACACCTGGTATACAATACCGGAGCTCACCTGTGAGGAATATGATCTGGGAGGCGGCGTGCTGGAGGATTATGTGAACGCGGAGATCGGGCTTTGTCAGGCTTTGGACGTGGAAGTGATCGATATTTATCATAACTATTATCCTCATGAGACCTGGGACGACCTGTATCTGTATACGGATGATGGGCTGCATCCCAACGAGGCAGGCAGAGAGAAGATCGCACAGACCATCGCGGAATACTTGGACAACTATTCAGAGCCATGAAATATTTACAGATGGGCGTCGAATGCTGGCATTCGTAAGAACAGCTGAAAATATTTCTTTGGCGAAGTAGCTTCCATGAACAAAAGGAAAGCACCGCAGGTGCGGTTTTGTGAATGGAGCTCTGAATAGTTGAATTAAGGAGAATAGAACATGAAAACACCCTGGGAATTTTTGCAATATAGCAGGAATAAGATCAAAAATACTTGGAAAATTGCATTTGTATCGGCATTCGTCATCGGTCTGCTGATCCATCTTCCTGTGATGCTGTCGGATATTCCGAATCATGACGGACTGAGCAGCATGTATTTTGATCAGAATATGATCACGTCCGGACGTTGGTTTTTAACGGTGGCATGTGGATTTTCCTCTTATTTTACGATCCCGTGGGTCATCGGTCTGATCGGCATGCTGTGGCTTTCACTTTCATCGGTGGTGTTAACGGAGACCATGGAGCTTGAGGATCCGCTGACCATTATCGGTGTCAGCGGACTGCTGGTATCTTTTCCGGCACTGGCGTCTACTTTTGCCTATGTATTTACCATGGACGGTTATATGATGGCACTGTTTCTGGCGGTGCTTTCGGTGCTTTTTACCCAAAAATATAAAAAAGGCTGGATCCTGGGAGGCGTATGCCTTGCCTTCAGTATGGGAATCTACCAGGCGTATCTGCCGTTTGCCATTTTGCTGTGCGTATATGTGATCCTGCTCTTTTTTATGGAGGAGCACAGTGTGAAGGAAAAGGTACAATATGCATTGCGGTATCTCGGCATGGGAATTGCCGGAGCGGTATTGTATTATGTGATTCTGCAGATTTTGTTAAAACTGCAGGGCAAGGTACTGGATACCTATCAGGGCATCAATTCCATGGAACAGGGAGGTTCCGGTCAGGGATTGCTCACCACCTTAAAAGGAATGTATTATGATTTCCTGGCATTTACGCTGCATGGCGATGTGCTGGTGAACAATATTTTCTCCTTCGCAGCATGCGCGGTACTCCTGCTCTCGGTGGTATTTTTACTGGTGAGAAGGATGTTTCAAAGAAAATGGTGGAAGAATCCGGCATTTTTCGTTATAATAATTCTGTTGGCGGTGGGGCTGCCGCTGTTAACAAATGTGATTTTGATCATTTCCCCGAATCTGACCTATCATTTGCTCATGCGATATCAGTGGGTATTATACCTGATCCTTATGCTTGGCTTTACGGACAGATATGCGGGTGAGAATGGAAAAGCGGACATCGGTATCCGTTGGGCGGCACTGCTTGCTGCCTGGATCCTGGTGTTCAATTACGGAGTATCGGACAACATCGGGTACTCGAATCTGGAGAAAAAATATGAGAAGACCTATGCGTACTGTGTCCGTCTGTTAGACCGGATCGAACAGACCCCCGGCTATTATCAGGGAATTCCTGTGGCAGTGGTGGGCGTTATCGGTTATGATGAATTCCCCACGACGGATATTACGGGAAAAGTCACGGACGGCATGATCGGGTTAAACGGTGATTATCTGATCTATAAGGGAGCGGATTACCAGGCGTTTATGAAGAATTATCTCGGCGCTACCCTGAACTTTTTAGATCCGGATACTGTTGGCGAGATCTATATGACACAGGAATACATTGACATGGATACTTTCCCGGGGGCGAACTCCACGAAAGTAGTGGACGGCATCCTCTATGTCAAGACAGAGAACTGCGGAAGGGATTAAGTATGGCTTTATTATCAATTGTCTTACCGGCATACAATGAAGAACAGAATATTGCAAATACGGCAAAAGTGCTGGGAGACCTGCTGGATGCGAACGGAATCGATTACGAGCTGGTATTTATCAGTGACGGATCGAAGGACGGAACCTTCGAACGGATACAGGAATGTGCCGCACAGAATCCGAGAGTGCGGGGAGCGGAATTTTCCCGGAACTTCGGAAAAGAAGCCGGTATTTTCGCCGGACTGGAACTGACCACGGGAGACGCCGTGATCGTGATGGATTGTGACTTACAGCATCCCCCTGAGGTGATCCCCTTAATGTGGGAGAAATGGCAGCAGGGAGCAGAGATCGTGGAGGGCATCAAGTCCGACAGAGGACGGGAGAGCCTGGGATATAAGCTGTCCGCGGGACTTTTCTACAAGATCATGAGTAAACTGATCAAGATGGACATGAATGCTTCTTCGGATTTTAAGCTTTTAGACCGGAAAGTGGTACAGGTGCTTTTGGAGCTGCCGGAGAGAAATACTTTCTTCCGGGCATTGACTTTCTGGGCTGGATTTAAGACCGAGACCGTGGAATACGAAGTGCAGGAGCGCAAATACGGACAGAGCAAGTGGTCCTTCTGGAGCCTGATGAAGTATGCGATCACGAATGCTACTTCTTTCAGTACATTACCCCTGCAGCTGGTGACGATCATGGGAATGATATCCATATTTTTCAGTGTGATCCTGGCGATCCAGACGCTGGTGCGTTACCTGATGGGTACAGCCGTGGAAGGATTTACCACGGTGATCCTGCTGATCCTGATCATTGGCGGATTCCTGATGCTGAGCCTGGGGATCATCGGACATTATATTGCAAGAATCTATGAAGAAGTCAAGGGCAGACCGAAATATATCATCAGTCATGTGACGGCAAATGTGCCGCAGACAGCAGTAGGAGGCTGGAAGAGAGAGCACAGAGCAGATCAGAATATATAAAAATACAGCTGGAACAGCGGAAAAGAGGATGTATTATGGTAGATATCAAGTTTAATGTACCGCCTTATGTGGATAAAGCAGCGGATTATATTCAGGAATGTGTAAAAAATCAGAAGATCTGCGGTGACGGTGAATATACAAAAAAATGTAATGCCTGGATCGAGGAGAGAACGGGAACCGGCAAATGTCTGTTGACCACTTCCTGCACCCATGCAACAGAGCTGGCGGCACTTCTGTGTGATATCAAGCCCGGGGATGAAGTGATCATGCCCTCTTATACTTTTGTATCCACAGCGGATGCTTTCGTACTCCGTGGTGCGGTACCGGTGTTCGTGGATATCCGCCCGGATACCATGAACATTGATGAGACACTGATCGAGGATGCCATTACGGAGAAGACGAAAGCGATCGTGCCGGTACATTATGCCGGCGTGGCATGCGAGATGGACACGATCATGGACATTGCAAGACGTCACAATCTGAAAGTGGTAGAGGATGCGGCCCAGGGAATCATGTCCACCTATAAGGGAAAAGCACTGGGAACCATCGGTGATTTCGGCGCTTACAGTTTCCATGAGACGAAGAATTACAGCATGGGAGAGGGCGGTGCCCTGCTGATCCGTGATCAAAAGGATGTGGAAGAAGCAGAGATCATCCGTGAAAAAGGAACCAACCGCAGCAAATTCTTCCGCGGTCAGATCGATAAATATACCTGGGTGAATTACGGATCCTCCTATCTGCCCAGTGATATGAACGCAGCTTATCTCTATGCACAATTAGAGATCGCCGATGAGATCAATGAAGCCAGACTTGCCTGCTGGAACCGCTATTATGAGCAGCTGCTGCCGTTAAAGGAAGCAGGGAAGATTGATCTGCCTGTTGTACCGGAAGGCTGTGTACACAATGCTCATATGTTCTATATCAAGGCGGGAGATCTGGAGCAGAGGACCAGATTCATCAGCTATATGAAGGAGAACGGGGTACTTACGGTATTCCATTACATTCCGTTACACACGGCACCTGCAGGACTGAAGTTCGGACGTTTCCACGGAGAAGACCGCTATACGACGAAGGAGAGTGAGCGTCTGGCTAGGCTTCCCATGTACTATGGACTGACACTGGATCAGGTGGATTTCATCTGTGGACTGATTAAAAACTTTTTTGAATTAGAGGAGCAGTAAGATGCAGAAAGCATGCAGAGCGCTTGCGGAGACTGCAGGCAGATTTCTGTTCATAGGCATCTCAGTACAGATCGTACTGGGAATCTGTTGGATGATCAGATCCTTTGGCATCTTCCCGGAATTCGGGGACAGCTATCTGTGGCTTGCGGCCGCAGGGACGTTTGTGTGTGATGACTACATGGGGATCGGATACCCTCTTTTTCTGATGCTTGCAAAAGGGATAGAAGCTGTAAGCTCTATCCCTTATACTTTTTTTGTTTACACGGTACAGATTTTGTTTGCATTTTACAGCGGTGTGGTATTTTTACGTTCCTTTGGCGGTACAGCGAAAAAATGGTTCCCGGTTTGGGGAAGCCTTGGACTTTTGACATATCCGTTTGCCATGCAGTGCCATCTGGCAGTGCTGCCGAATTCTGTGGGATATTCCTGTCTCTTAATGGAACTGGCAGTACTGATCAGATTTTTACGTGAGGATAAAGCGGAGGAAAAATTACCGCTGAAAAAGTTGTTCATTGCAGGAATCTGGTGGGCACTCAGTACGCTGTTCGTAGTGGAAAACAGGTATCTTGGACTGGTACCGCTTGTGGTGGTGTGGATCCTGCACCTGATCCGTATCCGGCAGCTCGGAAAACAGAGAGTGGGCAGAGAGTTATTGCTGCTTGCGGCAATGGCAGGCATTTTGTTCACAGTGGTACCGTTATGGCAGACCACGGGCAGCTACGGCAGAGCGGAGAATACGTTAAGTGCTGCAATGATGCGCAGATTTACCTGGACACATATGAGGCAAGAAGAGGAATACGACGCATATCCGGAGGAACTGCGGGAACAGATGACCTGGAAGGAATTTAAAGCAGCCGGGTATTATGCCGGAACCATGGACTCTGAGATACAGAAAAACATAGAGGATGCGTTGGGCAGCGAGGATGCGCAGAAGCTGTTCCGGAAGTATGCCGTATACGGATTAAAGACATATCCCTCCGACAATATACACCAGATCGTCTGGGACATGGCAGGGTATGTGATGCCGTCTATACTTTTGCAGCTTTTTTTGGATGGAAGAGGATATGATACCTTTTCCGGCAGAAATGTAGACATTATGATGACCGGAGACCTGAAGCTGACAAATGTCCTGTTAAAATACAGCAGCTGGTGGTTCCTCGTGGGAATTATTGCGACTGCTCTTGTGGTGATATGCCGGGGATCTTATAAAAAAGATGGAAAACGGTGCTTTTGGGAGATATTTCTTTTATGCGCAGTAACGGCACTTTGTATGGTCTTATGGTATACCATGCAGGATGCGGGATGCTGGGATTATAAGAACGGACTGCTTCCCGGAATGCTGTGGCTAGTGGGAATGATCTTAAGTGTCGGAAAGGAGGAACCATGACAGAACGCAGAAGGGCGCAGAACTGGTTTTTTCTGGGAATACTTGCAGTGCTGGTAATGGGGATTCCGTATATCATTTTGGGACAGGATGCCATCTTCGTCTATCATGATCAGCTGGATGGAGAGGTGATCGCATATCTTCTGAAGGCAAGACACCTCTGGGATGGCAGCGGTATTCTGCCGGAATTTATGAACGGTGCGGCGAAGACGGCACTGACCCTGCCGGCACCGGCGTGCGTTCTGTTGTACCGGTGGCTGCCTGCGTGGGCGGCACTTGCCTGCATGCAGGTGATCGGAAGCCTGACAGGCTATGTGGGAATGTTCTTATTGATCCAGTATGTGGCAAGAAGCGGGGAAAGACTGTCTCACAGACAGGGAATGATGGCTTTCGTTGCCATGGCGGTGGGATGCCTGTATGCGTATCTTCCGTTTTTGCCGGTATATGGCTTGTCACAGTATGGACTGCCGCTGTTATTATACTGCGTGCTCCGGCTGGGAGAAGCGGACGGTAACAGAAAGACCTATATTGCAGCCTGGTTGTATGTGATTTTTTTCGGAGTAAATTCGTCACTGGTGCTTGCGGGATTCGCCGTGCTGGGGATCTGGGCGTTGTGGGAAGTGATTACCCTTCTATGCAGACGGTTTCGGACAGGGCAGGGAATTGGCTGGCTGCTTCTTTTGGCGGTGTATTTATTGGAAAACGGAGCCCTTTTACGGGAAATCATCGGCGGCGTGGGAGCAGTCTCCCATAAAACGGAATATAGCTTAGCTCCGGTAGCTTTTTGGGGACAGCTGTGGACGAATCTTTTGCAGGGAGGACAGCACAGCGTGGATTATCACCGGTGGATCTTAGTTCTGGCAGTATGCTTTGTGATAGTGACAGGGATCCGCCTGGGAATATCTGCCGGGGATAAAAAAACTGTAACCGGACTGGAAAAAGCACTGTTTTTATCCTGCGGCGGCATTTTATTGTTTGCGCTCGCGGCGGCTGTCTGGGACAGCAGCATAGGGGTGGGTATCCGCTCGGGGTTTGGAGCGTTGAAGGGCTTCCAGGCGAACCGGGTGCTGTGGCTGAGCCCCTGTCTGTGGTATTTTGCCCTTGGCTGCTGTCTGCTGATGGTAGTGGAAGAGCTTCCCGGCAAGCAGGAGGCGGCAAAAAGCGTAAGAAAATGGCTGGCAGCAGGAGAAATGTTACTGGCTGTGGGAGTGACACTTCTTACGGCAGCGCAGGTCCTGTCGGAGAGTAACTTAAAGCCGAATGTGCAGAAAATGTTACACGCAGACTACGGCGCCATGAGTTTCCTGGATTATTATGCTGTGGGCGTGTTAGAGCAGGTGCAGCAGTATATCCGGGACAATTTTGCAGAAGAACCGGAGAATTACAGGGTGGTAAGCTTAGGGATCGATCCGGCGGCAGCGCTGTATCATGGCTTTTATTGCCTGGATGGGTATTCTAACAATTATGATCTGGCTTATAAGCACCGCTTCCGCGAGATCATTGCACCGGAACTGGACAAAAGTGAGTATCTGACAGAGCAGTTCGATGGCTGGGGCAACCGCTGTTATTTGTACAGTGCGGAATGTCCGGGGTATTATACGGTACAGAAGGGCGGTTTCTATTTTCAGAATTATGAGATCAATGCACAGAGCCTGAAGGAACTGGGCGGACGGTATCTGCTGTCAGCGGCGTACATTGATCATTGCGAAGATACGGGGCTTAAGCTGATCCGGGAAGATCCCTTCGAGACAGAGGACAGTTATTACCGGATCTATCTCTATCGCGTTATGGAATAAAAAAGTCTGACGATGGATCGGACATAAGACAGGTATAGGAATATGAGTGAAACGAGCAGATGGAAAAAAATCCTGCCGGAGCTTCTGGCAGTTATACTGTGTCTGGGAGTGCTGTGTGTAGGGGTAAGCTTTAAAGAAGGCTATCACATGGACGAACTGTTAAGCTTCGAACTGGCGGATGCCAGGTACAATCCATGGATCGTTCCCACCCAGCCGGAGGGACGTCTGGCAAAATTCGTGCGGGAAGAGATACAGGGAGACAGCTTTGGTGAGACCCTGATGAATTTGAAAAGTACGGTAACAGATGTGCTGAAGAACCGCGGCAGCAGTAAACTGTTATCTTATAAGGCGGATGTCTATGAGGAGCCGGTCTGGATCACTTCCGGGCAGTTTCGGGATTATGTAACAGTGGACGGCAGTGATGCGTTTGATTACCTGTCGGTGTATTTTAATGTGAAGGATGACAATCATCCGCCGGTGCATTTTATGCTGTTGCATACTATGAGCTCCCTGTTCTCTGGGACTTTGTCACCGTGGATTGGATGTACGATCAATCTGATCTGTGTGGGGATCACATTGTGGCTGCTGCTTCGGTTGGGAAGGAAGCTTTCGGAGATTTTTGGTATGGAGGAGCAGGGAAGACTTTTGGGGATCCTTGCAGTATTACTGTACGGACTCAGCACGGGAGCACTGGCTTCTGTTCTGCTGATCCGCATGTACTGCCTCTTATCCTGCCTGTGTGTGGCACTGCTTTCCATACATGTGGAGAAATGGAAGGAACATGGATTTGACCGGAGTAATAAAGGACTCATTGCCATTACGGTGCTGGGATTTCTGACCCAGTATTTTTTCTTGTTTTATTGTCTTCTGCTGGCGGCGGTGACGGCAGCGGGACTTTTATGCAGTAAAAGAATGCGGGAATTATGGATATATATTCGCTCTATGACATTGGCAGCGGTGATCGGACTGGTGTTGTTCCCCTTTGCGATAGCTGACGTATTTTCCAGCGGAAGAGGTGTGGAAGCTCTGGACAATCTGGCTTCCGGATTCGCCGGATACGGAGCGAGACTGCTTGCTTTTGCGAGGATTCTGGCAGACCGGACGGTGGGAGATCTGTTACTAGGGGCAGGCTGCGTTACGGCGGTAGTTTTGGCGGTGGTACTGTGGTATCGCAGACACAGAGGACAGGAGCTAAGTATGTCCCGGGAGGTCAGGGGAATCCTGTGTATGCTCATCATTCCTGTAGTGGGATACTATCTGCTGGCATCCCGGATGTCACCGTATCTGGTGGACCGTTATGTGATGCCCGTGTTTCCTATGATCGCGTTACTCTTCGCGCTGCTTTTATGCAGCCTTGGGAAGAGACTTGCCAAGGTTTCCGGCTGGAAGGGACGTTTAGTAGGCATTGGGCTGATGGCTTTGATTTTAGTAGTGCAGGGACTGCGCCTTGCATCCTATGACGGAGAATACCTCTATCGGGGGTATGGGCAGCAGGAACAGCTGGCGGAAGAGTATGCGTCACTTCCCTGTATCTGCGTCTATGCCGGTGTGGGATATTATGAGAATCTGCCGGAGTTCATGCACTACGATAGGACACTTTTGGTGACGGCGGAGGAACTTGCAGAGCGGAAGGATGTGGATTCGCTCCGGATGCTGGACCGGGTAGTGGTACTGATCAAACCAGGGGTTGAGGAAGAGACGGTTTCTTCGGTCCTACGGGAGAAATACGGCATGGAACCGGAGGAGACGCTGTTTTCCGAAGGGGTGCACGGAGATAATATTTATCTGTATGTAAGATAGCAGAGAACGGAAACGAGGGTGAAAAATGATCGTAGTTCGCTTGTTGTGGCTTGCGGTGCTGGTGTTGGTCCTGCCTGTGTGCGTGGGAAACTGCTTTGCAGGTGTGGATAAACCTCATAAAAATATAGTATTCCTGTGGATCAGCGGGCAGATACTGTTGTGGGCAGGATTTCAGGTGATCTGTGTTCCGGTGATCCTTACGGAGGGAAGACTGGAGAAGGTAGTGCTATGGTATGGCGTCTATATCACAGGCCTGTTAGTGGTGTCCGCAGTGCTGTGGTTTCGTAACCACAAAGGACCCAAAGCAGTGTGGACGCAGAAGCCGGACCGGGAAGCGGTCATATTGTGGGTGATCTTTGGAGTGCTTTTATTACTCCAACTGGTACTGGCGGTGGTTATGGTCTACAATGACGGAGATGATGCTTATTATGTGGCAATCTCCACAGCGGCGCAGGAGTCGGGCAAAATGTATCAGAAGCTTCCTTATACCGGTATGAGCACGGAACTGGATGTGCGGCACGGACTGGCGCCTTTTCCCATCTGGATCGCCTGGCTTTCTCAAATGACGGGAATTGCCACGGTGGCGGTGGCGAAGACCCTGCTTCCGGTTGCACTGATCTCTATGACTTATGGCGTATTTTATCTGATCGGCAGCAGAGGGCTGTCCCAGGGGAAGAATCTGCCGCTGTTTTTGATCTGCACGGAAGTACTGGTCCTATTTGGAGATTATTCTTTTTACACTGTGGAGAATTTTATGATTGCCAGAAGCAGACAGGGAAAAGCGGCGTTGGGCAGTATTCTGATCCCTATGATCTTCTTCCTGTTATTGCTTTTGTTCCGCAGACTGCAGGAGAAGCAGAAGATTACGGTGGGATTCTGGATCCTTTTAACTGCAGTCATGACATCCTGCTGTCTTGCCAGCACCATGGGAGCATTGCTTGCATGTATGCTGGTGGGAGTTTCCGGAATCTGTGGGGCAATTGCCTATCAGAACCGGAAAATATTACTGCCCTTAGCGACCTGCTGCGTGCCCTGCATCATCTATGCGGGGATGTATCTGGTATTAGGGTAGCTGATATTAGGGCAGCCAGTATTAGGGTATCTGGTATTAGGGTAGCTGATATTAGGGTATCTGGTATTAGGGTAGCTGATATTAGGGTAGCCGGTATTAGGGTATCTGGTATTAGGATAGCCGGTATTAAGTAATCGTAAGGTAAGACCGGAGTCGGAGGATAGAAATGGAAGCTTTGAAGCTGTTTCAGGAATATATGGGAACGGGGCTGATCATGATCTGGTTCCTGATAAGTCTGTTGTATCTGTGGCTTACGGAGAAGCGAAAGCACATCCGTGTGATGTTTCTCTATGTGCCCCTGCTGTTATTATTTGTTTTTTTTAATCCCCTTGTGGCGAAGCTGGTATCGGGGCTGGCAGACGGGGAGATCTATTACCGGATTCTGTGGCTGTTGCCGGTGACTCCGGTGATCGCCTATGCGGCGGTGGATTTCTGCGGCAAACTTGTCGGATATAGGAAATATGTGGGGATAACGGCAGCGCTGATTCTGTTCATGCTATCCGGAAGCCTGATCTATCGGAATCCCTATTTTCAGAAAGCGGAAAATGCGTATCATGTACCAACAAGTGTGGTGGATATCTGCGATGCCATTGAAGTCCCCGGCAGAGAAGTTATGGCGGTATTCCCCGGAGAACTGTTGCAGTATGTGCGGCAGTATTCTAATGTAGTGTGCATGCCTTACGGACGGAATATCGTCGTAAGCAAATGGATTGTACAGAATGATCTGTATGATGTGATGGAGCAGGAGACCATAGATGCTGCAGAACTGGCAGAACTGGCACGGGAAGAGCGGTGTGCGTATATTATCCTGCCGGAGTCGAAGAACCTGGTGGGAAGATTACAGGACCAGGAGTATGAAGAATTCGCAAGAATGCACGGGTATGTTATCTACAAGGATGCTACCGTGGATTTGTACTATTTCCTGCATGAGTAAATTGAGAGTTTACGCGAGCAATGAGCCGCGCATAGGCAAAATAAGAACCGTGATTGGGAGCTTGCTCACAAATCACGGTTTTTATTTTTGCCGTGATGCGGCGAACGCCGCGAAGAGAAATACGATTGGCAGCATTTTTTGCTGACAATCTTATGAATAGCGTGGCTCATTGCGGAGAACCGCCAATAAATGTGGAGCGCCCTTTGCGACACATTTATGAATTGGGTGCATGGCTCGTAACGTAGGGTTGCCGTAGACCGGACGAACGCCCGCCTATGCCCTTCTTCCGCCTCAGCGTGAATAGTTTGTGGGTATGGGAAGCTTGTTCCATTGCTGATACCCACACTATAAATTATAAACTGCATGGGCTTAATTGACTAACTTTGTTGATTACGCCCCGCGCAACATAGACTGCCGGGGCTTAATTGACTATAATTGATGATCACGCCCCGCATAACATAAACTCCTGGGGCTTAATTGACTATAATTGATGATTACGCCCCGCATAACATAAACTCCCGGGGCTTAATTGACTATAATTGATGATCACGCCCCGCACAATATAAACTACCGGGGCTTAATTGACTATAATTGATAATTACGCCCCGCGTAACATAAACTGCCGGGGCTTAATTGACTGAATTTGTTGATTACGCCCCGCGTACTGTAAACTGCCGGGGCTTAATTAATTAAATTTGTTGATTACGCCCCGTGCAATGTAAACTGCCAGGGCTTAATTGACTGAATTTGTTGATTACGCCCCGCGCAACAAATAAGACCGGGATTGGTGCGCAAGTGCCCACACCCGGTCTTTCTTGTTCTCTAGCGTGGCTATGCTTTCGCAGCTCTCCAGTTTGGTGTAAAAACCCTAAAAACAATGAATTCCGTACAAAAAAGTTCCCAAATCAGGAATTTTTGTACGGAATTTCTTCATTTTGCACGCTCAGCGAAAATAACAGCTTTTTACATGTCAAAATCTCCTGTTTTTGTATTTTTTTAGCAAAAAATGGCGTTTTTAATACAAACAGAACTCCCCGAGCGGCCTACGGCAGCCCTACGTTACGAGCCATGCACTCAATTCATAAATGTGTCGCAAAGGACGCTCCACATTTATTGACAGCCCTCCGCAATGAGCTATGCTTTCGTAAACTCTCAATTTATTTCGTGTTCTTCATGACATCCTTATTCTTCACGAGGTAATCGATCAAAGACACCACAGTGAGGATCAGTGCGATCCACATAATGATATCCGTAAGGATCTGCAGCTGCGGGAAATTGGCGATCATCAGGCAGATCATGATCATCTGGAAGGTGGTCTTGAACTTACCCCAGTAGCTTGCGGCAATGACTACGCCATTGTCGGAGGCGATCAGACGGAAGCCGCTGATGATGAACTCTCTGGCGATAATGATGATGACCACCCAGGAAGGGATACGGTTCATCTCGATCAGTGCGATCATGGCGGAACATACTAACAGCTTATCCGCCAGGGGATCCATGAACTTACCGAAGTCGGTGATCAGATTATATTTTCTTGCAATCTTACCGTCGATCAGATCAGTGAGGCTGGCAATGATGAAGATAGCCAGTGCGATCATATCCGTCACGAAAGTGTTGTCGCCGAACCATCCTGCATGGCCTCCCAGTAACAGGATAATAAACGGTACGATCAGGATCACGCGAAAAATAGTCAGCTTGTTGGGCAGATTCATTTTACTCATGGTATATTTCTCCTATCAGATCATATTCATTGGAATCCGTAACCAGAACCTTGACAAAATCTCCGGTCATCAGATTCGCTGAAGTATTCACGAACAGATAGCCGTCCACATTGGGGGCATCTCTGTATGTTCTTGCAACATAAGTCTCTTCGTCCGCAACCTTGCCCTCGATCATTACGGTCAGGATGTGTCCTACCATATCCTCCGCCTTGTCAAAAGCGATTGCCTGCTGTAATTCCATCAGTTCATCCCTGCGGAATTCCTTGACTTCCTGCGGCACCTGGTCTTCCATGGTGGCGGCGGGAGTATCTTCCTCCTGAGAATAAGGGAATACACCCAGACGGTCGAATTCCATCTCATTGACAAAACGATACAGCTCCTCAAAATCCTCCTGGGTCTCTCCGGGGAATCCGCTGATCAGTGTGGTACGTAAGCAGATATCGGGGATCTTCTCCCGAAGCTTCCCAATGATGGCACGAAGCTCTGCCTGGTCAGTACGTCTGCCCATTCGCTTCAACACATTGTCGGAAGCATGCTGGATGGGAATATCCAGATAGTTACAGACCTTGGGTTCTGCGGCAATAGCATCGATCAACTCATCTGTGATCTCCTCCGGATAACAGTATAAAATACGGATCCAGTAGATACCGGGGATCTGTGCCAGTTCATGTATGAGTCTGGGCAATTCCTTTTTCCCATACAGATCCACGCCGTACAGCGTGGTCTCCTGTGCTACCAGGATCAGCTCCCGTACGCCCTTGTCCGCCAGTTCTCTGGCTTCTTTTAACAGACTCTCCATGGGAACGCTGCGGTAATTGCCTCTGACCTTCGGAATAATACAGTAGGTGCAGTGTTTGTCACAGCCTTCTGCAATTTTCAGATACGCAAAATGTCCGCCTGTAGTGACAACGCGGTTGGTCTCTGTCACAGGGGCGGCATTAATGTCTTCATAATGGTTCTGTTTCTGTCCTGCCAGGATCTCCTCCAGGGCAGCTACGATCTCATCAATAGCAGTGGTTCCGATAATGGCGTCCACCTGCGGGATCTCCTTCTGGATCTCCTCGCGGTAGCGCTGGGCAAGACACCCGGCAGCGATCAGTGCTTTGACCTGTCCGCTGTCCTTCAGTTCTCCCATCTGTAATAATGTATTAATACTTTCTTCCTTGGCATCGCCGATAAAGCAGCAGGTGTTTACTACTACAACATCTGCCTCTGCTTCATCATCCGTGAAGGTATAACCCTTTTCCTGGAGCATGCCAAGCATCTTCTCAGAATCGACAAGGTTCTTGTCACAGCCCAGGGATACAAACAATATCTTCATGCGTCTTATGCTTCCTCATCATCACCAAGGATCTTGATCTTACCCTGATTCAGCTCTTCTACTGCGATAGACAGGGGCTTATCCACCTTGGCGGTTACCAGAGGCTCGTCGCCTGCGATGATCTGTCTTGCTCTCCTGGCAGTTGCCATAACGATAGAATAACGGCTGTTGACTAATGGTGCTTCACCGGGTTCTACCTCGCTGTTTACTACTTTCATTAAGTCGGTATAAGAGGGATGTAACATTTTATTTTGCTCCTTTCGCGAAACCTTTCAGTTCCTCTCTGATCTCTGTGATAAATTCTACACGACGGGACGGTACATTTTTCGCTGCTTCCACATACTTCTGTACCGCTGCAGCACACTCGTCCAGATCGTCGTTCACTACTATATAATCATAGGCGTCCATGCCTTCTGATTCTTCATAAGCCCGTGCCAGTCTCTGTGCGATCACATCGGCTGTCTCGGTTCCTCTGCCCACCAGTCTCTTCTGCAGCTCTTCTGCACTGGGAGGGGTAACGAACAGTAACAGGCTCTCCGGGAACTGTTCCTTGATCTTCATAGCTCCCTGAATCTCGATCTCTAAGATCACATCCTTGCCTGCCTGCATCTGCTCTTCCACATATGCTTTCGGCGTTCCGTAATAATTGCCGCAATACTGAGCATACTCGATAAATCCGTTTTTTGCAATATTTTCTTCAAATTGTTCTCTGGTGCGGAAGAAATATTCTCTTCCGTCCTGTTCTCCTTCACGCGGTCCTCTGGTAGTCATGGAGATAGACAACGCATAATTGTCATATTCCGATAACAGCTTTTTCACCAGTGTTCCTTTGCCGGCTCCGGAGAATCCGGAGATCACCATCAATATTCCCTTATTCTGCATCTTCTTCACTGTCCTCTTTTTCTTCATCCGGCCACAGTGCCTGTGCTCTTCCCGCAATCGTCTCGGGTAAAAGTGCAGACAGCACGATCTGGCTGTTCTCCATGACCAGTACGGATTTCGTCCTGCGTCCCTGTGTGGCATCGATTGCAGCCCCGGATTCTTTTGCCTTCTGAACCAAACGTTTGATAGGTGCGGATTCCGGGCTTACTATAGCGATGATCTTATCTGTATTCACAATATTTCCAAATCCCACATGGATCAGTCGGTTCATTGTATCGCCTTTCGTGGCCATGCAGTTCCCATTCGCATAACCGCACGATATCGTGCTTCCCGCTGCTTTGCAGCCCATTATTCAATATTCTGTATCTGCTCTCTGACTTTTTCGATCTCGGTCTTTAACTCAATAGCACAGTTGGAGATCTCCAGGTCATTAGACTTAGACAGAATCGTATTGGCTTCGCGGTTCATCTCCTGCGCCAGAAAGTCTAATTTCCTTCCGATGCTGCCACCGGCTACCAGTGTATTCTTCGTGGTCTCAATGTGGCTGCGCAGTCTCACCAGTTCTTCATCCACGCACACCTTATCCGCAAAGATCGTCACTTCCGTGAGAAGTCTTCCTTCGTCCACCGTGGTATCACAAAGCAGTTCCTTCACCCGGTCTTCGAGTCTCTGACGGTACTCTGCGATGATCTGGGGAGAACGCTCTGTAATGAACTCTACCAGCCCAAGCATTCCGTCCAGTTTCGCGATCAGATCATCCCGAAGATGTTCCCCTTCGGTGATCCGGGTCTGTACGAACATCTCGCAGGCACCCTTTAAAGCTCTCTGCAGTTCCTTCCACAGCTCTTCCTCGTCGATATCCTGCTCTTCCATCACGAAGACATCCGGATACTTCGACAGGGTGGACACCCTGATATCACAATCCAGATCAAAATCGCTGGCCATCTGCTTCAGGTATCCCAGATACTCCGCTGCCAGTTCCTTGTTGTAACGGACGCTGGACGTATTCTCGGAAAAATCTTCATAAGTAATGAACAGATCTACTTTACCTCTGGAAATGTAATTCTTCAGTTCACCACGGATCGCAGACTCGAAGAAATTCAGCTTCTTCGGCATTTTGATGTTCACATCAAGGTAGCGATGATTCACAGACTTCATCTCTACGGTAAACTTTCTGTTATTCTCGGCAGTCTCACATCTGCCAAATCCCGTCATACTCTTGATCATAGCTTCTCCTCTGGCGTATGATGCCTGTAAAATTGCAATTCTCGCATTTCCAGTATCATATTATTATAGAATAATCACACCTCGGGCGTCAAGTGAAAAGCTCCTATTTCCATTCGTCATAATGCTCCAGGAAATGATGTTTCACGCCGTCCTCTTTATAGGCGATGATCGTGCGCAGGTTGACATTCTCCACGCTCTTAAAAATATTCCCTTCGATAAAGGGATTGGTCTGCTTCAGGGAAGCGATCAGGTTCTTGATCTCCATACGTTTGGAGGGACTGCTGCCATCGGTACGGCAGGTGGTACAGGTATCGGTAAAACGGCATGCACACTGGATAAAATGCAGATCGTTGTAATCTCTCCAGTGTTTGATGTCGTCCTCGCGGATCAGATACATGGGACGGATCAGCTCCATGCCCTCGAAATTCGTGCTGTGCAGCTTCGGCATCATGGTCTGCACCTGTCCACCGTACAGCATCCCCATGAGGATCGTCTCAATCACATCATCGTAATGGTGTCCCAGAGCGATCTTATTGCACCCCAGCTCCTTTGCGTGACTGTAGAGATAGCCTCTGCGCATTCTCGCACACAGATAGCAGGGCGAATCCTCGATATCATACACTGCGTCAAATATCTCGGATTCAAAAATTGTGATGGGAATGTCCATCAGCTTCGCATTGTTCTCGATAATCTTACGGTTCGCCTCACTGTAACCGGGATCCATCACTAAAAATACCAGTTCAAAGGGGAACTTGTTGTGACGCTTCAGCTCCTGGAACAGCTTTGCCATCAGCATGGAATCCTTACCGCCGGAGATACATACGGCGATCTTGTCGTTCTCCCGGATCATGTCGTACTCATTGATAGCTTTGGCAAATCGGGAAAACAGGACTTTATGGAATTTTTTGCGGATGCTTTTTTCAATCTCCCGTGCCCGCTCGTTTTCTTTTTCTCCGGGCTGTTCCTTCTGCATCAGGTTCAGAAGCCACCCGGTATAGCCGCCCTGTAAACTGTAGACGTCCATTCCCTGTTCCCGGAAATATTCTGCAGACACTTTACTGTTCTGTCCACGGCTGCAATACAGGATCACTTTTTTATCCCCTGCTGCCGCAGCCAGCTTGTCCACCAGTTCACATTCGGGGATTGCAATGGCTCCGGGGATCATTCCATAGTTTACTGCTTCATCCCCTCTGGTATCCACCAGGATGTATCGGTCAAGGTCCCGGGACTGTAGTTCTTCCCATGTGATCTCAACGGGGTGTATTGTCTCTTTTTCTTCCATTTTTATATTCCTTTACTCTGCCCTAACAGGCAGTCTATTGTTTTTCCTCTCTCAGTCTGCTACACTGTTATTAAAAATATGGTACCTGAATCGTTACATCACATCCATAGAAAGGCATACAAATGATTCCTTATACTACTTTAGATTCCATTATAGCCAAAATGCCCGAACGCACCGGGCACACTCTGTTAGATGAAGACCAGGGGTGTGTAAAAGGGTGTCGCATGGGCGTATCCCTCTATCGCAGCACAGAATATCACATGCCGCAGTAGAATGATCCTCAGTCCCCGCACACCGCCAGAAGCTCCGGCAGCTGTGCCTGAAGCTCGGTCAGGCTGTCACACTTTTTGTCTACCATCGCAAGAATCTCTTCTGTGGGCGGCAGCTGATCCGGCACCATCACCGTATATAAGCCTGCCGCATAGGCGGATCGGATACCGTTGAAGGAATCCTCCACTGCCAGTGCCTGCCCGGGTGCAACGCCCAGTTCCTCACATGCCTTCAGATAAATATCCGGTGCAGGCTTGCCGTGTTCCACCATGTCGCCGCAGATAATTTTCTGAAAATAAGATGTGATACCTGCTCTGTCCAAATGCTCCATCACTGCCGCTTTTCGCGTGGAAGAAGCAAGTGCTACGGGAATACCCTGCTTTTTTAAATACTCCAGGATCTCATGTACGCCGGGCTTTTCCGGAAGGCCATCCCGTTCTTCCTTTTCCTTAAATCTACGACTGCAGTCCTCATGCAATTCTTCAAAGGAGATATCAATGCCCTGCTCTGCCTTTGCTGCCTCGAATACTTCCTTCGTGCCCTGTAAGGTTCTGCCGATGCAGGCTTTGGAGATTTCATCCACATTTTTAAGTCCCGTAGGCTCTGCCGCTTCTCTCCAGCACTCCATGTATATTCTCTCGGTATCAAAGAGGACACCGTCCATATCAAATACTACTGCTGTTATTGTTTTTTTCATAATTCTCCCTATATCCGGTTCCTTATTGATTACAAAGCAAAGGAAGTCTGTCAAAGACTTCCCTTTGTATGTATTCTGCATCATATTTTACCAGTCGGAGCCCCAGTCATCATAACCGGAGTCCCAGCTGTCGTTGGAATCCCATCCGGAATCCCAGCTGTCATCATCCCAGCTATCGTCATCGTCGCTGCTGTCATCATAAGGGGTGTAATACGAGGAATCCTCAAAATCCTCATAGTCCGAACCGCTGTCATAGCTGTAGGAATCGTAGTAACTCTCATAGTCACTGTCCATCCAGGATTCGTACGGTGCATATTGCCAGGAATCATTCTCCCACTCATACCAGTCCCCATAATAGTAATAGCTCCGGCCTCCATAAGTGTAGTAACCGGTATCCGGTCCGCTTTCCCCTATGAGTGCAAAAACAACCGACAATATTATGACCGCCACTATTGTTATCAGGCAAATGGGAAAAAGAGCTTTTGACAAGTTTTTTCCCGATTGTCTCTGCTGTGCAGCAACAGAAGCACCGGAAGCCGGTTTTGCAGCCTTCGGCTGCTGATGTGCCTTCTGCACTGCCACCCGTTCCTTCATCTTCTGGTAAAGCTCGTTGACCGCATAGGCTTCGTCGCTTCCCTTGTAACGTACCGCACGAGTGCCGTCTTCCTTGTTCTTATAGACTACAAAGGTGCCATCGGTCTCGTCCTTGTAAATACCGAAGGCTTTGGCTCCCTTGTAATCCTCTCCGATAAAGGTCCGCATCTCCTCCAGCGGAAGATTCATCTCCTTCGCCCAGGCTTTCAGTTCCTCAATAGTCTGCGGTACACCGTTGGCATGGCGATTGTAATTGTTATTGACACCGCCGCAATTCGGGCAGACCTGATCAAAATCGTTGATCCAGCTGCCGCACCAGTCGCATTTTATCTTCATGTTCCCCTCCTGAAAATACACATGCAATAGTTTCTGTTTTATTGTACCACGTTACATGCCTGCTGCCAACAAAAAAGAGGATTCCGAAGAATCCTCTTAGTTTCTATGATACCCCATTCTATTCCTTGCTCTATCCAGGCATTTCCCGTCTGCATCCGTTGCACGAATGCTTAGCTTACCTAGCTCCGCCTGTCATCTTGCAGTCATGCCTTCTGTCTTTCTTTTGCCTTAGGCTGAATCTCCGAAATCAACACCGCCGATAAAATAAGCGCAGACCCGGCAATCATTTTAGCCGTTACGCTCTCATGCAGCAGGACCACAGAAAACACTGTTCCGAATACGGCTTCCATGGATAAAATGATCGCTGATTTCGTCTCGTCCACATATTTTTGTGATATTGTCTGAAGCAGATAGCAGATCGATGTGCTTACAACCCCCAGATATAATACCGCAAGAATACTTTTCATGGATGGCTGAAATGTAAAATCACCACTTATGACCAGACCCACGACCGACAGCACACAGGCTGTGGACATCTGTAAAAAATTCAGGACTGATGCCTGCATTTTACCTACGTATTCTCCGGTCAGGAAGATCTGGAAGGCAAAGCCAACAGCACAGAGCAGAGTCAGTCCATCACCAAAATTCACAGAAAAATCACTTTGCAGGGACAGGACTCCTGCTCCCACAATTGCCATACCGGCTCCTAACAGGCTCCTGGCAGGGATTTTTTTCTTATAAATGACCAGGGCGATAAACGGAACGAACACCACATTGGTCGCAGTTAAAAATGCGTTCTTGGAGGGTGTCGTATACTGGAGTGCGATGATCTGAAGGGCAAAACCCGCAAATAATGCTGTTCCAAGTAAAAATCCACTTTTAAGCTCTTGCATTTTGATCGTGCCGATGCGTCTGCCGGCAAGCAATCCCATAAATATCGTTGCGATCAAGAAACGGATCGTCATGATCTGGAATGGTGTCAATGTCTCCAATGCCATATCACTTGCTACAAAACCACCGCCCCAGATAATCGTCACAGCGATAAGACCTATGATTCCTAAATACTTTTTCATTCCATTTTCCTCTTATATGATGTCGGGATCAAAAGTCCCCGACTTTGATGCCTGCGGATTGCTCCGTGCTACGCACTCCCACTTCTCCGCTCCGCTTCGGTCCGTGCTAGACATGTGCCACCGGCACATAGCACCCTGGCATCCTTATATGCATTGTCAATATAAGTACATACGAATTCCGCGATCAGCTCTATGCAGCCGTTCACGTCACTCATGTCTGCCACCTCTGCAGCCGTATGCATATTGCGGAGCGGAACCGACACTAATACCGTGGGAACTCCCTGGTTCGAGAAATGAATCTGGTCCGCATCTGTATAGCTCAGGCGGCTGGCCGCCTCTCTCTGTGTCGGGATACCTATTTTCTCTGCGCATTCCACCATGCGGTCATTGAGTCCCTTCACTACGATCGGACTGTTACACAGCACCGGACCTCCACCCAGGAGAACATCTCCCGCTTCTGCCGGATTGGATAGTCCGCTGTAATCTGTACAATAGGTCACATCCACCACAATAGCCAAGGTCGGCTGAATCCGTGTGCTCGCCCAGTAAGCGCCATTTTTTGTGGTCTCTTCTCCTACTGTAGCTGCCGCGTACACGCCTGCGCTGCACCCTTTTTCCTGCGCCCGCCTGAGTGCTTCCATAATAATAAATACACCGATCCTGTCATCCAGTGCACGGGCCGTGATCCGTCCGTTGATCAGTTCTCTCATTCCTGTATCCGGCACAATGGTATCACCTAAGGCTACATACCTTGCAGCCTCTTCCTTAGACGTGGCACCAATATCGATCAATAAATCTGCCGCCTTCAGGTCATTTTTCTTATACAGCTCTCTATAGCCTTCCACAGCTCCATATACAATTCCCTTCCCTGTCAGGATCTGCACCTTCTGCCCCGGATAAGTGGCCGGAATAATCCCTCCGCGTTCAATCGCCTGGATTCTTCCCGATTCCGTAATTCTTGTAACAAGCAGACCAATTTCATCTGCATGGGCCGAAAGCATGATCCGGACGGGACTGTCCGGATTTGCAATGCAGATCACATTTCCCATCTCATCGGACCGAATCTCATCTGCATATTGTCCCATATATTCCTTCAGTACTTTCTGTCCGGATTCCTCACAGCCCGAGACAGATATCTGATTTAATAGCTTCCTTAAAAATTGCTGATCCATGTTTACGTCCTCTGTTTCAATTCTTTTACACTGTCACGGATATACAGTCTGGCAGGCAGTGTAACCTTCATGCACAATTCACGCTCTTCATTCAGACGCTCCTCCAGCATATGAACCGCATATTCTCCCATATATTCCATCTGCACCTTCACGGTTGTGAGTGGCGGGATCATATATTTAGCAGTGGGGATGTCATTAAATCCGATAATGCTGATGTCCTCCGGGATCTTCAGCCCGATCTCATATGCTGCCTTATAACAGCCTGCTGCCATGGAATCATTGGCTACAAATATGGCTGTCGGCATATCCTCCAGCTCATGCAGCTCCTTGAACAGCCGGTCACCATACTTGGCATAGCACAGCCCTGTCTTGATATACTCCGGCCGGTACAGACCCTTTGCCATCAAATAGTCTTTTACGGCAATGGTACGTCCATCTTCTATTGCTCTGCCGTCTGCATCCGTCTCTGCACACCCGATAAAGCCAATCTTGGTATGCCCTTTTTCTACAAAATAATCTAATACCTCAATCACAGACTGCCTGTAATCTACCACTATAGAATCAAACTTCTGAATATTGGCATCCGCATCTATAAATACCGTTGGTTTATTCCAGGACTCTATCTTCCTGAACATGCTTTCGCTAAATGTTCCGGTACATATGATTCCATCCACTTTATTGATCGCTTCTACCGTAGATTCCATAGTGAGCGGGATCTTTTTGCATTCTTCTTCTGCCAGTTCATTCTCAACAGCCAGACGAATACACAGATAATAGGGATCATTCAACTCTTCTGCCGGTGAATATGTGTACAGCACTCCCACCTTTAATCTCTTTTTTCTTTTTTTCTGAGACTTTAATTCATACTCCATCTGCTCTGCAATCTCAAAAATCCTTTGTTTTGTTTCTTCCTGGGCATTCAATGTCTCATCATGATTCAAAACTCTGGAAACAGTCGCAATTGATACGCCTGCTCTTGCAGCAATCTCTTTAATCGTTGCCATATCCACACCTCTATATCTTTGTATTTCGCCTGACTGTTACTGACCGCAGCTGCGCATCAGTATCACATATGTCCGCTTTATTCTGTGATCTTCAAAAGATCCGAAAATTCTGTCAGATCATAGGTTGCCAGTCCGCTTGCCACGGCATCACCCATTGCGGCACAATCCATGCCGCCTCCGATCGCAGCTTCCAGACCGGCCTTTGCGTCTTCTACGACCAGGCAGTCTCCTGAAGCTTCTCCCACAAGCTGTGCGGCTTTTACAAATACTTCCGGATCCGGCTTGGATCTTGTAATGTTATTTCCATCAGATACTGCATCAAAATAACCGTCCAGTCCAAGCCGTTCCAGGATAAAGCCTGCATTCTTGCTGGATGAGCCGATTGCCAGCTTTAAGCCCTTTGCTCTTAAACCATCCAGGGTTTCTTTTACCTCCGGCGACAGATCTGCCGGGCTCATATTTTTTAAGAGTTCTTTGTAAGCTTCGTTTTTTCTGGTCGTATATACCACTTTATCTTCCAAAGACATAGTTCCTTCATAGCGCTCCAGAATGATCTCAAAGCTTTCCATACGGCTTACGCCGCGGAGTCTGTTATTGATCTCTTCATCAAAATAGATGCCAAGCTCATCGGCAATCTGCTTCCACGCCTGATAGTGATACATATCTGTATGACAGATCACACCATCCAAATCAAAAATCACTGCTTTGTATTTCATATCTCTCTCCTAACGGTTACCTTTTCTCCCTGAATCCTGATTTCCACGCTTCCGCCTTCCAGAACTTTGACCTCGACACTGTTGTCTGCGTGTACCGTAATCTCCAGCCACGAATCCAGATGATGAATGCGGAAGGTAAGTCCGTTCCATTCCGGAGGCATATGAGGACAGATGCACAGCATCCCTTCTTCGTCCAAAGACACCCCTGCAAATCCGAATACAACAACCTGCCATACTCCTCCTGCATTAGCTGCATGGATGCCTTCTCTGGTATTTCCCTGCAGGTTTACCAGGTCGATCAGGGCAGCTCTTCTCAGATACCGGTATGCCTTGGAATCATCCCCGACCTTCAGTCCCATAATGGAATAGATGCTTGGGCTCAGCGAAGACCCATGTAATGTCCGTTTTTCATAATAGCTGTAATTAAGCTTTGTTGTCTCTTCATCAAACTCCTGCCCCATCAGATGCAGAAGCATGACAACATCTGCCTGCTTGATGATCTGTGTCTCACATTTTTTTGTTGTGTTTAAGATTTCCGGTCGGATCGGCCAGTCATTACTGTCGTATTTCTCGATCACAGCTTCTTTGAGATCGAAATATCCTTCAAACTGCTCGAGCAGCTGTGTGCCTTCTTTTCTTGGAAGGTATACTTTTGCTGCAACTGCATCCCAGTCTGCTATCTCTTCCTCTGTGAGTCCAAGCTTTTCTACCAGTGCTGTGTACTCCTGCGGGTATTCCCTGCTTAACATCTCAGTAAGAGCCGTCACATAGCGCAGATTCCATCTTGCCAGATAATTGGTGTAGACGTTGTTATCCACCGGCTCATGCCATTCATCCGGTCCTGTTACCCGGTGGATCTCATAGCGGTCATTTTCTTTTATATACTGCAATCTGCTTTTCCAGAATCTCGCAGTCTCTATGAGTATTTCTGCGCCCTTATGAAGGAGAAACTCTGTATCATGAGTGATTCTCACATAATTATAAATACCATAAGCAACCGCTGCCGTTACATGATGCTCATACACAGCTACATAGCAGCGGTAGCATGTCCCATCCGGTTCAATCGTCCAGTCAGGGCACTGCTCGGTTCCGTCATCTGCGGATTCCCATGGATACTGTGCTCCCTGATAGCCATTTTTTGCAGCATTGGCTTTGGCAGCTTCCAGCATACGGTAACGGTACGTTTCCAGATTCTTTGCCGTATGAGGAAATACATATGAGAAAAACGGAAGCATGAACAGCTCTGTATCCCAGAAGGCATGTCCGCCGTATTCTTCTCCGCTCAAAAGCTTTGCTCCGATATTCACCCTGTCATCATGCTCATTTCCCGTGCTCATCAGATGGAATATATTAAAACGGACCGCACGGTCTAATTCAAAGTCTCCCCCAATCTGAATATCTGCTTCCTGCCACAGTTTGTCATACACCGCCTGATGTTCTTTGAATTCTTCCTCAAAGCCCTGTCTTCTGAATGCGCTGATTTCTTCTGCTACCGCGCCGGGAATCTCTTCCGTGGAGACATCACGCCCGGTATAAATACTAACGTATTTGGTTACCTCTACCGTTTCGCCCTGTACTGCATCAAAATCGTTAAATTCCACAGCCTGCTCGCCAAATGCACCAAACTGTGTTGTTTTGATCACATTTTCGCCGTTTTTTACAGTTTCCAGATAACTTCCCACACCGATATGCAGGTCATTGTCTCTTGTAGCCACTTCCAGATATGCACCCTTGTCTGCCAGTCTCCGGTTGGCTGTCAGATATGTGTGCTTTACCTTGAACCGCGGTGCATCACAGAAATTGATCACGGAACCGTCTATGATATTTTCCACTTCAATCATACCATCATAATTCAATGGTGTCACATATAATTTTACTCCCATGCGGTGCACATGGGCACGGCTCACATAACGGAGTCCTTCGATCAGCGTCTCTCTTCCCTTTTTGTCGCGGAGATGGAATCTCTTGACAAGGCAGGCATTGTGCATATCTAATGCTCTTGAAAATTCAAGGATCTCACAGTTCTCGACTCCGATCAATTCTTTTTCCACATACAGCCTTAAGCACAGCCAGTTGGGAAGGTTCGCCAATTCTCTCATGAAGGTCTCTGATTTATCAAATACTCCATTGACATAGGTACAAGGAATACTCGTGATGGTACCTTCTTCATGGCTGCCTCGTGTTCCGAGGTAGCCATTGGTAAGGCAGAAAAGACTTTCATATTTTAAGTTTTCCTCCGGATTGTATTCATCCTGTAAAATAACCCATGCATCATCGCTCAGAATATTTTGAAAGCGATCGGAAAATCTTTCTTTTATCATTTCTTACTATACTCCTATATCTTAGTTTCAATCGTCGTGATATTTCTTACATGCAGCGTTTATTTCTTCTCCTGCCTGTACGGTCAAAAGAGTAAATGACATTACAAAATCCTGTCTCTTTACCTTGTATTCTTCCAGCTGTTCTTCACCACAGCTGTTGCTTCCGACACCCGACTGACGATAATCAATATGGATTGTCACATCTCCTGATTTTTCCAACTGCCAGGGATGCTGTGCCTTCTCGATCATCTCGTCTGTGTAATTGGAGAGATTGATTCCATAGGGTGCTTCCATCGTACAAAGCATGCTGTTTTTCCCATCGCCAACACTGAACCACCTGACAGCTTCTCTGTGTCCGTTCTCCTGCGGGAATACATAATTTGTACCCATATCGTCTACTGTGCTTTTGTATACGCCAATGGGACAGGCAGTTAAGGTATCCTCATAGTTTTCACCGGCGCCACGTCCATGCCACATGGTATTCTGCAGACTTTTATCCGCTCTGAGCACCACACCCAGCCTCGGCAGGAATGCCGGTTCCAGCTTACCATTTTGTACGGTTTTTGCATCCAGATGAACCTTCACCTGTCCGCAGGGATATACCGTGTATTCGTAGGTAGCCACATACCCCCAGGACTGGTTCAGGCATCCGAAGTACTTCTGCATGGTCACAACAGCTTTCTCATCTGACAATTCATAAGAGAACCATTCCAGCTGCTCACTGGATTTCTGAATAAAGTATTTGTTCATCCAGTCATCCTTTTTATACATATCATTGTCGATCGTCGGTCGGTAAACCGTCATCTGAGGGCCATCCGTAAGGTAAGCTTTTCCGTCTATTTCAACAGAAATCATTTTACCAAAAACCGTATGGAATGTCACACAGATCTTTCCGTTCCTGATCAGAAGGATTCCCTCGGCTTCTTCTGCTGTCAGCTTATCCCCTGCAGGTCTTCGCTCCAGCACTACCATATGCTCAGGAAGCGCAAACTGGGTTCTTGAGATCTCATAGCCCTTTTCAGCAAAGGCTGTCGCTTCTTTATAACAGACAGAGACATTGAGATAATAATCTACATTTGCCTGCGGCATAAATGCTGTATACGGAATGATGACTCTCTGCTCCTCACCGGGTGCTGCTGACAGTTCGTTGATCAGGCCTTCCTCCACTGTTTCCTCATTTCCACTGATCCACCATTTGATATACAGATGAGACAGTGATAAGAAATCATACCAGTTGGTCAGTATAAGCTCGTTATTTTTGCCTTCTACCTTTTGTACCTCGATGGGTGAGATCACCTGCTTATATTCGAGAAGGGCAGGAGACGGTGTGCGGTCCGGCATCAGCATTCCATCGATACAGAAGTTGCCATTGGTCGGGAAATCCCCAAAATTTCCGCCGTATTTATAATAGGTATGCCCCTCTTCCTCCGTGTAGATGCCATGGTCATACCATTCCCAGATAAATCCTCCCTGAAGACGGGAATGTCTGCGGTACATATCCTGGTATGCCTTAAGTCCTCCGGGACCATTTCCCATGGAATGTCCGTATTCACACATTACATGAGGCTTCTCGCCCTTCACTTTGTACTCCGCGATCTCCTGTAAGCCCTTCAGGCGCGTATACATCGTAGAGTATACATCTGTTACCTCTGCTTCCGAATCTCCTTCATAATGTACCAGCCTTGTCTGATCCAGATTCCTGATCGCTTTTGCCGCACTGCGGAAATTGCATCCAAAGCTGGATTCGTTGCCCATAGACCACATAATGATACAAGGATGATTGCGGTCACGTTTCACCATGCGCACGCTTCTGTCCACATAAGAAGCTTCCCATTCCGGATCATCCGTGATCCATTCATAGTTTTCTACCCACTCAAAGCCATGGCATTCCAGATCCGCCTCATCAATAACATATAATCCATATTCATCACAGAGATCATAGAAGTATTCATTCGCAGGATAATGTGAGCAGCGGACAGCATTGATATTGTGCTTTTTCATTAAAATCACATCTGACTTCATCTGTTCATAGCTGACCACACGGCCTTCCTTGGGATTATAATCATGATGGTTGATTCCATTGAGCAATATCACCTTATTATTTACCCTGAAATTCCTGCCTTTGATCTCAATCTTCCGGAAGCCTGTACGCACTCTGGCTTCATGACCATCCACCCTGACTATGACTGTATAGAGTTCGGGCGTTTCTGCTGTCCAAGTCTGCACATTTTCCACGAAGGCTTTCACATGTGCATGACACTCCTTTGTCTCAAACACGCCTTCTGCGATCCGGACGCCTTCTTTTTCCAGCTGCCATGTACCGGTGCACTCTTCCTTCTTCGTACGAAGCTCCATGGATAAAATACCATTCCGGTAAGAAGCATCCAAATCTCCGTTTACGCAACAATCCATAATGGCATTTTTCGGTTCATTGATCAATTCAACATCCCGATAGATGCCGGACAGCCACCACATATCCTGATCCTCCAGATAGGTTCCGTCTGACCATTTATATACACGTACTGTGATATCATTATCTCCCTCAGATACATAATCTGTAATATCAAATTCACTGGGGAGGCGGCTTACCTTGCTGTAACCAACGTATTCTCCGTTGACCCATACATCAAACGCGCTGTCTACACCATGAAACCTGAGCACAGTATCATTGGCAAGCCATTCCTTTGTCAATACTACGTTTTTCTTATAAATGCCTGTCGGATTCTGGCTCGGTACATATGGCGGATGAATCGGGAAGAGATATAGTACATCTGTATAATGCATCGCATCATATCCACGAAGCTGCCATACAGACGGAACATCAATTTCATCCCATCCGTCAGTGCCGGCATTCATAAACCCTTCCGGAGACAGCTCCGGAGCCTCTAAATATAAAAATTTCCATTGCCCGTTTAATGAGATTTTTTCTGAGGTGTCCTCATAAAATGCTGCCCGGGCTTCCCGTCTGCCTATGCCTGTAATCGTATGGTCTTCCCATCTCTTTTTCACTCGCTGCTTCATATCAGTTCTCCTCATCCTTGCTTTATTTAATGGAACCGCTGGTTCCCTCCACGATATATTTCTGGGCAATAATAAATATAATGATCGGCGGCACGATCATTATGATCGTAATACACAGCATCGGAATGATCTGCATCGTATGAACTCCTTTGAACTGGGCAAGTCCAAGTGCCAGTGTATATTTGCTTCTGTCCTGTAAGAAGATCAAAGGTCCAAGGTAATCATTCCATGCAGTGATCATATTAAGCACACCGACCAGGATCAGAGAAGGTCTTAAAATAGGCATGAAGATTTTCCAATAAATCTGAAAAGAATTAGCACCGTCAATACGTGCTGCTTCCTCAAAATCCTTAGGAATGCCCATGAGGAACTGTCTCATCAGGAATATATAATAGGCGGAACCAAACCACGCCGGAACAATCAAGGGTTTCAATGTATTGATCCATCCAAACATATTGAATTCCATATACTGCGGAATCATCGTAACATCCCACGGGATCATCATTGTCGAAAGTAAAATCATAAACAAGACATTTTTGCCTTTGAAATTAAATCTTGCAAATCCATACGCAACAAGGGAGCATGACAGAACCTGTCCGATCGTCGTTCCTACCGTAACCAGAACAGAATTGAGGAAATATCTGCCAAAAGGCTGTGAATTCCAGGCATCCGCAAAATTTTGGAATCTCCATTCTGACGGAAATAATTTCGGTGGGAACGCAATTGCTTCTGCTTCTGTCTTAAATGCAGAAAACAGCATATATATAAATGGTGACAGGAAATAAATCGCTACCAGTCCTAAAAGAATATAAATGACAGTCTTTGAAACCTTTGACATTTTCATAATCTATTTCCTCCCTTTCTTTTTCTTGGCTCCGCCTGCCTCTGTTTCATAGAACACCCACGCGGAAGAGGATTTAAATACTAACGCTGTTAAAATCATGATGATCACAAACATCACCCATGCATTTGCACTCGCGTAACCCAGCTTATGATGCTTAAATGCATTGTTGTATGTCATAAGTCCATAGAAATATGTTGACTTTAACGGTCCACCGCCTGTCAGAAGCATTACCAGTGTAACCTGCTGGAAGGAGCTGATAATGGAAGTGATCAGGTTAAACAGAATCGTCGGTGTGATGATCGGCAGTGTAATACTGAAAAACTGTCTTGCCGGTGATGCACCATCCAGGTTTGCCGCTTCATATAGATCTATGGGAATATTTTTGATATCCGTGTAGAAGATCAGCATCATGCTTCCTACACCAAACGCACTGGCAATGATAACCGCCATCAGTGCCCACGCCGGGTCAACCAGCCATTTGGGACCTTCAATTCCGATCAGTGACAGTAAATAATTCAATACACCATAGTCACCATTTAAGATCCATCCCCAGATAATAGATACCGCAACGCCGGATATAACTGTTGGAATATAATAAATGGTTCTGAAAATTTTGACTCCCTTGACCGGCTGTGTGATCAGCATTGCAAGAAATAATGCAATGATCATATTCAGCGGTACAAAAATCGCTGCATATTTTAAGGAGATCACTAACGATTTCCAGAACTGTTTATCCTTCGTAAACATCTCCAGATAGTTCCCAAATCCCACAAACTCAGCCTTTCCTACGAGCGGCCAGTTAAAAAAGCTCATGATCAGTGAAAAAATGAGGGGACCGATCGTAAATACAAGGAAGCCGATAATCCACGGCATAATAAATAGATATGGTGTCGCCGTTTTCAGATATTTCTTCATAGCGTATTCCCTTTCTCTCTGTTTTACATTTTACTTATTTTTACCACGCTTTTACTATATATTTTTACTGGTAAAATCTAAATATCTGTTTCAAAAAAGGACGGGTGAATGACGCCCGTCCCTTATTTAGCTGCATTTCTTATACGATTCTGCTATTATTCCGCAACAGCCTCGTCCAATACTGCTCCTACATCCTGCAGGGAGCTTGGATTAAATACCTGTTCAAATGAAAGAGCCAAAGACTCAGAAACCTCTGACCAATTGTCAACGATAAAGCTTGTCGGGGTATATCCCGCACTCTGTTCAAGCATTGTATAGAACGGTGCAAACTCAGGATTCTCCATGATCTTCTCTGATTCTACTACGTTATACAGTGCAGGCATCTCACTGCCGATTCTTTCTTTACTTGCCCACTCGCCGGTCCAGAATTTAACGAATTCCCATGCGGCATCTTTGTTTTTACTGTCCTTGGACATTGCAATACCGGATGTACTGAGGATACTTACAGAATCATGGTCTGCATCCTTAAATGCCGGAATATCCACCAGACCGAAATTCAAGCCATCTGCTTTGAAGTCATTGATGGACCATGCACCATAGATATACATAGCTGCCTGCTGTGAACGGAACTCATCTGTTCCGCTCTTCTCGGTAGCAACCGCGTATCCTTCCTTCTCCATATCCTGGAACATCTGGAACACTTCTTTGGATTTCTCTGAATTCAGATTGCCTTCCAGCTTGCCCTCTGCATCACAATATGCAGCACCGTTACTCCACAGGAACATTTCAAAATCATAAGGATCCGGCTTCATAGAGAAAGCAAGTCCCTTTGCATCTGTATTATCCGCAATGGTTTTGGCAGCTTCTCTTAAGTCATCCCATGTCCAGTCGGCAGTGGGTTCCTCCACACCCGCCTGTGCAAACAGATCCTTGTTGTAGAACAAAACGTGTGTTGTAAATCCTACCGGAATACCATAGGTAGCTCCATCAATGGAGTTATAAGGCCACAGAGCTTCGTATATATTGTCCTTGTACTCCTGTCCTTCCTTCTCAATATAAGAATCCAGTGGTTCCAGACCTTCATGATATGCCGGATAATTCCACATATACATAACATCAGGTGCATCTCCGGAACCCATGCCTGCACTGATCTTCGTATCGAAGTCCTGTCCGTATGCTTCCATCGTTACTTCAATATCGTCGTGTTCTGCATTAAATTTATCGACCATTGCCTGCTGCTTATCGACATCTCCTGCAGTATCCCATGTTGCAAAACGTATTTTTGTTTTCCCTGTCTCAGGCTTTTCGCTTGTTGTTGCTTTTCCTCCGCATCCACCAAGCAGGCTGCTCACTGCCAACGCAAGTACAAGTCCACCAACTAATCTCTTTTTCATATTCATTCGTTCCTTTCAATTAACAATAATCTCCCTGAAAAATTTTAGCTAAAATATTTTCTTGTTTTACTTGGTATAATTACTATACCATTTTACTTGTTTTGTGTAAATGTTTTTTACCGAAGATGTTCATTTTCTATATTTATCACAGTATACCATTCCATATTTTGTGCACTTTGCATAATATATAGTGCGTTTTTAGTAAATAATCAAAATAATTTTACTGTTCCTCCTGCAGGGATTTCGACTTTTACCAGTCCATCCTGTAATTTCTCCAATGATTTTACTACCGTTCCTATGCAGTCCCGGATGACTGCTTTCTTACCGGAGGTCTGCATCAGGTCAAGATAGATGCCGTTTCCCTTATTAGCATTTAAGATCAGGACTTCTGTCCAGTTCTCCTTAACACAGATCACTTGATCTTCCTCATAGACTCCTACTACAGCTCGGTTCTCCTTTTCTCCATATACCACCGGATATAAATGTTCCGGATGTTTTGCAGTAAAATCTCCTTCCAGTCTTTCTTCGAACCATTCCTGCGTCAGTTCCATATAATATCTGATCACTTCTAAAATCTCCTGTTTGCACTCCTCCAGCCGGACCGACAATTGTAAGCTGCCGAAAAAGCAATGTTGCAATGCGATTGCCACGCCTTCCGGTTCCTCTGCCTTATTCCACATAACCATATCGGAATGAACCGCTGTATCACCGCTGAGAATTCTCAGATCCACCAGTCCCACTCTGTTGGACAGCTGTGACATCGGGCAGTCATCCACTCTGAGTATATTTCCAAACTTTCGGATATAGGGACCCACATACTTCTGGCGGAACTCTATTAATATATCCGGATTAAGCTCGCGCAGCTTCTCGTACAATTGTACCATCATATGTTCCAACGCATCCTGCACATCTCTAAAATCCATATTTTCATTGTATTCCGGTGTCGCAGCTCCTTCATGGAATTCATCGATAAAATCCATTTTCAGACCATCTAAATCATAGTTTTTTACGAGATCAACATATTGCTCCATCAGATATTCCCTTACCTCTTTGTAACGGATATCCGCAACTCCTGCATTCATGTCCTCCTGGTACTCTAACAGTTTATCTGAGAACTTCTTCCATATTCCGGAGTTTTTTCCAATAAACGGTATACTCACCCACAACATATATTTCATTCCCAGGGAATGTACATATGCGACATGCTCCTTCATATGAGGAAATTTCGTCTCCGATGGTTTCCAGTCTCCGCAAAAAGCATACCCCCGGTGATTATCATCTGTCTGCCAGCCATCATCTACGATAATTCCCTTAAAGCCCATCTGCGCAGCCAGCTCACATTCTCGCTCGAGCTGTTTTTCTTCAATATTCTGATGATAGGAATACCATGTGGAGTAAAAAGGCATTTTCGCTGCTTCCGGCACGATCGCAGGTACAATTTTGCACTTATCCTTCCACCATGTCTGTACTTTCCCTAATACTTTTGAATATACAGCTTTCCCTTCATTGATGTAGAGTTTTACTTCCTCTCTTCCTCTTCCCATGTGTATTTTGCATTGAAACAGAAATCTGCCGTCTTCTTCATGAACACCTATTTTCCATTCTACTTCCCGTACCGCTTCCGAGAGAGCTATCGTAATACAGTTATTGCCGCCCTGATCATAGAGGCAATACACCGGAGCAGAAACTGACAACGATGTCGTGCGGCGTCTCTGCCAGTCAGCCCCATACGCTCTCCCAGATCCGCAATCCGGATACCAACAGCCCACCGTATTCGCAACATCTTCATACCATTCCAGCCATAACGTCTCTTCCTTCTCTGATTCCGGAATCTCGTATGTATATTCATATACTCCGTTTTCCGGTTCCTCTTTTTTGCAGAGTACCTCCTTATTGCTGTCTGTCCAAGTTAAAATCTCTCTTTTCATTTTGTTGGTCTCCTTTTTCCACTAGTTTTTTCTTTTTGATATTCCAATATACTATGTACATAACTGCCGTAACTCCCCAGGACACCGGGTGGCTTAGCGTCACCACCTCAACCATCGGCTTCAACGGTACGACGATCAGCATCCAGGCGATCCGGAATATGCATATTCCAAAGCATGTCATAATTGTAGGAACAATCACATCTCCCATGCCCCGGAGTGCTCCGGAATAAATTTCTATAAAGACAAACAATGGATATGCCGGTGCCATATAAGTCAAAATACGCACCCCGATTTCCATCACTCTCTGATTCGTTGTGAATATCGCAAACAGACCTCTGCTGCACACTAAAAACAGAAGGCTCATCCCAATGGAAATGAACAAAGTCAGTCTGACACAGACAGACACACCCTTCAACACGCGTCCGTACTTTTCAGCCCCATAATTTTGTCCTGCGAAGGTGGTTATGGCAATTCCAAAGCCCGTCAATACCATCCAATAAAATGCATCTATTTTGGTGACTACTGTCCATGCCGCAACTGTATCCGTTCCCAGATGATTCAGGCCCATTTGTATGATGATATTTGCCGAGCTGTACATGAGCGCCTGCATCCCCATGGGAATGCCGATCCGCAGCATTTTTGTAAGAGAATCTCCGCAAATAGCGATCCGTCGTACAGACAGTCTGTATATGTCATCTGTCCGAAGCAGTGCGATCAGCACTAACAGTGCACTTATCGCCTGCGAAAATACTGTGGCAGCCGCCACGCCAAATACACCGAGATCAAAAACGATCACCAGCAGCAGATCCAAAACCGTATTCAGCGCACAGCAGACAATCAAATAATACAACGGTTTCCTGGTATCGCCGACCGCACGTAAAATAGCAGCCCCGACATTATAAAAGAGTAAAAAAATAATCCCGCAAAAATAAATTTTCAAATATAGGACAGCTCCCTGCATCGTGTCTTCCGGTGTATTCATCCAGCGTAAAAAAACAGGTGCCAGAAAATATCCTATCAAGGAAAGTGCTATTCCGGACACAATGCAGAACGCGATCGTTGTATGCAATGCGTCCGAAAGCTTCTCCCGATCTCTTCCACCATAGTATTGCGCGATCAGGACAGCAGCTCCTGCAGATACTTCCAGAAAAAATCCCAAAATCAATCCGATGATCTGTTGTGTCGAACCTCCAACTGCTGCCAGCGCAGTTATCCCAACAAAATTGCCAACTACAATGGCATCTATCATATTATAAAGCTGTTGAAACAGCGTCCCTACCATGATCGGAATCGAAAAAAGCACTAATTGTTTCCAGATAACCCCTTCTGTAAGCAGTTGCTCCCGGAGCCTGTCTGTTTTATTATTCGGATGCATCAGTCTTCCTCCATTCATCCCCATATCTCTCGTTAATTCGATTATATCCTCTGTTTCTTTTTCACAATATATGTTCTTGTTGTAAGAAACAGTCAAAATCTTAGGTTTGTCTTGAATTATTGAGCAAAATATGTGAAAATGTAGGCAATCAACAGATACAAGGAGGCTCAACATGGAAAACAGTAATGTTCTGCATATTCCTGACCCTTCGTATTATCCCTTACAATTATTCTTCTTTGGCAGATCATCATGTATGCCAAAGCATAGCGTTGCAAGCCACGTCCGCCATAATTATATTATTCATTTTATCACCGGCGGAAGCGGTTTGTTTTCCGCAGGACAACATATTTATCATCTGCATGAAAATCAGGGATTTTTTATTTCACCGGACACTCCTGTGTTTTATGAGGCCAATGCCGATCATCCATGGGAATACTTCTGGATTGGAATAGACGGAAGCGGCGCCGAAGAATTTTTTTCCCATCTGGGATTAACTGCGCAGTCTCCTGTGTTTGAATGTCAGAATATTGCTGACTTATCAGAGCTGATCGATGAGATGCTGAGTATCTCTCCGGATTCCTTTGAAAACAAATTAAAGTTACAAGGACTTGCATTTCTTTTCCTGGCATCGGCTTCTTCCTCATGTAGCTCCATCTCAAGGCCTGCCCCTCCGGAAGTCAACATACACATAGAGCGGACCATCCGTTTCATCCAGAAGCATTACCATCAGCCGATCACAGTCGATGATATTGCAAATAATGTATCCCTGAACCGTTCCTACCTCGCAACATTATTCCGCCGTTCCATGGGCACCACCATTCAAAATTATCTCATGGACTATAGAATATCTAAAGCCTGCGAATTACTGACCCTTACAGAGGATTCCGTACATGCCATCGCATACTCCTGTGGATATAATGATGCTCTCACCTTTTCTAAGGCTTTTAAGAAAAAAAAGGGGCTTTCTCCCCTTGCATACAGAAAAAAAGCGGAAACCCCGTAAAATCAAGGCTTCCGCTCTTTTCATCCAGAGCTGCTGACGGGAATCGGACCCGTGACCTCCGCACTACCAATGCGACGCTCTACCGACTGAGCCACAGCAGCATCACGTGACTGCTAACGCAATCACCGTGATTCATTGTAACAAAGCAATCTATATTTGTCAACATAAATTTTTTCTTTTTTTGCTTTTTTTGCTACACTTATAACTATTTAGGATTTTTCTCGTCTTTCTGCGTCGCTTCCTGCTGCTCCAGTTCCTTCTGTTCCTTCTGCTTCAGGTAATCCGCCGCATCATCCGGTACGTCATCCAGGTTCTCACTGCCGATATCCACCTGCAGAGGCTTTCTCTTGAAGAGGATGTCATACATGACAGGAATGATGAACAGCGTCATCAGTGTGGCGTAAGCAAGTCCTCCCGCCACTACGATCGCCATGCCTTTGGACATCTGGCTGGAGAGGTCATCTCCGAACAGGAGGCTTGCCATTGCCAGGATCGTGGTCAGCGCCGTCATCAGGATCGGGCGCATTCTGGTCTTACCGGTAGCGATCAGTGCCTCTCTGCGTTCCAGTCCTCCCACACGGAGCTGGTTCGCATAATCCACGAACACAATACCGTTGTTGACAACCGTACCCAGCAGCACCACGAAGCCCATCATACCCATAACAGACAGCGGCTCGTTCATAAGCAGTAATCCTATCAGACCACCCGTGAACGCAAGAGGCACCGTGAACAATACAATAAACGGACTGAGCAGGCTCTGGAACTGTGCCACCATGACCAGATAGATCAGAGCAAGACCTAAGAGCAATACCTTACTCATCTGGATCACCATCTGATTGACTGTATCGGATTCTCCGGCAGTGTCAATGGTATAACCGTCCGGCAATTCATACGCATCGATCAATGGCTGCAATTCTCTGGACAGAAGGGTGGCATTGCTTCCCTCCGCCACAGTGGCTGTCACCGTCATGTAACGGCTCTGGTTCTCACGGTTGATGCTCTGCACACCATCCTCCAGCACCAGTGTGGCGAACTCAGACAGCGGATGATCCTCTGTGACAGTGTTGCCGTTATCATCCGTTGTCTGGATCTCAAAATTATAGTCCAGGAGATTCTCACGGGTCAGCGGTTCTCTTCCATCCTTTACGACGATCTTCATATCCTCGCCGTCTATGGTCACCGTGGCGGCATCGGTACTCTCAGTCAGCTTTCCGTTCAGCTCGGAAAAAATCTGGGCAACCGTCAGACCTTTGCGCATAGCGGCATCTTTATCCAGTACCAGACGGATGACCTGATCCGGCTCTTCCTGCCCGTTGGAAATATTTTCATAGCCCGGGATCGTAGCAGCCAGATCACAGATGTCCTGCGTGATCTTCGTCAGGGTATCCAGATCATCCCCATATACCTTAACAGATAATCCTGTGCCCATCATCGTGCTCATCTCAGACATTCCCGTTGATATCGTCAGTTCACAGTCAATATCCGCTGTGCGTTCTTCAATCTCCCTGCAGATTCTGTTTACTTCTTCTTTTCCGGCATTCTCATTCTCTGTCAGCACCAAAAATGTAAACTGATCGTAGGTGCTGTCTGACATACCGGAAGAAGAAGCCACCAGGGTGGTATCTCCACCTGCCATGGCACCTACATCTCCGATGCCATCTATGGTCGTCATGGCATCCAGCACCTGGTCAGCCCTCTTGTAGCATTCTTCCTTATCCGTATCCTCCGGCATCTGCACAGATATCTCAATCTGGTTAGATGTCATATCCGGGATCATGACGATACCCATCCGCATGACCGCCCAGATACTGTATACCAGCAGGCCGATGGCAATGGCAAGGGGCACGACCTTCACTTTCAGGCAGAATGCCAGCATTTTTCCATAGATATCCTGCACCTTGTCAAAGAACGGATGCTTCTTCTCTTTGGTATTACGAAGCAGGGTCGAACCTGCTGCCGGCACTACGGTCATAGCGATCAGCAGCGATGCCGCCAGGGTAAATATGATCGTAAGACTGATGGGCATCATCAGTTCACGGACAGTTCCTGCGGTAAATACCATCGGCAGGAATACGCAGACTGTTGTCAGGGTGGAAGCAATAATCGCACCTGCCACCTGTTTCGTACCCTGTACCGCTGCTCTCGCCGCGCCGACTCCCTTAGACCGCAGACGATAGATATTCTCGATCACGACGATGGAGTTATCCACCAGCATGCCGATTCCGAGTGCCAGACCCGACAACGACATCATGTTCAGTGAAATACCTGTAAAATACATTAATATCAATGCCGTCAGAACAGACAAGGGAATGCTGACAGCTACAACGATGGTGGGTTTTACATCCTTTAAGAACAGCGCCAGGATCAGGATCGCCAGTGCCGCACCTACGATCATGCTCTGCAATACGCCATTAATGATCAAAGTTATGTAATCGCCCTGATCCATCAGTGTCAGTACCGACAGTCCGGGATACTGCTCTTCCAGCTCTGAAATTGCGGCAGCGATATTTTTACTCACCTCATTCGTTCCCGCTGTGGAACTCTTGAACACAGACAGTACCACCGCACTCTGACCATTCAGTCTGGCATAGCTGTCATCGGCGTTATCGATCACCGTGATGTCAGCCACATCGCACAGCCGTACATCCCCGATATCTTCAATATTGGTAAGTACGATATTGGACAGTTCATCCACACTTTCATAATTGCTTCCGACCTTAAGCAGCCAGGAATTGTCCTCCGCATCATCCAGATATCCTGCCGGCATGGCAAAATTCTGTGCATAGATGAGCTGTGACAGTGTCTGCATATTCACCAGCTGGTCTGCATTGGCATTACGAAGTGCCTCCGCCTTCTGTACCTCAAAATTCTCCAGAGAGGTATTATACTGATCCCAGCCGTCTGCCAGCTGCTTTTTCGCATCCGCAATAGAATCCCAGCCCTCTGTGATCTGATCCTGGGCAGAATCCAGGCTCTCCTTATTGCTGTCAAGGGTTGTCTGGGCGGAATTCAGCGCACTCTGTCCGGAAGATATCTGTGCAGAAGCCGCACCAAAGCCTGCTGCCGCCTCGATTTTCGCCTTTTCAATATCCGTATAGGAAACACCGCTCTTCTTCAGCTCCGCTTCTGCTGCGGATACCGCTGCCTGCACACCGGCTTTCTCGACCTGAAGGCTGTTCAGGGAAGATACGTAGTCGTCGTAGCCATCCAACATATCCTTTTGCGACTGGTAACCGTCCGCCGTTTTTTTCAAGGCTGCGCCCCACTGTTCCTGGGTCAGTGCTTTCCATGTTTTCTCATCAGTAACCCCCAGGCTCTTTATATCAATACCATGTCCGGTCAGCGTTCCCACAGCTGTTGCATATTCCATACTTTTCAGTTCGCTGGCATCAGGAGACTGTAAAAAGCTGATCCGGCTTTCCAGCCCGCCGGACATGATCTCTCTGTCATTCTTCGTCGGCGCCATTTCGTCAATCGCAGTGATCGTCGTCTTCAGCGATTCCTCCTGCGCCTGTAACGTCAGCAGGTCTGTCTGCAGTGCATTCAACTGATCCAATGCCTGGCTGGCGGTCGCCAGCTTATTCTCGGTATCCTTCTTCTGATCCTCCAGAGAGCCCTTGGCATCTTCCAGTTTTTCCTTCTGCTCATCCAGTTCCTTCTGCGCATCGTCTAACTTCGTCCTGCCGTCGTCGATATCCTTCTGTCCGTCGACCAGCTCCTGCGTGCTGTCTGCCAGCTTCTGCTCCGATTCCAGCAGCTGCTTCTTCGCATCATTCAGCTGATCCACCGCATCCGCAAAAGCATCATTGGTCTTTGCCAGGATCTTCTCGTTCAACACATCGATCTTATCCTGATTCAGATCCACAGAGATGGAATTCTCCACAATTCCAATGTCAGAGATACTGGTCACACCCTCCTGCCGCTCCAGATAGGGGATCAGGGTGTCTTCGACAAACCGCGAGGTCTCCTGAATATCCTTACCCTCATAGGATGCCGCCAGATATACGGAAGCCATCATATCCATGCTGATCTCCATGATATTCGGAGAACCGCATTCCTCCGGCAATGCCGATTTTACACTGTCCAGGGCACTCGATACCTTTACCATGGCGGAATCCATATCCGTTCCGTCTGCAAATTCCAGTTCTACGATCCCGTAGTTTTCATAGGACATACTGTATACATTCTTTACACCGGAAATGGAGCCCAATGCGCTTTCCACAGGTTCGCTCACACTGGACTCCACTTTCTCCGGACTCGCACCCGGATAAGTCGTGATCACCAGTAAATACGGCAGACTCATCTTAGGCAAAAGATCCGTTGTCATTCCCGATAAACTTACAAATCCCAGAATAATGATGGCAACTACCATCACCAGAATTGTAAACGGTTTTTTTACACTGAATTTTTCCATATATTCCCGCGCCTTTCCCACGTAAACATCTGTATAGTAATATGTTACCACTAACAAATCGCGAAAATCCATTAAATAAATCTAAAATTTCGATTCTTTGCTTAAAAAGCCGCGGATTTTCTGCTTTGCACGGGTCAACGCATTTTCTGTTGCTTTTTCACTCCTCCTGAGCACCTTCGCAATCTGTGTGTAGCTCATTCCCGTAATATAGAGATCCAGCACCTGACGCTCCAGCTCGCTCAGCTCCGTGGCGATCCTTTTCTCAAGATAAGCCACTCTCTCCTTATCCAGGAACAGTTCCTCCGGATTCCTGCCGGTCTTATCCGCCAGAAGCTCCGCCAGTGTCTGTGTCTCCGGATCTCTGTCCTCTTCCATTCTTCCATGGCTGTCCAGGGAGACATAGGTATTTAACGGTGTGTGCTTCAGCCGCTGCGATGCCTGCACCGCCGTATACATCTGTCTGCTGATACACAGATCCGCAAATGTGTAAAAACTGGCGTCTCTGCCGCAGTCGTAATCCCTCACTGCCTTGAACAGGCCGATCATCCCCTCCTGGATCAGATCCTCGCTGTCTCCGCCCAGGATATACATGGATTTTGCCTTGCTGCGCACCAGATTTTTATACTTGTCACAGATGTAGTCCATCACCGGCCTGTCGCCTTCCCGCAGCTGGTCGATGAGCTCCTCATCTGTCATATCTTCATATTTGAAGTGCTCTGTCATACTCTTTCTCCTGACCTGCCGACATCCGGATCACTTAACGACATCCGGATCACTTGACGGCATTCGGCATATTGCAGGCTCTTTCACTGTAACATGTGACTCTGTTATACCTCGCGACACTTTTTACGCCTGCAGTCTCTGACGTACGATCTCGTAAGCCAGTACGCCTGCTGCTACGGAAGCATTTAAGGAATCGATGTCGCCCTTCATGGGAATAGACGCCACCATGTCGCATTTTTCCTTCACCAGACGGCCTACGCCCTCGCCCTCGTTGCCGATGACCAGACCGATGGGTCCCTTCAGATCCAGATCGTACATGGTAGTACCGCCCATATCCGCGCACACGAACCACAGACCTTCCTTTTTCAGGTCTTCGATGGTCTTCGCCAGATTCGTCACCTTTGCCACCGGCGTATAATTCAGTGCTCCGGCGGAGGTTCTTGCTACCGTAGCGGTCAGTCCCGCTGCACGGTTCTTTGGAATGATGACGCCATGGGCACCCGCCAGATTGGCAGTACGGATGATAGCTCCCAGATTATGGGGATCCTCGATATTATCCAGCAGGAAAATAAAGGGCGGCTCACCCTTTTTCTTCGCTGCTTCCAGGATGTCATCTACCTCCGCGTACTCATAAGCCGCCGCGTAAGCGATGACGCCCTGATGTTTTCCGGTCTCGGATAACTGATCCAGGCGCTCCTTGGTCACATACTTTACTAACGTGTCATGTTTTTTTGCTTCTCTTTTAATAGTCATCATCGGACCGTCCTGACAGCCATCCAAAATGAACAGCTTGTCAATGGGTTTGCCCGAACGATACGCCTCGATCACGGCATTTCTGCCCTCTATGGTAAATTCCTGATATCCCATGCTTGTCCTTTCTTATTACGTATTGCTTTCTTATTACACATTACTTTGTTATTATGCATTACTTTCTCATTACGCATTATTTTCTCATTACGTATTACTTTCTCATTACGCATTACTTTTCTGTCACATGCGTTACACTACACTCAGATTTCCAACCCTGCCAGGCGGATACCTTCTTTGATCAGCGCAAGCATCCGGTCTGTCTGTCCCGTCAGGTACAGATACCCCATCAGCGCTTCAAATCCGGTAGCTCTGCGGTAGTCTGCCACAGAAGCGTTTTTCGCCGTGGTGTAGGATTTGGCATTGCGTCCTCTGCGGTACACCGCTTCCTCGTCCTCCGTCAGCTCCGGAAGCAGTGCCTCGATCATGGCGGACTGCGCCGGTGCTTTTACATAGCGTGTTGTCTTTTTATGCAGGTCATTTGCGGAGCGGTTGGCACGTTCCACCACAATACTTCGGATCACCAGTTCATAGATCCCGTCTCCGATGTAAGCTAATGTCAGCGGAGAATATGCCCGGACGTCCTGCCCCTCGCAGTCGAAGGTCTGCTTGATCTTAGTAAGAAGGGTTATGCTCTCTTCCATTTTACACCCTCTCTGGTATCTTCCAGTACAATGCCCTTAGCTAACAGTTCATCACGGATCTCGTCGGCTCTAGCGAAGTTCTTCGCCTTTCTGGCTGCCTGACGCTCCTCGATCAGTGCCTCAATGTCGCTGTCTAACATCTCTGCTTTTTTGTCCACGATCAGTCCGCAGATATCGGACAGGGTCACGATTTCCTGCTTTAATGCTTCCAGGAATGCCTTGCTACTCTCAGCCTTAGCATTGGAATTCACGAATTTTACCAGCTCGAAAATAGCTGCCAGTGCATCTGCGGTGTTGAAATCATCATCCATGGCTTCGTCAAACTTGGTCTCAAAGCCCTGTGCCTCGGTAAGCAGCTTCTTCTCTTCCCCGGTCATTTCGGTATCTGCTGCCTTGTCCAGTAAGAATTTCAGATTATCCACGCTGGTGACGATCCTCTCATAGCCGTTCTTCGCAGCTTCCATCAAGTCAGCGCTGAAATTCAGCGGGCTTCTGTAATGTGCGGACAGCATGAAGAAACGCAGTACCTGCAGATCGTATTTTTCAGAGATCTCACGTACGGTGAAGAAATTGCCCAGGGATTTGGACATCTTTCGGTTGTCGATGTTCAGGAAAGCATTGTGCATCCAGTATTTTGCAAAAGGCTTGTCATTGGCTGCCTCGGACTGTGCGATCTCATTTTCATGATGAGGAAAGATCAGATCCTCTCCGCCGGCATGAATATCGATCTCTTCGCCGAGATAACGCTTACTCATGACGGAGCACTCGATGTGCCAGCCGGGACGTCCCTGGCACCAGCAGGAATCCCAGTAAGGCTCGCCTTCTTTTTTCGGCTTCCACAGTACGAAATCTAAGGGATCTTCCTTCTGGTCCTCACCGGAGACTAACAGAGAACGGTTACCGCCCTGTAAGTCGTCCAGATTCTTATGAGACAGCTTGCCGTAGTCCTTGAAGCTTCTGGTACGGAAATACACGGTACCGTCTGCAGCAACATAAGCATGTCCCTTATCGATCAGGGTCTGGATCATGTCCAGCATGCCGCCGATCTCCTCGGTAGCCTTGGGGTTCTTGGTAGCGGGCTTGATGTTCATGCCCTCCATGTCTTTTTTGCACTCTGCGATGTAACGCTCGGAGATCACGCCGGGCTCAACGCCCTCTTCGTTAGCTTTTTTGATAATCTTATCATCCACATCCGTGAAGTTGGATACATAGTTCACTTCATATCCCTTGTATTCCATGTAACGGCGCACGGTATCAAATACGATCATAGGGCGGGCATTTCCGATATGGATCAGGTTGTATACGGTAGGTCCGCAGACATACATTTTTACCTTGCCGGGCTCTAAGGGCTTGAATTCTTCTTTTCTCTTGCTTAAGGTGTTGTAGATTTGAATGCTCATTGTTTATCCTTTCCTAATTGCGATTTTTGCAATGATATATCTTTATTTTATCACACTGTCTTGTCATTTTCTGCAGATTGGGGCTGTTCCCCGGTCTCCGCACTCATTACCACCAGCCTGCGCAGCTGCTTTAATTCATCTTCCATTTCCAGTACCCGGTTGGTCAGTTCGGAATTCTCACGCTGCAATACCGTGATGTCTTCCCGTACCGGATCGGGGAGATCCGTCTGGTTCATGGTCTCCTGGGGAAGGCTTGCGTTGTTACGCTTTACAACGCGTCCCGGCACACCTACCACCGTGGATCCGGGTGGCACTTCACTTAAGACTACGCTTCCGGCACCGATCTTCGAATTATCTCCGATGGTGAAGGATCCCAGGACTTTCGCGCCCGCACTGATCATGACATTGTTGCCGATGGTGGGGTGACGTTTGCCGTGCTCCTTACCGGTACCTCCCAGGGTCACGCCCTGATACAGGGTCACATTATCGCCGATGATCGTCGTCTCACCGATGATGACACCGTTACCGTGATCGATGAAAAATCCCTTGCCAATCTGTGCACCGGGATGGATCTCGATGCCGGTCCTTCGCACACCTCTCTGGGAGATATACCGCGCCCAGAAATAATGTCCGCTCAGGTACAGCTTATGCGCCAGTCTGTAATGGATCATGACCTTGAAACTGGGATACAATAGAACCTCCATGGAGGAATGGATCGCAGGATCACGCTCCTTGATAATACGGACTTCTTCTTTTAAATTTTTGATGATGCCCATGTTCTCACCTCGAAAAAAAATACCGCGAATAAACTTCATCTTAGAGACGAATTTATCCGCGGTTCCACTCTACTTAAGGGACAATGCCCTTCACTCTGACGTTCTACGCCCTGTGTAGAACACCTGGCGTTGTACACCATGCACATAACGGGTGCTTACCGGATCCGGATACTGATTACTGTTAACGTTCCCCGGATCAGCTCACAGGCGCACTTCCTTTTCCTCAGACGAAAGCCGCTCCCAGCTTCTAACAGCTTCTCTCTGGCGTCCCACCGAAAAGTACTTTTCCTGCTCCATGCCTTTACTGCATATATGATCATTCCTACTAAATAAGATATGCAAAAATACGGGTTTTGTCAACCCCGGAGTTTCCTACATTACAGCTTTTTCCAAGGTTTCCCTCACGTATTCATTCAGTGACATCTGGCATGCAGTCGCATGAATCACTAACTTTTTATGTGTTTCCGGTGCAATTCTGATATTAAAACTACCTTTATATGCCTTCTCCGGAATTTTCCCATTTTCTTCACATAGTAACAGATAATCATCTACCGCCCCATGAAAATCTTCTACCAGACTCTTGGCATCGGTTCCTTCATAAGAGATCAGGGAACGGATCCCCATTACCTTTCCGAAAAAAATTCCATTCTCCTCGGAAAATTCTACGCTGCCGACATACCCGTTATATTCCATCGTATTTTTCAAATCAATCCCTCCTGTTCCAACAGATCACATAATTGTCTGACCTGGTATGCTTTCAATTCCTTTTGCGGATGCGGCTTATGCAGTAATATGCTCCCGTGCTCCTCACTGGTAAACATCACTCTCGAACCACTGGTTTTCCCCTTATTGCATTTCGTAAATTCCAGATAATCCAATAAAACTTCCGCATCATGAAAGGTAAATGTCTTAGGTCTGCTTTTTAACTGTTCAATTAGTTTTTCCTTTTGTCCCATTTGTACCCCTTGTTAGTTATATTATATTTTTTCTGCTTGCTTTTTGCAACTGTTTTTAGTTGCAAACATAAAGTTAAAAGCATATTTTCTACTTAATTTCAATGGATTGGAAAATTTCTCCGACATTGGGTTCTAATAGAAAATAGATCTGATAATAGAAAAGGTCCTATGCCATTTATATTAGCATAGAACCTCTGTAATCACAATAGTATTTTATTCTTCCAGAAGCACCCACTTTCCCTCCGGTGCCGCATCCAGGATCCAGTACTGGCACCGTCGGATGTCTGCCTGCAGACTTCCGGTCTCCTGTAATTTTTCCCCATCGTAGGTGAAGAATATGGTTCTCGCTTTTGCATCATCTCCGGTCTCATACAGTGCGATCACGATCTGCTCCCCATCCGGACTGTAAGCGAGAATGCTGTTGTCCAACAGTCTTGCATGGCGGTCTACATTGTTACCTTCCACTCCGAAGGTGTAATTCACCGGGCTGTTTCCTTCCACGTTCTTCCAGGCGTCTGTTTGTAGTGTGATCCGCTCCGCTGTCGCATCTCCATCCAGATCGATCAGTGCATAGGTCTCAGAAAAAGTTCTCTGGGACACATCGCATACCATACCGGGATGAGATAAAATATCCTCCCGCCATTCCACAGCATACCGGTCCCTTGACACCTGATCCAGCCTGTCAGCTCCGGCGTCCAGACCACTGATGGAATACTGCTGATAGAGTTCTCCGTTGCCGTTATAGACCGTCACGAAACCATTCTGTACTTTCATGGAAAACGGAAGCACAGGTTCTGCCGTTTCTTCCCCGGTCAATTCCCATCCGGTATCACCTGCCAGGCTGCAGTTCTTCACCGTATACAGTGTAGGTTTCCCGTCCTCCTGTAAATGCTCCGCTGCTTCTGTCATATAGAATACCCTGCTGCCCATCCAGCCGACACTGCTGTCCTCCTGCAGCTTCTCGTTATAAGCGTTGGAAGTATTGTAGTAGGTCCGGTCACAGATCGCAGCCGATGCCATATTTTCCGGGATGCCATCCGCAGACACACACCGGAAGGTATGATTATACATCGCATAGATTCCGCAGCTGGATACCTGAATATGAATACCGGAACCGGAATAGCTTCCGATCTTCGTCTCCAGATACTCTGTATACTGTCCTGCCGGCATATTTCCCGGGGAATACGCTTCATATTCCACATAGACTTTCCGTGCAGACTGCTCTCCCGGGAGCGGTCCGATCTTCTGCTTTGCTGCCGCACTCACATCTCCGGTAGACAACAGCCAGATTTTCTGTTCCTCCTCCGCCAGCACCATGGGAATCTCGATCACAGAACCATCCTTCTCAAAAGTATACTCCACATTGACCACCGATCCTTCTCCCATACGGTCATCGCCATAGAGCTGGTACTGTCTTGCCGCCTCGTAGAGGACTTCCGTCACCTCACCGGTACCCTTCCCCAGTGACAGAAGCTGCTTTGCCGCCGTCACAGGGTCCTTATAATCCTCGTAGGATCTGTGATCACCGGTGCCGTACTGCTCCTCGAAACGGCTGTTTTCGAACATCTCCCAGTTCGCAGGATCCCCGGCATACCTTCTGTGATTAACATACCATCCCTTCTCCTGTGCAAAGGAATGGGTACTCTCGATCCTCTCGGGGGAATAAAATTCCGCGAAATCGGAGCGCGTCTCAAACGTTACATACGACAGCTTTTCCGCATAAATATCCCATTCTTCCTGTGTCCAGACAGCCTCATCGGAATACTCCGTATCACTGATATCTACCGGCTCGTTCTGTGCAGACGGTGCAGTTTCCGTAGGAAGTTTTTCCTCACTGCGGTTTCCTCCCGGATTACTGCACAGGCAGATGATGAGTGCTACGATCACCGCCACCGCACCGATGAGGATCCAGAACGGAGGCTTACGATAATCCAGCACATGACGGATCCGGTTCTTCACATGATCCTCTCCGAAGGATAACAGCGCGCAGATCGTACCACCACGGTATTTTCTCCACCTGCCGTCGCTGGCTTCCTCCAACAGTGTATAAGAATAGACCTTCTTGCTTTCCTCTCCCAAAAGCTTTACCACTTTTTCGTCGCAGGACATCTCACAGTCCATATTCATCAGGTAAAAGGCCAGCCACACCAGGGGATTGAACCAATGCACACAGCAGATAAAAAGCACTGCCGGCTTGATCAGATAGTCTCTTCTCTGCAAATGCACCCTCTCATGGCACAACACTACCTCTCTGCTCTCCCCGGCAAGCTCCGATGACAGATAAATGGTCGGATGCAGGATCCCCATAACAAAAGAAAGGTGTCCCCCCTTAATCTCACAAATTCCTTCTTCTACTTTATGAATGCCATTTTCCGGCTGACGCAGACGGTAATACATCCGCAGATAGGAAAACAGATGATAACCGGCAAACCCAACAAACCCGATCAGCCACAAGTACGGTAACACGATTCCCGCCAGTGTTTTCAGCATCTGTGTGCTGTGCGTTGCAAACATTTCCGTGGTTGGATCGCTCGTTGCAGACATTCCTGTCTGTCCGGTTACCATAGAGGGCTCCTGCGAAAGTGTCTCCGGCTGACCGCCATCGTCACTATCGGTCTGCTCCGTCATGCCTGAAATCTGTATTGCTTCCGCGGTTGAATGTTCCATGGCTGCTTTTTCTCCGGCATTTCTCTCATTCTGCATGATATCTCCGGGCACCTTCAGCGGCACGCTCACCGTCTGTCCCATTACCAACCGCTGTGGAATCAGGCTGATCTGTGTCTGTGGAAATATCGGACAACACAGACGCAGAAACACGATTCCCCACAACAGATAAGAACACCATCTGGGAGCCCTGCGCAGTACCAGTCTCGCCACCAGCACCAGCAAAATGCAATAGCTTCCCACCAGGCTCAAGTTGCAAACGATCCCAAATACCTTCTCTAAAATCTCCCTCATCCAATCTCCTCCGTCAGCCCTTATAATCCTCGATCATAGCTTCGATCTCAGCGATCTGCGCTGCGCTGAGCTTCTTGCTCTGGATAAATGCGGCGATCATCTTCGGCAGCGAACCGCCGTAAGCCTTCTCCACGAAAGCCTCCCCCTGGGCTCTGTGGTATTCCTCCTTATTCAATACGGAAGATACGATGGCATTCTCATTTTTGAAAATACCGTTCTCACAAAGCTTTTTAATAAACGTATAGGTAGTGGATTTCTTCCAGCCGAACTTCTCCGCGCACTGTTTTACCAGTTCTCCGGAACCGATGGGTTCCTCCTCCCAGATCAGTTCAGCAAATTTGTATTCTGTCTCCGTCATCTGATACATTCCCATTCCTCCTTGTATCCTTCTTAATCCAGCACTTGCCATATGCAGTCCTATTGGCTTTTTTGCGCTCATCACATTATAAAAGGTCGATAGTATACAGACCTTGTTCTAATTAAAGTCTATATCCTATCGACCTATTTGTCAAGTTCTTATTTTCCGAAATTATCAGCTCTTCGGGCATCCACTGCAGCTTCCGCAGCCTCCCTGCACCGCCTGTGACGTAAGATCATAAGGCGTAGTCACCAGACAGATTGCCTGAGAGGAGATTCCCTCTCCGCTTCCGGTGAATCCCAGCCCTTCCTCCGTGGTAGCCTTCACATTGACCTGTCCCACATCGATCAACAGGGCTTTCGCGATATTTTCCCGCATGGTATCGATATGCGGGCGCATCTTCGGTGCCTGTGCAATGATCGTTGCATCGATATTTTCGATAAACACATGATTCTCTTCCAGCAGCTCGCCCACTTTTTCCAGCAATTTTATGGAAGAAATACCCTTGTACGCGGGATCTGTATCCGGGAAATGTTTCCCGATGTCCCCCAGCGCCGCTGCTCCCAACAGCGCATCCATGATCGCATGGAGCAGGACATCCGCATCCGAATGTCCCAAAAGACCCTTTTCATAAGGTATTTTCACGCCGCCGATGATGAGGTCTCTTCCCTCCACCAGACGGTGTACGTCATATCCCATTCCGATTCTCATACTTACAACCTTTCCGCAGACGCTATTTTTTAAAAATACCGGCATCCCTGTGTCTCACCAGCTTCTCCAACCAGCCAGTCCAAAACCGACTGTCCCGTTGCGGCCAGTGCCGGGTGCCAATATCGTCCGCAATATGTGAAATCTCTGTCATTATTATCTCGCCACAGCACAGTTCATCAGCTCCTCCGCGCTGTCGAATGCATAGACGGTATAACTGCCGTCCTCATATACCTTTTTGCCCTGCTTTAATGCGGGAGTCTCTGCATATTCAGCGCACTCCTCCGCCGTCAGTAGCAGGAATGTCTCCCCGGCATGATACCCTTCCTCATAATATTTCATAGGCGAAGACCACTTGAAATACTCCAGGTGCTCGGGATCTCCGATGTTGCCGATCTCCACTTCACCATTCGTAAGTTCCGTGATGATATTGGCATTATTATAAGTAGCGAAGCCGAAATCATACCCGTTCTCCGCAAGGAACTGTGCCACAGGACGCTTTGTCTCGTTCTTGTCCACCGTCAGGAAAGACATCACCGTTTTCCCCGTTCCGAGGATCAGGCAGATAGTAAGCAGTGCCGTCACCGCAAATCTGTCAAAGGGCATTTTTTCCTCTTCCAGATAAAAACACAATACCGGCAGGGCGAAAAGGAAGATCGTGATATAATACCGCGGCACCATGGTACTGGTGGTAAAAATAAACACAAACAGATTCAGTACAAAACTGACTTTCAAAAACAGTGTGATCAGACTGCGAAATCCTGTGATGCGATGCATTTTCCCGCTTTTGAACGTAACATATCCACAGATGCCAAGCATCACGAAGGCTGCCATCGTCACAACACCCCGAAGAGATAAAAAGCCCTTATCCGGAATATAGCCAAAAAGCATCAACAGGCACCCCACCGCATTCTGGATCCGATCAAATAACACACCGTGATACAATGCGATGAAATTCGTGGCACCATAGGTCTGGAATACATATTTGTGACTGATGAACACTACATTGATGCCATAGCCTGCCACCGCAAAAAATGCCCCCGCCAGACTATATAAGAAATACCGCATCCTGTCCGTAGAAAGTAAAGAGCGGAAATGCTCCTTTGTCATCTCTCCGCGGAAGCTCTGAAATTCCTCTCCACCCAGCAGATAGAAAAAGGAAGTCAGTACCAGAGGGCACTGTAATGCCAGCAGGTAACGCACGCCGGACATTCCACAAACAATAGCAAGCAACACATAGAATATCCACAGGCTGACCTTACGTTTTGCACTATATTCTCCGCTGCACAACCGCAGATACATACCGAAGAACCACAGCACCAGGATCACATGGGACATGTAGGTATTGCCCATCTGCATATGCGTCATCATGGTCTCGGAAAAAGGCAGCAGCAGCAGGCAGGAGCTTAACACTGTAAGTCCGCGGGATACTTTTAACGGCTTCATAAAATAATAATAGGAAGCCAGCATCAGCCCGTAAAATACCAGGTTCGTGATCGTACGGATCACATGCCAGTTGCTGCAGATACGAAACAGCGGCCCCATGATCAGCTGTGTATACAGCACGCGGAATTCCGTGGAATAATACCAGTTTGTCGTGGAAAAAATGTGGTGCTCTTCGGATAGGATCCGGGAAAAGATCATCTCCGCCGCCATATCGGAATCCAGCCAGTGATCCTGGCTGATGATATTTAGGCCAAGCAGGAGCAAAAGCGTCGCTCCCAGCAAAATATAGGGTATCTGTTTTTTCAGTGTTTTCATACCGCAGACCTTTCTGTTAATGCCTATGCATTCTTCCCTAACTATACACGATTTGCCGCAAAAGCACAACTGCGGCTTTTGCGGCAAATCTACAAGTTTTATCATTTCATTAAGATCGTTTCCTTTTGGGGAAGCTGTTGCCGATGCCCGGCTCTTCCCGTTTCTTTCGCTTTTTCTCTTCTCTCTCTGCTCTGTCTGCGGAGGGCTTACGATCTGCGTTTTTCCTGTCGCGGTCGTTCCATTTTCTTCCGTCTTCACGGCTGTCACTTCTGCGGCGTCTTCTACTCTCACCGGAGCCGGTGCTTCCATCCTCTCTGCGGTCTCTGTCACCGCGGCCGAATCTTCTGTGCTCCCCGTCTTCACGGCCAAGCTTCCGTCTTCCGTCTCCTCTGCCGAAGCTGCGGCCTTCACCATCGCCTCTGCCGGATCGGCCTCTGTCCCCGAAGCGATTGCCACGCTTTGTATATTCATCTGCGGCGATCTCCTCGCCCTTGTCACCGACCTGTAATTTCAGCATGGCAGCTGCCAGCTCCAGTGCATCACAGCCTTCCTCTTCCATCTTTCGTTGTAAAAAGCTCTTCATCAGCTCGATGTCTTCATGCTCATGCAGTTCCCAAGCCTTGTTCAGATATTTGTCTGCCTTCGCTTTCAGCACCTTCGCAGCTCCGGGAAGCTTTTTCTCCGTGATGGTGGTGTGGCAGACTCTCTCGATCTCGCGGATCTTGTAGATCTCCCTGCTGTTGGCAAAAGTAAAGGATCTGCCCTTTCTGCCGGCACGGCCGGTTCTGCCGATACGGTGCACATAATACTCGATATCCTGCGGAATATCGTAATTGATGACAGCTTCCACATCATCCACATCAATACCTCTGGCTGCCACATCCGTAGCGATCAGGATACTGGTTCCACCGTTACGAAAACGCTTCATGACCGCGTCACGCTGCGCCTGGGACAGATCTCCATGCAGTCCTTCCGCCTGGAATCCCTGCTCCTTTAATAAATCCGACAGCTCGTCCACCTTTTTCTTCGTATTACAAAAGATCAGGGTCAGCTTCGGCTGATAATACTCTAACAGTCTTACGCAGGCGGCATCCTTGTCCTGATTTTTCACACGGTAGAATTTCTGGGATACCAGGGGAATGGTCAGCTCCTGCGCTGCCACCTTTACTAATTTCGCATCGTTCTGGAAACGGTCTGTGATCTCCAGGATCGGCTTCGGCATGGTCGCGGAGAACAGAGCGGTCTGGTGCTCTCCGGGGATCTGACCAAGGATCAGCTCCATATCCTCACGGAAGCCCATGTTGAGCATCTCATCCGCTTCATCCAGTACCACCATGTTCACCAGATCCAGCTTAATGGTGCGTCTGCGCATATGGTCCATGACACGTCCCGGGGTTCCCACGATGATCTGCACGCCCCGCAGTCCCGCGATCTGACGGCTGATATCCTGTCCGCCGTAGACCGGCAGCACCTTAATGCCGTGCATGTATTTTGCGATCTTCCGCAGTTCTTCCGCTGCCTGGATCGCCAGTTCTCTGGTGGGGCACAAGATAATGGTCTGTAACTTTTTCACATCCGGATTGATGTGCTGGATCGCCGGAATGCCGAATGCAGCAGTCTTGCCCGTTCCGGTCTGTGCCTGTCCGATAATGTCCTCACCCTGTAATAAATAGGGAATCGCCTGCTCCTGGATCGGAGACAGCTTCTCAAAACCCATCTCACGAATCGCACGGACGATACGGTTATCCAACAACGGCTCGATCGATGCGATACCGTCCTGCTCCTTTACCTCTTCTACTTTTTCCACTTCTTCATTTTCCAAAAAATAACTCACAAAATACTCCTTTTTAGCACAAAAAAAGAAATCATTGCGATGCGCTTCTGATTTCTTCCATCAAATCTCAACAACATTTCGTAGTATAGCACGGAAGCATTGAAAAAACAAGTAAATTCATGTACTATATAGAAAATAAACCACTTTAGAGGTCATTATGATACAGACATTACACATCGTACCGGAATATAACGAAGAACTGATCTATCCCGCCATCTGCAAAAGTATGGAGGCTTTGAACATCGCCGCAGACTTGCGCCCGGAGATGAAGATCGTCATCAAGCCGAATCTCGTCATGGCGAAATCCCCGGATTTTCCCGCCACGACCCACCCTCTGGTCATAAAAGCTGTGATCAGGTGGCTGCGAGAGCAGGGCATGCAGCACATCACCATTGCGGAAAGTTCCGGCGGTCTCTACAATGCCGAAGCCATGAAACACGTATATCACGTATGCGGCATGGATACTCTGGGCGAAGGTGCTGAACTCAACATGGACTTTTCCGCACAGACCGTAAATTGTCCGGCAGGATTTAAAAATCACAGTTTCCACCTGATCACTCCTATCGTGGAAGCCGATTATATCATTAATATCTGTAAACTGAAGACCCATGCCATGACCGGCTATTCCGGCGGCATCAAGAATCTCTTCGGCACCATCCCCGGTCTGGAAAAGCCCCAGATGCACTACCGCTGGCCGGAGATCGAAGATTTCTCCAACATGCTCTTAGAACTGGCTCAGACCGTAGCTCCCAATCTCACCGTCATTGACGCCATTGATGCCATGGAGGGTAACGGTCCCACCGGCGGCACTTCGCATCCTTTGCATATGCTGCTGGCGGCAAAAGATTTCTATACCCAGGACTGCTTCGCCGCAAAACTTATGGGATTAGAACCTACAGAGATCGTCATGCTGCGTCAGGCACTGGAAAAAGGTCTGGCTCGCCCTAAGGAGTTGGCGCTTGTGGGAGATCCGGTTCCGGAAGGCTTATCTCCTTTTCAGAAGCCGGATACCATAAAATTAGATTTTACCAACGGTGTGCCGAAATTTTTACGCAAGCCTTTCATGTTCGTGGCTTCCCGACTGTTGAAATCCTATCCGCAGCTGACCCCGGAGAAATGCGTGGGATGCGGAAAATGTGCGGAAAGCTGTCCGGCACATGTCATCAGAATCGAAAATCGCAAGGCGAAATTCAAGAGAAAAGGCTGCATCTCCTGCTTCTGTTGTCAGGAAATGTGCCCCATGAAGGCTATCAGTGTAAAGAAAGCCCTGTAATTTCCTGCTTTTTGCTATTATTGTTCTAATTGCATACAAAATTTTTACAAAAATATCAAAAAACGTGTTGACAAAGTGGGACACGCATTGTATACTGAACAGGTCGGTTGCGAGAGCAACGAAATGGAATCTTAGCTCAGCTGGGAGAGCATCTGCCTTACAAGCAGAGGGTCATAGGTTCGAGCCCTATAGGTTCCATTCCAACTTCGGTTGGTCATATGGCGAGATAGCTCAGTTGGCTAGAGCATGCGGTTCATACCCGCAGTGTCGAGGGTTCGAATCCCCCTCTCGCTATTAGGTTAAAAGGGTCGGAAATGCTGATAAATACAGCGTTTCCGATTTTTTTGATTTCTCAAAGTATCAAATAATATGTTTACTTTTGTTTACTTCTGGATTTCTGACGGTGATAATGGTTAAACCAGAGTTTAAAATGCGCCGGTTTTCTCCTCTTAAAACCAGGGTTAAGAAGCCTAAAACAAAAGGTACGAAAGCTGACTCCGTGGAAAAAGTTACGGTTGCCGAACTTCTTCCCTCTTTGGAAAATACGGTTTTAAATAAAAATTAAACTTTAGCATCACCGCTTTCAGCATTCTGATAGACAAAGGAATTAGTGGTCATGGTGATTTCATCTAATATAGCCAGATTTCCGCTTTTCTTTATGCACATTGTTATTTAATAATTTGGACTTGCACACCGCCAAACCCGTTACTGTTCCAAAACAAACTGCTCTGTCTCAGGGTTCCACTTTAATACTGCTACGATTTCTTCAGAACTTATCAATTTATCCTCAGATGCCACAATAATCAAATCATCTACTATATCCATATAATAAAAAGATTCATCTCCAATGATCTTTAGCGCATCTATCGGAATTTCTACCCATTGACTGCCTTCGACAGCTAAAAGCTGAATTTCCTGTGTTGATATTCCTTGATATGTTGTGGTTTTTGATACCAATATTCTGCTTTGTCCGTCACTCGCTTGAATACAGTTTATAACTACTTTATCAGCCGCAAACTCCTTATATGCTACCATTTCTAATGAATCAGCATCTAAAAGGATACCCACCGTTTTATCCAATCCTGCAACATGAGGGGTATTCAAAATCTTGCATAACACGAATATTTCACTGGCATTATCTTGCGAGAAAGAACCAAAATCAATCCGAACTATAACAATATCTAATGCACTGATGTTACCTTCTTCGTAATTCTCTGCTACCTTTTCTATAATCCTGTTATTAAGCTCTGAGACCATATCAGCACTATCTCTGGATTTCGATATTCCACACGCATTGATGCACATCAGCATAAACAACACGAGAACAGAGACCGGCAAAACCTTATTTTTCATCTTACCCATACTCGTCTTAATCTCTTTCTGGCACATTTTCTATTTTAATGTGCAGGATATGATCCTGCAATCAGTGTAATAATACAACAAAATATTCGATGCGGAATCACCATTTTTTGCACGCAATGCGGCACCCATTTGACATAGCCCGTAACGATGTCCTCCTGCACCAGTTGCAATATCTGTGCAACTTACAGCTTTCAAAGCAGGCTGCGTAATAGCTAAAAAACTCGCAATATACTTTTTCATTGCTTCCTCTTTTCTCTTCATAAAATACCTCTCTTTCTCGTCTGAACTTGTTTAATCTGCCTTCTGGTTAGAAATAAACAAATAACCATCATCCGTCTTTTGTAAAATGACCACCCATTGCCCCCCCTCATACTCTTTTTCGTATTTCAGTATGAGTTTGTTATTTGACTCCCAAGTTCCGGAAGTAACCATACACCAATCAAAATTCGAGTCTCCCATAATCAGATAGTAACTGTCATATTGCTCCAAATAATAGAAACTGTCCAAGCCTGTCTTTTTTGTCTCCGCCAGACTTATTCCCATTTTTTCCTGCAAAAAAGCATCCATTTCATTTGCTGTGATTTTTATGATATCCAAATACGGGGCATCACTACATAACTCTGTCAGCATTGACAGTTCATCCTCCGATACTTCGCCAAACGCTCCTCCAACGCCATTATAAAATAACTCAAACAAGTTAATTTCATCTGGTTGACTATACTCGCTGGATAACAGCATATTGTTCATGTTCGTTATGTCACCATTGAAAAATTCTGTGTTAAACACAGTAATTTCCTTTTCGGAAAGAGTACCGGAAGCCATCTGGCATCCTGAAAACATCAAAATCATAAAAGACAAGATAACCGATAATGCAAGTAAATCCATAACTTTTGTCAATATTTTCATTCAAAATCTCCTCCGTTTCACTTCTCAAATTTCTCGCCATTATAGACTCTTCATGGGCACCACTCCCATCCATAGTTGCAAAGCAGATTTCCCCACCTGCAATACACATTACATTTTTCTACAAACTGATAATTCTTTTCTGCCGATGTTGCCGTTTTAATTTCTCCATTAACACTACACGTCATTGTAACTCGATATGTACCTCTGGAAACCAGATATATTTCCAAGCCAGATGCTGTTATGGTATTGCTCGAATCTTCCCATGATTCCACATTGACCCAGCTACCAGAGACCTTTTCCTGGAACATAGCTTTTACATACATTTTTCAAATGATTTCTGCATTTCCCTATCAGCATTGTGATTACAACTATTAAAAATATTATATTTAGCTCCAAGAAGTAGCTATCCTTTTCAAATATAGTGCAAACTATTCCGATAAAAAAATCCAAGCATAAATACTTCATCAGCTTTATTTTAAAACACTCGTTCTCTTCTTCGTTTACCCCCTTAATGAACTATTTTTGTAATCATATCATATTCCCCGCAAGATAATCCCTAATATGTCAAAAATACGGCAATAGCTGTCAATTTTCCAGTAGATTCATGACAACGGTCATCCGTCTTTAGGATATCTTTAATTTTATCCATGAGTTCCGAGTTGTAAAATATCAGACCGAAAGTATATCAACCTTGCACGGGGTTCTAAATTTATAAAAGAATTTTCAGCACTTATCGGCCTGCCGTTAAGTTCCTACTTTTTAAACGACGGAGACATCAGAAAAAATGCTAAGCCACAGGTTTTAATCCGTGGCTTAGCACCATATTTTAAGATTCAACTCCCAAAGTCAGGTATCATATTCCCCTCAAAATAATCCCTAATATGTCAAAAATACGGCAATAGCTGTCAATTTTCCGGCAAATTCATAACAACGGTCAGGCAAAATACAGAATCCTGTGCTTCCACTAGAATTTCGCCCTGGTACTTTTCTGCAATTCTTGCTATGGAATTTAATCCATATCCATGTCTGCCGCTTTCTGTTTTTGTGGATTGATATTTTCCGCTTCTGTCGTTTTTTAAGACATGCTCATATGGATTCTTTATCAGCATGACCAGCGCCTGCTTTTTCACTCCCATGGATATTTCTATCACCTTTTGGTGCTGCCTGCAGTCCCGGACAGCTTCTATTGCATTATCCAGTGCATTTCCCAGTGCTATGCCAATATCACATGGTTCCATGGAAAGCTCCTCTGGAATAAATATTTTTAACTGAAATGTAATCCCGTATTCCTTAGCAACGGCATATTTGAAATTAATCAGACAATCAATGGTACTGTTGCCGGTATTGGAAATGTTTTCGGAAATATTGCTGTTTTTGATAATCTGATTCAGGTTTCTGATTACAGACTCTTTATCACTGTTTTCAACGCTGTTTTTTAAAACAATAAGTTTATTCAGCAGATTGTGCCTGTCCTCATAAAATTCCTCCAACATCTTTTTTTGCGATACCGTAATTTTTTCGATCATATCAAATTGCTGGGCATAAACTGTATGTTCTTTTTCATAAGCAAAAACTTTATTTATTTTTACATACAATTCAAAAATAATGACATTAAATAAGATAAGAATGCTGATAGTGATAACAGCAAAAAAGGACTTTCCTTCTGAGCAAAATTCATTGATTGCAATGACTATGCTTCCCACTGGCACCAACAGGAGAAAAAAATAATATTTTCCCGGTACCGGACTCTCCTTTCTTTTTTCTGCCACCATCGACAGTGCATATACAGAAAGGATCATCAGGATGTTCGATAATACCAACCCAATAATATCCCTTTGCTGGCTTTCCCCTATGTCAAAGCTATTGATTAGGGAAAAGACAAAGACCTCAATCAACGACCAGCCTGCATAGAATGTAGCCAATAAAAAGTATTTTTCCTTTCCACGGCTTTGGTAGGCAACCATCGCTATGGACAGAATCAGTAAAATGTTCAGAATGGTTGCAAAAATTTGCAGGCGCCCATTATGATAACCAAAGAAAAATTGGAATATGCAATAAACAATCCACAGAGAAACAGAAAGTATACTATTCTGCTTTTCTTCAAAAAAGCTTCCCCAAAATCTTTTTACAATCCATACGGTTGCGATAACAATAGAAATATTTAATAGAATATCTTCTATTTGATTATACATTGATTTCCCCTCCCAGAAGATGGCTGTATTGTTGGTTAAAGTATTTCTGCCGTTCTTCGCTTATAGGCAGTTTCTTCCCATTTACCAACGTTATTTCTATTTTTGTCCTTGATCTAATCAAATAATAATTTACCAGATAAGACTGATGTACTCTCAAAAAAGGTATTTTTCCATCTGACATTTTTTGTTCTATCTCTGACAGTTTCCCGTTAAATGTGTAATGCTCCCCGTTTTGCGTATATATTGTAACTTTCCTGGCATTGCTTTCAAAGTATAAAATCTCTTTACATAGAATTTTATATTCTTCATGCTTATAAGAAAAGGTAAAATAGACCATTTTACTGCAGACTCTCTGATAAGTTTCCAGAAATGTCTTTGTCAATATCTCCTCATCGATTGGTTTCTTTATAAATCCAAATACATCCAACCGGAACAATTCCATCATATATTTATCATAGCCTGATACATAAATCAGAAGTACATTATCATCCACCTTCCGTATATTTTCAGCCGCAGTGATGCCATCGCCACCCTTCATCTGAATATCCAAAAAGATGATGTCATACTTTGTTCCTGATGTAACCTGCCTTTTGAGTTCCCTACCACTGTAAAAAACATTAATATTCACGGGAATGCTTTCCCGCTTGCATACTTCAGAAATTATATGCTCTATCTGATTCACAATTACATTTTCATCATCACAAACAGCAATTCTTATCATGTGTACTACCTGCATTATACTTATAAAAGTGGACACATTGGTTAAATAGACTTACTATTAACATAGACACCAAAAGGAGGTATCTTTTATGTCCACAAAACAACATTACGATGAGGATTTCAAACGAACCCTCGTTGAGCTTTACCACAATGGTAAAACTCAGGCCTCTCTTATCAAAGAGTACGGCGTATCTCAAACTGCTCTTTCCAGATGGGTCAAACAGTATTCAACTGTTGAAACTGATGACGGTGAAGTTCTTACTGCAAAGCAGGTGAAAGAGCTTCAAAAACGTATGGCTCAGCTGGAAGAAGAAAACCAAATACTAAAAAAAGCGATTGCCATATTCACGCCACACTCAAGCAACGATTAGATGCCGTGCATAAGCTGCGTCATCAATACGATATCAAAACTCTTTGTCGAGTTCTTCGCATAAATCGCAGTACTTATTACAAGCACTTTTATTCAGATTTAGCACCTCGTACAAAAGAAAATCCGTTGATTCGTAAGCACCTTTTACAAATCTATACTGATTACGATAACTCTCTTGGTGCTTACAAGATCCGTCGTGTATTAGAACGTGATTATGGCATAAACATCAGTCTCGGCAGAGTGGACCGCCTGATGAACACTATGAATCTACCAAAACGTTCCACAGAAAAACCAAAATGGAAAGGTGCCTGGAAAGACAATGGTCCTTGTGAGTAACACTCCCTTTTGAAATCGAGACAGATTCACGTCCCCTCTCGCTTTTAAAATTTCTTACCGCACTTTGGGCAATACTCAAAATTTTCTGCTGTCTCATACCCACAGTAATTGCAATGTTTATAGTTATACCCATAGGTCACTTTTGAAATTCTCTGCAAATGCTCCGGGCGAATCAGTACCTGCTCTCCCCGGGCAATGGCCTTTCCCATCTCCGGATCCAGTTCATACAGCGTATTACAGCAGCTTGTCCGCACATAATAGTGCTTATTCCACTTAATACACGGTATGAAAAACATAGCCCGTCTCCTATCTCACCAGTCCCATGTTGCTTCTGTATTCCTCATTCAGCTGCCGCAGTTCCTTCTCCCCGTTAATGTACGGTTCATAAAATGTATCCACGGAACCACCGCCCAGATTATCACAACCGTTGCAGAAGTCACAGGCTCCACCGCACTGGTTCAAACCCTCCTGTATAATGCGGATCCGCTCTTCTCTCGTTGTATCTTTGATCAGTATACTTTTGATCTCCATATGCCATCACCTTTCCTGATTTATCAATACTATATATCAATAATAATGAAACTGCCTGATATGCGATAACTTTATTTTACCACACATCAGGCAGTCTGTTATCATTTTATTTCTTTACCCCGGCAATATCATCCGGATCCCGGCCTTGATAATTCCGATCCCTACCGGTATTAAAATGATTGTACAGCAGAAGATCACTCCCACGCCCGACAGGATGAGGCCGATGGGCAACAGGATCAGCAGCCACACACAGGCCTTTAAAATTGCCCCGGTAATCTTATATGCGATTCCGAATAAAATGGTTAACAGCAACAGACACAATATAAATGAAATCATAATTTTTCTCCTTTCCATAATGTAGGCCACATGCTTCACAGAAAAAACTCCTGTCTTTGTAGCTATTATATCCGGTTGTCCCACCATTTTCAGTACGTAATGTTGCACGATAAGTCATCCTAATATAGGAAAAGGGCAGAGGATATCCTCTGCCCTTTTCTAGGCTGTTTCTATGCTGTTTCTTCAGGAATGGTCCCGGAACATAATGCATTCCTTCACTGTTTCCAACAGCTTCTTTTCATCCATCGGCTGTTGATAATGTCTTCCGCAAAGGCATTGGCGCTCATGGCAATGATGGGGACATTTCCGGCATCCGACCGTTTCATGGACCGGATCCTGCGGGTGGCATCCCAGCCATTTAGCTTCGGCATCATAATGTCCATGAAGATCACATCGTAATATCCCAGCTCAGATTTTTGAACTTTTGTACCGCCTCTTCTCCGTCTGCAGCGCACTCTACGTGGATCCCGTAATCCTCCAGCATGAATTTTGTGATCTCCATGTTGAGTTCATTGTCCTCTGCTAACAGCGCCCGCAGACCTTCCACCGGGATTTCCTCATAGTTTACGTTCTTCTCCTTCTCCACCGGTTCCCCGATTTTGAACGGAAGTGTCATGGTCACAGTAGTTCCGACGCCTTTTTTACTCTCTATGGCAATGTCTCCATCCAGCCTGTCCACGATTTTCTTTGCAATGGCAAGTCCCAGTCCTGTGCCTTCGTACCTGGATCTGCTGGTCTCATTCTCCTGCGTGAACGGTTCAAAAGCATGTTCCAGAAAGGTTTCACTCATGCCGATACCAGTATCGGCACAGCCGAATTCATAGACTACCCGCTCCTCGTCCGCATATTTTTCTGCACACCAGACACGCACACTGCCGCCCGGTCCGGTAAATTTAACCGCATTATCAGAAATATTGGTCAGCAGTCTCTCCACATAGATTGGATTCCCTGCCAGATCCATATGGCGGATATCACTCTGTTCCCAGTCAACAATATATTCCACATTCTTTTCTGCCGCCTGCTTCTGCTTGCCGAGGTTAACCCGGTTCAGCAGTTCTGCCAGATTAAACGGAATCTCCTGTTCCACTACACCTCCCGACTCCAGTTTGTTCATATCCAGAATATCATTCACGATAGAGACCAGATACTTCGATGAAGTCATGATCTGTTCCCGGCACTTTCTCTGTACCTCCAGATCATCCGGATAACGGTTTGCCAGATTCAGCGTGCCGATAATGCCATTCATGGGTGTCCGGATATCATGACTCATATTTGACAGGAAACGGGCCTTCAAAGCTGCTGCCTTCCTGGCTTCCTCCACCTGATACATCAGTTCATGTTCCCACTTCTTGGTATCGCTGATGCTGCGGATCAGGCAGAGCACATGGGTCAGTACACCGTTTTCGTCTCTCTTTTTTTCCACAAAACGGAGTCTGTGCCAGTCGCCATCCTTCATCCGGTATTCTAGGACTAACGTCTCTTCATTCTTCATGCGTTCCGGCAGCTTTCCCGATTTCGTGAACTTCAGATGCTCGGTATCCCGGTTATTGATCTCTTCGAAATAATCTGCCTGAATATCGATCCGTGAAATATACTGGTAAGTTCTGGCGATGGAGGAAATGATCTCGTTACTCAGCTTCACTTTCTCCAATGTGTCCTGTAACTGCTTCTGGATTGCTTTTTCTTTGTACAGAATGCTGTCTATATTCCGGCAATAATTTATTCAGGATGTCATTTTCGTTCTGCTCATAGTTTAAAGACATCGTTTTCCCCTTCTACGGCACAATAAAAGCCGTCTGCCAAAAATGTGCACTGACAGACGGCTCACGATAAACATACTCCCCTACACTCAGGAATCTGCTGCAACCGGCTGTCATAGTCTGATTTTTCTCTATGTTCAGACCTTAGACCCATCTGGCTTTGTGTCCCCGTTTTTCAGCGGGTTTACTAAATAGATATTATTTTTATTACATTTTCTCCGGAGCTTCGAATCCCAGCATATCAATACAGGTCTCCAGGATATCTCTGGTCAGCACTAAAAGTGCTACCAGTCCCTGCTTACGCTCCTCATTCTCTTCACCTAAGATCTTGGTCTCATGGTAGAAGTGGTTGAACGCATTGGCAAGATCGTAAATATAGGCACATACCTTATGGGGTGCCAGTTCTTCTCCAGCGGTAGCGATCATGGTATTGAACTGTGCCAGTTCCATGGCAAGCTCTTTCTCGGACGCATTACCGGGCTGCTGTAATTTTACAGCGGTCAGGTCTCCGCCCTGCTCCTTGTATTTATTCAAAATAGACTTGATTCGCACAATGGTATACAGGATGTAGGGGCCGGTATCTCCCTCGAAGGAGGTGAAACGGTCGATATCAAAAACATAATCCTTGGATGCCTGATTGGACAGATCACCGTATTTTAACGCGGAGATAGCTACCACGTCCGCTACCTTTCTCGCCTCGGCATCTTCCATATCGCGGCCTTCCTTGATCTTTTTGTACATCTCATCCTGGGTATCCTTGATCAGGTTCTCGAGACGCATAACACCGCCCTGTCTGGTCTTGAAGGGTTTGCCATCCTTGCCGTTCATGGTACCGAAGCCCAAGAACTTCAGCTCGGTCTCGGGTTCTACCAATTTCGTCTTGCGGGCACAGCGGAATACCTGCTCGAAGTACAATTCCTGACGCTTGTCCACCACGTAGATCAGCTCGTCGGGATGATACAGCTTCATACGCTCCATAATAGTAGCCAGGTCTGTGGTATTGTACAGAGAGGCCCCGTCGGACTTTAAGATCATGCAGGGAGGGATCTCCTTGGTGTCGGTATCTTCCTTGACATCCACTACCAACGCACCCTCACTTAAGTGTGCATAGCCGTTGTCCTTCATATAAGCGACCATCTCCGGGATGATGTCATGGACATCGCTCTCTCCCTTCCACAGATCGAATTCTACGTTTAATTTGGAATAATTCTTCTTCAGGTCGTTCACAGACACATTGATAATGTGCTTCCACAGAGCACGATATCCTCTGACACCGCTCTGTAATTTGAAGGTTGCTTCCATGGCCTTTGCCTTGTACTCGGGATCTTCCTTGGACTTGGCGCTGGCTGCGGGATAGATTTCCTCCAGTTCACTGATGGTAAACGGAGCTTCCTCGGGATATTCCCCGGCGTAGTTCTCATCAAAATATACCAGTTCCGGCTGTCTCTCCTGTAAACCGGTGATGACCAGACCCATCTGTAATCCCCAGTCACCCAGATGCACATCACCGATAACCTCATGTCCCACATAGCGGCTGATGCGTTTTACGCTCTCACCGATCACTGCGGAACGTAAATGTCCCACATGCAGAGGTTTTGCCACGTTGGGGCCGCCGTAGTCGATAATGATCTTCTTGGGATGTTCGGGCTTCTCCAGACCGAATTTTTCATTTGCCTCCATGCCCTGTAAATAGGTGAGCAAAAATGCCTCACTGACCTTCAGGTTCAGGAATCCGGGGGCTACTGCCACCACTTCGGAAAATACCTTGCTGTCTTTTAACTGCTCTGCCACGTCGTTTGCGATCATGATGGGGGCTTTTTTATACAGCTTGGCTCCCGCCATGGCGCCGTTACACTGATATTCGCACAGGTCAGGACGGTTGGAAAGCATTACTTTTCCTAAGCTTCCGTCATAGCCTGCTGCGGTAAATGCCTGCTGCATTTCCTCTGTCAGCATTTCTAAAAATTTCTTCATGTCAGTCAATCCTCATACCTTTCAGTAATCTGCCGGTATTCCGTTACTTCCTGTAATGTACCGGAATATCTTGTGCAGTCACAATTTCTATCTCTCACGCTTCTGCGCTGTTTTCAATATTTCTACTATATCCTAAAATTCCTCATCCCGCAAGACGCAATTACGCATTTGCAATCTGTGCTTCCCGCTCCGCCTTGGAAAAGGCACAGCCGCAGTAATTCTGCCGGTACAGCTCATACTCTGCGGACAGTTCGATGGATCTCTTATACCCGTTCTTTTTCTTGAAATCCGAGGGCAGCCAGGGGATACCATATTCCCCGGACAGTGCCTGCCCGATCTCATTGATCTTCGCCGCATTTTTCAGAGGGCTGATGGTCAGGGTCGTGGCAAAATAGTCATAACCGCCATCTGCCGCCAGCTCCGCAGTCCTGCGCAGCCGCAGGTCGAAGCAGCGAAAACACCTCTCTCCCCCTTCGGGACAGTTCTCGTAGCCCTTCGCCATCTCATAAAAACGCTCCGGTTCATAATCTCCCTCCACGATGTCGATGGGCCATCCCTTTTCTTCTTTATTATAAGCGTCGATCAGACGCTTCTGCTCCGCCACGCGCTTTCGGTATTCTTCCGAAAAGGAAATGTTGGGATTGTAATAAAATACCGTGATCAAAAAATAACGGCACAGATATTCCAGACAATAACTGCTGCAGGGTGCGCAGCAGCTATGCAGAAACAGGCGGGGCGGCCGGTAATCCGACGCTGCCTCGCCCTTCTCCTGTAAGGTATTTAAAATTTTCTCTAATTCTTTCTGATAATTTACCTGATTCATACGGTTCTCTTTTCGTATATCTATACTCTATCTATACTCCACACATCTTACCCAATATCTCCTGCAAACAGTCATATTGTGCAAGGCATGCATGCGACGCTGTTCATGATCTGCGTTCATTATAGCATATTTTTTTGGAGATACCGCAATCATTTTTTCAAAAGCTCCTCCTCTACGCCAGACTGATCATCCACTTCTTTTAAAATATATTCCACCACCTACAACAGATAAAATCCGGCGCTGCCTCCGGGCACAGTAACCTTTCCGCCTGCAAATGCAGCTTCTCCGCCGAAGGTATACAAAACTTCCTTTACCGCATAGTCTCCGCCGAAGCTGACCTCTCTGTCCGCCGGATTGATGATGACCAGAATCTTCTCCTTGTCGTCACTGCGCAGATACGCCAGAGGATATTGTTTTTCCTCGGCATAGACAAACTTGATCTCTCCACGGCTCTGCAATGCGCTGTGAGCCTGACGAATGCCTATCAATTTCTGAATCTCATGATACAGGGAATCCGGATCTGCCATCTGCGCCTCCACCGTGGGACGGTCAGCGGCTTCGTCCTGTTTTACATAAAGTTTTTCCTTCGGTGCCGCGCTGAAACCGGCGTTGGTGGTATGATTCCACTGCATGGGGGAACGGGAACCGGTACGTCCGTAACCGCCCTCTACGGAGTGCAGATCTTCCACATAGCGCATACCAATCTCATCACCGTAATACAGGAAAGGTGCACCGGGCATGGACAGAAGGAATGCAAATGCCACCTTTAACTCCTCCCCATGAATGCTTCTCGCCAGACGATCCATATCATGGTTACCGGAAGGAATGCAGATTAGACCCTTGCGCTGTGCCTTTTCATAATTTTCCTTGTATTTCTCCACGAAGGCTGCCACATCCCCCTTACCTCTTCCGGAGAAGAAAGGCTCCTCGCAGCGGAACAGATCGTTATAATGAGACGGTCCAAAATGAAGTAAAAAGTCCATATGGAAGCCGCCCTGCAGGGACTTGTCCGGTTCTCCCCACTCGGATACCAGCACTGCCTCGGGGAACTCTGCATCCAGGAACGCTCTTACCTTTCTCCACAGAGCAATGTTTCCCTTGCCGTCCTCATCGTTTTTCACCAGAGAACCTGCCATATCCACACGGAAGCCGTCACAGCCCATGCCGATCCAGAACCGCATGACATTTTCCATCTCTGCAAGCGTTGCCTTAGGGCCCGGATCATCGGGATCCTGCTGCCAGTCCTGCGTCTTTTTATAAAATCCGTAATTGAGTGCCGGCTGGTGTGCGAAAAAGTTCACGATCACTGAGCCCTCTCTCTCGGAGATACCGCACAGGCTTCCCATGTTCTCCAGCTGTCCCCAGGTACTGTCGGTCCAGATATAACGATCGGTAAATTCATTACGATCTGCCTTACAGGACTCCTTAAACCAGGGATGTGCCACAGATGTATGTCCCGGCACCAGGTCTAACAGGATATGCATATCCCGCTTGTGTACTTCGTTAAACAGACGCTTCAGATCCGCATTGGTGCCGTATCTGGGCGCTGCCTGATAGTAGTCCGCCACATCATAGCCTGCGTCTCCGAAGGGGGATGCAAAACAGGGATTCATCCAGATCGCATTACATCCCAGTTCCTTAATATAATCCAGTTTTTCTATGATACCCTGAAAATCACCGATACCGTCACCATTGGTATCCAGAAAAGACTGGGGATAAATTTCATAAAAGATTGCATTATCAAGCCATTTTGCCATAGTGTACTCCTTCCTGTGTTCTTTATTTTTATTATAAAAACGTTTTCCGTATTCTTTCTTTTACCATACCACAGAATGGATACTTGTACAACTGAGAAAAACCATCTATAATAAAATAGCTTGATGCACCGGTAAGCTTCACGATATGCGAATAGCACAAAACAATCCGTAGGCATCCGGCTAGGATAAAGAAACAAGAACGAGGTCTATCATGTTAACACAAAAAGTAAGCACCATCGATGAACTCCTACAGTTCGTCAGCACGTTACGCCAAAAGCACGGCGTCCGCCTCTGGTTCCGCGGGGAAGAGAACGCGGATCTGACTCTGATCCCTTCCATCCAACGAAGCCAGAAAAGACTGGACTCCGAACGCTATATTGCCAATGATTTCTATATCCGGGCGAGACAGATCCTGGACAATCCTCCCGACAAACACAATTACGCCGGCTGGGTCTCCCTGATGCAGCACTACGGTCTTCCCACGAGAATGTTAGACTGGACTCAGTCTCCCCTGATCGCCGTATTTTTCGCCACGGAGACTTACCGGGAGACTCCGGACACCGATGCCTGCGTCTGGGTACTGACACCGGGTCTGTTGAACGAGAAGGAAGGCTTCGGCAACTGCATCTATCCCATTGATGCAGACACTACCCAGGAAATGCTGCTGCCCGCCTTCAAACACAACCACCACAATCCGGAATTGAAAAACAAGATCCTGGCTTGCAGCTCCACAGAGAATAACCTCCGCATGTACTCCCAGTACTCCAACTTCACCGTACATAACTCTCTGGAACGTCTGGAAGACATCTGCGATGAAAATATGCTGTATAAGATCATTATTCCCTCCGGGCGGAAACAATACTTTATAGAAAGCCTGCGGGTATTCGGCATCTCCGAGAGCTTCGTCTACCCCGACCTGGATCATATATCCAGTGATTTGCGTGATTCCTATGGGATTTAGGTTCAAAAGCGTGATAACGCGGCTTTGCGAATGGCGCGGACTGAACTGGTCAGCCATTTTGAATTCATTAGATTCATTATAAGAAAGGAAATATACACATGAAAATCGTATTACAGCATCTGACCAAGAAATTCCCCGCACGCGGTCCTGTCCGCGGCAGGAAGAACCGCGAGGATGTCATTGCCGTGAATGACTTCGACTTCGAGATCCCCGACGGTAAGCTGATCGGACTCTTAGGTCCCTCCGGCTGTGGCAAAAGTACTGCCCTGAATCTGATCTGCGGTCTGCTGAAACCCACCGATGGCAAGATCTTTTTCGGCGAAGATGATGTCACCGGACTTCCGCCCGAGAACCGTGGTGTCGGCATGGTGTTCCAGAACTATGCCCTCTACCCCCACCTCACTGTGGAAAAAAACATTCAGTTCCCCCTGGAGAATCTGAAGGGTGCTGACAAACTTTCCAAAGAAGAGATGAATAAGCGCGTGCTGGAGGCAGCAAAGCTGGTACAGATCGACCACCTGTTAGAGCGTAAACCCAATGAGCTCTCCGGCGGTCAGCAGCAGCGTGTTGCCATCGCCAGAGCCTTAGTCAAGCTGCCAAAAGTTCTTCTTTTGGACGAGCCTCTCTCCAATCTGGATGCCAGACTCCGTCTCCAGACCAGAGAAGAGATCCGCCGGATCCAGCAGGAGACACAGATCACCACCATCTTCGTTACCCACGATCAGGACGAAGCCATGAGCATCTCCGATATGATTGTCGTGATGAAGGACGGTATCGTACAACAGATCGGCAAGCCCCAGAACGTATACGATGATCCCGTGAATCTGTTCGTTGCAAAGTTCCTCGGCACACCTCCCATCAATGTATTTTCCGGTGAGGTAAAAAATGAACAGTTATACATTGGCTCCGAGGCTGTCCTGTCCACTCCCGGAGTAGCGGATCAGCCCGTGCATGTCGGCATTCGCCCGGAAGGCTTCGTCTTAAAAGAGGACGGACCGCTCTCCTGCGATCTGGTACGTCTGGAGGTCATGGGCCGGGATGTGAGCATTGTTTCCACCCATGAGAAGTCCCAGAACGTTACTATCCGTTCCATCATTGATGCAGACGAAGGCAGATTCCTCCCCACCGGGAAAGTGCATTTCGCCTTAAAGCCCGCAAAAGTATTTCTCTTTTGCACCGACACCGAAGAACGCATCCGTTTCTAATATTTTATCCGGTTTTGCAGTCCGGCGCAATTCATGGGCTGCAGAAAGAATTGAGGTCTCTTATGGAAAAACAAAATCTGAAAGCCTGGCTCTATCTATTGCCGGCATTCCTGTTTCTGGGTGCTTTTATGATCTATCCTCTTATCGACGTATTCGTGTACTCCTTTGAAGAGGGTTACAATTCCGCATCCCAGACCTTTTACGGCGTAGGCATGTACAATTACTCCTATGTACTCCACGATCCGTACTTTTTACAGGCATTGAAAAATACCTTCATTCTGGTCATCATCACCGTTCCGGTCTCCACCGGACTGGCGCTTTTGATCTCCGCTGCCTTAAGCTCCATCAAACCGCTGCGGGATCTGTTCCAGACCATATTTTTCCTGCCCTACGTAACCAATACTCTGGCGGTCGGTCTGGTCTTCATGATTCTTTTCAAAAAGACTCCTTACTCCGACGGTCTGATCAATCTGCTGATCCAGTTTTTCGGCGGCAGCTCCGTAGATTTCATCGATGGACCCTACTGGGCGAAAATGTTCGTGCTGTGCTTTTACACCATCTGGATCGTTATGCCTTTTAAGATCCTGATCCTGACCAGCGCTCTCGCCAGTGTGAACCCCATGTACTACAATGCGGCAAGAGTGGACGGCACTTCCCGTTTCCGGATGTTCACCAAAATCACACTACCCATGATCTCTCCCATGGTGTTCTACCTGATCATCACCGGCTTTATCGGCGCATTCAAGGCATACAGTGATGCCGTGGCGCTCTTCGGCACGAACTTAAATGCTGCAGAGATGAATACCATTGTCGGTTACGTCTACGACATGCTCTACGGCGACAGCGGCGGATATCCTTCCTATGCTTCCGCAGCGGCGATCCTGCTGTTTGCCATCGTCCTGACCATCACCTGCATTAATCTGCTGGTCAGCAAAAAGCATGTCCACTATGTATAGGAAAGGAGGTCTTTGTGATGTCTGATGTTACATCTGATTATAAAAAACAAGAAAAGCGCACCCGGATCTGCGGCAATATCCGTAATGGGATCGTCTACTTTTTTCTGTGTCTGTGGGCGTTGATCGTGCTGTTCCCTTTTTACTGGATGGTACTGACCTCCGTAAAAAGCTACGGCTCCTATAATGCGGAATATATTCCGAAGTTTTTCACTCTGTCTCCCACTCTGCAGAACTACGTGGACGCTTTTACCACTGTTTCTCTGGGAAGATACCTGTGGAACACTTTGTTTTTCACTGTGGTCACCACTGCCATCATGTTGGTGGTCATCACCCTGGCGGCCTTCGCGTTTGCAAGGTTGAACTTTGCCGGAAAAGATCTGATCTTTACGTTATTTTTATCTCTGATGATGATTCCGAACGAGCTGGTGGTCATTACGAATTTCACCACTATCACGAACCTGGATCTGCGCAATACCTTCACCGGTCTGATCCTGCCTTCCGTGACCAGCGTATTTTATATCTATCTGCTGCGGGAGAATTTCGCACAGATTCCGGACGAGCTGTATTATGCTGCCAAGGTGGACGGTACTTCTGATCTGCGATATCTGCGCAAGGTCATGGTGCCCATCTGCAAGCCCACGCTGATCACCATCGTGATCCTGAAGGTTATTGAATGCTGGAACTCCTATGTGTGGCCCAGACTGATCACCGATGATCCGGATTACTATCTGGTATCCAACGGTATCCAGGAGATCCGTGAGAATGGTTTCGGCAGAGAGAATATCCCCGCCATGATGGCTGCGGTAGTCGTGATCTCCGTTCCTCTGGTGGTGTTGTTCCTCGTATTCCGTAAAAAAGTCATGGCAGGCGTTGCCAGAGGAGGTACCAAAGGATGAGTCGATTTAGCAAAAAGCTGGCACTCTTATGTGCCCTGGGCGGGCTGTCCCTGTCTCTGACCGGCTGCCATGGTTCCAAGGGGCTGCCGGAATTCACCGTTCCGGAGGAATTCGATACTTCCAGGAACTATGAGATCACCTTCTGGGCGAAAAACGATACCAACAAGACCCAGACGGAAATCTATAAAAAAGCCATTGCGGATTTTGAAGCCCTGTATCCCAATATCACGGTGAACCTGAATCTATACACGGATTACGGCAAGATTTACAACGATGTCATTACCAATATTTCCACCAATACGACACCCAATGTCTGCATCACCTACCCGGATCACATTGCCACCTACCTCACCGGACAGAACACCGTAGTTCCTCTGGATGACCTGTTTGCTGATGAGAAATACGGTTTGGGCGGTACACAGCTTGCCTATGACGGTCCTACCAGAGAAGAAGTCATTCCGCAGTTTTTGAATGAATGCTCCATCGACGGGCATTACTATGCCGTACCCTACATGCGTTCCACCGAAGCCTGCTACGTGAATAAGACCTACGTGGAAAATCTTGGATATACTCTGCCGGATGTACTGACCTGGGATTTCATCTGGGAGGTCTCCGAGGCTGCCACCGCCAAAAATGCGGACGGCATCTATGTAGTCAACGGGCAGAATGTACTGATCCCGTTTATCTATAAGTCCACCGATAACATGATGATCCAGATGTTAAAGCAAAAGGACGCGGGATATTCCACAGCTGACGGCAGCATTGAACTTTTCAACGATACCACCACGGATCTCCTGTATGGTATTGCCGGACATGTAAAAAGCGGTGCCTTTTCCACCTTCAAGATTTCCGGTTATCCTGCGAACTTCCTGAATGCAGGACAATGTATTTTTGCCATTGATTCCACTGCCGGAGCCACCTGGATGGGTACGGATGCCCCACTGTCGGATATCAGCGAAGACTCTCTGGTGCAGTTTGAGACCGCCGTACGGATGATTCCCCAGTTTGACCCGGAGCATCCCAAAATGATCTCTCAGGGTCCTTCCGTCTGCGTCTTCAATAAATCGGACTCTCAGGAAGTACTGGCATCCTGGCTGTTTGCCCAGTATCTGCTCACCAACGATGTGCAGATCGCTTATGCCGAGACAGAAGGCTATGTACCCGTAACCTCTAAGGCACAAAACTCCGCAGAATATCAGGAGTATCTGTCCGAATGCGGTGCGGATAACGGTACGCATTATGCGGTGAAGATTGAGGCTTCCAAACTGTTGCTTGACAACGTAGACAGCACCTTCGTTACACCGGTCTTCAACGGTTCCGCATCCTTACGCGACGCTTCCGGACAGTTGATTGAAAATGTAGTGAAGTCAACCCGCAGAAAAGAAACTGTGGACGATGCCTACATCCAAAAGCTTTACAGCGATGTGGAGAGCCTGTACCGTCTCGGTCAGGGAAGTGATGCCTCCTTCGGCAAAAAGGAACTGGGTGCCATGCCCCGGGCTTCCGTGATCCTGTTAAGCACACTTGCTGTCACCTGGGTTCTGATTCTGCTGTATGTAGGTCGGGAATATTTAAAAAACAGAAAGAAGTAATTTTTCAGCCCCATTCGTACCTCAATAGTTTTTTGAAATTCCCGTGTGAGGGGGAAAGTTGATTACAAACAGAA
>ERZ825384.86-NODE-86-length-116464-cov-31.217681_pt1 | contig 116464 bp, 84 predicted proteins | sample MGYA00519931_ERZ825384 | MGnify/ENA primary metagenome ERZ825384 (study PRJEB31778, sample SAMEA3449200) | human gut metagenome | biome: human gut; feature: human-associated habitat; material: faeces | place: United Kingdom | collected 2010/2012 ...
GTAACTTATGTTATTTATGTGAGCGGCGCCGCTCACATAAATAACATAAGTTACATAAATCACATCAATCACTTCGCCGCATAGCGGCCGGCTACGCGCACCAGGCTCACGGGCTTCAGGGGGTCGTTGGTGATCACCTCCACGATGAAGCCAAAAGCTGGGCCGTCTATCTCGGTGAGGTCTATATAGCCTTCCACAGTGCCTGTCTTGCCACCTTTCAGGCTGCGCGGACAGCGCGTTATCTTCACCGCCGCCGCGCGCGAATACACCCTCACTATGCGCAGCGCATCCTTTCCCTCATTGCTCACAGAGAAGCGGAAAGCGGCCTTTTTCTCGCCCTTGCGGCACGTCAGCTCCACAGGCTCCCTGGGCACCACAATACGGCAGGCAGAGGCCATCTGCGCCGAATCGAGCAGTATGCGCTCCGGCTCGATGTCGGCCGTTACCTCCGCGTTCACCCCGTATTTGCCACAGCTGATGCGTACGGGCCAGCTGTGGGCTCCCGGCTCCAGACCGCGGGTACTCAGATAGAACCCCACCGTAAACGGCTCTCCCGGAGCCACACCCCGTTTAGCTATCATGGCCTGCAGCCCCTCGCCGCCACCAACCACCTTCGGCCTTATGGTGTCTTCCCCCTGGTTATACCCCTTCAGAAAGCCGTGTCGCGCCGTTTCCGCCTGCGTCTTGCCGAAGTCGTAGGTCAGCGACGTAAACCGCATCGGCCCCGCCACCACCGGATAGTCGCGCTCCAGCGTCTCCGGTGTGCCCACAATAGTGCCGCGAATCGTTATCACCTGGAGCACCCTGCCAGGGTCCGTGTATACCTTCACCGTCTTCTCGAACTTCCCCGGACGCCCTTTTGGGTCGTAGGTAAAGCTCACCCAGGCCGTGTCGCCCGGTTCCACAGGCTCCTGATACCAGTCGGCGCCTGTGCAGCCGCAGCTTGGCCGCACACTTATTATCGCCACCGCCTCCTTGCCCGTGTTCACGAACCGCGCTATCCCCGTGCGGCGACCCTGAGCCTCGTGCCACGTGCCGAAGTCGTAGTCCGTCTGCAGCCACTTCACCTCAGCGCGGCCGGCGCACAGCGTCAGCAGCAGCATCACAGCCGCCGATACGCGCAAACCCGTCAGACACCTCATCGCTTCACCACACCCTTAATACGGAGAATTATCTTGCCCTTTTTGGCATTGGCAAACTTCACCGTGATAGTCTTGCTGAAAGCCCCCGGGCGCCCCTTGGGGTTGTAGGTTACCTTCACCGCGCCCTTCTTGCCCGAGGCCACCGGAGCCTCCGAATATTCGGGCTTTGTGCAGCCGCATTGCGCCGTGGCGCCCGTAATCACCAGATTCCCCTCGCCTATGTTGGTGAAGTGGAAAGTAGCCGATTTGGCGCCCTTGTTTTCATCAATCGTGCCCATGTCGATGGTCGTAGTCTCGAACCGGGCCTCACCCTTGCCGCCCTTTGCCATCAGCGGCAAAGCTATGCACATCATCAGCAGCAGAGCTATAGTCTTTGCTTTCATTTCAGTTTCCTTTTTACCTATTGTTTAAGAGTTCACCGACGATTCCTCTTCCCAGAAATCCTCGTCCCAGTTCACCTCGCTCTCGTCGGGTACCTGCTGCGGTTCCGGGTTGAAGATGAAGTCGTCTTCCTCCTTAACGCGATGGCTGACGTCTAAATTGCGATGAACGGCCACCGACGCCGTCAGCTGGTTCTTTTCCGACGTTATCTCGCCCCAGAGCATATCTTTGAGCCTGTCGAGCCCGTCGCCCGTTACCGCCGATATGAACACCACAGGCAGGTCCTTGGGCAGCTCCTTTTCCATCTCCGCGCGCAGCTCCTCGTCGAGCATATCCGACTTGGTAACCGCCAACACACGCCCCTTGTCGGGCAGTTGCGGATTGAAGCGGCGCAGCTCCTCGAGCAGCACCTCATAGTCGTGCTTTATGTCGTTGCTGTCGGCCGGCACCGTAAAGAGCAGCACAGCGTTACGCTCAATGTGGCGCAGAAAGCGCAGACCCAGGCCGCGCCCCTCGCTGGCACCCTCAATGATGCCCGGAATATCGGCCATCACAAACGATTTGTCGCCGCGATAGGGCACGATGCCCAGACTCGGCTCCATGGTGGTGAAGGGGTAATCGGCAATCTTGGGCTTTGCCGCCGACACCGCGCTGAGCAGCGTCGACTTACCCGCGTTGGGGAAGCCCACAAGACCCACATCAGCCAACAGCTTCAGCTCTAAGACCACAGCCTTCTCTATTCCCGGCTGACCCGGCTGCGCATAACGCGGCGCACGGTTTGTGGGCGTGGCGAAATGCTTGTTTCCCCAGCCCCCTTTGCCGCCTGCCAGCAGACGCACCTCCTGTCCGTCGGCCGTAACGTCGCACAGAAACTCGCCGCTGTCGGCGTCGAACACCGCCGTGCCCACCGGCACCTCTATCACACGGTCCTGGCCGTCGGAGCCGAACGACCCGTTGGGGCCGCCCGCCTGACCGTTGGTGGCGAAGATATGCCGCTGATAGCGCAGAGGCAACAGAGTCCACATATTGCGGTTGCCACGCAGAATTATGCTGCCCCCCTTGCCGCCGTCGCCCCCGTCGGGACCACCCTTCGGCACATATTTGGCACGGTGAAAATGACGGCTTCCCGCGCCGCCGTTGCCACTGCGGCACAGAATCTTCACATAGTCTATAAAATTACTCTCAGCCATAGCTTCTCAAAGTCTGTCAATGTCTTTCGCCCCGTGCAGCGCACACGCCCTTGCATACTGGTCGGGAGTGCCTATGTCAATCCACGTACCCACAATGGGGAAGTAGCTCACCTTCCGCCCCTCGCCGATGGCTTCGAGCAGGAAGTCGGGCGCATCCACATACACATTTCTCGGCATATGCTCCACAAGGCTGCGTTTCAGAATATAAACGCCCGCATTGGCGTAGTAGTTGAATTCCGGTTTCTCGCGCATACCCGTAATGCGGTCCTCGTCCGTGTCGATGATGGCGAAAGGCACCGCCACCGTGTAAGGAGCCACCGCCATAGTGGCGTCGGCGCCTGTGCTGCGGTGCCGCTCATACATCTCCGTCAGGTCGAGCGACGACAGCAGGTCAGCGTTCATCACCAGAATGTCGTCGTGCTGCCAGTCAGTTATCAGCGACAGTGCCCCGAACGTGCCCATACGCATCGTCTCCACCATGGCCACCGCCTCCATATCGGCGTGATTGACGGCGAAATGCGCCTCAATCTGCTCATGCAGATAGCGCAGACAGAGATACACACGGTCAATACCGCAAGCCTTCAGCTTGGCCACATTGTAGTCTATTATAGCCTTTCCGCCCACCTTCAGCAGCGGTTTGGGCGTGTTGGCCGTCAGCGGCATCAGCCGTTCGCCGCGGCCGCCGGCCATCAGCACAGCGTCGAGCGGCAGCAGACTGCGCACCTTGCTGAGGTCCACGGCCTGCAGCAGCCTTCCCTCGGCGTCTAAGCGAGGCAGCATACGCAGATTCCGCTCGCGAGCTTTTTTCAGCACCGCCGCCTCGTCGTCGCCCGGCCGCAGAGCCGTGAAACAGCGGTTCATAGCCCCTGCCACACCGTCGGCCGGCGTCATGCCGCGCAGCAGACCGCGGCGGATATCACCGTCGGTGAGAGTGCCCGCTATATGTCCCGCAGCATCCGCAATAAACAGAATCAGAGGCTCGCGCCCCATATTGTTCAGTCGGCTCATGGACTCCTGCAGCGTTGCCTCCAGCGGCAACAGATGTGTTTTAAAGCCTGCCATTATATCCTTATATCATTGATTTTCAATCAGTTGCACATATTGCCGCGCCACCTTCTCGGCAGCGAAGTTGTTCACCACCGCCTCATGCAAAAGCTTTGGCGTGGCGGGGTCTGCGGCCAATTCGAGCGCCTGCACAAGCGAGTCGGCAAAATTCTCACCCGCACGGCGCGGGTCGTCGTTCCACGGAGCAATGAAGCCCGTCTTGCCCGGGACTATTATGTCGCGCTGTCCGCCCCGGTCGAACGCCACCGGCACGGCGCCACAGTCCTGCGCTTCCACAAGCGTTCCCGGCAGAGTCTCGAACAGCGACGGCGACACCACCGCGTCAGCCGCAGCATAGAGCTGCCGCATACGCGCAGAGTCGCTTATCATGCCGTGAAGCGTGTATTCCGCCTCCAGAGCCTTTGCCGCCTCCGGGTTACGCATCTCCCCTATCAGGTCAAAATGCAGACCGGCCGTTAGCTGCGGATTACGGCGCCGCAACGCCCTCACAGCCTCTATCAGCAGCGGAAAACCCTTTATAGGGTCATCCAGACGCGCCGCCGCCATCACAATGTGCCCTGTGGGAGACCCCTTTCGCCGCGGCATCGGCTGCACCGGATAAGGGTTCGGAATCACCGCCACCCTCTCCTCGCCAAGCAGCGTCGACTCACGCGCCTTCTCGGCCAGCCAGCGGCTCACAGCCACAAACTGAATGTCGACGCGGTCGTAGAGCCGCCGTTTGCGCTCCATCATCACCGCCGACAGGTCGTTGCCGCTGGCCGCGCCCCCAAGCAGCTGACAGTTGCCGCACATACGCCGGTAGCCTTGGCAGTCGTGAGCATGATGACAGACCCCCGTGAGCGCCCACATATCGTGCAGCGTCCATAACAGCGGTTTGTTGAGAAGACCGATGCGGCGAATGCCGTCGAGGCTCAGCACACCCTGGTTTATCCACCCCAACACAATGGCGTCGGCATTGCGCACCCAGTCGTGGCGCCACAGCGGCAACCCCGCGCGCGCCGCGTCAATCTGAAACAGCGTAGAGCGCCTGAAGCCGTTGCTCAGCAACAGCGGCAGCCTGTCGGCTAAGAACGCCGTGCGTATGCGCCCTTCCGAGCCTCCAAGCGCCACATACTCGCGGTCAGTGCGGCGGTCGGTTACCACCAGCCGCGCGTCGTGGCCCAATTGCCGCAGCGCTTCCACCAGCCGCAGCGTAACTACCGCCGCGCCACCCACACTGTCGCTTTTGTTGATGAACGTTATCCTCATTCAGCACTCCCCTCCCCTACGGTTTTTCGGGCGCGCCCGGTGCGCACATAGTTCTCGAAGCGGAACGCCGGCGTCTCCCCTTCCGAGCCGTGATATTCCTGCTCCGTAAGCGTCCATTCGTCGGCGCTCACCTCCGGAAAGAACGTGTCGGCCTCCGGCGCCTCCGCCAAGATGCGCGTCATATAGAGCCGCGTGGCCATGCCGAGCGCCTGGCGGTAAATCTCGCCGCCGCCGATGATGAAAATCTCCTCACACCCGGCCGCAATGCCAATGGCTTCCGTCAGCGAGCCGGCCACCCGCGCCCCTTCGGCCACAAAATCGCTCTGACGCGTTATCACCACGTTGAGGCGACCGGGCAACGGCCTTCGCGGCAGACTCTGCCACGTTTTGCGCCCCATTATCACCGCTTTGCCCGTGGTGATGGCCTTGAAGCGCCGCAGATCGTCGCGCAGATGCCACAGCATGCCGCCGCGCAGCCCTATGGCGCCGCGCATATCGGCCGCCACAATCACCGACAGCTGTGCCGCCGGTCGTATTCGCGCATATTCCTTGCTCAAAGGCCGTATCGACGTGCGACGCTCGTCGCCGTCTATCATTCCCTCGGTGGGTACCAGATTCTGTATTGCCATAATTCTAAACCGCAAATTTACAAATAATTTATCACATAGAACGTCACTTTTTGCCGAAAGCCGCACTCGTTGCACGGATAATAAATTTTCATTAACTTTGCGGCGAAAACCAAGCTGAGCGCTACTCTTAACCCTTATGGATTACACAATCTTAGATTTCCTTTCGCTTCTTGGCGCCGTATGCCTGTTTCTGTACGGCATGAAAGTCATGAGCGAAGGACTCCAGAAAGTGGCGGGCGACCGTCTGCGCAACATTCTGGGCATAATGACCAAAAACCGCGCCGCAGGCGTCATCACCGGCATCCTCATCACCGCCCTGATACAAAGTTCCTCGGCATCCACCGTCATGGTGGTGAGCTTCGTCAATGCCGGCCTGATGTCGCTGGCACAGTCCATGGCCGTAATCTTCGGCGCAAACGTGGGCACCACCGTAACTACCTGGATTATCTCGGCGTTCAGCTTTGAAATCAACATCTCCACATACACCATAGTGCTGCTGGCGGTGGCCGTGCCGCTCATGTTCATGAAGAAGGGCAGCTACAAGAGCCTCGGCGAGTTCATAGTGGGCTTCTGCTTCCTCTTCATGGGCCTCGACCTCATCAGCGCATACGTGCCGAACCTGGAGGAAAACCCGCAGATGCTCGCCTTCCTGCAGGATTACACCGCCTTGGGCATCTGGTCGGTGCTGATATTCTTTGCCGTGGGCATCATCCTCACCATGGTAGTACAGTCGTCGGCGGCCACCTTCGCCATCACCCTCATCATGTGTTCGCAGGGCTGGATATCCTTCGCCTTGGGCTGCGCCGTCATCCTCGGCGGCAACATAGGCACCACCATAACGCCTATCCTGGCCTCTCTGAGCGGTAACCTGGCGGCACGCCGAACGGCCATGGGACACGTGCTCTTCAACGTCATCGGCTCCGTTGTGGTACTCTTCATCTTCTACCCCTTTGTGCATCTGGTGGGCGACATCACGCAGGCTTTCATGGGCCTCGACCCGTGCGACATCGACAAGGCGCAGGAGTTGAGCATGGCAGGTCAGACGCTCCTCGACGAGCAGGGTCGCAAGATTATGTTCGACCAGAAAACGGTGGCTTTCGGCCTGTCCATGTTCCCCACGGTGTTCAACACCTGCAACCTGCTGGTGATGATTTGGTTCACAAAGCTCTATGTGCGCATAGTGTGCTGGCTTATGCCGGCGCGCCACCGCGACACGGAAGAGGAGTTCACCCTCAAATACATCGGCCGCGGCCTCTTGGGCACCAGCGAGCTGAACCTGGCGCAGGCACAGAAGGAAATCCTGGTCTACGGCGAACGGGTGCAGCGCATGATTACCATGGCGCAGACGCTCGTTACGGAAGCCCCCGACTCGCAGCCTTACATCGACAACTACAACCGCATTGAGAAGTATGAGGATATCTCCGACCGCATGGAGCTGGAAATAGGCAACTTCCTCAACAAGGTGGCCGAGGGACGCCTCTCGCCCGAAGGCAAGAAGGAAATCGCCGCCATGCTGCGCATAGTCTCCGAGATTGAAAGCATTGCCGACTCGTGCCTCAATGTGGCCAAGACGCTGAAACGCAAGAACCAGGCACGCGTGAAATTCGACGACTGGATTCTGGCTCAGATTGAGGGTATGTTCGGCCTGGTGGACAACGCCATGGACAATATGCTTGTGCTGCTGCGCGAGATGGACGCCCCCGACGAGACACGCGTCATCGAGGCCTATAACCGCGAACGCGAAATAAACAACTACCGCAACCGTTTGCGCGACGACAACATAGCCCGTATCAACGACCGCAAATACAACTATCAGGAAGGCATCTTCTTCATGGACCTCATCAGCGAGACGGAGAAGATGGGCGACTACATCCTCAATGTTGTTGAAGGCGTAAAACACCGCTTCAAAGAAGAACCTTGAGAAGACCCCCGAAGCGGGTTGCGGCGCCCTGAAAAAGCTCTGAAAAGGGCGGCGCCTCAGCCCGGCAGGAAGCCTCTACAGGCCACCCTCTAAAGAATATATTATGTTAGAAAACACCTTTTGCGTAATAATGTGCGGCGGCGTGGGAAGCCGATTCTGGCCCTTCAGCCGTCAGGACCGTCCGAAACAGTTCATCGACTTCTTCGGCACCGGCCAATCGTTGCTTCAGACCACCGCCGAACGTGCCCGCACGCTCGTGCCCGCCGACCATATCCTGCTCATGACCAACTCGGCTTACGCCCCCCTGGTGGCCGAACAGCTGCCCTGGATTCCGGCCGAAAACATACTCTCCGAGCCGGCTCGCCGCAACACCGCTCCGTGCATCTGCTGGTCGGCTCACCACATTGCCGCACGGCACCCCGAAGCTGCCATCGTAACAATGCCAAGCGACCACCTCATCCTCCGCTCGCAGGCCTTCACGGAGGCTATTACGCGCGGCGTGGAGTTTGTGAAGGAAACGGGCTCGCTGCTCACCTTGGGCATCAAACCCACAGGTCCCAACACGGGCTACGGTTACATTCAGCAGGGCAAACCGGTGGAGGGCTTCCCCGGCATCCTCAAGGTGAAGAGCTTCACCGAGAAACCCGACCTGCAGATGGCCGAGTTCTTCCTGCGCAGCGGCGAGTTCTTCTGGAACTCCGGCATCTTCCTCTGGCGCGCCGACGCCATCCTCAATGCCTTTGCCGAACTCGACTCCGAAACGGAGGCTGTCTTCGCCGAGGGAAAGGGTCTCTACGGCACTCCCGCAGAAATGCCCTTCATCAACAAGGCTTACCCCAGCGCCCTCTCCAACTCGGTCGATTACGCCATTATGGAGAAGGCGCCAAACGTCTATGTGCAGACGGTTGACCTGGGCTGGAGCGACTTGGGAACGTGGCGCTCGCTGCACGATATGAGTCCGCGCACACGCGAAGGCAACGTAACGCAGAACTGCAAAGCCCTCACCCAAGACTGCAAAAACAGCATCTTCGCCATAAACGGCGACAAGATTGTGGTGGCCGCCGGCCTCGACGGTTACATCGTGGCCGACAACGGCAACGCGCTGCTCATCTACCCCATCGACCAGGAGCAGAAAGTGAAACAAATAGTGAATGAAGTGGGTCTCCGCTTCGGCGAAAAATATATCTGAGCGCTTGCGCAGGAGTAAAATCATAAACTTTGAAACATCATGTCTTGTAGAGAGTCAAACTGCCTCACAGTGAAAGAATCCAACTTCCTCTTTCCCAACCAAACCGACGTTTACCACGGCAAAGTGCGCGATGTCTATTTCCTGGCCGACGACCGTCTGATTGTTGTTACCACCGACCGCATCTCGGCCTTCGACGTCATCCTGCCAAGGCCCATACCCTATAAAGGCACGGTGCTCAATCAGATTGCCGCCTATTTCCTCGACGCCACTGCCGACATTGTGCCCAACTGGAAACTCGGCGTCCCCGACCCCATGGTAACGGTGGGTGTGTGCTGCAAACCCCTCAAGGTGGAAGTTATTGTGCGCGGCTACTTAGCCGGCTCGGCATGGCGCGAATATGCCGCGGGCGCTCGCGAAATCTGCGGCGTGAAACTCCCCGAGGGTCTGCGCGAGAATCAGAAACTACCCCACCCCATTATCACTCCGACCACAAAGGCCGACGAGGGCCACGACCTCAACATCTCGCGTGAGGAGATTATCCGTCAGGGAATCGTCGACGCCAAGATGTGGGAGCAGGTTGAGCAGTACGCTCTGCGGCTCTTTGAGCGCGGCTCGGAAATGGCTGCCCAAAGGGGTCTTATCCTGGTGGACACTAAGTATGAGTTCGGCCTCTGCAACGGCGAGGTGATGCTCATCGACGAGATTCATACCCCCGACTCCAGCCGCTATTTCTACGCCGACGGCTACGAGGAGCGTTTCGCCAAGGGTGAGCCGCAGCGTCAGCTCAGCAAGGAGTTCGTGCGCCAGTGGCTGCTCGACAAGGGCTTCAGCGGAAAGGCAGGCCAGCAGGTGCCGGAGATGACCGACGAGTTCATCAACAGCGTCTCAAACCGCTATATTGAGCTGTATGAGCACATCACCGGCCGCAAATTCGTCTACCCCGAAAACGACGGCTCCGACCGCAGTGAGGCAATGAAAAAACGTGTGGCCGAATGGCTGGAAAAGAACCCGGCAAAGAAACAGTAACCGCCCTCAACCCTTACAGCGAGGGTGAAAAAACGCCGCAGGTTGAGGCTATGTTCAACAACATTGCCTCAACCTACGACCGGCTGAACGCGCTTATGACCATGGGAATGCACACGGTGTGGCGCCGCAAGGCTCTGCGCGGTCTGCAACAGGCTGTGGGCGCTGATACGTCGGCCCCGCTGCTCGATGTGGCCACCGGCACGGGCGACGTGGCCGCCGACCTGCGCCGCCTCTTCCCCAACGCGCCTATTACGGGCATAGACATCAGCGACGGCATGATGAGCGTGGCTCGCCGCAAAATGGAGCGGATGGGTCTCAAAGGTATCACTTTCCGCCATGCCGACTGCCTGGCGCTGCCGTTTGAAGACAATACCTTCGGCGCCGTTACGGTGGCTTACGGGGTGCGCAACTTCGCCGACCTGCAGCGCGGTTACAGCGAGATGCTGCGGGTGCTGAAGCCGGGAGGCCGCCTCTGCGTAATCGAGCTGTGTGTGCCGCGTAACCCGCTGCTGCGTTTCGGCTACCGCCTCTACACTCGCTCGCTGCTCCCTCTCATAGGCCGCATCATCAGTCGCGACTCAAGGGCTTATTCCTATCTGCCGCAATCGGTGGAAGCCTGTCCGCAGCGCGGCGCCATGACACAGCTTATGACCAACGCAGGCTTCCAAAAGGCCGCCTGCAAAGTGCTGCCTCCCAACGTTATAGCCATTTACACCGCTTCAAAACCGGGCTCAAAACCTCAGGCATGATTCAATATCACCAGATGTTGCGCCACATTCTGCAAAACGGCGCCGTGAAGACCGACCGAACAGGCACGGGTACTATTTCTGTGTTCGGCTATCAGAACCGTTATGACCTCAGCCAAGGATTCCCCCTCGTAACCACCAAAAAGGTGCATCTGAAGAGTATCATCCATGAGCTGCTGTGGTTCCTTGCCGGCGACACTAATGTGCGTTATCTGCAGCAAAACGGGGTGCGAATCTGGAACGAATGGGCCGACCCCGACGGCAACCTCGGGCATATCTACGGCTATCAGTGGCGCTCGTGGCCAACTCCCGACGGACGGCACATTGACCAGATTTCGGAGGTCATAGACCAGATTCGCCGCACTCCCGACTCGCGCCGTCTCATTGTGTCGGCCTGGAATGTGGGGGAGTTGGATGTGATGAATCTGCCTCCCTGCCACGCCTTTTTCCAGTTCTATGTGCGCGACGGCAAGCTGAGTCTGCAGCTCTATCAGCGGTCGGCCGACAGCTTCCTGGGGGTGCCCTTCAACATTGCCTCTTACGCGCTGCTGACCATGATGGTGGCTCAGGTAACGGGTCTGCAGCCGGGTGAGTTCATTCACACCTTCGGCGACTTGCATCTCTATCTTAATCACCGCGAGCAGGCGGAGTTGCTGCTGTCGCGAACGCCGCGACCGCTGCCGCGCATGCTCCTCAACCCGGAGGTAAAAAATATTTTCGATTTCCGCTACGGCGACTTCACCCTTGAGGGCTACGACCCTTACCCGGCTATTCGCGCGGAGGTATCCGTGTGAGGCGCGGGTTTTAGCTAATTTAGCTAATTTAGCTATTTTAGCTAATTTAGCTATTTTAGCTAATTTAGGGGTTTTGTTGCTCAAGCAAAAAGGCGTCTTCGCGCAGGCGCTGCAGGGCGGCGTCGGCGTCAAAGCCCTTTAGCGGCAGGTTCAGCAGCTGAGCCATGTAGCAGCAGAGCAGGTCGGCGGCGTCGTGCGCCATCGCCTCGCTGACACGCGGCCACGCCACCATGCGCAGCAAAACCTCCGTGCGCGCCCGCTCCCACACTCTCTCCAATAGCGTGTCGTGCTCGTAGAGCTCCGAAATTGTTCCGTATGGCGCATTGCTGTCCTTTGCGGCGCCGGCATCGGCAAAATACAGATTGCCTTGAATTTGTTCCAGGAGGCGATTTTTGTCGGCCTCAAAGTTGAAAATTGCACTTTTCTCGATTGTTTTCATAATTTGAGTGTTTATTTTTTGACTGTTTTAAAAAGTTAAATTTTGTTAATCAGAGGGGGTGTTTTCGGTTTTCCCTTAGTTATTCGCTTTTTTATGATTATCTTTGCCGCGTGGATAAAAAGAACCCATCGACCGGCGAAGTTTGCGAAAATGGTAGCCGGTTTTTTTGTGCCCGTACCTGAGAGAGGAGAGAGCCGCCCAAAATAGGGTAGAGGCACAGTGCTTAAGGGGGGGCTTTTTTAGGGGCTGCTTAAGGAGCGCCTGACCTAAATACGCCGCAAAGTTAAGAATAATTTCAGATTTAACCAAATAAATTTGCAGGTTTCTGAATTTATTCTTAACTTTGCGGCGAATTTATTAACCACCTAAACCTAACACATTATGGAAAAGAGAGAAAACCCTGCGCCCCAAGGGAGCTTAAGGAATTTAAGGAGCTTAAGGAGCTTAAGGAGCTTAGAGCCTTGCGCGCCTGCCTTAAACACCTTGAACCCCTTAAGTTCCTTAAACCCCTTAAAGGCGCGCGCCACTAAAGCCTCCCATAGCCCTTATGAAGAGGATTTTGAGCGCTGGTGTGAGGAGTGCGTCATGATCACTGACAAGCTGTCGGGCAGGGGAGTGCCCTTTCGCCTCAATGCGGCGCAGAGGCGCGTGGCTCGCATCATGGAAGGGCAGCGCCGTGCCGGTAAGCCGGTGCGCATCATCATGCTCAAAGCGCGTCAGTGGGGCGGCTCAACGCTCGTTCAGGCCTATATGGCGTGGCATCAGTTGGTCAGGGCAAAAGGTCGCAACGCCCTTATCTGCGCACACGTAAAAGATGCGGCAGCCATGATTCGCGCCACTTACACCCAGCTCATAGGCTGTTATCCGGAGTTTCTGAAAGAGGGCGATGACCCTTCGCTGTGGAAGCTGAAGCCTTATCAGCAGACCCAAGGCACCCTGTGGCTGCCGGCCCGCGAGGCTCGCCTGTCGATAACCTCAGCCAATAACCCCGACGGCCTGCGCGGCGCCTCCTTCCACCTGGCGCATCTGTCGGAAGCAGCTTTCTGGGGCGACGGCGACCCGCGCGCCGCCTCGTCAATCGTCAGAACCGTTTGCGGCACGGTGCCTTCGGCCCCCGAAACGGTGATTGTGATTGAGTCGACAGCCAACGGTCCCGACAACTGGTTTGCGGCCGAATGGCGCCGCGCTGTGGCCGGAAAGAGCGACAAGCTGCCGGTGTTTGTGCCCTGGCATGAGATAGAGATTTACCGCACGCCGCTGACACCCGAACAGCGTGCGGCTCTCCCCAAGCAGCTCGACGACTACGAGTTGCGCCTGATGGCAGAGGGGGTGAGCGCGGAGGCTCTGGCGTGGTATCATGCCAAGCGCCGCGAATACAGCTCGCACACGGAGATGATGGCTGAGTTTCCCTCCACAGCCGAGGAGGCGTTTGCCTGTTCAGTTAAATCACCATTTGGTGATTTCACAGAACGGTGCGGGCACGCGGAGAAAAGGGTCATAGAGGGCCGCTGTCGGCTTTTTGTGGCTTCAATAGGGGAGAGGTTCATTTTGGCGTCGTTCGGGCTTGAGAAGGGCTGTATAACGGCTTTAGAGCAGTTTGCGGCACCTGACGCTGCCGAGCTGATGAAGAAAGCTGCCGAGGAGCTGCGCAAAAACCCGGGCGCTGAGCTGGTGATTGCGGAGGCGCCGAAGCCGGGGGAGACGCGCCACGGACGCTGGTGTGTGAGGTATGCGCGTCGCCTTGGCCTGCCCCTCTGCTATGCTGCCGAGGAGCCGCTGCTGACGCTCACCGACGAGACGTTGGGTGAGATGATTGACGTGCAGCGACATCTCCTTGCTCAGGGCATGATTGCCGACACGTTGCCCGAGGCCGCGGAGCTTTACCGCCGTTTCGACCCTGCGGCACCCTATCGCCACACGGAGGTGGCGGCGCGTATGGCTGCCTCGGTAATCTTAGAGAATGAGCTGACGGGCAACGCCCCCGACCCCGCCGATTTCTTTTAAACAACAAACTATAAACTTTAACTCATTAACCTAAAACCATTTACGAAGATGACAACATTACTTATCGGCCTTCTTGGAGGAGGCACATTGGTGCAGCTTATACAGCTGCTCATACAGCGCAGGAGCTTCGGCCGCAAGACTGACGCTGAAGCGCTTGGCGGCGAGGTAGAGGCACTGGAAAAGGCCATAGCCACGCTGCGCAACAACCTGGATGCGGAGGTGGAACGCCACGACACGGAGCGTCGCCGCTTCGAGAGCCGCATTGCCGAGCTGGAAGGGCAGATTGCCAACCTGGAAGAGGAGAACAGGCGTCTGCGCAAACTCTGCAACGGACTGAGTCAGTAACAGTCCGAATCAACTTCATTATTCACCAAAACAAATTTCAGTATTATGAGAAAGATTGAGAAGATTATTGTACATTGCTCGGCCACTAAGGCAGGGCAGCATTTCACGGTAGAGGACATAGACGCCTGGCACCGTGTTCGTGGTTTCCGCTCGATAGGTTACCACTGGGTTGTGTATCTTGACGGGAGCGTCCACGCCGGTCGTCCGGAGGCTGAGGCCGGGGCGCACTGCAAGGGTCAGAACGGGCGCAGCATAGGGGTGTGCTACATTGGCGGCCTTGACGCCAAGGCGCGCCCCTGCGACACGCGAACGGCGGCTCAGCGCACGGCGTTACGTCGCCTTGTGAAGGAGCTGCAGCGGCGTTATCCCGGCGCTACGGTGCATGGACACAATGAGTTTGCCGCCAAGGCCTGTCCCTGTTTCCCCATAAGCGCACTGTGATTATGATGCCGGGAATAGTGCCTTATCGCTGGCCGCTGCCCGACGACCCGTTGCGGGTGCGGTTGCAGTTGTGCCGTCCTCCGGCTCATCACGGACTGATGAGCAATTCGCTGAAGGGGGAACTGTTTGAGATGGCTACCATGCGGTGGCTCTTGGCCAATTATCCGCAGTTTGCCATGCGCCACAGCGAGAAGCTGAGCTGCGGCGCCTTAGGGACGTTTGAGTGTGATGTGGTGCTTTACTGGTGCGAGCGCATACCGCTGCGCCAGCGCCGCATCATTGTGGAGTGCAAGGCTCGGCGCCATGAGCACGGACATTTAGCGGTTGTGGAGCTGTATGTGCGCTGCAAGCTGCTGAAGGCCGACCGGGGCATCATCTTTGCTTACAGCGACATGGCGCCGCGCTCCCAGCGCCTGGCAATGCTGCTTGGCATTGGCATAGTGAAGATACTGCCCATGCTCAACGAGGCAGTGCGTATATGCTAATTATAAGATTTATAAGATTTATAAGATTTATAAGATTTATAAAACATTATTGAGAAAATGAAAACCCCGGTTATTTTGGCGCTGTTATGCGTCTGCTTATGTGGCTGCAGCCGGAAGATTTATGTTCCTGTGAAGCGAGTGTCCGAGCACACGGCCCGCGACACGGTGTATGTGCTGCGGCAGAGCGTTGACTCAGTGGTGCGGGCCGATTCGGTGGTTACCGAGCGGTGCGGCGACACAGTGTTTGTGCAGCGAGTGAGCACCCGTTACCGCCTGCGCACCCTGACCGACACCCTCTACCGTACCCGCACCGACACAGTGCTTCAGAAAGAGAGAGAGACCGCCGCGGCAGCCCCTTCAAACAACAAAAACAGCCACCTGGTGTGGTGGCTGTTAGTGGTATCAGTAGTCGCCTTTGCGGCGAAGAGACTTATTGCGCGTTATCGGAAACGATGACCTTTTCCGAACGGGAAGTGCCGTTGGTGAAGATAGTTACGCGGATGTTCACACCCTGCTGAGGAGCAGCGAGTCGCGTGCCGCTGAGCGAGTACCACATCACGCTGCTAACCTCTGCGTCAGTATCGATGGCGTCGGCGCCTACGTTAGAGCTGAGTTGCAGCATAGCGTAGCGTTTGGCGCCATTGAGCGATGCGGTGAGGCGCGTGGGCGCGGTGAGGTCGGCGGAGCTCCACTGAGCCGTGCCGTGGCCGGAGAACGTCATGTTCTTAGCTTCCCAGACGAGGCCGGGAGCTTGCGAAACGTGGAAGGATGAGGTAACGTTGTCGGCGTTATCTTCAGCCGTGAGAACGATGTTTGCGAAGGCCACGGGAGCGAAAGGCTCGGCGGCCAGAGTCTTGATGACGGGGTAACCGTCGGCCTGCTGCACGAAGCCGTTGCCGAGGTTTGCCTTCATCAGCGCTGCCGTTTTGAGACCCGTGCTTTCGTCGTCGCAATAGTCGTCGGCGAAAGTCTTGCCGGCCATCTGCGAGTCGTAGAAGTTGTTCTCATACTTAATGTTGGTGGGCGTTGTGGAGGCGTTGCCGTGAATCATGCCGCAGGTGTTGAGTCTGCCGGATGAGGCCACATTGACGCGTCCTGCGCTGTAGCAGTTGAGAATCTGCGAGCCGAGGTTATTGGCGTCCTTGCCCTTGACGGGAGTGCCGAGGATGCCGCCCACACCCATGAGACCTGTAACGTCGCCGAGGTTGGCGCTGTTGAGGACCTTGACAGAAGCGTAACCGGCAATGCCGCCTACGTTTTTGCTGTTGGAGGTAGTGGAGCCGAGGCTTGTTACATGGCCGGTGTTGACGCAGTTCTCGATGACGCGGTTATAGGTGCTTGTGGAGCCCGTGTAACCCTGGCCGAGGATGCCGCCGACGCTGTAAGTGGTAGAGATAACGTCGGCCTGGTTGTAGCAGTTGAAGATAGAGATTGTGCCGTTGCCGGCGATGCCGCCTGCGGCGTAGCTCTTAGAGAATACAGTGTCGCAGTAGTTGCGGCAGTTGTAGAGCTCGTTCCATGTGCTGCTGTTGCCGATGATGCCGCCTGCATACTGGCTCTTGGTGGTGAATACGGAGCCGTAGTTGATGAGGCTGTCGAGGATGGAGGGGTTCGACTGGGGCGAGCTGTTGGCATAGCCGATGACGCCGCCCACGGTGCTGGTGCCTTCCACGCGGCCGTAGTTGACCAGACGGAGCAGCTTGACGTGAGTGTTTGAGGAGCTTGCCTGACCGAGGATGCCGCCCACATTGGTGCTTGCGCCGGTGATGGGAGCGTGGTTGACACAGTCGACGATGGAGCCTTCGCCCTGCATGGAGCCGCCTATGCCGCCGCAGTTTGAGCTGGTGGCTGTGACGATGCCGAAGTTCTCGCAGTTGGTGATTGACAGCGTGTCAGTTACCCAGATGTAGCCCACGATGCCGCCGCCCGAGGTAGAGGTGGAGGTAACGGTGCCGTAGTTCTTGCAGAGGTTTACGAAGCCCTTTGTGGAGCCTACTACACCGCCTGCCGAGCCGCCGGAGATGATTTCGCCGTGGTTTGTGCAGCTTTCGATGTAGGTCTTGGGACCGGCAGTGCCCACGAGGCCGCCGGCACCGTTGCTCTTGGAGTTCATGGTGCCGTAGTTGACACAGTCGTGGATGCGGCCGCCTTCGTTGAGGCTGCCGAGGACACCGCCGGCATACTGCATCTTGACGGTGGTCATGTTGCCGTGGTTGGTGATGTTGTAGACCTCACCGCCGAAGACGCCTGCCACGCCGCCCACATACTGGTTGCCGGCGAAGTTGACGGTGCTGTCGATGACGAGGTTGAAGACTTTGGCTTTGTCGCCGCCACGGCTGATGAGGCCTATGTATTTGACGTTTTCGTCGTCATAGGTGGCGCCGCTGATGCGTTTGCCGTTGCCGTCGAGGATACCCTGGAAGAAGGTGGAACCGTCGAAGCAGAAGGGCAGGAAGTTGTTGTTGAACTTGATGTCGGAGCCCAGACGGAAGTATTCGCCCACGAGGTCTTTGTGGTAATCGGTGGTGAAGACGGCGATGTTGTTCCAGTCGTTGTCGTTGTTGATAATCCAGGGGTCAGCGGCGGTGCCGTTGCCGTTGTCGAGCAGACGCGGAGTGCCGAAGAGCGATGCCTGAACGGTGTATTTGCCGTTGGCCGAAGTGATGGTAAGGGTGTCGATGGCCACCGTCTTTGACACGGGGTGCGTGATGCGGTTGCCGTTGATGGCGAATACCTTTGCGTCGGCGAGTTTGGCTGTGGACCCCTGCGGCATTACCAACAGAGCGTCAGAGCGTTTGTCGAAGCGTGTTTCGCGGCGTGTGTCTGTGGCAAATTCCACGCGTGTGGCTGCATACCACTGCGAGGCTTCCTGAGCGGCGAACTGCTTGAGGACAGGGTATTTGCCGGCTTCAAATTTCCATACGTCGGCGGAGAGGCCTTTGAGGGCTTTGCCGTTGGTGAGTTCTGCGGTGTTGAGGTCGGTGATACCTTCGCGAGCGGCGTTGGCCGAAGCGGCAAAGGCGCCGAACTGAGCGTCGAAGTAGCAGTTCTGCAGCGAATAGGTGCCGGAAGAGGAGCCTATGATGCCGCCGCGGGTGCCGTCGTTGCCGGTCTCAACGATTACGCCTGTGTTGATGCAGTTGGAGATGCCGGTGGTGTCGTTGCCCTGGTAAACGCCTGCTATGCCGCCAACGCAGTCAGCACCCTTGATGAGGCCCTGGTTGAGGCAGTTGGTGATTTGGGCACGGCTGTCGGCGGTGATGCCTGCGGCGCCGGTGAGCAGAGAGGGGTTGTTGTTGAGCATGTTGAAGAGCTCGCAGTAGACGTTGCCCGAGTTCTGGCAGTTGGCTATAACGGAACCGAGGGCAGCCTGCGAGGCGATGCCTGCGGCGTTTTCGCGGCCTGCGCGGATGGTGCCGGCGTTATAGCAGTCGAGGACCTTGCTTGTGGGGGCCAGGGTGCAGGCAATGCCGGCGGCGTTGTCGCAGTAAGCGGTAACGGGAGCCAGGTTGACGATGTTCTGCAGCAGACCGTATGACTGGGCCACGAAACCGGCGTATGAGCCGCCGCGCAGGTGGCAGTTGTCGGCAATGACGAAGTTCTTGATGACCGACTTCGGACCGGTGTAGACGAAGATGGCGCCGGGGGTTGTGGCCTCGGTAGGCTCGGGCATCACCAGGTTGCGGATGCTGTGTCCGTTGCCGTCGAGGATGCCGTTGAAGGCGTAAGCGGGTGCCATATGCGAGTAGCCGCTGAAGGCGCTGACGCCGCTGAAGTCGATGTCGCCTTCGAGGCGGAAGTATGTGTCTGTGTAGTCGTAGAGATGGTTGTCTACGGCGTTGAAGAGGCGGTCCATGTCAGCCTTGTTGCGGATGATGAAAGGTGAGGCTGCGGTGCCTTCGCCGCTGAACTCTTTGGGAGTAACCTTGAGGCAGTACATGCGGAAGAGCTGCCCGGTGGGGTCAACAGCCACGAGGGTGTCGGAAGTGAGCGCCGTGGCGGTGATGCTTACGTTAGTGCCGCTGATGGTCAGGCCGTTGCCGTTATCGGTGTAGCGGCCGTTGTGGAAGAAGTGCCAGGCAGTGTTGTTGCCTGTGCCGAGGGTGAAGTTGCTGCGTATGCCGCGTATGTCTTCGTTGTTAGCCAGGAAGAAGGGCACGGCGTCGAGCTGAGCCTTGGGCTGGTCTTTGGCGAAGGTGAGCACGGGGTATTTGCCGCTTTGCACGGTCCATGCCGAGGCGGTGAGGCCTGCGGGAAGGGTGCCTGAGGTGAGGGCGGCGGTGGTGAGGCCGTGTTCGGTGCCGCGGTTGGAGCTTGTCTGCTTGTCGTAGAAGGAGTTGACGATGGTGCAGTTATCGTCGGTGAAGCCTGCGAACTCATTGGCTTTCAGGTCGCCCGACACCATGAGGGTGCCGGTGAAGAGGTTGCCCGAAAGGGTGGTTTCGCTGCCGGTGCAGTTGCCGATGAAGCCGCCTACGTTGGGCGAGGAGTAGCTCTGCACGATGCCCGATACGTGACAGTCGGTGATGCGCAGGTTCTTGGCCTCGCCAACTATGCCGCCTATCTTGGCCGAAGAGGTGTAGGCGTACCGGTGCATAATCTGTCCGCCGAACCAGCAGCGCAGCAGCTGGCCGTCTTGCGGTGAGCCGATGAGGCCGCCGGCGATTTCGTGGCCGATGAGCTTTATGGTGCCGGTGAAGGCGCAGTCTTCGTAGAGACAGGTGTCGCGTGTGGCGCAGCCTGCCAGGCCGCCGATGCGCGGGTTGGAGGTGTTGCTCGGAAGGCGTACAACGCTCATCGACGAGATGACGCGGCGCACCTTGGCACCGTTGTTGTTGCCGTTGACAGAGCCTACAAAGTCGTTGCCGGTGATGGAGCCGCCGTTAACCACGCAGTCTTCAATAACGGCGTTGTTGACGATGACACCGCAGATGCCGCCAATGTATGAGGCGTTGATGTTTCCGTCGTAGATGTCGGCGTTGTTGAGGGTGATGTTCCTTACGGTGCCTGCGTTATTGCCGGCTATGGTGCCCACGTATGAGTTGGCAGAGCGGATGACGGGCGATTGCAGGATGAGGTTGGTGACGCTGGAGCCTGCGGCCAGGTCGCCGAACAGACCCGCACGGTAAGATGTGCCGCGTGTCTGGTTCACTTTGAGGCCGGTGATGGTGTGGCCGTTGCCGTTATAGTGTCCGCCGAAGGCGTTGTTGGCGGTCCAGCAGATGGGGTCGAAGGCTTCCACCTCGGTCATGTCGATGTCGGCGGTCTGCTCAAAGTAAACGTCTTTGAGGGCTACCTTGTCGCTGAGGACGGCGGTGTTGAGGTTGCCGACGTCGGAGAGGCGGATGAGGTCCTGAGCGGTTTTAATCTTGAAGGGGTTCTCCTTGGTGCCTGCGCCTTCAAAGGCGAGTCCGGTGTTGATGTTTGTCCAGGCCTCGGAGGCGGGAACGCGGATTACGGATTTGGAGAGGAGGTCGGCGCGTGCCGATGTAGAGCCTGTGCCGGCAGCCAGGCACCAGGGGCCGATGACGATGCTGTCGCCGCTGAACTGTGCCGTGCAGGCCGAGCTGTTGAGGGTGGGCACGGGAGGTGTCTTGGTATCGTCGATCTTGGTAACGTTGTAGTTGTAGAGGTTGACGTTGGAGCCGCTGGTGGTTGTGCCTTTGGTGATTAAAGTGCGGGGCACCTGGGCTTTTCCGGTGGTGTCGACGGTGCAGGAGATGCCTACGCCGCAGCCGTAGAAGTGCTTGATAAGGAACTGCGTGGTGGCGGTGCGCGAGTAATGCACCTTATAGGTGTTTACGGCTTTGTCGCCCTGCTGCCACAGCGAATAGTCGGTCTGTGTGGCGTTGAGGCGATACCATTCGTCGCCATAGCAGCGTATCTGACCCGATGTGGTGCCGGTGGCCACAATGAGCATCTCGGGGAAGTAAATGATGCCTTTGGGCGAGATATGGGCCACGATGGGGTTGTTGTAATAGTGATTCAGTGTGAAGTTGGCTAAATAGAGCTTCAACACTGAACCGTCTTGAAGGGTGCCGACGGTCTGGCCCGACTGGATGGTGATTGTGCCCTGAGCCGGGTTGAGGGTGGCGTTGAAGGAGCCTCCGGCGTTGTAGAAGTTGTTGATCTTCAGGGCGTTGTCGGAGGAGCCGGCGGCGATGTTGATCATTCCCATGAAGGATACCGAGGAGGCACTCTGGCTGTGGGAATCCTGGATGTAGTCGCCAATGACTTGTTGGGCTGTTACTGCTGCAAGCTTGTTGCGGTTTGCGGCTTTGGCATGATACACTGCTTTGGCCGGCGATGCTGACAGCCTCAGAGTGTTGTCATTGCTGAAATCGGACGGTTGCAGTTTCTGCGGAGCGTCCGGCGTGACGGGTGCCGCTATGCCGGGACTGAAGCCCAGCAAGAGCATGGCAATCACGCAAAGCAAAACCTTTCTCATGAGTTAAGGAAGTTTGGTTTGTTGATAATTAAGTTAGTGCAAGAATTGCGAGGCAAAGCTACAAAAAAAATCCGAGAATTTTTAAGGTCAGTTAAAAAATATGCAATTTTTTTTGTTTGAAAGGGGAGAGCGGGCTTTTTTAGCGGCTGGCAGGGGTGCTTAGGGCGCTCAAGGAGCTTAAGGAGCTGCGCGCTTAATGTGGTTTATTTAATTTATGTGGCTTGTGTATCTTATGTTGGGCGCCTGCACATACGCCACATAAATTACATATGCCACATAAACAACATAAAGGCTAAACGGCCACCTGCGGCGCTCCTTAAGCTCCTTAAACTCCTTAAGCACCCTTCGGCGCCCAAAAAAGGCGCCTGGGAGGCCGCATTTCCCCGGCAGGCGGCGGTGAAAAGGGCAAAAAACGGCTTCTCAAAAGGGTATCTAAGCAGCTAAGTGGCTTGCAAATAGCGCTTTAGCCGCTTTGTGAACGCCACTGTATATAACTCAATTTAGAAACCAAAAGTTAAATAATTTAACACAAACGCCCCAAGTATTAAAAAATGCTAACAATAAGCGGTGTTGCCAATTTTATGCTATATTTGCAAGTTACTGACTGCGGCTTGTTGAAAACCTTATAAGGCTTAGGCCAAAGTGATGCGCCCTGTGGCTCCCACCGCGGTAGCACCACAAAGCCTATACCATAGGGTAATATCCCCGGCTAAAGAGTTTTCAGCAGCAAAGCAGCGTTTGTGTTATGATAGAGTTTCTGACTGAGGGCGTGGAGTGCCCCAACCTCGACAGGTCGATGATTGATGCCTGGGTGGCGGCTGTGGCAAAAGCGCACGGCAAGTATCCGGGCAACATCACCTATGTGTTCTGCTCTGACGACTATATCCTGCAGACCAACCGCGAGTTCCTGCAGCACGACTATTACACCGACATCATCACCTTCGACTATACGCGCGGCAACCGCATCAGCGGCGACCTGGTAATTTCGCTCGACACCGTGCGCAGCAATGCCGAGGGTCTCGGCGTGCCTTACTCTCGTGAGCTGTTGCGCGTGGTGATTCACGGCGTGCTGCATCTCTGCGGCATCAACGACAAAGGTCCCGGCGAACGCGAGATAATGGAGCGCCACGAGAATGAGGCGCTGGTGTTATACGACAAATTGTTTGAAGCGCAGGCATGAGATTCGACTATGACGTAATTGTGGTGGGTGGCGGACATGCCGGTTGTGAGGCGGCGGCGGCAGCGGCTACCATGGGTGCCCGCACGTTGCTGCTCACCGCCGATATGAACCGCATTGCCCAGATGAGCTGTAACCCCGCCATGGGCGGCATCGCCAAGGGTCAGATTGTGCGCGAGATAGATGCGTTGGGCGGCTTGAGCGGCATCGTGGCCGACCGCTGCAGCATCCAGTTCCGCATGCTAAACCGCTCGAAAGGTCCGGCCGTATGGTCGCCGCGAGCTCAAATCGACCGCACCAGATACATCGACGAATGGCGCCGTCAGCTCGACAAGATTCCCAACCTCGACATCTATCAGGATATGGCCGCCGAGCTGCTCCTCAACGCCGACAACAGCGAGATTACGGGCGTAAAAACGTCCATGGGAGTGGCGTTCCAAGCCCACAAAGTGATACTCACCACAGGCACTTTCCTCAACGGTCTGATGCACGTTGGCGAGACTCACTGGGCAGGTGGCAGGCTCTCGGAACCGGCCTCCACTGGCATCACCGAACAGCTGCGCGGCCTCGGCTTCGAGAGCGGCAGAATGAAGACCGGCACCCCCGTGCGCATCTCCGGCAAGAGCGTCGATTTCAGCCAATGCACCGAGCAGAAAGGCGATGATGAGGTAGGGGAGAGCGGCGAGGTAATCCGCGATTTCCACAAATTCTCATACCTGCCGCAGGTGCAACGCACCCTGCCGCCACGCAGCTGCTACATCCTCCACACCAACGCCACGGTGCATGAGGTGTTGCGCGGCGCCCTCTCGCGCTCGCCCCTCTACAACGGCACCATACAGAGCATCGGCCCGCGGTATTGTCCCAGCATAGAGACCAAAATCGTTACCTTTGCCGAGCGCGATTCGCACCAGCTCTTTCTGGAGCCCGAGGGGAGTACTACGCAGGAATATTATCTCAACGGCTTCTCGTCGTCGCTGCCGTGGGATGTGCAGTATGAGGCCCTGAGCCTTATCCCTGCCATGGCGCATTTCCACGCCTATCGCCCCGGCTATGCCATAGAATACGACTATTTCCCGCCCACGCAGCTGCGCCACACCCTCGAGACGCGCCTCGTCAGCGGCCTCTATTTTGCAGGACAGATTAACGGCACCACAGGCTACGAAGAGGCGGCGGCGCAGGGCCTCATGGCCGGCATCAACGCCGTGCGCAGCCTGCGCGGCGAAGAACCCGTGGTGCTGAAGAGAGATGAGGCTTACATCGGCGTACTCATCGACGACCTCATCACAAAGGGCGTAGACGAGCCTTACCGCATGTTCACATCAAGAGCCGAGTTCCGCATTCTGTTGCGTCAGGACGACGCCGATATGCGCCTCACACCCGTTGGCCATGACATAGGACTTGCCACCGACGAGCGCTATGAGTCGATGCTCAGCAAGAAAAAACAGCGCGACGCCCTCACCGACTGGCTGGCACAAAACAGCCTCAAACTCGACGCCGCCAACAACGCCCTTCTGCAGAGCGTAGGTACCGCGCCCATGAACGCCTCCACACGTTACCTCGATTTGCTGCGGCGACCCGAAATCACCCTGCGGTGGCTCGGCGAGAACGTGGCCGAAGTAGGGGAGCGCCTTCAGCAGCTCGAGCCGGAGCGGCGGCAGGAGATTATGGAGGCAGTGGAGATTCTCACCAAATACAGCGGCTACATTGAGCGCGAACGACAGCTTGCCGACAAGGCCATGCGCCTCGATTACGTGCATTTGCCCAAGGACATCGATTACTCCTCCATCAAGGCTATCAGCACCGAGGGGCGGCAGAAACTCCAGGCCATGCAGCCGGCTACCATAGGCGAGGCATCGCGCATCCCGGGCGTGTCGCCTGCCGACGTCAGCGTGTTGCTGCTTTTGTTGAACCGCTGAGTGTTAAAAGTGGAAATATCAAATACTTAGACCGCAATTGTTCCACGTGGAACATAAGGTTTCGCCCCTTTGTTCCGCACATCAGAGAGAGAAATTAAACTAAAACCAAAATACCGAAAAATGACACTTGAAGAAATTAAACTGAGCATCCGCGATGTGATGGACTTCCCCACAAAGGGTATCATTTTCCGCGACCTCACCACCATGATTAAGAACGGCGAGGCCCTCCGCACCGTGAGCAAAGAACTCGCAGATTTCTACGCCGACAAGGGTGTGACGAAAGTGGTGGGTGTGGAAAGTCGCGGTTTCATAACAGGCGCTATTCTCGCATACGAACTCGGCGCAGGCTTCGTGCCAGCACGCAAACCCGGCAAGCTCCCCTCGGTAACAATCAAAAAATCGTACGCCAAAGAATATGGCGTTGACACCATAGAGATTCATTCCGACGCTATCACCGAAAACGACATCGTGGTGATTCACGACGACCTCCTCGCCACCGGCGGCACCATGAACGCCGTTTACGAACTCGTAAAGAGCCTCAACCCCAAAAAGATTTACATCAACTTCGTGGTGGAACTCACCGGTCTCAACGGCAGAAAGAACCTCCCCGCCGACTGCGAGATAACCTCGCTGCTCAAATACTGATTCACCACCTCAGCGCAAAACTTCAGCGCAAAATATATCGGCAACGCGGCTCTCATCAGCCGCGTTGCCGCTGTTTCTTTCCACACCCTTTACAAGAGCCTGAAGAATGGTGCGAAATGGCTCTAATAAAAAGCCTCCTTTATGCGTTGTAATAATATGAATATTCATCCTTCAGAAAATACCCCCGACGTACATGCAGACTCCGGCGCCGACAACAACGTGCCGAGCCTGAACCGGGTAGTGCTGCAGGGCGGCGGCCGCGGCATTGACGAAAGCGGTAACATTCCCGTGGAGATTGCCGACGACAGAAAAGGCGACGACTTCTTCCATAACCGCCCGTCGACGCAGCTGCGTCAGAAAATCCTCGCTCTGCCCGAAGAACCCGGCGTTTATCTCTACATCGACCGCAACGGCAAGGTGATATATGTAGGTAAGGCAAAGCGACTGAAGAGGCGAGTGTCGTCATACTTCAACCGTCGCCACGACTCGGTGAAAACGAACCTGCTTGTGCGCAACATCGCCGATATGCGCTTCATCATGGTGCCCACCGAAGAGGATGCCCTGCATCTGGAAGATGCCATGATAAAGCAGTTCCAGCCCCGTTACAACATACTCCTCAAGGATGATAAATCATACCCCTGGATAGTCGTTACGCGCGAACCCTTTCCGCGCGTCTTCATGACCCGCGAACACGACGTTCCCGGCCGCTATTACGGACCCTATTCCAACCCTGCGTCGGCAAAAGCTGTCCTCGACCTCATCCGCGACCTCTTTCCCCTGCGCTCATGTCGCCATTTCATCGACGATAACGCCATTGCAAAAGGTAAGCTGCGCCTATGCCTCGATTACCATATAAAGAAATGCCAGGGACCCTGCCGCGGACTCGTCAGCGCCGAGGAGTATGGCGAGACGGTGAAACGCGTTCGCCAGATTCTCAACGGTGAAACCGGGCTTTTGCTCGCCCTTCTCAAACACGAGATGAACGTGGCGGCCTCCAGGCTGGAGTTTGAAAAAGCACAGGCGCTGAAAGAACAGGTGGCCCTTGTGGAGAAGTACAACGCCAAGAGCCTCATCCCCGGAGCCGCCAAAGAGGATATGGACGTGTTTGCCTACGAAGAAAGCACCGATGCCGCCTTCGTCAACTTCATGCACCTTCATCACGGCGCTGTGGTGCAGAGCCTCAATCTGGAGTACAAACGCCGCAGCCTGGAAACCCCGCGCGAAGAGATTCTCTCCATGGCCATAGGCGAGATTGCCCGCCGCTTCAACCGCAAATTCTCCGAAGTCATCGTGCCTTTTCTGCCCGACGTGGAGTTTGCCGGCGTCAGCTTCACCATCCCCTCGCGCGGCGAGAAACGCAAGATGCTTGAGATGAGTCTGCGCAACGTGCGCCGCTACCTCGAAGACCGCGAGAAGCAGAAAGAGAACCTCGACCCCGACCGCAGCGTCCGCCGAGTGATGCAGCGCATGAAAGAGGACTTCCGATTACCGGTGGAACCGCGCCATATAGAGTGTTTCGACAACTCCAACATACAGGGCACCAACCCCGTGGCCAGCTGCGTCGTTTTCCGCAACGGCAAACCCAGCAAGCGCGACTACCGCCACTTCATCATCAAGACCGTGGAAGGACCCGACGATTTCGCCTCCATGAAAGAAGTACTTCACCGCCGCTATTCGCGCATGATGGCCGAAGGTCAGGAGCTGCCGCAGCTCGTGGTCGTCGACGGCGGCAAAGGACAGCTCTCCGCCGCCGTGGAAGCCTTCGACGAGATGGGCATCCGCGGCCAAGTGGCTCTCATAGGCATTGCCAAACGCCTCGAAGAAATCTACTTCCCCGGCGACACCCTGCCCCTTTACATCGACAAAAAGAGCGAGAGCCTGCGCGTGATTCAGGCCCTGCGCGACGAGGCACACCGCTTCGGCATCACCCATCACCGCCTGCGCCGCAGCAAGACCCAGATAAGCAGCAGCCTCGACAGCATCAAAGGCATCGGGCCGGCCACCGCCCAGACCCTCATGCGCCGTTTCCGCAGCCTCAAACGCCTGCGCGAAGCCTCCCTCGACGACATCGCCAAAGAAATCGGCCCCGCCAAAGCCCGCCTCGTCCGCGCCCACTTCCTCGAAGAAGCCCGCCGCGCCCCCCTCCCTCCCACAGAATGACCGGCCTCTCCTCGCAGAAGCGCGAAGAAAGGGGGCGCGAAAAGGAATTTTCTTGTGCCGGTGAAATAAAGTTGCTATCTTTGCAGTCTAATTAAAAAGCTTCTTTACAGGCGGCACAATAAAAGCTCATCAGAGGGCACAATAAAAGCGCGCCGTCGTTGCAACAAAAACACTCAATCACCATGCACAAGCGCAGATATATGTTGGTGGCAGCTCTCCTCGGCGCCGTAACGCTGACGCAGGCACGCCTCGTGCCGCTGCAGTACGGCGATATGCAGCACTGGGTAACACGCCACATCAAAGAGTCGGGCGTTATCGGCGGCAAGACAAAAACCGTTTATGCCATCGGTCCTACACAGACCATCAACGCCAATCAGGCCTACGTGCCCCAAGGCACCCCGTGGGGCAGCAGCAACGTATATGCCAAAGTAATGGGCATACACAAAGCCTCCAACTCCGTGGTACCCGTCGACAAATACGGGTCGCGTGTGGCCTGCTGCCAGACCCTCATGGAGAAAGTCAAGGCCCTGGGCATCAACATGGACGTCATGGTGGCCGGCAGCATCTTCTTAGGCCGCGTCTTCGAGCCTATCACCTCCACCAAAGGCCCCTTCTCCAAGATAGAGATGGGAGTGCCGTACACCGGTTGCCCCAAAGCCCTCGTGTTCGACTATGCCGTGGAGATGCCCGCTGTCAACACCCGCGTCAAAGCCACCGGCCTCGGCCCCAAGAAGACCCTTAAAGGCCGCGACCAGGCCGAAGTCTACATCATCCTTCAGCGCCGCTGGGAAGACAAGAAAGGCAACCTCTACGCTCACCGCGTAGGCACCGGCCGCGAGCGTTACGCACATTCCGTGGCCTGGACGCGCTCACACCGCATCCCTGTGCATTACGGCAACATCACCGGTCAGAAGTATTACAGAAGCTACATGGGCTTGCTCGACGGCGACCGCGCCTATTACGCCCGCAACTCCAAAGGCAAGCTCAAACCCGTGCATGAAGTAGGCTGGGATGCCCCCGGCACCGCCCCGACGCACATGCTCGTCATGGCCTCCTCGTCGTGCGGCACCCCCTTCGTCGGCACCGAGGGCATAAAACTCTATATCGACAATATCGCACTCGAATACTGAATTTAAGAGTTAAAAATTGTTAATATAATGAAGATAGCACTCATAGGTTACGGCCGCATGGGCCACGAGATAGAGAAGCAGGCCTTGGCCCGCGGACACGAAATAGTATGCCGCATCGACATCGACAACCAGAGCGACATACACAGCCCTGCCTTCGCCTCCGCCGACGTGGCAATAGAGTTCACCTCGCCGCAGGCAGCTTTCAATAACTGCCTCGAAGCCCTGCGCGCCAAAGTGCCCGTGGTGAGCGGAAGCACCGGGTGGCTCGACCGTCTGCCCGAGCTGCAGAAATATTGCAGCGAGCATCCCGGAGCCGCCCTGCTGCAGTCCACCAACTTCTCGGTGGGCATGAACATCTTCATGCGCCTCAACGCCATGCTCGCCTCCCTGACTCGTCCCTTCACCGGCTACCGGCCCTCGATGGAAGAAGTGCATCACATACACAAGCTCGACCACCCGTCGGGCACCGCCATTACCCTTGCCGAAGGGCTTTTGGCACAGCGTCCCGATATGCAGGGATGGGTGCTGACCGACCTCACCACACCCTCGGGCATCACCGAGCACCTTGCTGACGCCCCGCAGCAGGCACTCCCCATAGCCTCCATACGCCGCGGCGAAGTGCCCGGCATTCACTCCATTGAGTGGGACAGCGACGCCGACAGCATCACCATTACACACTCGGCACACTCGCGCGCCGGATTCGCCCTCGGTGCCGTTATGGCCGCCGAATGGCTCCCCCGAAACCCCGGTTTCCGCACCATGACTGAATTTATGGATTTCCTCTTCAGCAACGCCTGACGACCCGCAGAAGAGCCAATTACAATATTCCCGAAAATGACTGACGATAAGAATAAAAATGCCGGCAAGGTGCAATACAGTGCCGCCGACAAGGTAGTGGAAGATATGGACCGCAACCTGCGCGGACGTCTGCGCAACGTGCGCACCACACGCTGGATTCGCTTCGGCGTGGTGTCCGTCATCTTCTTCCTCTGGGTGATCTGGATGGGCAACCCCTGGCTCCTCTTCCTGTGGATACTGCTGGCCGACATTTACCTGACTTGCTTCATCCCCTGGAACTGGTGGAAACGCTCCTCCAACCGCTTTGTGCGCATGATAATGAACTGGGTCGACGCCATCGTCTACGCCCTCATCCTGGTCTATTTCATCTTCGCCTTCATAGGGCAGAACTACACCATCCCCTCCTCCTCGCTCGAGAAGTCGCTGCTTGTGGGCGATTACCTGTGGGTGAACAAAGCCATCTACGGACCGCGCGTGCCCCAGACGCCCGTACACTTCCCCCTCACACAGCACACCCTGCCGGTGGTCAACACACAGAGCTACCTGGAGAAGCCGCAGCTCAGCTACCACCGTCTCCCCGGCCTGCGCAGCGTGGAACGCGGCGACATCGTGGTGTTCAACTACCCCCAGGGCGACACCGTGCTCACAGCCATCGACCTGGCCAACGGCGATTACTACGACATCATCGAGCGCCTGCGCGCCCAGGGCATAGCCGACCCCAGAGCCTACATAGCCGACAACCCGCAGCGCTTCGGAGAGGTGAAATGGCGTCCCGTCGACCGCCGCGAGAACTATGTGAAACGTGCCATCGGCCTCCCCGGCGAGCGCCTGATGATTGTTGACGACGCCATCTACATCAACGGCAAACCCATTGCCGTGCCCGAGCAGGCTCAGTTCAAATATATCGTGGCCGTGAAGCATCCCGTATCCTCCGACGTTTGGCTCGACCTGGGCGTGCGCCGCGAGAACCAGGCTCCCATACCCGGCTTCGAGGTGCTGCCCGAATATGCCGGCGCTTACGTCTATTCCGTGCCTCTTACCGAAGAGAAAGCCGCTCAGGTGGCTCAGTGGCCCGACCTGGCGCAGCCGCTCGTCAAGGAGAACAAACTGCTGCCGCCGCAGAACTTCCTCGGCGTCTTCCCCTTGGGCAACAACTACGGCTGGACGCGCTCGAACATGGGCGAGATATGGATTCCCAAACGCGGCAAGACGCTGCATCTCACTCTCAACAACCTGCCTCTCTACCGCCGTGTCATCGAGACGTATGAGGGCAACAAGGTCGACGTGCGCAACGGCCAGATCTACATCAACGGCAAAGCCACCGACCGCTACACCTTCCGTATGGACTATTACTGGATGATGGGCGACAACCGCGACTGGAGCGCCGACTCGCGCTACTGGGGTTTCGTGCCCGAAGACCACATCATCGGCTCGCCGGCCTTCATCCTCATCTCCTTCGACGAGGAACGCTCCTTAGGCAACGACAAAATCCGCTGGAACCGCATCTTCCGCTCCGCCAACCCGGCCAAGGCGCAGTTTCAGCAAAAATAACCGGGCAATGACGTCCTCCGGCGTTTTTCCCTACCTCGGCAGCAGCGGCTGGTATCGTCGCTGGTTTGGCAACAGCACCTTTCCGCAGCCTCAGGGCCACGACCTGGTGCGCACCCTTCTCAGCGCCGACACCACCCTCTCGCTGCCCGCACAGGGCGGTTTCCGCCGCCTGCGCCACACCCTCTCAGAGCAATCTCTGTGCGCCCTCACCCTCTCCGACCACGCCGCATGGCCCGCAAACCATCTCGGAGCCATCAAGGCCCTCTATGGCAAAGCGCCATACTTCGACCATTATTTCCCTGCCCTGCAGCGCATCTACGGCAGCGTCAGTGCCGGCCAACCCCTGCATCTCTTCACCCTGGCGCTCCATAACGTATTCTTTCATAACCTCCCCCTCCGGGCCTTCTTCATCAAGAGCCAAAGCCAACCTCTCCTCTTCGCCGCCCTGCGCAGCGAGAGGCTCCCTCAGGCGCCCGACGAATTATCTGTTCTCCACGCCTTCATGAACCTCGGTCCCGAAACACCTTTCACCCTCATTCCTCAGCCATTTATAGAATCTTGAAACGCCTCTTACTCATATTGTCATTCCTCCTGGCCGGCGCCTCGCTGTCGGCTCAGGTGCGCTTCGACCAAGACGGCAACCCCGAGATAGTGCCCGACCCCTACAAAGGCTTCTATCACTTCGTCGACTCATACGGCGACACCGTGCGCATGACCGTCTTCAACGACTTCTACGTCTACGCTCCCCTCAAGTTCCGCAACAAGAAAGACGAGGAGTTCTACTGGCGCACCGTGCGCGACGTGCGCAAGACCCTCCCTTACGCCAAACTCGCCTACTCAACCCTCATAGAGACCTACGAGTACATACAGACCATCCCCGACCCCAAACAGCGGCAGGCGCACCTCAAACGCCTCGAAAAGGATATTTTCAACCGCTATAAGCCCGTCATCAAGAACTTCACCAAAGGGCAGGGCAAGGTACTGCTCAAGCTCATAAACCGCGAAACAAACCAATCGTCATACAACATTGTCAAAGCCTTCCTCGGCTCTTTCCGCGCCGGCTTCTGGCAGACCTTCGGCCGCTTCTTCGGCATGAACATGAAAGTGGGCTTCAACCCGCGCAAGAAGCACGAAGACGCCATCATCGACCGCGTGGCAACCCTTATTGAGCAAGGCGCGTTATAACTCTGACCAACACACCCAAACATGAAAAGACTACTCATACTCATCACCCTGCTGAGCGCCTTCACCGGCCTCTTCGCGCAGACCCCCGAAACACCGTCGGCCACAGCGTTGGAATCCTCCTTCGACTTCGCCTCATACACCGTGGCAGCCCCCGCCGGACTCATCGCCGCAGCCCCCAGCAACAATATGTATAACGCCGCCATTCCCGGCAAAGGCTTCAGCATAATGGCCCTGGTGAGCAAAGCCAATCCAAAGAACCTGGAACGGTTGGCCGAAAACGGCGCCAAGTCGGCCGGCATCGTCAAGCCCGAGCTGAAAGCCCTCGACCTGAGCGACGGCATCAGCGGCTACACCGCCTCCGCACGCAAAAACAACCGCATCGTCACCTTTGCCCTCATGCACCAGGGCTCCACACTCATCACCCTGTTGGTGCTTGAGCCCGAGAGCCTCACCCCGGCCGGTCCCGCCATCGTATCATCACTCAAACAGCGCTGACATGCCCTCACAGCGATTGCGCAAACCCTGCCGTCTGCGGCTCAAGACCCTCGTAGAGCCACTCTTCGCAAACGGCAAAAGCGAGTTCGCATACCCCCTCCGGGCAGTGTGGCGCACCTGTGCCGCCAATCAGCTCACACACATACTCCCCAAAGGCAGCTCCGAGTCCATAGGCCGCGTGCAGATGCTCGTGGTCATACCCAAACGCAAGCAGAAACACGCCACCGACCGAGTGCTGCTGCGTCGCCGCGTGCGTGAAGCCTACCGCCTCCTCCTCCCCGCCTTTGAAGAAAGCGTGCGCCAATACCCCCATATCGCCACCCTCTCCGTGGCCTTCGTCTACATTTCCGGCAAAGCAGAGCCTTACGACACCATTTACCGCAAGATGGAGAAACTCCTCACCAACATAGTCGCACAACTGTCATGAAGCGCCTCCTCAGCCTTATCCTCATCCTTCCCATCCGCTTCTATCAGCTCAGCATCTCCCCCCTCTTTCCCCCCTCGTGCCGCTTCACACCCACCTGCAGCCAGTATGCCATAGAAGCCATCCGTCGCCACGGGCCCTTCAAAGGGCTGTGGCTGGCCCTGCGGCGCCTCTCGCGCTGCCATCCCTGGGGAGGCTCCGGCTATGACCCCGTACCTTAGACCTGACCCCATGCTTCTCGACATACACAGCCATCACCCCGCGCCATATCCACAAGGCGTCGTCAGCATCGTCCCTGAGGCCGATTTCAGCCCCTCTCACGGCCAGAAATATTCAATTGGACTACACCCCTGGCAGACGGAAGAAAACGCCTCAGAGACCATTATTGAGCGTATTTTGTCTATGTCCGTGTTGCCCGACGTCGTCGCCATCGGCGAATGTGGTATTGACACCCGGAAAGGGGCGCCCCTGTTCAGGCAGATGAACCTCTTCAAGCAGCAGGTGGAAATTTCGGAAACAGTGGGGAAGCCCGTCATCATACACTGCGTCAAAGCGCAGCAGGTCATCATAGGGTGCCATAAGAGCCTCAGCGCCACGCAGCCCTGGGTCATACACGGCTTTCGCGGCAAACCCTCCGTGGCAGAGATGTTCCTGCGCGCCGGACTGTGGCTCAGCTTCGGCGAGAAGTTCAACCCCGACACCCTCCGCGCCATGCCGCGACACCGCATCCTCGCCGAGACAGACACCTTCTCCCTGCCCGTCAGCGCCCCCCACGGACAGCCCTCCATCCTTGCCTTGCACGCCGCCACCCTCGGCCTGCCCCTCACCGACTACCGCACCCTCATCGCCGACAACACCGCCCGCTTCCTCCGCCGCTAACGCCCCGCCGCGGCCGCCACCTCGCCTGGTAGCTAAGGTAGCTGTGTAACTTTTTAGCTAATTTAGCTGTGTAGCTTTTTTTAGCTAATTTAGCTGTGTAGCTAATTTAGCCTGGTAGCCTAAGCGCTTGCAGGTAGCCATAATTTTGGTGCCGGCGCAGGCTTTAGCCGCTAATCAGTCAGGCGCAGGCTTTAGCCGCGTTGCTGCGCTCTTACCCGCTTGCGTTCTTACCCGCTTGCGCGCCGCTGCCCTCTGCGCCCGCCTTAAACTCCTTAAACTCCTTAAACTCCTTATCCGCGCTCTCAAAAGAGTGTGCGCAGCACATGGTGGCTCTTCAGCGCGCCAAGGCCCGGCAAATGCACTGCGTAATAGTGCAGCAACGCCTCGCAGATAAGGTATCTGTCGTCGCCCGTCAGCCGCAGCCGGTGAGAGTTCCTGAACGTCAGTCGTGCCAACAGCGGCGGCACATCCGCCCATTGCGGCGCCACCACGTCGGAGTGCGACGGCCGCACACCCACATAGATGCCGCGCCGCATATCGAGCCATTGCGTCTCGCCGCGTCGCCTACTGCTCAGGTCGGGCACTATGCCCGCCGGATAGAGCATCTGCCACAGCAACACAAGATGAAAATTCGCGACCCGCACAGGGTTGTGTTCCCCGTCGAGCAGCCGCAGCATATTCACCACCCCACGCCATAACGGCGCGTCGGGCGCCTGTTCGCGCAACAAACGGTTGAGGAACTCGCACACGAACATACCCACCGCCACCTTCATCGGGTCATTGCGCAGCGCGCTCCACCCTTCCACGGTGGCGAAGCGCCACATCCGCAGCAGGTCGGAGCCTTGGCGGCGGCTCACCTCTCCCTCTATTACCGACAGGGGCATCAGCGGCGCGTTACCGCCGCGGCGCATCCGTTTAGCGGCCGGCACGGCAACCCCCACGCGACCCATTTCGCGCGTGTAGAGAGTGGCCACATCCGTGTTTTCGTTGTGGCGCACAATGCCTAATACTATGCCCTCAATTTTTTGCCTCATTTTTGCGTTTGCTCGCGGGGGGCGTTTGCTCGCGCGTTTTCTCTTTTGCTCGCGGGTTTTAGCTAATTTAGCTAATTTAGCTATTGTAGCTAATTTAACCATTTTAGCCGGGTAGCTAATTTAGCTATTTTAGCCGGGTAAGCCTCCCAAAATTCCCATCACTCCCATAATTCCCAAAACTCCCATTGCCGGCCAGCTAATGAAAAGGGGTCGGTCTCGCAAGCCCGGCCCCTTTTACACAAAATTGTTCTATTATTGTGCAAGTCTTTTCTATGTCAGTGCGGGGCAGGCTTCGGCGGCTCAGCTACCGTTGCCACCCGGCGTGTGTGGCGCGCCTCGCGGTGTGTTTGGCGCCCCTCGCCCCTCGATCGTTGCCCCTTTGCGGCTTATCCGCTCTTATTTGCCCAGACGGGCTTTGGCGCGGGCTATATAAGCGTCCATGCCCATGCCGTAGTGGAATTCCGGATAATCCTTCTTTATCTGCTCATACACCTCAAGAGCCTGAGCATATTTCTTCTGAGCTTCGTAGATGTTGGCCTCTTTCATCAGAATACCGGGAGCTATCTGCGGGTTGCCGTCGGCAGCCTTCACAGCGTCGTTGTATACCGACAGAGCCTTGTCATACTGCTTCAGGTTTACATAGCAGTCGCCCGTCAGACGCAGAGCCGAGGTAGCAAGTACCGGTTCGTCGATGTCGGCTTTCTGCAGATACTTCAGCGCGTCCTGATATTTGCCGGCTGCATAAAGCTGTTCGCCGGCCTGCAGGGCTGCCATGGCGCCGCCGTATGAGCCGTTGTATTTGTCGGCCACCTTCTTCATGCCGGCAAGCAGCACCGAGTCGCTCTGCTGCTCCATGCCCTTGACGTAAGCTGCCGAATATTCCTCCCACGATTTGTCAATCTTCGGGTTGCGGAAGAAATAGAGATAGCTGCCGGCGAAAGCTCCCGCCAGTACTATGATGCCCACTACCCACAGGATAGTCTTCTTGTGCTTCTGGATATTGCTGCCTGCCTGAGTGAGATGCGCGTTCAGGTTCTCTACTGCATTCGGCTCGGCCTCTTTATGCTTGTTGTTTTGTGCCATTTTTCTCGTCTTAATAACGGGCCATTCCATTCCCGGCCCTTTCAGAGTGCAAAATTAATAAAATAATTCAGAGCATGAAAATTTTTTACCCTAAAAATTATACCATAACGCAAAAAAATTGTAAATTCGCGTTCCCTAACCCCTCTTGGGGCGTTAAATATAAGTAAATCAACCCCTTAACCCCCGGCAGCAATGAACAGCGGTCAGCATCTGGAGCAACAGCAGCGTCTGCAGCAGCGTCTAAGCAGTCAGCAAGTGCGTTTTGTGCGCTTGCTCGAGATGTCGGGCTCGGAGGTGGCGCAGGATTTGCGGCGCGAGCTCGACGAGAACGCGGCTCTGGAGGTGAGCGACGAGCCTCAGACGGCTCCGAACACCTCTGCCGACGCTCCCGCGCCGTGGCTCCCTGTTGTCTCTCCGGCCAGCGGCTTCACCACACGCGGCGAGTTCATTCAGCCACAGGCGGCCGCCGAGAGCCTCTACGAATATCTCGACCGACAGATCGACACCCTCCCTCTGTCTGCCGACGTGGCCCGGACAGCGCGATATATCATCGGCAACCTCGACGCCAACGGCTACCTGCGCCGCTCGCCGGCCTCCATGGCCACCGATATGCTGCTCAGCGAAGACTACGAGCCCTCGCCGCAGGTCATGGAGCAGGCGCTGAGGTGTGTGCGCAGCCTCGACCCGGCCGGCGTGGGCGCCGAATCGCTGCAGCAGTGTATGATTCTGCAGCTTGAGCGCATGAAGTCCTCTGTGGCTCGCGACGACGCTCTGCGCATTGTGCAGCGCTACTTCGACCGACTGGCTGCCCGGCGTTTCGCGCAACTCGGGGTGGCCGTGGGCGACGATTCGCAACGTCTCTCTGTCGCTCTGGCTCTGCTGCGGCGCCTTAACCCCAAGCCGGGCGCTCCGTTCGGCGTGCGCGAAGCCACTAACTATGTGGAGCCGGATTTCATCATCACTGTCGACGGCGGCGACATCCGTGTCTCTCTGGCGGGGAATATTCCGGAATTAGCTGTGTCGCAGAGCTTTACGCAGGCCATGGCGGATATGGAACGGCGTCGGGCGTCGGCGCGCGACCCGTATGTGGTGCAGCGCTTCAACGACGCCCGCGAGTACATACGCATCCTGCAGCGGCGTCAGCAGACGCTCATGGACGTGATGACGGCCATCGTGGCGTTGCAGAAGCCCTATTTCCTCAGCGGCGGCGACGACAGTCTGTTGCGACCCATGGGACTGAAAGATGTGGCGGCGCAGACGGGTCTTGACGTGTCGGTCATCTCGCGCGCCACGCGCAATAAATATGCTCAGCTGCCGTGGGACACGGTGCCTCTGCGGTTTTTCTTCAGCGAGGCCTTTGCGCAGCAGGGTGCCACGGCCGAGGTCTCCGGCAGGGGAGTGGAACAGGCCATCCGCCGCATCGTCGACGCTGAAGACAAGCGTCATCCGCTCAGCGACGAGAACATCTGCCGTCTCCTTGCCGCCGACGGCTTCACCGTGAGCCGCCGCACCGTAAGCAAATACCGCGACCGCCTGCAGATACCCGTGGCCAGGCTGAGGCGTTAGCGTGGGCAGGGAGGCCTCTTTTTAGCTAAAATAGCTACAAGGCATCCGCAAAAGCCCCCCGCTAAAGCAAAAAAAGCACACCGCATGCGGTGTGCTTTTTTGTCTCGCCGGCAGGTTTTAGTCGCCGGTGTATTTCTTCATAACCACGCAGGCGTTGTGGCCTCCGAAGCCGAACGTGTTGCTCATAGCCACGTTTACGGGGCGGCGCTGCGGTTCGTTGAAAGTGAAGTTGAGGTTATAGTCAATCTCCGGGTCTTTATCCTCCGGGTCATGGTTGATTGTGGGAGGCACTATATCCTCATCGATAGCCTTCACGGTGAAGATAGCCTCGAGGGCGCCGGCAGCACCGAGCAGATGGCCTGTCATCGACTTTGTCGAGCTGAGGTTCATCTTATATGCGTGGTCGCCGAAGACCTTGCGGATAGCTTTCTCCTCGCCGCTGTCGCCCACCGGAGTGGAAGTGCCGTGCAGGTTGATGTAATCCACATCTTCCGGCTTCAGACCGGCATCTTTCAGCGCATTCTCCATCACCAATACGGCGCCGAGACCCTCGGGATGTGTTGCGGTGATGTGATAAGCGTCGGCGCTCATGCCGCCGCCCACTACCTCGGCGTAAATCTTTGCGCCGCGGGCTTTTGCGTGTTCCAGTTCCTCAAGCACGAGGGCAGCGGCGCCTTCGCCGATTACGAAACCGTCGCGCGAGCCGGAGAAGGGACGCGAGGCACCTTTCGGGTCATCGTTGCGCGTTGACAGCGCACGCATGGAGTTGAAGCCGCCCACACCGGCGGGGTAGATGGCAGCTTCCGCGCCACCCGTCACGATGGCGTCGGCCATGCCGAGGCGCACATAGTTGAAGGCGTCGATGAAAGCGTTGTTTGATGATGCGCAGGCGCTCACCGTGGCGAAGTTCGGGCCGCGGAAGCCGTGGTCGATGCTTATCTGACCGGCGGCGATGTCGGCAATCATCTTAGGAATGAAGAAGGGGTTGTAGCGCGGACCTTTTTCAGGAGCTTTGGCATATTCACCGGCCTCTTGTTCAAAGGTGTGGAGGCCGCCGATGCCTGCGGCGAAGATTACACCCACGCGGTTTCGGTCGAGGTCTTCGCGGTCTTCAATTTTACTGTCGGCGATGGCTTCGTCGGCCGCTGTGAGGGCATACATGGCGTAGAGGTCGAGGGAGCGGGCTTTCTTGCGGTCGAAGAACTTCGACGGGTCATAATCCTTGACCTCGCAGGCAAACTGCGTCTTGAACAGGGAGGCGTCGAAATGGGTTATGGGTCCTGCGCCGCTTACTCCTTTCAGGGCGTTGTCCCAGGCTGTCTGCACATCATTGCCTATTGGAGTAATGGCTCCTATGCCGGTTACTACAACTCTTTTCAATTCCATAGTTTGAGTGTTGAAAAAATTAAAATTGCGGCCGCGGATGGGGAGAGGGGGCGGCTGAGCGAGGGCTTTTGAGGCTGCGTTTTAGCAGGGCTTTTGAGGGCGCCTTTTAGCTATTTTAGCTATTTTAGCTGATTTAGCTACAAGGCCTCAGCTAATGCTTGCAGCACGGCGTGGCCGAGAGGCTCGCGCAGTGCTGCGGAGCCTGCTCTGCCTCCGGCGTTGAGCCTGTTTATTTCTTGGCGTTCTCGATGTAGGAAATGGCGTCGCCTACGGTGGCTATTTTCTCTGCCTCCTCATCGGGTATCTTCAGGTCGAATTCTTTCTCGAACTCCATGATCAGCTCTACCGTGTCCAGTGAGTCGGCGCCCAGGTCTTTGGTGAATTCTGCGGTAGGAGTTACTTCGTTCTCGTCAACGCCGAGTTTGTCGACGATGATAGCTTTTACTTTGTCTGCTATTTCTGACATATCTGTAAGAAATTTGGGTGTTTTTTTGTGTGATTCTTCTATTCAGACTGCAAAGTAAATCATTATTTTTGAGACTGAAAAATTTTTCGGGGTAAAAAGCGCATTTTTTTGCACAATTTTTTAAATGTGTGCAGGTCTTTAAGGCTTTGAGGCGTGAAACGGGATAAAAAATGTGCTGTATGGGGCGGTTTGCCCCTCCTTCTACCTCCCCGCCGCCGAATGGTTGCCCGAGTCCGAGGAAGATGCTTCAAGCAGACCCTGACGGGTAGCTCTGTAACGCTTTACCGACTCCTCAGCTTCACCCGCAGGCACGCTCTCGGCGGCCTTCTGCATGAACATACCGGCAAACCAGCGCAGCTCCTCGGTCATATTGATTTTGTGATGCTGCAGAAGCTCCATATCGCGCATAGCCCGGTTTTTGCGGAAGCGTGGAGAGCCGAAGTTGATGTGGTAGCGGTCGAAGGTGCCGTCGATGTTCACCCCAAAGCGGAACGGCACAGGCGAGTGAAGTACCGAGATATGGTAATATAGATTCCCGGCGAAGTCATTCTCTCCCATAAAAGCCAGTTTATAGCGGTTTATCTCAAAGATGAAGGGATAGAGTTCCAGCTGATTGTCGTGGAGCGTGGCTCGCACATCAATGTTATCTATCTTCAGCGGCTCGCGCGTGTGGATGAGCAGATAGCGGCAGACACGGTGAATGAACTTGTTCTGATGCACCGTTAGCTTGCGTCCCTGCGCCGTAACCTGCGCCGTGAGCGACGGCAGATTCATGACCATGTCGGGGAAGAGCTCGAACCCCCCTTTGGCCTCCACCGACACATTGCCGCTGAGGTTCTTCATCTCCGGCATCATCTCCAGAAGCGTGTGGAAGCGCTTGAAGAACGTAACCACATTTATCGTGTCGAGCGCCACATTGCATCCCACCCTCATCTGCTGCGGGTCAGCGGCGGCATATACAGCCGATGCGCGAGCCGAGCCGAAGTCCGTGCGGGCCGTAATTGTGTCGAGGTTGAAGATACCCTTTTTCAGTCGCATCTGCGCGCCGATGTCGTACACATGCAGATTCATATAGTCGCAGCGGGCAATGTTGAGCGAGGCCGAAGCGTCGAGCCACTGCGGCAGCGTCAGCGGACGGAAGTCGGAGGCCGACGGACCCGTGTCCACCGGAGCTGCCGGAGGCACCGGAGTGCCCGAATAGGCGGCATAGAGACGCTGACCGGTGCGCCGCGTGCCCGCAATGCGGTTTATGTCGATGGTGTCGGCCGCGATGTTCACCTGCGCCCTCAGCGGCTCGGCGTGATTGCCGTGAAACAGCGACAGCACATTCCGGGCCGACGCGCTCACCGACAGCGCGTTCTGACCCGTTTTCAGCGTCAGGCGACGCAGCGAGCAACTGTTGTCGGAAGCCTCCAGACTGAGCGTTCCCAGGCGCATCAGCTCCGGATAGAAGATGGTGGCATACTCGCCGCCGTGAGCGTTGAACCAAAGCTGCGGCTTCAGCGCCGTGAGAATCTCCTCAGCACCCTTAAGTCCCTTTCCTTCAAGCACTTTGCCCAGGTCGACAGTGGCGCGGGTGGAGAAATCGCCGAGCAGCGCACAGTTCAGCGCGTCGGCATAATGCAGACCCTTACCGGCCACCGAGGCCTTCACCCGGCTGTTGTTTAAGCGGGCATGAAGCGATAGCTTTCCGGCGCCGAAGGAGAGCGAATCCCCCTTCGCAGCCCCTGTGGCGCGACCTGTCAGCACATCCGCCTGCGCCGTGAGCCTGCCGAGGTCGCCGCTCAACAGCGACGATACCGGCGCGGCGGCCTGCAGCGAGATGTCGCGGCCGCTGAAGTCCGTTTTGCCCGCATCCACACTCAGCGCGCTGATGAAGCCCTTCACCCTCAGCGTGTCGGCCTGCAGAGCCTCCGTGCCCAGCGTAACGTCGTTGGCGAGGATGCTGCACTTACCCACCTTGTAGCTCAGGGCGCTGAAACGGCTCGTGAGCCACAGCCTTCCCTGCCGCTGGCCGAACTGCACGACACCCTTCGGCGCCGACACACTCATTCCCGAGCCTTGCGGATGAAACGCCGCGCCGCTGAGTCCAATGTCGCCCTTCACCGCAATGTCGCCCAAACGGCCGTCGGTAATCTTCTCCAGCGGGAACGACGTGTTGACGCGCGTGGTGAGGTTGCCGTGCAGGCCGAGCCGCTGCAGGAAAGGCAGCGAGGCAGTGAGTCGGTCGAGATTCGCCGTGGCCTCCACATCGGCCGTGATGAGCGGCTGCATAAAGAGATTGTCCACCGTGCCGTGAAGCACCAGGGCAAGCCCGTTGCCGGCCAGCGACAGCAGCTCGATGCGGAAGCGCGACGCGTTGATGTTGCGCCCGTTGAAATCGAGCCATGCCTCCATGCCAATATTGTGCACGTTGATGTCGTGGCCGTTGTCGAGCGAATAGACCAGCCACGAGTCGGGCACGTGGAAGTCTACCCGGAAGCTCGGCAGCGATTCCGACGAGAACTTATAGGGCGCTGTGAGGCGTGCCGTAACCTCCAGACTTACATCCGAGCGGATGCCCTGCAGATGAGGCAGCCAGTCGGCCGGCAGGTACTCGAACAGCCGCATCAGGTTGAACGCGTTCACCGAGTATTTCATGGCCGTGAGCTGCGAGTTATTGTCGCCCAGAACCATGCTCAGATCCACCTGCGAGCGCACATTGCCCAGCGCCACATTGTATTTGCTCACACTCACCTTGAAAGGATGGAATCCCACCTTTACATTGCCTGAGAAGGCAAAGGGGAACCGATGCAGCAGCCTCAGGCGGCGCACCGAGAGTCCGAACGTGCCGTCGAGCACCAGGCGGTAGGAGTCGCGTTGCTTTTCAATCATCGACGCATGACTCATATTCACCGTTGCCGAGGCCTGCGTGGCGGCGCTGTAATACGTCAGCGGCCGCAGGTTGGTGAAGATGACCTCCTTGGCCTCGAAGCGCGGCATCACAAACGGCTTGTCGGAGTCTGTGGCCGGCAGGATGGCGTAATTGTTCACCGAGTCGTTGAGCGCCACAAGGTTAAGGCGAAGCCCGTTTACGTGGAGATGTTTTATGGAAATACGGTCGTTGAGGAGGCGGAAGGGGTTTATGGAGCCTGACAGCGAAACGAACGACGCCAGCGTGTCGCAGCCCTGCGGCAACAGAGCCCTTTGCTGCGGCGGCAGCCGTTTCAGGCGGCGACTCACAATCACCGCGCTGTCAACCTGCAGCTCGAAGTGCGGAAAAGTGCTCCAGATGGTGAACGACACCCGCTTCACGTCGATGTCGGCGTCGAGATAACGACCCGCATAGTCGGAGGCTATGGCGGCCAGACGCTTCGGAGTGAGATAGAGGTTGAGCGCCACAACCGCCAATATGCACACACCGATGATGCTGCACGGAATCCATATCAGGAGTCGCCGTAGGAGGCGATGACGGCGGCGGCGAGCCTTTTTCTCATCCTTTGGCTCACCCTGTTGCTCAGCTTGTGGCTCACCCTGTTGCTCTCCGGGTTGTTCTCTTCTCTCTATGTCTGTTTCCGAATTTGTTTCCAATGAATTACCCTCCTTGCTTATATAACAACTCCCTGAGGGAAAAGGATTTAGCGCCGACTCTACAACTTAGAGATGCTGTCGGCGGCATTGTCCGCAACACTGTCCGTTTCAGCCGATTTCCGCTCATAGTAGAAATAGGCCGGGACGATTTTGTGGTAAACCAACAGCGCCAGAGCGTAGCAGACCAGCAACACCGCCACGTCCCATTTCAGCGGCAGCAGCGAGTGCATATTGCCGCCGATGAGCTGCACGGCGAAGATGACCCAGAACAATCCCTGCACACACAGACACAGCGTACACCAACTGTGAATGCGCCAGTGCTGCGTGTATACGCTCCAGAACGTGTAGGGGAGGCAGAGAATGGAAATGTAGGCCAGATAGTTGCACACCTGCGGCGCTACGAGCAGAGCGCCGAGACTCACCGTGAAGTAGGCCAGCCCGATTTCGCTCCAGTGGAAGAGACCCCACAGCATACCGTGGTCGGAGTTTATCACCGTGGCGCAGCCGTGCGGCTGAATCATGGAGCATACGGCGTTTGCCGTGCCGCTGTTCACATTGTTCTGCTCCAGCGTCAGCAGCCACGAGAAGACGATTCCGCCGGCGTAGAGAGCCACCAACACCACCTGCGACCATGAGGCATACACACCGTTGGCCACGAACAGATAGGCGCCCAAGAGGGCTATGAGTACCCAGAAGGCATATTTCTCGGCCATGAGAGCGGCGTGCATAAAGGCGTGCTTGCAGCGTTCGGGCTCTTCCGAGTCGGGCTTTTTCTGCGCCGTGAGCGCCTCGCCCGACCAAGAGGCAAGGAACTGCTGCGGCGTCATAGAGCTTTTCCCCTTGTTGCCGATGAGGCGCACCGCGTCGGCATGCACGTCGGTTACGATACGCGGCGTGCCGTCGGTCATACGCGCCACAAACGGCATCTGCAAAGCCGTCAGCGACCCCATATCGGCCTCGCCCTTGTGCATCTGCCTGTCAACGTGATATTCGTAGAGAAGATCCATGAAGGCCATATACGCCAACTTGGGCGGATACGACTTATATTCGCGGTTGGAATAGGTGGCGGTGTGGGGCACGCCGAGCATGCTGATGTATGTGGTAAATAGCGTTGGAGCAGCCATATCGGTGTTTCTTTTCAGAGAAAACGACCCGGCTGCATTTAAAGTTTTGGAATCTTGGCCGGGCAATTTGCAAAACAGAGAGAAATTGTGTAATTTTGCATTGAGCAATCCGGCGGATGAATTCCGACCTTGCGTAAGACTCTACTGACCTTGCAATGAAAAAGCTCCGTATAATACGCATAGTGCTGGCGGCGGCCTTCCTGGTGGCGTCGGTGCTCTGTTTTGTGCTTGGCAGGGAGGCTCAGCCGCGCGTCATAGCGGGTGCGGTGGCCGGAGCCGAGCGGCTGCAGATTGAGCCGCTCTATTTTGCCGAGAGCGCCGGGGTGATACTTGTGTGGCTCATCATCACCCTTGTGTGGGGCCGCATCTACTGCTCTACGGTGTGCCCGGTGGGTGCGCTTGCCGACGTCATGCTGCATCTGCGGCGCCGCATCCCGGCTCTCAACAAACCCTTCTCCTACAGCAAGCCTCGCCGCATACGCTATCATCTGCTGCTTGTCTATGCCGTGAGCCTTGCCATGGGTCTCACGGTGGTGCCGCTGGTGTTCGACCCCTGGTTTGTGATGGGCAATATGCTTCAGCCCTTCGGCGGCAAGATTTCGGCGCTGTGGGTGAAGTGCGGCTACTCGGCGCTGTGGGGCATGATTTGGGGCGTGGTGTCAGTCATCATCCTGCTGCCGTGGGCGCTGCTGCGCGGCCGCGAGTTCTGCAACACGGTCTGCCCCATGGGCACCGTGTTGGGCTATGTGAGCAGGCGAAGCGCTTTCCGCATCAACATAGACGGCGACAGGTGCATCAGCTGCATGAAGTGCCAGGATAACTGCCGCTCCTCGTGCATCAAGGTGGCGGAACGCTATGTCGACAACGGGCGCTGCGTGAAGTGCTTTGAGTGCGTGGCTCACTGCCCGCAGAACGCCATACGCTACACGCAGGAGCGCCGCAGACCGGCCTCTCCGCTCTTTGGCGGGGTGAGGAAGGGGATGAAAGGGGCTGAAGGCGCTTAAGGAGCTTAAGGAGCTGAAGGAACTTAGGGAGGTTAAGGAATTTAAGGAGCTTAAGGAGGGTTAGTTGACGCGGGGGAGCTCGATGCGGAAAGTGGTGCCGGCGCCCGGCTCGGAACGCAGCACATAGATGCGGCCGCCGTGATACTCCTCAATGATGCGTTTCACCAGAGTCAGGCCGAGTCCCCAGCCGCGTTTCTTGGTGGTGAAGCCCGGATGAAAGACCCGTTTGAAGTTCTTGCGCGGTATGCCGCGACCCGTGTCTGAGATGTCAATCCACACCTTCTTGGAGTCTTCGCCTGTGGTGATGTCAATGCGGCCGGCGCCCTCCATGGCGTCAACGGCGTTCTTGGTCAGGTTCTCCATCACCCACTCAAACAGCGACAGCGAGATCTTCACCGGGAAATCGTCGGCCGGGAAATGCAGATTCACCGACACCTTGCCGCTGATGCGCGACCGCATATACTCCAGCGAACGCGTTATGGCGGCGTTGAGGTATTCCAGCTTCAGTTCCGGCACAGAACCAATCTTGGAGAAACGGTCGGCAATGGTCGAGAGGCGCTTCACGTCCTTGTCCATCTCCGCGGCCGCCTCGGCGGTGGCGTCGGCGTCCCCCTCCGAGAGGCGCAGCAAATCGGTCCACGCCATCAGCGACGAGATGGGAGTGCCTAACTGATGCGCCGTCTCCTTGCTCAGACCCACCCACACACGGTTCTGCTCGGCGCGCTTGGAATACACCACAGCGCTGTAAAGTATCACCACAAGCAGAATCATCACCACAAGCTGCACATACGGGTAATAGCTCAGGCGCCGCAGCAGAATGGAGTCCTCGTAATAGATATACTGAATCTCAATGCCCACGCGCAGGGGTATGAAATGGTCGTTTCCGGCGGCCACCTCGGCCAACGGACGGTTTCCGGCGGCGGCGCGCAGCTCGCGGTCTATCCATTGCTGATTGGCCGGACTCAGCTGCTCGTAGGTGTAGGTGTCGGCGCTCACCGCCTCAGGGAAGTTGAAGTTGCGGAACTGCAGGATGTTGAATGCCGTGTCCGTTACCATTACCGGGATGGAGTTGTTCTGACTGATGATGCTGAGCAGAAATTCTATGTCCTCGTCGGGCTGTGCCAGCGCCAATTTCTCCGTTGCCTGCGCCCAGATGTCCATACGTTCGCGCTCCTGCTTTGCCAGGTCTTTCACCAGCGAGTTGCTGATGAGCACAAACGCCACAATGGCCGCCATGGCCAGTATGATGAGCACCAGGCGTCCGGCGCGGCGGTTGTCGATTATCTGACGGAGGCGAACCATGACTTCAGCAGTTGATGCGGCATTGCCGGGCTATGAAACGCGCCACGGAGTTGTCGGTGTTGGGTCCAATGACCTGCGCGGCCGTCTGTTTCACCGCTTCTATGGCATTCAGCGGCGCCACGGCCATATCGGCACAGCGCAGCATGGTGAGGTCGTTGACGTTGTCGCCGAACACCACCGTGCGCTTCACCCCTAACTCCTCGGCCATCTGCCTCACCGCATTCGCCTTTGTGGCGCCCGGAGCGAACATCTCCAGCGAGCCGAGACCCGAAGCCCCCGGGTCGCCGTCGAGGTAATGCAGCACACTGGCGTCAGGCGCCACTCCCTTTATCACCGGCACAAACTGCTCCATGGCCTCCTCGGGCTGCAGCGAGTAGAAAAGAATCACCTTCGAGGGGTCGGGCAGAGGCTGATTCCACACGTCGCCGCTCTCGGAGGTGTCGAAGTTCACCCGCTTGAACGGAGTGTGCTCGCGCCAGGCTATGAAGTCCTTCTCCATAGCGTTCATCGGCCCTACCCGGTAGATATGCAGCAGGTCTTGGTCGAGCGTGTAGATGAACGACGGATAGCGGTATTGCAGCAGCGTCTGTATTATGGTCTGCGCCAACGGAGCCGGGAAATGCTTCACATGGCTGTAACGCCCCGTCTGCAAGTTCCAGCGTGCCGCTCCCGTCATCACAATGGCGTCGAGAGGCAGGTCAATTCCCTGCAGCAAACCGGCTACGGTGGCCGGGGTGCGTGCCGTGGCCACGGTGAAGAGGGCGCCGGCGGCTATCGCGGCGTTGAGCAGACGGCGGCTCTCGGCGCTCACACGGCTCTCGCCATCAAGCAGGGTGCCGTCCATGTCGCTAACGTAAAGAGTATCGGTGATGCTCTCCATCTCTCGTCTCGGTTATTTCTGGTTGTTGCGAATCTCCACCCATTCCACGTCGCTCACCTGGCTCTCAGTCCTTACGGTCTCCTCTTTGCCTGAGGCTGTGCGCGTGGTTTCCGTGCGCTGTTCATGCGTTTCGGTGAACTTCACATTCACCGCATATTCGGGCGGTATGATATGACGTTGACGGCGCCGGTAATAACGTTCCATCTGGGCGTTGTCGCGCGCCTGACTGTAGCTTTGACCCTGATTAAAACCCGGATTCTGACCCTGATTATAGGCTTGTCTTCGGCTGTAAGCGGCCTGCTGTTGGCGGCGCATCTGTTCCTCCATCTGCCGTTGCATGTGGCGAGCCATACGCCGCGCCACCCACCGCTGCACCGTGGCCGGATGGGTGCGAAGCCACTGTATCAGCAGAAAGGCCAGTACAAGCAATATGATAAGTGCTATGCCCATTCTTAATCTCTGACTTAATCTCTGATTTAATCTCTGAGTTTGGGTTGCATGGCGGCCGACAGACACAGATAGCATATCACCGTCCACATCAGTCCTGCCACGCCCAGACAGGCGCACAACACCACCGCTAACACCGCAATGGCGCCTTTGGGCCAGTTGGCGGCTGCCTTGCGGCTTGTGAACTTAAGCGTGAAGAGACGCAGCGGCGAAATCATCAGCCACGACACTATGACGATGGCGCCCAGGGTTATCCACCCCGGCATCATGCCAAGGTCGGAATACCAGGCGGTGAAGCCAATCCAGAAAATGGCGTTTGCCGGAATGGGGAGGCCGGTGAAGACACGGTTGTTTTCGGGCGCAGTGTTGAAGCGCGCCAGGCGCAAGGCACCTGCCACGGCAATGAGCGGAGCCACCCATGCCACCCACGCTTCGCCGCCATACGTCAGCACACACTGATGCACCATTACGGCGGGCGCCACGCCGAAGCTCACCAAATCACACAGCGAGTCGAGCTCCTTGCCTAAGGCCGAATAGGCGCCCAAGGCACGCGCCGCAAAGCCGTCGAGGAAGTCGGCCACGGCGGCCACACCCACAAGTATCCATGCCCATTGCAGAGCGCCGAGACCCCACAGCGAGGCGTCGCTGTGCAGCATGGCCATGATGGCGGCTGTGCCCGCGAGCACGTTGACACAGGTTATGGCGTTTGGAAAGTTGCGTTTTATGCAGTTCATAGTTTAATCAAAAGGGGAACAGAGGGTGCCTTCTGAGCCGTCAGGTCTGAGGAGCCTCCGGCCGGGGAATGAGGCGCGCCAACGGAGTTATGTCGCCGCGGGTGCGCTGACCCATCTTCACCAGTATAACGCTGTCGACGGGCAGATAGATGTCTACCCTCGAGCCGAATTTTATGAAACCGAGGTGGCGGTCAATCACCGCGTCGCCGTCGCGGCGAGCGTAGGTAACGATGCGTCGCGCCATGGCTCCTGCCACCTGGCGCACGGTGATGCGGCGCCCCGAGTCGGTGAGGATGCCAATGGTTGAGCGTTCGTTCTCGCTGCTGGCTTTGGGCAGATAGGCCGACAGAAACCGCCCGGCATGATGCTTGACGTATTCCACGCGTCCCTGCGCCGGAAACCAGTTGGCATGCACGTTGAGCGGCGACATGAACACCGACACCATGATGGCCCTGGAGTGCAGATATTCGTTCTCTTCCACCTCCTCAATGGCCACCACCTTGCCGTCGACCGACGAGATGACCATATCGCGCCTCTCGCCCTGATAATGACGCAGCGGACAGCGGAAGAAGTTGAACACAAAGCCGTAAACCACCGCCGAAATCAGCGTCAGCACGGGCGCCAACAGCGTCGACGGCGGCAGAAAGAGCCACGCGGGTATGTTCACGACCACCAGCATGATGGCTAAAAGCACCAGTATGTTGGTGCCCTCGTGGTGAATCTTTATGTGCAGGCTCCTGCGCTTCATATTCGGTGGTTTATACTCTGTAATTGTTGCAAAGATAGCAATATTTTTTCAATTGACGAATATGCGCCGAAATTTGCATGATTGAGTGGGGGTGCGGAGAGATGCAAAAAGCGGAACTGCCCTCCCGGGTGGTTCCGCTTCTGCTGACCAATTGCTTGGTCAGGGGTCAATCCATTTTTCTTATGCTTTTTCTTGCTTCTCAATATATAGTGATATATAGGAGTTTTTTTTTACAGACCGAGACGGGTTTTATATACCGTCTGTGGGGTCGGTTTGGTTGCTGAACCCTTAGCGGGCTCATTTTGTGTTGAGAGAGTGTGTCGCAGAAATTCAATACGGTTGTAACGCACAGGCGCGGGAGGAAGAGTGGCTGCACATATGCAATTACTTAAGGCTCAACAAACCATTGTTCTTTGAGCATTAATAAAAGTAACTGTTATTTGTGAAAATCCATTCTTTACTTTGTTGCCGTTTAGATTAGCTTGCCACTTTTGGCATGCAAAGCGTATTAGATTTATGCGTTGCAAAATTAAGACCTCTTAAAGGGTCTGCAAAATTTTAAATGTTAAATATTCTTAAATTTAACGCCCGTCTGATGAATTTTTTTCTGCGATCTTAAATTTGCGCTGTTTCAGCGGCGGCGCAGAAGGCGGTTCAGAGCGCCCGGCCAGACGCGAAGCAGCAGGGTGGTGAGCTTCAGGCCCGGGAAGAGGAGCAGGAGAGCGCCTGCACGGTCGCGACGCCTTGCCTGCGGGTTGGCGGCGACAAGCCCTTTCAGCGCCCTGAGAATGATGCCCAGGCGCCGCCGGTAGCGCTTGGCAAGGTCTTTCTCCGAGGGTTGCAGCAGGTTCAGCAGCATGTTGAATGCGGCGGCAAAGAGTCGGGTGTCGGCGGCAAGGCGCAACTCGGCGTCAGCGGCAAACGCTCGCCGCAGCCGGAAAGCCGAGCTGAGCACATCGAGGCGCCGCTCGCAGAAGCGCCCCAGGATGGAGTCGCCGTGAAGCCGGTAGAGATAGAGCGGCCGCCGCAGACAAACCACGCTGCCGGCCTCAGCGCACAGTCGGGGAAGCAGGTCCAGGTCCTCGTAGATACGCCCTTTGTCGAAGCACACAGCCCCCTTCATGCGGCTGCGGAAGAGCTTGCAGCAGGGCGACACGGTGAGGCCCTTTTCGCCGCCTGTCTGGCAGAGCATTGCCACACTTGCCGCCCGACTCTCAACCACCTCTTCCTCCTTTTCGGGGTATTCTTTTTGCAGCGCCTCGGCCTTCTGCTCGTCGGTGGCGAAGGAGGCGAGGGGCGCTGTGGCGAACCCGGCCTGCGGATGCCTTTCAAGGGCCTGTAGAAGCTCTGTGAGCGCATCGGGCAAGTAAATGTCATCGGAGTCCAGGCAGCAGAAGAAATCGCCCTGAGCGGCCTGTATGCCCATGTTTCGCGCCACTGACGGCCCCTGCGCCGTGTTGCCGGTGCTCAGCACGCGTATCCGCCCGTCCTCAGACGCCATTTGCCGCAACAACGCAGCCGACGAGTCTGTGCTGGCGTCGTCAACGGCTATCACCTCCACAGTCCGGTGGCTCTGCCCGAGCATCGACGCCACACACTCCTGCAGGTAAGCGGCGGTGTTGTGAACGGGGATAATGACCGATATGAGGGGCGTTTTATCCATTTCTCAGTAGATTTCTCCGGCTATTCGTCAGCGCTAATTGTCCAGGCTATTCGTCATGGCTTCTTCTCGGCCATTTCGAGCCAGTAGCGTGCGGTGCGCTGCTGCGCACTGAGCTTCCGCGTTTCTTCCTCGGGCAGCTCGCTGAGGGCGTCGGGGGTAATCTCGAGCAGCTCGCCGATGACCCTCTGCGCTGTGCGGCTCCCCCCGAGGGCGGCACTGAGGTAATAGCGCAGCGACTCGCGGTGGTTGTAGGGCAGCCCCTGAGCCAGGGAATAAGCCTTTGCCACGGCCTCCTGCGCCTCGGCGTTGCCACGGTCGGCGGCAGTCTTGTAGAAGCGCATGGCAGTGGCCGGAATCTGCATCCCGCAGTAGAAGGTGCCGAGGTGCAGCAGCGAGTCGGTGGCGAGGCTGTCAGGTTGCGGATAGAGGGCCGTTATGGCGCGGCCTATGTCGGTGAGGGCCTGCGCGTCGCGGTATTCATGCTGCCGGTAAAGCTCCAGAGCGCGGTTGTAGGCGCTGAGGGCCGCCACGGTGTCGGGTTTCGCGTCGGGCGCTGAGCCGAGACCGAGGCGCAGCATATCGCCGAGCATGGCGGCGGCAGCGGCACTCCCTTTGTCGGCGCCGCGACGCAGCCAGTAGAGGGCCTTGTCGTAGTCGCGCACCGTGCCCGAATCGTGCAGCAACAGCCACCCGAGGTTGGTATAGGCGGTTATGTCGCCTTGGTCGGCGGCCGCCATAAAGAGGTTGAGGGCGCTGTCGGGCTGCTGCTCGTTGAAGAGGATGAAGCCGAGATAGTTCTGCGCGGGGGCATAGCCGTTGGCGACTCCCTGTTCAAGCAGCCGGCGGGCGCGCAGCGAGTCGCGTTTCACCACATTGCCGAAGCCGGTCTCCAAGGTGCGTGCCACGCGAAACCGCGCGTTCTCGTCGCCCTGCGCGGCACGGCGTTCCAGTGCCTCGAACGACCGTATGGCAGCCGAATCGGCAGGCTCGCCGCAGACGCCGCTCACACACGCCGCAACGACCATTATCAGCGTCAGGACAGCGTGTTTCATTTGGGCGACAGCGTTACCAGCGGCACAAGCATCTCCTGCATCGAGATGCCTCCGTGCTGGAAGGTGCCACGGTAATATTGCACATAATAGTTGTAGTTGTTGGGATACGAGAAGAAGTCGCGGTTGAGGGCGAAGATGAACTTGCTCGACACGTTCAGCTCGGGCAGTCCGAAGAGCCTTGGCCGACGCATCTCATACACCTCGCGGTTGTCGTAGTTGAGGTTCTTGCCCTCTTTGTAGCGCAGGTTCGTCGACGTGTTTTTGTCGCCCACCACCTTGATGGGGTTCTCCACGCGTATGGTGCCGTGGTCGGTGGTCAGCACAATCTTATACCCGTAAGAGGCTATGGTGCGGAAGATGTCGAGCACCGACGAATGGCGGAACCACGATTCGGTGATGGAGCGGTAGGCCGCGTCGGAGTTGGCCAGTTCGCGAATCATCTTCGTCTCCGTGCGCGCGTGGCTCAGCATGTCTATGAAGTTGATTACCAGCACGTTAAACGGATTGTTCTTTATTGAGCCGAGGCGCCGCAGATACTTCTCGCCGCTCTCCGACGAGGAGATTTTCTCGTAGCTGAACGTTTCGCGGCGGCGGTAGCGGTCGAGCATGGTCTGCACCAGTTCCTTCTCGTAGATGTTCAGACCCTCGTTCTCATCCTCGTCAACCCAGTATTTCGGATACATCTTGGCAATCTGCAGCGGCATCAGTCCGGCGAAGATGGAGTTGCGGGCATATTGTGTGGAGGTGGGCAGGATGGTGGTGTAGAGGTTCTCCTGCACGCTGAAGGTGTCGGTGAGCAGCGGCATCACTGTGCGCCACTGGTCCAGACGGAAGTTATCCACCAGGATGAAGAAGATTTTCTCGCCCGCGTCGAGCAAGGGGAAGACCTTTTTCGGGAAAATCTCGGGACTGGTGAGGGGGTGTTCGCCGCCGGTTACCCATTTCTCGTAGTTGCGGCACACGAACTTGCAGAACTCCGTGTTGGCCTCGCGCATCTGTCCTTCCAGAATCTCCGCCATGGAGGCGTCGGCGTCGGCAATCTTCATCTCCCAGCTCACCAAGGCGCGGTAAACGGCATACCAGTCGTCGATGTTCTGCGCCATGGCGATGTCGGTGCTCAGCCGCCGGAAGTCCTGCATGAACGACGTGTTCGTCTGTGCCGCCACAAGCTCCGTCTTGTTGAGATTCTTCTTCAGCGCCAGCCATATCTGGGTGGGGTTGACGGGCTTGATGAGGTAATCGGCAATCTGCGAACCGATGGCCTGGTCCATGATATTCTCCTCCTCCGACTTGGTAATCATTATAACCGGAATGTCGGGATGTTTGTGGTTGATGAGCTGCAGCGTTTCCAGGCCGGTGAGACCCGGCATATTCTCGTCGAGGAGGACGAGCGAGAACGGCTCGGCGTCGAGGGCGTCGAGGGCGTCGCGGCCATTGCTCACCGTGGTCAGCGAGTAGCCTTTTTTCTCAAGGAAGAGTATGTGGGGGCGCAGGAGATCTATCTCGTCATCAGCCCAGAGGATTTTTTGCATGGTTTAATGGAAGTTATAAGATTTATAAGAATTATAAGATTTATAAGAATTATAAGATTTATAAGAATTATAAGAATCCTGGGCGCCTTCCGCAGGCTCTTCTTGCTCGGGGTTCTCAGAGGCCTCGGTTTCCTCAGTTTCCTCTGAGGGTTCTTCGGCGCCGGCGGGCTGTTCGCCCGTCTGCCGGAAGCGGAAGTACTCTTCAAAGGAACGTCCCTGACGCAGCAACAGTTCAAAGTTGGCCACGGAGATGGGTATCGGGCGCACCTGCGGCGGCAGGTCGAAGTTATGCTCGCGCTCCATGATGCCTATGTAGTGGTCAAGCTCGCGCTGATTGGCAAAGCCGCGAATTACCAACAGTCCCACGTTGCCGAAGCTCATCGGCTCCAGGTCATAGTCGCGCACCACAAACCACGAGAAGTTGTTGCGTGCCACGTCAAACAGCACCTGGTTGGGGTTCACCGAGTCGAGCGGGAAGGCCAACACGAGCAGCTGCGGCTTCTCCGGGTCATTCTCAAAGGCGGCCGGCTTGCCCTCGGCGTTCAGCACCGTGGAGTCGTTGCTCAGACGCGTCTCCCACAACATTCCGCGCGTGTTCGACGAGCTTGCCTGCAGCTTGCGGCCACGCTTCACATCGGTGAGGATGCGACCCGCCACATCCGTCATGTCAGTCTCCGGCCAACGGTCGAGGAGGTATTCCAGCCGCTCGCGGAACTTGCCGTAATCCTTCTCAGTGAGGTAGCTCAGAGCGTCGATGAACACGAACTTGGGCAGGATGCGGCTCAGCGGATATTTCTCCTCCATCTGAGCGGTGAGCGAGTGTACCTGCGCGTTGCGGTCGGCCAGATAATCGCCGTAAGCCTCCGCATACATCTCCTCCTGCAGCGCGTCCATACGTTTCAGGTTCTCGAAATATTCCGGGTCAGTCATTGCCTTGCCGTAGGGCGAGTCGGCGAATTCGGTGAGGATGGCCTGCCGCCATTTCTCAGCCTCCGCGGTACGGTCGCGCCGCACGGCCATCAGATACAGGTTGTAATACGTGTCGAGGCGGTAGATATTGTCGGGATAGCGCTCTAAGAGCTGCAGGAAATAGCGGCGAGCCGCCTCAAAGTCCTCCAGCTTGTCCTTGAGCACCAAAGCCAAGTTATAGAGGCTTTCCTGAATTATGTCGTTGCAGTTTTTCAGCTCCTGCTCCGTGTGGGGGATGTTCTTGTAATAATATTCGGCAAAGTGCGGGTCTTCGGACGGGTCAGTCTCCCCCTCCTTGCGCGATTTGGTAGTGTCGTTGGCAGCCGTGTTCGAGGCCGAGTCGGAATAGTCGTACTCCTCGTCTACCTGCGAGTAAGTGGTTTTGTTGCGGCGGCGCCAGTCGTCCTCAAGCTTGCGGGCGCCCCATTTGCGCTGGAACTCCGTGCGACCCGCGTTCTTGGCCTGCGTGTTGTAGAAATACCACGACTTGTCCGTGTTGAGCGTATATTGCTGCGGCGCATTGGGGTTGCTCTGCGTCTGGTCTTCCTGACGGTTGGCCTCGAACTCCGCGCGCCGCGCCGAGTCAGCCTGTTCCTTCTCGCGCTTCTTGTATTCGTCGGCCATGCGCTGGCACACCTTCATCTGTTCCTTCTCGGGCAGCTTGCTGAGCGTCAGCAGCGAGTCCTGCAGCTGCAGATTGCCCGCGTAGGTGGCCAGTTCGTCGAGCACATCGCTGCGCCGCTTCAGCATGCGGTAGTTGGCAAACGACTCCGACAGCTGCGGAATGGCCTCCGAGTAACAGGGCTGCGCACCCACATAATCACCCTTTATGAACAGCAGATTGCCCAACGCCAACTGCGCCAGAGCCTTGTCGATGCCGTTGCGCGTGGACTCCTTCACCGCCGTGCGGTAGGCGTCTATGGCCTGTGTGGTGTCCTTGCGGCTGAGGTAGAGATTGCCGATGGCGTAGTATATCTGGTCGAAGTACTCCTTGTTGCGCTCATAACGCGTCATGGCCTTCAGCGAGTTCACCTCACCCTTAATGTTGGTGCCGGTGAAGACCTCGCTCTGCCGTATGCGAGCGTTGAACTTGGCGCGGTAGGAGATGCCCATGCCGCTGCCCGCCTTTTTGTAAGCCTTATACGCCTCCTTGCGCCGGTCGAGCTTCTGCAGCGTCTGCCCGAGCAGGAAATAGATGCGGTTTTTCTGCGTCCCCTTGGCATTGCGTGCCACCGCCTCCAGATACTTCACCGCCGCCTCGTTGTTGCCCGCGCGCACATTGTAGTCGGCCTCCGCAAAGTCATACAGATGCCGCAGCTTCGGCGTGGTGAGCTGTTTCTCCTTGACGTGCACCAGGAGATTCTCCGCCTCGTAGGTCCAGTCGAGCGCGCAATAGGATATTGCCTGCCACAGCTGCGCCTCCGTAACCACCTCAGGCAGCCATTTGAAGTGGCGCGAGATGTAGAAGAACGTGGCCGCCGCCCCAAGGAAGTCGCCGTTGTAATACTGCGCTCTGCCCATCATCAGCCAGGCATTGTGCAGAAACGGGTTGAACTCCTCGCGGGCGCGGAAAGCCTTCTCCTTGGCCGACGACGATTTCTTGCGCGGTTTCTTCTTGATGCTGTGCAGCTGAATGGCCTTCTGCATCTTCTCTATGGTGCGGTCGAAATTGCCGGTGGGCTGAGGCATCTTCTCGTCGCTCTTGGCCTCGGCGGGGTGCATGAGCAGACGACGGGTGTAATCGTCCTGATACTCCTCCTCCATCTGCTTCAGCGTTTCGTTATAATGTTCCGAACCGTTGAAATACACATTATAGCGCGTGTTGAAGGCCTGCCACTGACGGCTCATGGCCGTGTTCTTCTTGGTGGAACAGGCTGCCAGTACACACACGAAAACCGCCGCGACAACAGTGAGCCACAGTGTCGCGACGCCGTAAAGAGTCTTTTTTCCCTCCGGCTGCATACTGATATAACGCCCCCGCCCCCTCGGTTATTGCCTCAGCAGGCCCTTCCCCTAAAACCCATTATTCCCAAAACTCCCATCACTCCCGGCAGTGCCGGCAGCGCCTCTCCTCTCTCACAGCCTCTCAAGCTCGTAGGCTATGTCGCCCTGCGAGAGCGTGCGCAGCAGTGCCACCCGGTGGCTAAGCTCATGCACCTTGGGCTGCAGACGCGGGTTGTGGAAGACCCGGTAGATGCGCTGATAGAGGCTGTCGAAGAGCGCGCGCGTCTCGTCGGCGTCAAGCGACAGCGTCTCGGCGCCCTCCTCCTCCATGGCCTTGATGATGGGCTGGAACTTGTCGGCCGACGGCTCCTTGCCGTCGCGTACAGTGGTGCGAGCCATCACATTGCCCACCGTCATGGCCGCCGTAACGTAGAGATTGCGCCGCAGACGCTCCCACACGCTCTTGGGCGACAGAGTGGGACACAGCAAATGGTGATATTCATCGGTGAAACAGACCATCGGGCCTTCGGCGTCCAGACTCACACTGTGTATCAGCTCCAGGGCATTGAGTGCCCCGGCGCTTATCATCATCCCCGCAAGTCCGTATGCCTTGTCATCTTCGTTGCGGTATTCAAATTTTTTCTTCGTCTTCGTGTTGCTCATAGCTTAATAACTGCTCGTAGCTATCTTAATATAATTGTTAACGCAGATACCCTGATGCAGGTTTTCCCGCGGGCGTCAGAACTGTACGTCGGCGCCCACCAGGAAGTTGAAACCCTCCATCAGCTGACACGGCAGCAGCGTAACGCGGCGGCACAGCAGATTGTCGGCCTCGCCGAAGACGCTCACCGCCCGGCTGATGCGGTAACGGGCGCTGAAGCTCAGGTTGCAGATGTCGGGCAGACGCGTGGCCTGCATATCCTGCAGCGGGCCGAAGCGCTGATAGATGTTGCGCACCCCGCGGTAGCGGTATGAGGGCGTCAGGGTGAGATTCTTTATCGGGCGCACGTCGGCGGCGATGTCGGCTGTCCAGCGCGGACGGTCGTAGCCGTTGAAGAACCCCGCGCCGTCGCCCTTCTGAGGCTGATAAGTGCCGCGGCCGCGAAGCGTCAGCATGTCAAACGGCTGCCACTGAGCGTCGAGACCCAGGCTGAACCCCGCCACATTGCCGTGCTGAGGCACAACAGTGGTGATGACAGGCTGATAGCCGCTGATGGAATACATATACCAGCCGCCGAGATAGAGGTGCCTGACGGTGAGATACGTTACGTCGATGCCGGCGCGGAAACGCTCCGAGCCGTTGTAGCCGATGCGCAGCTTACCCTCCACGGGCACAAACGCCGGCATGATGTAATCCATCTTCGGCGCCTGATAGTAATCCTCCTGCACATCGTTGCGCAGCGTCTGCAGCTGCTGACCGCCGGTGGCCGACAGCGTGGCGTTCCAGCCGCGTCCCTGATAGCTCAGACGCACATCGGGCGCTATGTGGAAGGTGGAATAATCCTGCTTCTCCAGACCCGTCTGCAGCGCCTTTCCGGCGCCCCCGGTGATGTCGGCCACCACGCCCAGACGCGCGCTGAAGCGGTCGGCTGTATAGCTGTATGCAGGCGCTATGCGCACCGTCTGCAGAGAGCCGCTGCGGTCCTGAGCGCCGCATTTGTTGTAGCTCACGTTGGTGAAAACCACATCTGCCGTCAGGGCGCTGCGGCTGCCTAACTTGGCGTCGAGACCCGCTCCCGCGTTCACCTGCAGCTCGCGCTGCCCGTCCCACTGCATCCACGCAAGGTGAGGGCCGTCGGGAGTATAGTAATGCTGATAGCCGAAGTACGACACATCCGCGCCGGCCCGCCACTGCAGAGAGGAGTTATTGACCGACTGCCATGAGGCGCGCAGCCGGGCGTCGTTGAGCGTCTGTTTGGGCGTCTCGTCGGTCTGCTTGGCTTCCATGCGCGGCGGCATCACTATCAGGCTGCTGTGTGGCGTGCTCACCCCGTAATAGTTGAAGAAGCCCAGGTGATAATGGGCGTCGGCGGTGAGGGTGCCGGCGCTGAAACGGTGGCTCACACGCAGCCCCAGACGCTCGTCGTAGCGGTAGCGCTTAAGGTCGCGGTCGCAGATGCGCGGCTTGAACAGCGACGTGCCCGTGTGCTGAAACCATATATCGGCCTTGGTGGCGTCGGTGGCCACCATGCGGTAACCGGCGCTGAGGGTGGAGTTCAGGTAAGAGCCTATGCCCCCGTAGAGATATCCGCGCCACGGATATTCCGCCGCCGCTCCCTGCCACACAGGCGCCGGAAGAGCGTTGTAGCCCGGCACGTAATTGCCGGTGAGAAGTCCGGTGGCAGGCTCAGGCCGGAACGTCGGCAGCTCAAAGCTTACCTTCTGCGGCAGCAAGTGTATCTTATCCTGACGCACCACCGTGGGCACGTACTCGCCCTCAACATAGAGAGTCCCTTCAAGCTTCTCCTGAGAAGCGGTCGGAAGTGCCGCAATGCCCACAAGCAGATATGTAATTACTTGCTTTTTCATCACTTATACTTTTTCAGTCCGTCGGCAATAAGCTGTCTGATGTCGTCCTCGTCGCCGGGATAATATTTCTTGAGTGAGTTGAGATAATCGCGTGCCAGCGCCTTCTTGCCCTGCATTCCCACGGCGTCGGCAAGGGCTATGTATCCGCGGGCCAGCCAGTAAGCGTGGGGCGAACCGGCGTTGGTGAAGGCTTCAAGCATCTTCTGCGCCTCCTTGTAGCGCTGTTGCTTTATCAGCAGCAGACCCCCGGCCACGGCGGCGCGTGCCCCATAGAGGCTCGACGGCTGTGCCGCCAGCGTGCGGAACATCTTCAGCGCCTGCGCCTCATCGCCGGTGGCGGCCAGTGCGGAAGCCTCATAGAAATCAGCTTCCTGAGCCTGCTCCGAGCTCAGCGAGCCCATCTCCTTCACGCGGCGCGCATAGTTCAGACGTTCCTGAGCGTCGGAGGTCAGACGCATGATGCCGGCATAGACCTCCTGCGGCATATCGGCGCCAAGCATCTTCTCGGCGCGGCGGTAGGTGGCAAGAGCCGCCGCCGGGTCGGAACCCTCCAGGATAGAGGCTTTCAGCACCAGCGCCTCAGGCAGCTGCTGAGCGTCGGGACGTTTGCTCTCCATCTGCGCAATGCTCTGCAGAGCCCCCTGCGCGTCGCCCGTTTCATCCTGAGCCTGCGCCAGACGCCACAGCGCCGCCGCAAGGTAGCGCCCGTCGGGGTAACGGCTCAGATACTGTTTCATGGCAGCCGAATCCTTGGGGTCGGCTATCAGCTTGTTGTCGGCAGCCTCATAGTCAAGGCGTCCCAGCTCGGCGGTGTCAATCTTCGGCGCTCCCGGCACCGAGTTCATGAACGCCGCATACTCGGCCGTCTGTCCCTGCGCCGCCATCAGACGCCGCAGCTCCACATTGGCCAGACGTGCCTCTTCGCCCGTGGGCCAACGCTTTATCACCTCCTTATAGGCTGCTATGGCCTTGTCGTCGGCGTTCTGCTGCATATATAGCGTGGCAATCTGCAGCTGAGCCCTGCGGCCCTCCTCGAGCTGCGGATAGCGCCTCACAAGCTCCTCAAACGTCTTCACCGCGCCGACTTCGTCGTTTACCTTGGCCTGCGCCAGACCTGTCTCGTACATGGCGGCGGCACACCAGCGGCTGTCGGGATACGTAGCCACCATGCGCTGCAGTCCGGCAATCTCGGCGTTGAGGTCGCCGCGCAGACCAAGCATCATGGCCGCACGCATGGCCGCGTAGGCAGCATCACCCTCGCCGCTCTTCTCGGCCTGTGAGTAAAGCTCGGCAGCCGCGGAGTAGTCGCGCAGATAATAGCGGCAGTCGGCCAGACGCACCGTGGCGTCGGTGCGCAGACGCGCCGGCAGATTCTTTGCGGCAAGAGCTTTGGCGAACTCCGAGGCAGCCTCCTTGAACTTGTCCTGCATATAGAGCGAGTAGGCCGCGTCATAATGAGCCTGCGCCGCGTTGGCGCCCTGAGGCTCGGCCTGCAGATAAGACTTGTAGGCCCTGTCGGCATTGGCAAACTTGCCCTGCGCGTAGAGCGCCTGACCCAGCCACAGCTGAGCCTGCGCCCTGACGCGCGCATCGGTGCCCTGTGCCGCCATCTGCAGATGCTGCTCGGCACCCTTGTAGTCGGCGTTGCTCAGCTCGCTCACGCCAAGCTCATAGAGTACAAGCTGCCTTACGGCCTGTTGCTGAGCGGTGAGACGCGGTATCTTGTCGAGGTGCTGAAGCGCCTTCACATAATCCTTGTCGCGGTAATAAGCCTCGGTGAGCAGCTGGCGCACCCTGCTCTCGTATTGTGAGCCCGGGAAGGTGCGCAGAAACAGCTCGGGCAGCTCCGTGGCTGAGGCAAACGGCGTGTCGGCACCGTGGCTCAGCGCCGTGATATAGTTGTAGAAGCCCCGTTCGGCCACCTTCTCGTCGGTGCCCTGGCGGCGCGACTTGTCGAAATAGAACGCCGCCTCGGTGAAATCGCCCTTTGAGACCGCTATCTGACCCAACAGCAGCGAGGCGCCCTGACCCGTGTTGTCGGGCAGGTCAGCCACCGGCTCAAGCAGCTCGCGCGCACGCTCCGTGTCGCCGTTGTTGTAGGCTATGGCGCCGGCAGCGTAAGCCGCTGTGGGCGTTATGGCCGTGTTGTCGGTGAGATATGCCTGCAGATAAGGCTCTGCCTCGTTCAGCCTGTCGAGCTTGAAGAGAGCCTCGCCGGCAACGCGGTTCAGCTCGCGGGTGTAAAGCTCGTCGGCAGGCTGCTGCAACAGTCGCTTGGCTATGGATGCCGCTTTGGCGTAGTTGCGCTGCTCCAACTCTATCTGTGCTATGTAATAGCCGGCCTCGAGGCGTGTGGGCAGGAATTGGTCATCGTCGCCGGTGCAACGGGCGTTGACGGCGCCCAACAGCGGTGCCACGCGCTCAAAGCCCTGCAACGCCGCCCGCGAGTCTTTATGCGCGTAATCGGCCCACGCAAGGTAGAAGAGCGCGGGGGCATGATAGCGGCTGCCGCCCAACGACAGCGGGCGCAACAGTCGCCTGCCTTTGTCGAAGGCTCCGGTGCGCAGATAGCTCACTCCGAGGCGATAGGCATATTCGGGACGCAAGTCGGCGTCGGCGGCCTGCTCGTAACAGAGACTTGCCGGCCCGTATTGGCCGTGGAGGAAAAGCCAGTCGCCCTCAATCAGCAGCGCCTCGATGCCCTGCGGCGCGTTGCCGAGGCGCTGACGGATGCTGCGTGCCAGAGTGAGACACTCGTCGTCGCCGGCGCGCAACAGCGCCTTGGCCAGCAACACCTCCTGCGAGGGTGTGAGGCGCTCCATGCTGCGCAGCTGGTCGGCGCAGCCACGGTAATTGCCGTCGGCATACATCTGCCGTGCCCTTTCCAGCCAGCCTTCCGCGCCGGGCAGCGTGGCCGCGCTCTCCGTGGCAGCTGCCGGCACAGCGCCGTGAGCCGACGTCATGACGCCGTCGGCAACTACGGCTGACGCCGCCACAAGAGCCATCGTGATATATTTTCTTGCTTTCATAGCTGAGATTGCTTTTGCCCCCACTGCTCAATAACCTGACTCATGGGGTTTCGGTTTCTTGCCCCCCATAATTGTATAATGGGGGTTGGTTTTTAGCCCCTTTGGGGGAGCTTGGTTTTAGCCCCTTTGGAGGCGTGTTTTTTTGCCCCTTTGGGGAGCTTGGTTTTAGCCCCGGTTTTGGCGGCCGGGGGTCTTAATCTGCAAAGTTAATAAATCCGGCTCACACTGCAAAAAGCGGGCCGCCGGATTGCCCGGCAGGCCCGCTCTATGGAGGCTGCAAATTGGTCTAATTGGTCTAATTAGTCTAATTGGTCTTATTTCACTGTAACCGTGGGCACCTCAAACACCTTGGTGCCGTAGATGATGCCGCCTGAGGTGCCGTTGGGCTCCTGCAGCTGCACTGAGTCGGTAGACATGGAGCAGAGCTGATACTGGCCCGCCGGAACGCCCGTGAAGGTGTACGTGTCGTTGAAAATCTCGGCGTAATAACGCTTGTTGAGGTTCTCTTTGTCCTTGCCGAGCAGCATTATACGCACCTCTGAGTCGGTGAGATAGCCCGTCGACGAGGTGTAGTTGTATTTCTGGCCGTTGTTCACCACCGTTGAGGAGGCCAGGCGAATCATCGGCGTGTTGCTGAGGTTGATGCGGTTGGTGAGCACCACACCCGGCATGCGGGTGAAGACAAACGTTACCTCATTGGCCGACGAGGGCAGGAAAGCTTTGTAAGCATAGCTATACGGGTCTTTGGGGTCGGGAGTGCTGTAGTCGAGCCGTACGCCGTTGGCCGTGATGTTGGCTTTTGACGGCAGCTCTATGCTCATCAGCTTGTTGGTCTGGGTGTTGACCACCATGAAGTCGGCGAAGGCGTTGGTGGTGCCGTCGTTCCACTGTTCCACGCGCAAAACCTGACGGAAGGTGATGCTGTCGGGGATTTTGTTGTCGTCATCATCGCTGCACGACGTCAGGGCGCCGGCGCTGAGCAACAGGGCCGTGGCGGCTGATGCCAGGAGAGGAAATTTTATGTTCATTGCAGTAAAATTATTTTATAGTGATAAGGAACTGGTTCTTCTTGCCGCGCTGCACCAGTATGTACTTGTCGCGCAGCAGCGTCTCGGTGCCGATTACCGTCTGCGGGTCGGTAACCTTGGCCTTGTTGAGGCTCACGGCGCTTTGCTGCACCATTTTGCGCGCCTCGCCTTTGCTGCCGAAAATCTTCGTCTTCACAGCCAACAGGTCGAGCAGCGGCACCCCGGCTTCAATGTCGGCGCGTTCCACCTCAAACGTCGGCACACCGTCGAGCACGTCGAGCAGCGTGGCCTCGTCAATGCGGTGCAGCGCCTCGGCGGCTTTGGGGTTGAAGAGCAGCTGAGAGGCTTCCACGGCGCCCTCGTAGGCTTCGCGGCCGTGAACAAGCACCGTCAGCTCCTCGGCCAACTTCTTCTGCAGAGGGCGTTTGCCCGGGTCAGCGGCATGTTCGGCGGCAAGAGCCGCTATCTCCTCCTCGGTCAGGAAAGTGAAGATTTTCAGGTATTTCTCCGCCTCATCGTCGGCCACGTTGAGCCAGAACTGATAGAAGCGGTAGGGCGAGGTGTAACGCGCGTCGAGCCATACATTACCCTGTTCCGTTTTGCCGAACTTGGTGCCGTCGGCTTTGGTTATCAGCGGACAGGTCAGGGCAAAGGCCTCGCCGCCTGTCTTGCGGCGAATCAGCTCCGTGCCGGTGGTGATGTTACCCCACTGGTCGCTGCCGCCGAGCTGCAGCTTGCAGCCGCGTGTCTCATACAGATGCAGGAAGTCGTAACCCTGCAGCAGCTGATAGGTGAATTCCGTAAAGCTCAGGCCGTCGCGCGCCTCGCCGTTGAGACGCCGTTTCACACTGTCCTTGGCCATCATGTAGTTCACCGTGATGTGCTTGCCTATCTCGCGGGCGAAGTCCAGGAACGAGTAGGGCTTCATCCAGTCGTAGTTGTTCACCAACTCGGCGCGGTTGGGGGCGTCGGAGTCGAAGTCGATGAAGCGCGACAGCTGCTTCTTTATGGCTTCCTGGTTGTGGCGCAGCGTTTCCTCGTCGAGCAGATTGCGTTCGGCCGATTTGCCCGACGGGTCGCCTATCATGCCCGTGGCGCCGCCCACCAGTACGATGGGTTTGTGGCCGCAGCGCTGCAGATGCCTGAGCATCATCACGCCGCACAGATGGCCTATGTGGAGGCTGTCGGCCGTCGGGTCGATGCCTAAGTATGCGGTAGTCATTTCCTTGCGCAGTTGTTCCTCTGTGCCGGGCATTACAGAGTGTATCATGCCGCGCCAGGTAAGTTCATTTATGAAATCCTTCATCTGTTGAGGTAGATTCTTTTTCTGTTGATGTTGCTAATGAATAGTTCTGAACCGCAAAGTTAATGTATTTCGCCGAAGCTGCAAAATATTTCCCCCTTTACCTGCAAGAATTTTGCTTCTTCAAAGGAATTGTGCTAACTTTGCGCTTTATGGTATTTTCTTGAAGCATAGCTGACGTATGGATTACAACAAACTGGTAGAAGAGCGCCGCAATGAGCTGTATGCACAGCTTGAGAAGCGGTTCGACGCTGAGGGGATGCGTCTGGTGCATGAGGCTTACGAGCTTGCCCGCAGCGCCCACAGCCTGCAGCGCCGCAAGTCGGGCGAACCGTATATTCTGCATCCGCTGGCGGTGGCCCGCATTGTGGGTGTGGACCTGGAGCAGGATGCACGGATGGTGGCCGCCGCCCTGCTGCACGATGTGGTGGAGGATACGCCTTACACGTTGGCCGACATCACCGGCCGCTTCGGCTCCGAAGTAGCCGCCCTGGTGAATGTGGTAACCAAACGTCCGAAAGCCAATTACGACCAGAGCAAGCAGATTGACAATTTCCGTCAGCTGCTCCAGAGCATACACACCGACGTGCGCGCGCTGCTGATAAAGCTGGCCGACAGGCTGCACAATATGCGCACGCTTGAGGCGCAGCGGCCCGACAAGCAGCTGAAGATTGCCGGCGAAACGGAGTTCTTCTACGCTCCACTGGCCAACCGTCTGGGTCTGTATCATATCAAGTCTGAGCTGGAGAACCTGTCGTTCCGGTTCCGTCAGCCGCGCGAGTATGCGCGCATAGAGGCGCGTATGGAGCGCTACCGGCGCGAGGAGGGTGCCGCCATAGAGGCTTTCGCCGCCGGTCTCGACGCCGCTCTGGCACGTCGCGGCCTGCCAGCCCACACCGAGGTGCGCTATCGCCTGCCGTCGTCGATAAACCGCAAGATGCGCGACCATGAATGTTCCTTTGCCCATGTGGAGGGGCGCCATTACATCCGCGTGGTCTTTCCGGAAAATGCCGACCATGCCTGCGAGAAGGAGGCGGCGCTGCAGATTTATTCCGCCCTCACCGACATATATCGCGAGAAGCCCGGCTCTGCCACCAATTATATCGACTCGCCCAAGGAAAACGGCTATCAGAGCTTCCATCTCAAGCTGCTTGCCGGCGGCCGGTGGGAGGAGATTCACATAGCCTCCGAGCGTATGCAGCGCGAAAGCCGTTTGGGACGCACCGGCGAGGTCAACGACCCTGCCATACACGCCTGGCTCGAGAAGTTCCGCCGCGTCCTCGACGACGCCGCCTCAAGCTCCGAGCGGATGGATATTCTCGACTCGGCAGCCACGCTCTTCTATAACGACGACATACGCGTGTTCACCCCTCAGGGCCGCGAGGTGATTCTGCCCAAGAACGCCACGGCAATAGATTTTGCCTTTGAGGTGGACGACGCCATGGCGCGACACGCCACCCATGTGCGCATCAACGGCAAGCTGAGCTCCGTGAAGACAGTGCTTCGGCGCGGCGATGTGGTTGAGGTGGGCACCGACGCCGAGGCTACTCCGCGGCCCGACTGGCTCCCCTTTGCGCACACCTTCAAGGCGCAGAAGGCCCTGCGCGACTTCTACGCCGCCCTGCCGCGCCTTCCCTACCGCCGCTGCGAACACTGCAACCCCATACCGGGCGAGGAGGTGGTTGGCTTCCGCAATGCCGACGACAGCGTTACCATACACCGCCGTTCGTGCCCGGTGGCAATCCGTTCGGCCTCGCGCCACGGCGATCGCATCACCGAGGTCGACTTCCCCGAGAATCCGCAGCTGCTTTACCAGGCCACCCTGCGCATCACCGGCGTAGACCGCTATCATCTGCTCAGCGACGTCATCGAGTGCATCACCGAGCAACAGGGCCTCGACATGCGCCATCTTAACAGCGAAGACTGCGATAACATTGCTGTTATCACAGTCAGCTTTGAGGTTCATTCCATGGAGGAGCTGGAACACACCATTTCATCCATAGAGAATATTCCCGGCGTCGATGAGGTGCTGTGCATCAGCCGGACCAAAAACGACAGCTCCCTGCTCTGACGCCCCTGTTTCCCTGAGGCAGGGAAGTGTTATCTTACAGCCGCTTTCATTGTTGCGGAGCCGCTGCGCAGAATGTATATGCCTGCCTGAGGCAGCGTTACCGTGCCGTTGGGCGAGCTTGCCACCTTGCGCCCCTGTAAATCGTATGCGGCTATGTATCTGCCTGTCGACACTGTGGCTACGCGCCCCTGAATGTTGATGACATCGGCATCTGCCGTGGTGGAATTTACACTGCCCGGATCGTAAGGGGGGGCGGAGACGTAGCGCAGATTCACAATGGTGGAATCAGCCAAAAGGGCAGCCGATGTAATCTTGGTAGGAAGATTGTCGCTGTCTAATTCGTAGTAGTAATACTTTGGATCCTTATGGCTGGCATAAATCCTGCTTTGAGGCAAGAACTCGGAGTGTTTGCCGTCGATGCCGGCCAAAACCATCAACATATTGAAGAAAGGCATCCTTTCAAGCATTATCATGTCTATTCCTGTATGGTTTGGAATTGTGCCCGGGGTATAACTTGTTACCACATCCGACGCACCCCACGTTTGGTCATAAAACGTAGGCATGAAATCACTTTGCGGACCTTTGACCTGCGCAATCGACTGATTCTGGTGAGTAAATGATGTAATAATCTGATTGGGTCTGCCGAACCGATAAATAGCATCAGTCATCTCTCCCTTGCTGTTGTAGAAGAAACGCTGCTCCACTTTTCCGTCTGTGAGTTGTATGGCTCTGCCATTGTCGAGCAGATATTTTAATCTGAACCGGTCGTTTTCAAAAGGTTTCTTACCCTCAACAACCACAGAGTCGGCATACCATGTCAAAGCAACCATCGACGTGTCGCGGCCAATATGATCGTCATTGGCTTTTTTTTGCATTGATGACGACAATGCGTTGCCATACAAAACCGTTGAAAAGACGAATTTTGCAGTTTTGAGACGACCCTCAGAATCGTAGTCACACGAAACTTTGCTTATTCCCATGTGCCAGAAGTTCTCGTAAACCCATGCCCCCAATCGGATGTTGAAATCTATTTCCGAAATGCGTTTCTGTGCATTTGCTCCGAATGAGCATATTGCCATAAAGATGGCTGTCAGCGCCGCAACTAAAATGAATTTGTTTCTCATATTCTCCCTTTTTTAGTTTAACAATGATAATCATAGCCGGTGACGATGAGCACGAGAAGTGCAAATGGATTTTTCATGGGAAAATGATTTTAGGTTTGTTTTGCAAAGATAATATATGTTCGGGGATACAGCAAATATTTTTCAAAAAAATTTAAATTTTTTTGAAAAATCGGTTCGAGAGGCGGAAAAATCAGAGAGGCGCGGGTTGGTTCAGATGCCGGTAAAGGCTACCTCTTTGAAAGCGTATGAGAGAATTGGTGAACCGTCTGCTTTGTCGAGCAGCAGGAAGCCGCGCGGACTTACACCGGCTATCACGGCGTTGAAGCAGGTGCCGGTGGCGGTGTCGCGGAAAGGATGCGGCTGTCCGTCGCGGCGCCACAGCGTGTCGAGGAAGGCGGTGTGAAGTGCCTCGCGCCCCTCAGCCTCGGAGGCAAGAGGCAGCAGCGTCTCGAGGTGGGTGAGCAGTCGCCGGGCCACGGACTCCGGTGCCGCGGTGCGTCCTGTGAGCTGCGCCATGGAGCAGGGATTGGGCAGAACGGCCGGGAAGGTGGTCTGATTCACGTTGAGACCTATGCCGATGATGCTGTTTTCCACCATCTGCGTCACACCGTTCTCAATGAGTATGCCGCAAATCTTGCTGTTGCCGACGTAAATGTCGTTGGGCCATTTTATCTTTGCCCGAATTTGATAGTCGTCAAGGAGACGCACCACGGCGAGCGCCACGGCCTCGCTGAGTGCGAACTGGAGAGGCGAGGGGAGAGCCTCGGGCAGATAATAGAGGCTGAAGAGCAGGTTTTGGTCCGGCTCTGCCAGCCATACATTTCCCCGTTGTCCACGGCCTGTCGTCTGCTCGGCGGCCATGACAGCCAACGGCGCCGAGGGCCGGTGTGAACGCAGCCAGGCGTTGGTGCTGTCGACCACGCCGAGTTGTAGCAGCTCAATCATAAGACCTTAGTCGTCTATAGTGAGAGTGCGCGAGCCATCGTCGTTGACCGAGATGGAGACGAACCGCGTGTCGCCCGGCAGAATATCGCTGACCTTCTCGGGCCATTCCACCAGGCAGAGAGCGCCCGAGTCGAAATAGTCGGGAGCGCCGATTTCCAGTGCCTCGTCAGGCTTCTCGATGCGGTAGAAGTCGAAGTGATAGATGAGTTCTGCGGTTTCGTCGGAGCGGTATTCATTGATGATGGCGAAGGAGGGCGACGACACCGGCTCTTCCACGCCGAGCACCCGGCACAGAGCCGCTATGAAAGTAGTTTTTCCGGCACCCATGGCGCCGCGGAAGGCTATAACCGTGCGGTCGTCGAGCAGAGCGGCGAACTCGCGGGCCGCCTGTTCAAGCCCTGAGAGGCCCGCTATCTGTATCTGATTCATTATTCTGGTCTATTTTCGGCAAAATTACTAAAAATTTCGTAAATTTGCAGTCGAATAAAAATTGATTTTGAAAATGGGAAAAGCAATCATCATAGGAGCCGGCGGTGTTGGCTCCGTAGTGGCTCACAAATGTGCGCAGCATCCGGAGATTTTCACTGAGCTGGTTTTGGCTTCGCGCACCAAGGAGAAGTGCGACCGCCTGGCGCAGGCCGTGGAGCAGCGCACCGGATACAAGAACATTGTTACCGACCGCGTGGACGCCGACAAGGTGCCCGAGTTGGTGGAGCTCTTCAACCGCCACAAACCCGATATCTGCATCAACGTGGCGCTGCCGTATCAGGACCTTACCATAATGGATGCCTGCCTGGAGTGCGGCGTCAATTATCTCGACACGGCCAATTATGAGCCGCTCGACGAGGCTCATTTTGAATATTCGTGGCAATGGGCCTATCGCGAACGCTTTGAGAAAGCGGGTCTCACGGCCATACTGGGCTGCGGCTTCGACCCCGGCGTAAGCGCCATCTTTGTGGCTTACGCCGCCAAGCATCACTTCAGCCGCATGGAGTATCTCGACATCGTTGACTGCAACGCCGGAAACCACGGCAAGGCCTTCGCCACCAACTTCAACCCCGAAATCAATATTCGCGAAATCACCCAACCGGGTCGCTATTACGAAGACGGCAAGTGGATAGAGACCAAGAATCTGGAGATTCACCGTCCGCTCACATACCCCAACATAGGCGAGCGTGAGAGCTATCTGCTCTATCACGAGGAGCTGGAGAGCCTGGTGCTCAACTTCCCCACCATAAAGAGGGCTCGCTTCTGGATGACGTTCGGGCAGGAATACCTCACTCATCTGCGTGTGATACAGGACATAGGCATGGCGCGCATCGACCCGGTGATGTATGAGGGCCGCGAAATTGTGCCTATCCAGTTCCTTAAGGCCGTGCTGCCCGACCCCGGCTCGCTGGGAGAAAACTACACCGGCGAAACGAGCATTGGCTGCCGCATCTCGGGCCTCGACAAGCACGGCAAACACTCCACCTATTACATCTACAACAACTGCTCGCATCAGGCGGCTTACAACGAAACGGGGGCTCAGGCGGTGAGCTACACAACAGGTGTACCCGCCATGGTAGGTGCCGCCATGTTCCTCACCGGCAAATGGGTGATGCCAGGTGTGCATAATGTGGAGGAGTTCGACCCGGATCCCTTCCTGACCATGCTGGCCAAGAACGGCTTGCCCTTCAACGTGGTTACGGACACCGACCTGGAGCTCTGACGCCGCGCAGCCAAAGAGCCTCATAATGGGTTTGACCCGTTGTTTGACCCGTCCTTAATAAAGGGGTGTTAAACAATGGGTTTCGCCGGCGGGTTTTACAAGGTAAAAAACACAACATAAGCATACTATGAAAAGATTAGCTATAGCAGCTCTTGGCGTTGCCGCCATAGCGCTTGGGGGAGCGGCTCTTGCCGGGGTGCGCGGCATCGCCGACACCAAAAACGGCGTTACGGTGCGCACCGACGCCGGCACGCTGCAGATTACGCCTTACACGGCGTCGGTGATTCGGGTGGTAGCACTGCCCGAAGGCAGCAGCGAGACGTATGAGCCTTCGCAAGGCATCGCCATACGTCCGGAGGCCCGTTACCGGGTGGAGAGTACGCCGGCCGGCGTGGAGCTGTTCACCGACTCGGCATCGGTGATGGTGGACCGCAAGACAGGCTGTCTGACCTTCCGCGACCAAAAGGGCCGCATTCTGCTGCAGGGCGCCGACTGGCTCAACAATCCGGGCGAGAGGCGCATCAGCCTCACAGCGCCGCGTCAGGGCAACATCTACGGCGCCGGCGAACGCGGACACAGTCTGTGTCTCAACGGCGACTCGCTGACGTTCTACAACCGTCAGAACTACGGTTACACCGAGGGAGACCCGCGCATCAGCCAGATGGGCATCTCAGTGCCGTATATTGTGTCTGACGCCGGCTATGGCATCCTCTTCGACGATTATGCACGCGGCCTGGTGGTGTTGGGCGACACCATCACCTACTCGTCGGACGCCGTGCGTCCCATTGCCGCTTACCTCATCAACACAGGCGGCACGCTGGCCGGCGCCACCGACCGCTTCACAGCCCTCACAGGCCGTCAGCCCCTGCCGCCCCTCTGGACGCTCGGTTACATAACCTCAAAATACGGCTATCACAATCAGAAAGAGGCCGAAGGGGTCATCGACACGCTGAAGAGTCGCGGTTATCCCGTCGACGGTATGATTCTCGACCTCTACTGGTACGGGCAGGAGACGGATATGGGTCGTCTGGCATGGGACACGGCGCGCTGGCCCGACCACGCCGCCATGTTGCGCAACTTCAGGGAGAAGGGCGTAAACGTGGTGCCAATCTCGCAGCCTTACATCAACAAGAAGGGCGCCATCGACGTCTACAACGAGCTGGTGGAGAAGGGTCTGACGGTGCGCGACGCCGAAGGCCGTAACCACGACGTTACCATCTGGGTGGGCGAGAGCGGCATGTTCGACGTGTCGAACCCCGCCACGCGCACATGGCTGTGGAACCGCCTCAAACCGCTCACCGCCGAAGGCCTGGCCGGATGGTGGGGAGACCTGGGCGAACCGGAGGTGCATCCCCTCAGCATTATGCACGCCAACGGCCTCAGCGCCGAACAATATCACAACATATACGGCAATGAATGGAGCAAACTTATCTTCGACGGGCTGCGCAGCGACTTCCCTCAACAGCGTCCGCTGCTGATGATGCGCGGCGGCACCACTGGTCTGCAGCGCTATGCCGTCTTCCCCTGGACAACTGACGTCAGTCGCTCGTGGGGCGGTCTGCAGCCGCAGGTGAAACTCATGCTCAGCAGCGGCCTCAGCGGCCTGGGGTACATGGGTTCCGACGTGGGCGGCTTCGCCGTTGACCCCAAGAATCCCACCGACCCCGAACTCTATGTGCGCTGGCTCCAGATGGGCACTTTCTCGCCTATGCTCCGCACTCACGCTCAGCATAAGCCGGAACCTTACAACTATCCGCAGTATGAGGACATCAGCAAGCGCTACATAAAGATGCGCTATCAGTGGCTCCCCTACAACTACACGCTGGCTTACGAGAATGTTACCACGGGGGCTCCGCTGGCGCGTCCGCTCAACTTCCGCGACACGCTTTCCGACAGCCGCCTTGCCAACATCGCCGACGAGTATCTGTGGGGCGACGAGGTGCTGGTGGCGCCTGTCTTTAACCCCGGGCAGCGCGGCCGCAAGGTGTTCTTCCCCAAAGGCTCGCAGTGGGTCGACTGGTATAACCCCTCGGTATATCACAAGGGTGGCAGCACGGCTACCGTCAAAGCTCCCCTCGACCGTCTGCCGCTGTTTGTGCGCGCCGGCAGCTTCATACCTCAGTATATGGAACCGCTCGAAAACGTGCAGCAGTACGATCCGCGCTTCCTCACCATCAAATACTTCCCCTCCACCGCCGAAACATCCTACACACTGTTCGACGACAACCATCAGTCGCCGACGTCGCTGCAGGACGCCCAATACCGCCTTGACACCTTCACCGGACGCCGCCAGAACGCCGAGACCCAGATTCGCGTCAGCAGCACCGGCACCTTCGAGGGCATGGCCGACGTGCGCGTGTTCACCTTCGACATCACCGACACACCGCGTCCTCCTCGCATCGTCACCGTGGTCGGCTCCGACCCCGACGACGTGCCCTTGCGCCTCGACAGCTTCTCCTCGCTCAAGGCCATCCGCCAGCAGGGTTGGCACTACAACGCCGCCACTCGCACACTGAGCGTTCGCATCACCTACACAGACCGACCCGTAACCATCACCGCACTGTAATGACCGGACCCATATACACCGATGCCGTGCCAGACGGCGCCACCCCGCTTCAACAACAAGCCCTGCAACGCCTGCTCAACCTGGGCATCCACTTCCGCGTGGCCTGCTGCGACGCCGCCGTCACCATCGACGACTGCCGGGCCGTGGGCCGCGACCTCGGCGTGACGCTGATAAAAAACCTGCTGGTGAGCAACCGCCAGAAGACACGCTTACATCTGGTGACCATGCCCGGCGACAAACCCTTCGTGACACGGGCCTTCACCGCCGGACGCGGCGTCAGCCGCGTGTCGTTCGTCAGCCCCGACACCCTGATGCAGATACTCGCGACACCCGTGGGGGGCGTAGGGCCCCTCTCTCTGCTCCACGATGCCGACAACACAGTTGAAATGGTGGTAGACACCGACCTCAACCCCGACAGCCAAGTGGCTGTGCCCGTCTTGTCACCCTCTATGTACGCCGCCGTTCGCTTACGCGACCTTACCGAAATCTTTCTCCCCGACACCGGCCATGAGCCCGTGTTCATAACAATGGAGAATCCCGCCGACTGACAACCCACCATCCCTAAACAATTTCGAATTAATCAACATCTGTACCTATGCAATCCAATTTTATACTAAAAATACTTGCCGCTTCAGCCATAATAGCGCTCACCGGAGGCATGGTAGCCGCCAATGCCGCGCCTGCCCCCGAAACTCCGTCGCCTGAAGCACGCCAGGCACTTTCACAACTAAACGACCAACAGGCCATGGAGTTCATTGAAACCGTCACCAACGGGCGCCTCACCGACAAAGACCGCGCAGCCATGCCTGAAGTGCTCCGGCGCTTCCGTTCAGGCAACCTGCGGCAGGCTCCCGGCGACAACTTCATCGACTCCCTCATCAACATCGTCGGCCCGTACTTCTACAAAGTGCTTCCCCTGTATATGAACCTGGTGTTCAACCGCACTTTGCCCGACATGGCCGACACCGGCACAATGAAAGTCGACACCATCTACGCCGCCCCCGTCGATGAAATCTTCTACGGCATCGGCGACCAACGCAACCACTATGAACCCTACGGCCTCAGCGACGCCACCATCGACCAGGGCCTCAACGCCGGCGGCCGAGTAAAACACAACCAGTCGTACCTGTGGGGCATGACCGTGGCCGACAACAAAGTCTACTGGTGCACCAACACCAACTACCTGTGCGTCGGCGGCTCCGCAGGCCTCGGAGCAGCTTCCAGGCCGGGCTCCGACACCTCAAAAGGCTACATGAACAACAGCTGGGTGTGCGAATGTGAATCGGGCATCTACGGGCAAACCGTTCACGGCGCCATCAAACCCGAATACGCCCAGTACAGCGACACACGCATCCCCCGCATCTACTGCTACGACATCACCACAGGCTCCGTGCAGGACATCACCCCTTCGGGCGGCGACTACGACAAACTGCTCCAGGACTGCCAGGGCCTGCGCTCGGCAGGCTACCACAACGGCGTGGCATTCTTCGGCGGCCCGTCGCTCTACGGCTCCACCTCAGGCCAAACCGTAGGCTCTTCGTTCTTCGCCTACGACACCGACGCAGGCAAATTCATCGGCTGCAAAGCCCTCACCGACATTGACGGCAACGCCATCACCGACATCCGCCGCTGGTACGTGCACAACGGCGTGCTCTACTGCGGCGTGCGCATCACCGACGCCAACGGCAAAGACCGTGGCGCAGTGCTCCGCTGGTACGGCGACAAAACCAACCCGTGGCAATTTAAAATCGTAGGCTGGATGGCCAACGAAGCCGCAGAACTCTGCGTCTACAACGGCTACATGTACGTGGGCGGCTGGAACACCGCCTCACTCGCCGTCTCAACCGTAGTGAAAGGCCCCAAAGTGCCCGACAACGGCCTGCAACCCGTCGACATCAACGCCACAGAATGGCCCATCATCTGGAAATATTCCGACTACGACGCCCACGCCATAGCCCTCCGCACAACCTACACCGCCGGAATGCAAGTGTGGAAAAACCACCTCTACTGGGGCACCTTCAACGCCGTATACGTAATCCCCAACATCGCCGCCGCCAACGGATACACCGACATGACCTCACCCGAGGCCCTCTGCTTCTACCTCGGCTCCGTGCGCCAGACCAGCTTCTGGAGACTCAACACCCGCGACAAAGTAGAACTCCTCTACGGCGAGACCGAACTGCCCGTATGGAACAAACCTACCACCGGCAAAGACACCTGGACCATGAAATCCACCGGCTGGACACCCAAATTCGGCCGCGCCGGCTTCGGCCAGCCCTGGACCGCCTACACATGGACAATGGCTGAATATAGCGGCGACCTGTTCATCGGCACCATGAACGCCGAAACCCTGCTCAAAGCCGTTTCCGTCAACCCCGACAGCACACAGAGCCAGTTCGCCATCCTACAACGCCTGACCGGCCGCAAAACCGGCCACGAAGGCTTTGAACTCCTGCGCATGCAAGACCCCGAAACCGCACCCCAATACATCACCACCGACGGCTTCGGCAACGGCACCGCCTACGGCATACGCAACTTAGCCGTACTCGACAAAAGACTCTTCATCGGCTCCGCATCGCCCCTCAACCTTGAACGCCACGGCGGCTGGCACCTCTTCCGCCTCGACGACAAAAAATACTCCGGCATAGAAACACCCGAAACCCCGGCACTCGGAGTCTTCTGGCGCTCCAACGGAGGCTCTTTCACCTTCGCCTCCGCCACCGGCGAAAACCTCAACACCATATCGCTGACCGACCTGCAGGGACGTACCTTCAAGACCGTCGGCATAGCGCAGCCCAGTGTCACCGTCAACGCCGGCGACATCCCATCCAATATCTTCATCGCCACCGTCACCGCCGCTTCAGGCCGATGGACCTTCAAAATTAAACGCTGACCCGCCACCTCTTAAAGCTGCCGGAAAGGACCGGGGCAATTGCCGCCACTCCTTTCCGGCACCCTTATTCATAGCCCGCGCACACCCACGCTCGATCCTCCGGCACAGCCATTTCGCCAACAACTTCAGCGCCCGATTTGGTGATATCGAAAAAAAACATTAACTTTGCGGCATAAAAGCCCGGATGGCGGAATCGGTAGACGCGCTGGTCTCAAACACCAGTGGGGCAACCCATCTCGGTTCGAGCCCGAGTCCGGGTACTGAACTGAGGATTCTCACTGCGAGAGTCCTCTTTTCTTTTACCCTCTCCTCGCAACTTATTGGTTTTCTTATAGATAAACTCAGGAAATTTGTTGTGGGAATCGGTTCTATGTTTGTATATGTCAAGTATTATGATTAACTTTGTTTTATGAAAAATCAGTTGACGATAGAAGCTCTCATAAATGAAGCCGAAAAATTCTGTGTAAAAAATTCAGGCGTTTACAGGCCTGAGTTATATGGTGTTACTGACGGAAAGGCTGTTGGCACATTTGTTGAACATCTTTTCCAAGAATATTTGGCAGAACGATATGACTTGACTGTTGGTAATTCTGCAAGTGGATTGGATTTACCATCAGTAAACACTGATATCAAAGTTACTTCAATAAAGCAGCCCCAATCAAGTTGCCCTTTCAAAGACAGCAAACAAAAAATATTTGGATTGGGATATAATTTGCTGGTCTTTGTCTATAAGAAACATGATGATTCAAAAAGAAAAAATGGTATGTTGGAATTTGTATCATGTAGTTTTATAGACAAAAGCAGAACTGCTGATTTCCAGACCACAACAGGAATTCATAAAATAATTTCAAACCAAGGTAACCAAGATGACATTTTTGCTTTCTTGGTAGATCACAATATACCAAGTGACGAAGTTTCTTTATACAAGATAGCTGAGGAGATTTTAAACAATCCACCTCAAATCGGATATCTTACAATATCTAATGCTCTGCAATGGAGACTTCAGTATGGTCGCATTGTTGCTTTGGTAGATAACGTAGTAGGTATAAAACAGATAATAAAGTTTGCCAAGTGAATACGTTGTTAAATAAGATTCGTGGTGTATGCTATAACGATGCAAATTCTATTATCAAACAATTAAGTGGTATTGTTGATTATTTCTCATCCGAAAATGAGAAAAATGAATTTGTATATCTTCACGAAGGTAAAACCAGTTTGGTATGTGAAGATCGCGTTTCTTATGGAGACTGGCAGACACCAATATCGTTGGCTGAAAAGATATGTGACATTCATCTGTCAAAATACGGCAGTCCAGATATAGTTATAGAGCCGACATGTGGACTCGGAGCATTTGTGCTTTCTGCACTAATTAAGTTTCAAGATATAAAAGAGATTCATGCTATAGAGATTAATAGTCAATATACGGCTGAATTAAAACTAAAAATACTACTTGATGCATTAAATACTCGGTTACAAAGACACCCCGATATATATATATATAATGCTAATTTTTTTGAATTTGACTTTGCTCCCATAATTGAGAAAAGCAAACACATGTCATGGAATGTGGCTGTCATAGGAAATCCGCCATGGGTAACGAATAGTCGACAAGGGAAAAACAACTCTCTTAACGTCCCATTCAAAAGTAATATTTATGGACTAAAAGGCATTGATGCAATTACAGGTAAAAGTAACTTTGATATCAGCGAGTTTATCACTTTACAATTATTACATTTATCACAATTAAATAGTGGCGGAATCTCATTCCTCCTTAAAAACTCTGTGATTCGTAACATATTAGTTAAACAAAGCTCTGAGGAATTTCATATAGGCAACATTGAACAACGATTGATAGATGCGACTTCGGAGTTTAATGTTTCAGTAGATGCATCATGTTTTTTTGCGCAATTTGATTGCTCTCCATCTTTTACATGCAGAGTCTTCAATCTCTATACAAATTCATATATTCGAGAATACGGCTGGGTAAATAGGTCTTTTGTTTCTGACACAAAACTATATGGTGCCGTCTCAAAATATGACAGTAATTCCTCTTATGTATGGCGGTCTGGCATTAAACATGACTGTGCATCAGTTTTAGAGCTAACATTTTCTGATGGCTTATATATAAATGGTTTAGGAGAAATAGTCAACATAGAGAATGATTTAATCTATCCATTGTTAAAAAGCTCTGATATATATAATTATGAAGACAATATTTTCAGAAAATTTATAATAGTACCACAACGAAAAACAGGTCAAGATACGTCGGCATTAAAAAAATCCCATCCTCTTGCATATTCCTATTTATCTAAGCATGAATATGCTTTTTCAAGTAGAAAAAGTAGTATATATAAAGGTAAAGATAAGTTTAGCATTTTTGGAATAGGAGATTATTCATTCAAGCCCTATAAAATAGTTGTTTCTTCATTATATAAAACAATTAAGTTTATTTTGGTGTCACAATCCGATGAGAAGCCTATTATGGTTGATGACACGTGCTATCAGCTTGACTTTGATAGTTTAGAAGAAGCAAAATGTATTTTAAATGCACTTAACAGTGATGAAATATGTTCTTTGTTGCAATCATTAGTTTTCAAAGATGCAAAAAGAGTTATAACAAAGAGTCTTTTAATGAGACTGGATTTGGCGCAACTGTGTAGAGACAAGGGGGTTAAGATTCAAGTACAACGTTTTGACAATAGTGCATGCCATCAATTATCTCTATTTGAATAACTTTTAATTGGTTCGCCTGGGTGTGGTATCCAATGACGCATTTCCCACAATCTGTCTAAATCGGCCAATATTGGTTCTAATACGGCACGGTTGGGGGTACTGAGTTGAGGCTGTGTCAAAAATGGCGCAGCCTCTTTTTCGTAACCTGTTGTGAAACATAAAACAAAGTCCTGACTTTCCCAAGCCGTGGCTTTGTCATGAGGCTGCATCAGAACAGGCACAGACTCTCTTCTATTTTCTACTCCATAGTAACTCACTGGTATGCTTATAGATAAGCCTCGGATCCTTGTTGTAAGACTCGGTTCTAAGCTTGCGCAAGTCGATTATATTATATATCTTTGTAACATGACAAAACAAGAATTTATTTTAAACCTGCGCAAGGCTGTGAACGATTTTGCTCCATTAGTTTCCACAAAAGATGGACAATGGGTGGTGTAGATGTTTATAAACATCTATAAACAATCTCGACGGATACAAAAGTCGTTTCTAAAATCATTGAGCTATATATATTTCCTTTGTTATTCAAATTTGCAAAAGATAATAATTTACAGTTAGAACTCACGAAAGAACAAAATTTTTATCCCGATATTACTTTTGTAGATAATGACGGTAATTTATTTGCGGTAGATTTAAAAAGCAGTTACCGCAAAACTCCAACGAGAATCAATGGCATGACTCTTGGTGCTTTCACAGGATATTTCCGTAATCGACAAAGCACCAAAAATGTAACATATCCTTATTCTTCATATAAGGCTCATATCGTTTTAGGCATTATCTATAGCGAGAATGATGAAACCGTTGATGAACGAAAGATTTACACAATTGAGGATCTTGAAAACATTGTATCTGTCGTTAAGGATATAACTTTTTTTGTTCAAGAAAAATGGAAGATTGCTATTGACAGGCCAGGAAGCGGCAATACTAAAAATATAGGTTCTGTATCATTGATTGATATTTAATCAATGGTAATGGTGTATTTGCCCAATTGGGCGAAGATGTTTTTGATGATTATTGGGTAAATTATCTCACACCCGATATGGCAAAGAAAGCGGAACTTGCAAAACCGTATTACAACAATCTGAAGAGTTACAAAAAATTTAGAAATATAGATTAAATGCAGACATCGTTATTTCCTGAATTTGAGATTCCGTGTAAAAACGTATTTCCATCAACGCGGTATCAAGGTAGTAAAGCCAAATTTGTAGATTGGATTTGGCATGAACTTTCGCACATTCAATTTCATACGGTATTGGATGCTTTCGGAGGAACAGGCAGCGTCGCATATAAGTTCAAAGATAATGGCAAAGCGGTTACGTATAATGATATTTTGCCATTCAATGCGATTATAGGGAAAGCAATTATAGAGAATAGTTGTGAATTGCTCGACGAATCAGATATTGATTTTATCTTAGATGAACACCCCGATATTAAATATCCGACATTTATAGCTGACAATTTCAAGGATATTTATTATACCGATGAAGAAAATCATTGGCTTGATGTTGTGAGGCATAATATTTCGACAATAGAAGATGAATATAAACGGGATATAGCTTGGTTTGCACTTTTTCAAGCCTGCATTATCAAGAGGCCGTATAATCTCTTTCATAGAAGAAACTTATATGTGCGGCTAATGGACGTTAAACGCTCCTTTGGAAATAAAAAGACATGGGACACACCCTTTGATATACATTTCAGGACTTTTGTAGACGAGGCTAATCATGCTGTGTTCGATAATGGGACAGAGTGCCGTGTGCTGAACCAAGATGCACTGAATATTGCAAACCGATATGACTTAGTCTATATTGACACTCCATACATAAACAACAAAGGTGTAGGTGTTGACTATGCTGATTTCTACCATTTCCTTAATGGTCTTGTAGATTATGATGACTGGGGAAATTTAATTGATTATAATAGTAAACATCTTAGGTTAAAACGTAAATATAACATTTGGGCTGATAAAAACAATATAACACATGGTTTTGAACAGTTGATTGAGCGGTTTAAAAATAGTATACTTGTGTTTTCGTATCGCTCAAATGGAATACCATCTGTCGAGTCCTTAATTGTTTTGCTCGAAAAGCATAAAAGACATAATGAACTTCATTATTCACGCGAAATGAAATATGCCTTGAGTGATACAAATTCAAAAGAAGTGTTAATTATATCTTATCCGAATTAGGGTATATCGGTTTCCCTGTCTCAGGTATACAGAGGCGCATTCCCCACAGCCTTTCCAAGACAGCCAATATCAGTTCAATCCGCGCGCGTTGGGGGGGGGCTGCTGATTTGGGGCTGCGCTTATCTGACATAGCCTCTTTTCAGGACGGATACCTGTTTCCCTCCCCCATCGTAACTCATTGGTCAGCTTATAGATAATTGGGGCGCGGCAGAGGCGCATGCCTGTCTTTTTGTTTTGAAGGAATGTGTTGGTCCGGTTCAGATGGCGAGAAGGTCGCGGGTGATGTCGAGGGCGGTGCGAATCTGCGGAGCTGTGGCGCTGCGGGGAGGCAGCGGCGAGCCGATGTCGGAGAGGAGGATGAAGAGGGGCTGACCCGTAACCACGTTTTTTTTGTCATGCCCCATGAGGCCGATTACTTCGTCGGCTTGTGGGCAGCTCCAGCTGTATGGCGGATATACCCCGCGCACTATGGCGGCTATGCGGTCAACCCATTTGCCGGCAAAACCGGCCACCTCGTTGCTCAGACAAGCCATTGCCACCAGTCCTATGGCCACCGCATGACCGTGCGAGAGGGGTGCCTGCCGTTGCCCGCTCAGCGACAACGCCTCAAGGGCATGGCCGAAGGTATGGCCCAGATTGAGGTTGCGGCGTATGGAACGGTCGAACGGGTCCTGCTCCACAATCCGTTGCTTGAACTCCGCGCACCCTTTTATCAGCTCAAAAGAGAAAGGCGCCTCGTGGCCGTCCACAAGCCTCTGCGCCGCAAGCTGCGCCTGCACAAAAGCCTCATGCCCCTGCAGCATCGCCGTCTTGAGGATTTCGCCGTAACCGTTGGCCAGCTCGGAGTATGGCAGCGACTGCCACAGCTCAGGCACCATGACAATGGCGCTCGGCTGATGAAACGTGCCTATTTCATTCTTCAGCCCCCCGAAGTTGATAGCCGTTTTGCCCCCTATAGAGGCGTCCACAGCCGCTAAAATCGTAGTTGGTATGTATGCCGTGTCGATGCCCCTTTTGAAGCAGGAAGCCGCAAAACCGGCCATATCCGTTATGCTGCCGCCACCCACCGCCACCAGCATAGAGCGCCGCGTGGCACCCTGCCGCTGCAAAAAGCGCCACAGAGCCTCCACCTTCCCAAGCGTCTTGCAGCCCTCGCCGCCGGCAACGCACCACGCGTCAGGCAGCAGAGGCGCGAAACGCGAGTCGGCCACAGCAATGCACTCACCGTTGCCGCTGAGGCCGCGCAGCAGCTCAAAAGCCGCATCGAGCGACGAGGCAGTAAGAATCCGGGTCATTGCAGAGCTTGTAACGAAGCAGTTTTGATGAGTATGGGCAGCGCCGCGGCGAACTCCGGCATAGAGGCGAACACCAGGTCAGCGCCCGCTTCCCTGAGCGCCTCCTGCGGTATGGGACCCGTGGCAACGGCGCACACGAAACAGCCTGCCCTGAAGCCGGCTTCCACGCCAAGCGGCGCATTCTCCACGACTATGGCTTGCCAAGCCTCGCAGCCCGCCTTCGTCAGCCCCATGAGGTACGGCTCCGGGTCGGGCTTGCCGTGACGCACGTCGGCGGCCGTCACCATAGCCTCGCGGCCGAACACCCCCGGGTAGTCATGTGTCAGCGAATCTATCAGCGACGCCTGCCCTGACCCAGTAACAAGAATCCTTTTCAGCCCGAACGCCCCCAACGCCTTCAGCATCTCCGTGGCGCCCGGCATCAGCGGACGCCCCGCGTTGGCTGCAAACAGCGCCGTTTTGCGGGCGTAGAGACGCTCGCACTCTTCGGCAGTGGCATCGCGCCCCAGATACTTGCGCATCAGCAGCTGAATGGTGGCGCGCCCTGTCATACCCTCATAGAGAAAGAACTCATTGCGGTTGCAGTGCAGGCCAATCTCATTGGTCATCTGCAGCCACGCGTCGGCATGACGCGGCATAGAGTCATAGAGCACGCCGTCCATGTCAATCAGGGCGGCCTGCGGCGTCAGCGGTTTGCCCCGGCGCGCAAAAGCCTCCAGGGCATCATACAGCTCGTGGTGGAAAGCCATCAGGGCACGTAGATTTTCAGCGGCTTGGTCAGACGCGTTGAGTAGAGAATGTAAATGCCCTTGCTCAGCGGAATGAACGTGTCGGGCGTCGGTGCGCTTACCGTAATCACCGCGCGGCCCGAGATGTCGGCCACACTGAGCGAGTAATGACTGCCGCATACCACACGCACGCCGCCGGGCACACAGGCCACCTCAAAATCGTCGGCACCCACCTCAGGAGCCGCCAACGTCTTGGCCTTCACCGTGATGACATTGCTGGGCTGAGACACCTCGCTGCCAACGGCATATTGCACCGAATAAGTCTCGTCGTTGTCGAAAGTGCGGTCGGGGAAGTCGTAATACTCGTCGCTTGTCATATAGCGGCGCGTTTTCATCTCTCCGTTGACCATATATGTGCGGCTCACAAGGTAATAGTCGGGCGTTACGGCCGGTTTTGTCCAGCGCGCGCGATACGAGCCTTCCTGCAGATTGTCGGGGTCGAGAGCCGTTACAGGCGCCAGACCCGTTTTCTCAATCACCGTGGCGCTGAGCGACACAGACACCGGCTCCTGCATACCGCCGCCGCCAATCATCAGCGTGGCGTGAGCCTCGCCCAAATCTTGCGCGTTCACCTTCACCGCCACGTTTGTGCCGCTCATGGCCTCGGCGGCCGATAGAGTGGATGAGGCAATGCTGAACTGACTGTTGCCGCTCACCGCCAACGTCAGCGGTGCCGTGAGATGACGACCCTGCACAGGCACCGTTATTGTGGCCGTGTTGCCCTGCATCACATTGCCGGCCGTGAACGAGGCGCCCTCCGTGGGCTGAAGCAGCTCAGGCTCGCCCGGAGTGTCATCGAGCACAAACGGCATATTCTTCTTGTCGCCCCAGATGTAAGAGGCCAGATGAGGCAGGTCGATGAACGGATTGCGGTTTTTCTGAATAGAGTATATGGCCTCGTTGCGGTTTATCTCCTTGTCGCTCACCGGGTCGAGCGCGTTCCAGTCGAGCAGCAGATCCACAGCCCAGCTCTGGAACATGGGGTATTTCTGCCCCTGCACATACATCCAGTCGAAGCGCGAGCCCCAGCTCATATCCTCGTAGCAGGTGAACATATACATGAACACACGGGCGAAGTCCCCCTTGTATTCGTCGCAAGGCTCATAGACATTCGCCGAGCCTCCGCCGGTGCCCCCGGTCGGTTTGCCCACCGTGGTTACGCCGTTGGTCCACGTTACCGTGCCTACCTTGCCGAGCGGGAAATTACCCTTGCGACTGTTGGCCGTGGCGTTGCTGGGGTTGAGGTGATGGATATCCTTGTACGCGTCGTTCTTGGTGCCCTCCCACCACGAGTTGGCCACCGAGTGCTCGATGTTGAGGCCGCCGTGGCCGCTGGACACGAGTACCAGCTCGTTGGAGTACATATCCCACCAGTAGTTCTTGCCGTTCACCACCTTCACGTCCGTTTTTTTGAACGCGTTCCAGGTGTCGTCGCCATAGCTGATGACAGTGTGTTTGCGTATCACGTCGTGGGCGGCCGTTTTCAGGCTGCCCTGATTCTTGCCCACCAGAGAGTTGTAGTAACCTTGCGGGTAATCGGCCCTTATCTGCGTGGCGCAGACAAGCAAAGCCGCGAGAATGGAGAATTTAAAGTAGTTCATAGCTTATCGGGCTGCAAAGTTACGAAAAAATCTCTTTGCAGCCCGATATTAGTATCAAAAAAGATTACCTTTTTTCAGAATAAATTTTTCTGTTTATTTTGCGTCGGGGTCCACGTTGCTCCAAGGGGCATTGACATTGAGCTCGCCGATGCTCATGCGCACGTCTATCTCCTTGCGCAGCATGTGCAGAATACGCGGATAGACATCACTGTGCAGCTCCTGGTAAGCACCGTAACGCGCCGGGTCGGTGATTGTTTCCACCTCAGGGTGGGGGAGAGCGTCAGCGGGCAGCGACGGGAAGATTTCCTTCAGGTCGCGGTGCAGATTCTCCGTCATGCTGTCTATGAGATGTTTGTCGGCAGTGGTATATTCAACGCCTTCGCCAAAGCGAACCAAGTATTTGTCAGTCATAGTGATTCAGTGTTTTTCATCTTTATGGAAAAACACCTCACTTGGCGTCAAGGTTCAGCCTTGCGTTGCGGCGCAGCGCGTCCTTTCCCGGGCGCCTGAGCGCCGTTCCGGCCGTGAAAGCCTCCAACTCCGCATCAGTCATGTTCAGAATTTGGCCGGCCGACAGATTCATCAGCTCCTCGCGAGACCGGAAATCGGCAATCACCGGCACCTCCTCATCAATCGGCAGCGGACAGGCCGCCAGACAGCGGTCGCAGCCGAGGATGGGAAACCGCACCCCCGGCGGCGGCGTTACCTCCCCCTTCTCCTCAATGCTCAGATAGCTGAGACAGCGGCGGGCGTCGAGAGCGCCGTCGGCCTTCAGCGCCCCGGCAGGACAGGCCGCCACACACCGTCCGCAGCCACGGCACACCGGCAATTCCTCCTGATTGGCGGCGAACCAAGGCTTTAGGCCTGTCAGGTCGCACGAAGTCAGAATCTCGCACAGGAAGCAATAAGGCCCGCATCCGGGCACCAGCGCCATACCGTTCATGCCGTAGGATGCGATGCCGCATTTCACGGCCCAGAAGCGTTCGGCCACAGGTGCCGAATCCACCGTTATGCGTGCCTTGTGCCCTGATGTCTCCAAAAGGCTCACAATTGGCTTCAGACGGCTTTTCAGAGCGTTGTGGTAGTTGCGTCCCAAAGCGTACGCAGCCACCGGCAGAGAGGCTCTGTGGGGCTTCTGAAAGCGAAAGGCAATGCTGATTACCGTGGCCGCCTCCTCAAGCACATTCTGCGGCCGACAACGCAGCGCGGCGTGCCGCTCCAGATACGTCATCCCGGCATGATTCCCCCCGGCCAGCCAGCGGCGGAAACGCTCGTCGGCAGCTGCGGGGAGGCTCTCGGCAGCCGCGAACCCGAACGCCGCGCAGCCGCTGTTGCGTAGCGCCTCACTCACCCGCGCTCCAAGCGTTGTTTCCATAGCTGAGGCGCCTATTTACGGCCGAAGTCCGCGGGTATCTCGCCCCACTCCTCCGTGTTCCATTTCATCACCCTGTTGGGCCAGGTGTTGCTCTGCACCCACGCGTCGGCGCGCGCCAACAGTCGCATCACCGTGGCATTCTCGGCTGTGGGCTTCAGCTGCGACCGGTGTCCGCGCCTGTGCAGCCAGCTCAGCGCCGTGCGCGAGTCGGAGTAGACGGGCCGCGTGCTCTCCTGCTGTTTGCACAGTGCCAACACATGCACCAGGGCCAGATACTCGCCTATGTTGTTTGTGGCATGACTCAACGGACCCACATGGAAAATCTCCTCTCCCGTGGCCAAATCCACGCCGCGATACTCCATCGTGCCGGGATTGCCGCTGCAGGCCGCATCCACGGCAATGGCGGTTTTGTCCACCTCCGGAATGTTCTTCCATGCCTGCTCAGGCTGTTCCTTGCGGTGCTGGCGGGCCTGAAGCAGCAAATCGGCCACCGCCTGCAGCTCGTCGGCCGAACCGCGACGGAAGGCTGCCGTGGCCTCTTTCAGCGAACTGAACGACTTATACCTGGCGCCTTTGAAATGCTCTATCTGCGCGCGGCACTCATCCCAGCTCAGATAGATGCCCGGCTGAAGACCCTCCCATACCACATAATATTTCTGCTTTCTGGCCATTCTGCCACCTTGGGGTCACGGATTCTTATGCTTGCCGTCTTTCTCGCCAAAGGTATAGGGCAGGGGTTTCTTGGCGCCCGTAATCTTGTAGATAAGCTCCACAATGTCGGTGTTGTTGAGGTTATGGCCGAAGTTTTCGGCGCCTGCACCCACGGCATACACCGGCACGAAATTACCCGTATGGTTGGAGGTTGTCCAGCCAATACCCATCTTTATGTTGAGCAGGTCGAACACCTGCACTGCATACTGGTTGAAATCGTTGTAGAGCGTTTTCTCGTCGCGGCCGCGGCCCTGATGGAAAATTTTCTCAAAGTCCTGCTTGAGCTGTTCCTCCTGTTCGGCGGTGATGTCGACCTTGCCGAAGAAACCCAGATTCTCCTGCATGAAAGTGCGCATCATGGGCCAGGTAAAGGCGGCGCCCTCCTTGCAACGAGCTTTGCAATAATCGCTGAAACGGTCTTTCGATATGCGCTGGAAGTCGGCCAAGCTGAGGTTCGGCTTGCGGTTCTCCTTGCGGCCCAGCGCCATGCCGCCCGTGTCGTGGTCTGCCGTTACAATAATCAGCGTCTCGTCGGGGTGCTGCAGATAGAACTGATAGGCAATGTCAATGGATTTCTGGAAATTGAGAATCTCCTTTATCACCGCGCCACCGTCGTTGGCGTGTGCTGCCCAGTCAATGTTTCCGGCCTCAATCATCAGGAAGAAGCCCGGATGCACCGAGTCGAGGCGGTTGTAGAGCTGATTGAGTCCGGCGGCGGTTATCTGCTCCAGCGTCAGTGCGCCCGGAATAGAGTCGATGGTGTAACCCACCTGGTCGCCCTGCGGCTTCTCGGCCAGCAGAATAGCTTTGTAGGGCGACGTCTTCAGCGTGGCTAAGGAGTCGGCGTTGTTGGTCAGCGTGAAGCCCGTCTGGCGCATCAGGTCAAACCATTTCGGGTTCGGCTTGCCCGCCTTGTCGCTGCTTCCCTTGAACACCGGGGCGCCGAAGAAGGAGAAATGGCTGCGCGCTATCTGCGAGGAGATGTTGTGATATTCCTTGCGGTTGTAGGCGTTGGCGTAGAAGGCTGCCGGCGTGGCGTCGTCGCCATACACCGAGGTGCCTATGCCCACGCGGTAACCGTTGCGGAACAGGCCGTAAGCCACACTTACCATGCGCGACGAGTCGGGACGAACGGCCACCATATAGTTGTTGGTCTTTTCGCCGCTCGACAGAGCCGACCCGGCGGCTGCCGAGTCCGTAATGGGGTTGTTGGCCGAATAGGTGCGCACCTGACCGGCGTAGGGGAAGGTCATCATCAGCAGCGGCGTTTGCGAGCCCAACACATCGCGGTTGTAAGCCTCGGCCGCATTGACATGGCCCATGCCCATGCCGTCGCCTATGAAATAGAAAATATATTTCACCTTGGGCTGTGCCGTCAGCAGCATAGGCAGCGCGGCAAGCAGCAGCGTAAGAGTTATCTTGAAGCGTTTCATTATATCGTCGTTTTTTACGGGTTTGAGTCAGTAATAAGAGAGCTTGTCAGAGCGTTTCCTCGCGAAGCACGTATGCGGCCCTCATCCGGTCGAATTCTTCGGGGTTTGCGCGCAGCTGAGCCGCCAGCGGCGCCGGGTCGAAGTCGGCCATCAGGCGCTCGGGCGTCAGCACAGCCGGCGGAGTGTAGTCGGGCGCCAGCCCGGTGAGGTCGGCGCTGAAGCCGAAGAAATCGCCCAAAGCCTTGAGCGCCATGCGCGTGGCACGCTGTTTCCCCTGACGCGAATATCCGGCTATGTGATACGTGGCCACATCGGCAAAGGCAAGCATTTCGCGGTCAATGTGCGGCTCACCCTCCCAGCAGTCAATGGCGGCGCGTATGCGTCTGTCGCGCAGCGCCGGCAACAGTGCCGCGTTGCTGCTCACCGGACCGCGCGCCGCATTCACTATCAGAGTGCCCGGACGCATGGCCGCCACAATCTCCTCGTCGATGAGATGATGCGTGGCATGGTTTCCGGTGCGCGTGTGGGGCGTGTGCAGCGTCATCACGTCGCACCACGCAGCCAGCTCCTTCAGCGGCATATAGGATAGCTCGGGGCGCCGTCCCGACTCCTGCAGCGGGGGGTCGCTGACCCTTACCTCGGCACCTAAGCGCCGACCCCAGTCGGCCACTATGGAGCCTACATTGCCGTGGCCCACAACACCTATCTTCAGTCCTTCGGGCCGGTAGCCGAGGTGAAACACCGCTGCCCACACATACTGCGCCACAGCCGGCGCGTTGCACCCCGGCGCGTTGCGGGTCTCTATGCCGTGAGCATGACACCACGGCAGGTCAAACTGATCCATGCCTATGGTGGCGGTGGCTATGAAGCGCACGCGCGAGCCCTGCAGCAACGGCGCTCCGCAGCGTGTGCGGGTGCGTATCATCAGAGCGTCGGCGTCGCGAACGCTGTCGGCGGTGAACTCGTCCTGACTGAGCAGCCGCACACGGGCATACGGACTCAGACGGTCGTCGAGATAGGGTATGTCGCTGTCAACACATATCAGCGGCTTAGGTCTATCCATTGGTATATCGAGGTTAGGTTGACAAATATGGCGAAGAGAGCGAAGCACCAGAAGATTACGGTGTTGTATTTTTTACGTTCAAAGGCATTGAGGTATCCGGACTCAAAGCCCGTGAAGAGACATATCGACAGGAAGTATACGGTGAAGTTTTCCCAGTCAATCAGACTCAGCAGCAGGCAGCAGAGGGCAGGCAGCGTCAGAGCGGTGTTGAAGGCGCGTATTGCCGTCGGGGCGGTGCGCATCGACACCGCGTTGCGCAGCGCCATCATCAGTCCCGCGAAGGCCGTGAGAGCCGTGGCGGCAATCACCCAAATCATTTCGCTGCCCGGCAGCGACGCCTGCCAGATGACGCCCGCCACCGGCACGCGCAGAGCGCTCAGCGGCACTATGCCAAGGCCCAAGACTATCCAGTAAGGGGCAACCATCCCCAGCAGAAGAGCCGGGAAGCCGCGCAGTCCGAAGGTCTTCAGCACCGCCGCCGCACAGCCGTAAATCACTATGAAGAAGAGGAAGGAATAGTGAAACATGCTGCCTATGGAGAAGATGGTGCCGATGAGGAAGATGGGCGTTACGCTCACCTTGCTGCGGTCGTACTGGCCGAAGAGCAACTGCAGGCTCAGCACGTTGGCCAACAGCAGCAGCGAGGAGCTGTTGAGGCGTGTGAGCAGCGCCGGAACGGCACATGCCGACACCAACAGCACGGCGGCGAAAATCACCGACGTGTCGGGTATGAAGTTAAAACGTCTGTTGAGAGTTACGCAGAGCAGGGCGCTCAGAATCACTGCCATGCCGTTGAGCAGGAAGCTGCCCCACGGTGTCAGCGGCCATTGCTGCGGCGGAGGCAGACAGATGCCTGTCTGTGCGGTTGCCGGCGGCAGAGGACCCTGCAGAAAGGCCAACAGAGCCAGCGCCACAAACATACAGCCTGCGAGCAACAGAGTGCCGTTGCCCCCCATGTCCGACGTTCGGTTTCTCATTCCATTATCAGCTCATCATTTGCTCATCATCTGCAGCATATCGCGGCCAATGTCAGCGCGGAACCGGGCGCCATCGAAGCTGACCAGACGAGCCTGTTCAAGCGCATTGCCCACGGCCTGACGCAGGTCGGCGCCAAAGGCCATCGTGGCCAGCACGCGGCCGCCGGCGGTGTATACCATTCCCGTGTCGGCGTCGCGACGCGTTCCGGCGTGGAACACCACTGCCTCGGCGTCTATCTTGTCGAGACCCGAGATGGGTTTGCCCGTCTCGTACTTGCCCGGATAACCCTCGCTGACCACCATCACGGCGCCGGCGGCACGTTCATCCACGCGCACCTTCTTCACCGCAAGGGTCTGGTCGGCTATGCCCTCAAGCAAATCAACCATGTCGGAGGCTATGCGCGGCACCACAACTTCCGTTTCGGGGTCGCCCAGGCGTACGTTGTATTCCACCACCATGGGGTCGCCATCCACGTTCATCAGGCCGATGAACAGGAAGCCTCGGTAGGGTATCTCCTCCTCTTTGAGGCCGGCCAGCGTGGGGCGCACAATGCGGCGTTCCACCTTGTCCATGAAATCGCTGTCGGCGAACGGCACCGGAGAAACGGCGCCCATGCCGCCCGTGTTAAGGCCCGTGTCGCCCTCGCCCACGCGTTTGTAATCCTTTGCGGCGGGCAGCATTACGTATTCCTCGCCGTCGGTGGCCACGAATACCGAGCATTCCACGCCCGTCATGAACTCTTCAATCACCACTGTTGCCGATGCCGAGCCGAAGAGGCCCCCGAGCATGGAGGCGAGCATGGAACGCGCCTCGTCAATGTCGGCGGTGATGAGCACGCCCTTTCCGGCTGCCAATCCGTCGGCTTTCAGCACGTATGGACCCGGCAGCGATGCCAGGAAGCTGTACCCCTCGTCTATGGTGTCGGCCGTTACGGTCATGAAGCGGGCCGTGGGTATGGCGTGGCGCGTCATGAACTCCTTGGCAAACTCTTTGCTCCCCTCGAGCATGGCGCCCGCGTGGCCCGGACCTATCACCTTCACCGGCGTGTCGGCGAAATAGTCGGCTATGCCCTTTACCAGAGGCAACTCGGGCCCTACCATGATCATGTCCACCTCGCGGCTCTGACAGAAATCGGCAATGGCCTCAAAGTCGAGGATATTGAGGTTTACGGTCTCGCCAAAGGGTGATCCGTTTCCGGGCGCCACGTATAGTTGTTTCAAACGCGGACTTTGCAGCAGTTTCCAGGCTATTGCCGATTCACGGCCGCCGTTTCCTAACAGCAATATCGTAAGATTCTCTTTCATCGGAGTTTTGTCTGCTTCCCCGCCGGAGTTTACCGGCAGGGTAGTTGTATCATGGTGTCTAAAAACAGGTTAGTCACAAGTTAGTCATCGTTGTTCTCCTCGTCGGGGCGTTTCTTCCATACCTTACGCGAGCGCATGGAGCCGGGCGAGGTAAAGGCGGTGTGCGAGGCATCGATGCGCGGGCCGCGGTCGGAGGGCTTGTAACGGCTGTTGCTGCCCTGATAAGGCTTGAAGGGCTTGCGGTCGCGGTTACGGTCGCGGCTGAATCCGCGCTTGTCGTCGCGGTCGTCGCCCTCAAAGCGCGACTTTTTGCCGAAACGGCTCTTTTTGTCGAAACGGTCGCCGCGCGGTTTCTCCGGCTTACGGTCGCGTTTGCTGCCGCTGATACGGCGCGCGTTGCTCTCCCATTCCTCGTCGCTCTCGCGCCGCGCCGGTTTCTGCCTGCGCACAAACGTGTCGTTATGCACGCTGCCGCCATCCGTTTTGAAGTCGGCGTAATTGCCGTCGAAGAGCACATATTCGCGCAACGTACATTCCAACCCGCCGTTGTTGATGGGGAATTTCACCGACGGCTTCAGACCTATGGAGGCGAAGTCCTCGTCGCGATAGCCGAGTATCCAGGCGTGCCAGCCGCCGAAGAGGCGTTTCAGCTGCGAGCCTACGTTGTGGAAGAGCACCTGCGGGTCGTCAACCTTCAGCCGCTCGCTGTATGGCGGATTCGTTACTATTATGCCCGGGTCAGCCACCGGAGCGTCCTGCCAGGCGGCAAAGTCCTTACATTCCACCTTTATCATATCTTCCAGGCGAGCCGAGCGGATATTCTTGCGCGCCGTGAGCACAGCCTGCGGGTCTATGTCGGCGCCAATGATGGGGAAAGCGGGGCTGCGTTCCTCGCTGTCGTCGTTGTAGAGGCGCTCAAACGTCTCGCTGTCGAAGTCGGGCCATTTCTCAAACGCATAACCGGGGCGGAACACGCCCGGGTTGATGTTTGCGGCAATCAGGGCCGCCTCAATCAGGAACGTTCCCGAGCCGCACATGGGGTCGAAGAAGGGGCAGTCGCCGCGCCATCCGGTCTTCATGATGATGCCGGCTGCCAGCACCTCGTTGAGGGGAGCCTCGGTGGCTTCCACGCGATAGCCGCGTTTGCTCAGCGGCTCGCCCGACGAGTTCAGCGAGATGGTTACCCTTTGGTCGCTGATGTGCACGTCAAGCTGCAGGTCGGCACCCTGAAGACGTATCGACGGCCGTCGTCCCTGGCGGTCGTAGAAATGGTCCACAATGCCGTCCTTGACCCGGTAAACGGCGAATTTGGAGTGAGGGAAATCGGCGCTGTTCACCGTGGCCGATATGGAGAAAGTGGTGTCGGCCGTCATATACTCTTCCCAGTCCAGGTCGCGCACCTTGTCATACAGGTCGTCGGGGTCTGTGGCCGTGAACATCTCTATGGGACGCAGAATCTTCAACGCCGTGCGGCAACAGAGATTGGCTTTGTAGAGCATCTCCAGGTCCCCCTCGAAGCTCACCACGCGGTTGCCTGTCTCTACATTCTGCGCGCCCAAGGTTATCAGCTCGTCGCGCAGCACATCTTCCAGGCCGGCAAACGTCTTGGCCAGCATCGGAAATATTTTATTGTCGGATTCCATTGGTATCAAAAAGTTATCAGGGTAGGACCACCGTCGGCCGAAGATTTCTGAGCCGGCGCCGAGGGAGAGGCCGGATTGCCGGCGGGAAGCGGCGTGCCGCTGTCGGCGCCCGAGTTAAGCTGCTCGTTGAACTTGGGGCTGCGGTTGTAGGCCGGAGTGCTCTCCAGCATGTCTATCACGCGGTCGTCGTCGAACTGCGCCGGCTTCAGCACAGCATATTTGGCTTTGGCCAGTTTGCGCTGCTGATTGCGCAGGCTCTCGGGCGAATAGATGGTTGAGATATTGTCTTTCTGCTCCTGCGGAGTGCGCGGTGTCACCACATCGTTCTCGCCGCCGTCGGCCGTCATGCGTATCACGTCCGTGCCCCCCTGGTCATGGATGGTAACGTCGAAGCCCGTGGCCAGGAGCGTCAGCTTCACCTTGTCGCCCAAAGAGGCGTCGCGGCCGATGCCCCATTTCACATCGAAGTTGCGCGACAGCTTCGAGGTGAAGTTGGTGAACTCGTCAAGCTCGTTGGCTTTCAGAGGCCGCTGCGTGTCGCCGTCCGGGGCGTGTACCAGTTTTATCAGCACCCTCTTGGCCGACATGATGTCGTGAGCCTTGAGCAGCGGCGAATGCAGAGCATTCTCAATGGCGTCGGAGATGCGGTGCTCACCCTCGCCGTAGGCCGTGGCTATGATGGCCGTGCCGCTCTCGCGAAGCGTCGTCTTGACGTCGGCCATATCCACGTTTATGTAGCACTCCTCGCTGATGATTTCTGATATGGAACGCGCCGCATTGGCCAGAGTGTCGTCGGCCATGTTGAACGCTTCCATCAGAGTCTTGTCGGGGTATATCTCCAGCAGATTCTGGTCGTTGATTATCAGCATGGCGTCAACGTATTTCTTCATCTCGTCGGCGCCGGCCAGTGCCTTGTTGATTTTGTTGGAGCCTTCGAAGAGGAAGGGGATGGTGACGATGCCCACCGTGAGTTTGTTTTCCTCCTTGGCAATGCGGGCAATTACGGGAGCCGCGCCTGTTCCGGTGCCGCCGCCCATGCCGGCGGTTACGAACACCATCTCAGTGTCGGCGTCGAAGAGGGCGCGTATGCGGTCTTCGCTCTCCTCGGCAAACTTGCGGCCCACTTCCGGCTTGTCGCCGGCGCCGTAACCCTCGCCAATCAGCACTTTGGTGGGTACGTCGATTTTGCGCAGCAGATGCTGCCGGTCGGTGTTGATGGCGGCGAAGCTCACGTATGGTATGTTCTGGTGATACATATAGTTGAGAGCGTTGCAGCCGCCGCCGCCAACGCCTATCACCTTGATTTTCGAGGCCGGCGAATCGTCGGTGCTGAAAGCAGATGAGTTGGATATGTTGTTCTGAAGATCCTCCATGGTGTCTGTTTTGGGGTGTGGATGGCGGAAACCGTTTGCCGGCCCGTCATGCCACTGGTTGGTTTTTATTGTTCGCCGTCGTCTTCTTCGTCGTTATAGGTTATTGCATCCTGCACACGTTTCAGCAGCTTGCTCCAGCGCGACGGAGCTTTATGCCTGCGGTTTTTCTCGCGCTGCGGAGCCACCCAGTCGTCCTCGTCGGCAGTGTTGGCCTCGCCGGTTTCCGGCAACTCGGTCGGTTCCGGCGTTTCCAGACACTCCGTGTCGGTGCGTGTGGCCACCGTGTAAAGCACCGAGCCAACGCCCAAGAGGTCCTGCTCAGTGGCGCGCGCATCCTCAATCTTCACAGCCTCAGGCAGATGTGCAGTGCGTATGTTGAGGTTGCAGGTGCGGCTCACCAACTCGGCCATCCCCTTGAGACGGAAACCGCCGCCCATGGCTATGATGCCGCCGGGCAGATCGTCCGGCTCCAGGTCGGCGTAGTGAATCTGTTCGCAGATGTTGGCCGCTATCTCTTCGGCGCGTGCCGACACCAGGTTGTTGACATCGGTCATCTTCACACCGTCGATGGTGAGGTTCGTTTTCCCTTCGGGGGCTATGGCGTTGCCGCTCACACGCTTTATCTCGTCGGCGCGCTCTTCCAGAATCTTCAGCGACGTCAGGTCGAGAGTGATGTTGCGGCCGCCGAGGGGCAGCGTGGCGAAATAGCTCATGTGCCCGTTTTTGAAAATCACCACCGTGGTCGTCTCTGCGCCTATGTCCACAAGCATACAGCCCAGGCGTTTCTCTTCAGGCGTCACCAACATGTGTCCGGCGGCCAACGGACCCACTACCATGCTGGCAATCTCCAGACCCGTTTTGCCGCTGATGGTGCGCACCAGGTTCTGCTCCAGGACAGGGCGGCACACAATGAGGTCGAAGGTGGCACCCACGCTCGGACCAATCATGCCCTTGGGGTTCTGCGTGGTAACGTTGCCCACACGCCACGAGCGCGGCTGCACGTCGATAATCTTCAGACTGGCGTCGATGGCGCTTTCGCGGGCCTGCGCCGTGAGCGCGTTCAGGTCGTCGGCCGTTACCTCGCTGGCCTCGTCGGGCAGAGGAAGGTTCGTTTCGCGCGTCAGACTGCGCATTGAGCGGCCGCCGATGCTCACAAACACACGGTTGATTTTGCGCGGCGAAATCTCCGGCCGCGTCTCCAGCCGGTCCATAATCGACAGAATGCGAGTGGCCGCCTCCTCCGCATTCTGTATAATGCCGAAACGCACCGTCTCCGGACCCTCTATCTGTTCGGAGGCTATGATGTCGAGCTGTACGCCGTCTGTGCGTCCCACGGCTGCTATTATCTTCGAGCTGCTGATTTCTATAGCTGCTACGTAGCGTTCGTTTTCCATTGTTTCTGTTTAGTCTTCAGGCTTTTTTACGCGGGTCAGGGCTGCCGGTTGGTGAGGGGTGCCGGATGCAGCGGTGCTTCCAGTTCCGACTGTTGCAGAGCCTGCTCCTCAACGTCGGGTATGCTGTCGGCTGTCACGGCCGGCATCACCGGTTTGTTGCGCAGCGTGGCCACAACCCTGCCTGTATATTTTACGCTTATCTTTTCGTAGGTCTGCCAGCCGCGTGCCGGCATCACCTTGCGGTAGAAGGTCTTCAGCGCCGTGAGTTTGGCCGACAGATGCGACGTGTCGCCCAACTCTATGACGTGCCCCTGGATGCGCGGCACAAGGATGATTTCGTGCGGCGAGCGGGCGTCAATCTGCGTTATCAGCGCGTTGAGCATTTCGTCGGCGCTGATGGTGCGCATCAACGGCAGCAGCGACGTCTCCGTGAAGCTCTTGTTGAAATTGCCTGTAACCACAGGCACGTCGGTGAAGAACTCCGGCAGCGCCGTCATGCGCTTTCCCTCATGGTTTATGTAATAGCTGTTGCCGCCGGGCGCGAACACCCGCATCTCCGGCACCAGCGCGTCTACCTCTATCACCAGCCGGCCGTCGGGCATAAAGACGCAGGTGGCGCGCTCCAGGTTGTTGAGCCCGTCCATCCAACGCTGCACACGGTTCAGGTTGATGTCGCCAACCCGTTTCCCCTTTACGCTTACCAACTTGCCAAGATGCTCCTCCACACCGTGGCGTATGGTGCCTTCCGTGCCCGGACGCGCACTGTTGACGCGCACCTCAACGCCGGGGCAGATTTGCGATTTCTCCTTCCCCGACGCCCACACCGTCATCCCCACGGCATAAACCATGAGGAAGACCAGCAAAAGCCATTTCAGCACTGTTGCGTTGCGGCGTTTCAGTTTCATATAATCCGTGGCGCACGGAGCCGCGAACCCCTCAGGGCCGCTCTCCGTGTCTTAATATCTCTGAGTTAATATCTCAGTGAACTCAGGCAGCAGCCTGTCGAGGTCGGCCGCTCCCAAAGTCATTAAGATGTCAAAGTTACTGTTTTTTACTTTATCTACCAAATCGGCCCTCGGGCAGAGCTCTTTTTCGGCATTTTTTATCTGACGCAGAATCAGACCCGAGTCCACGCCCTCAATGGGCAGCTCGCGTGCCGGATAAATCTCCGGCAGAATCACATGGTCGGCTCCGGAGAGGGCGTCGGCGAAATCAGAGGCGAAATCGCGCGTGCGAGTGTAGAGATGCGGCTGGAAAATCACCGTCAGGCGATGACCCGGGAAGAGGCGCCGCACAGAGGCTATCGAGGCTCGTATCTCGTTGGGCGAATGGGCGTAATCGTCGATGAGGATGGCGCGACCCTGACCCGGGCGCACATGGAACTCGAAGCGGCGTTTGGCCCCGCCGAAGGTGGCCAGACCCTGACGCACCGCGCTCTCGGGTACACCGGCCAACAGAGCCGCCGCCGAGGCCGCCACAGCGTTGTCAACGTTTATCTCTATGGGAGTGCCGAGCTCCACATCCGTCAGCTCAACATCGGGCCCGTGAAGGTCGAACAGCAGCCGGTCGCCCTGCAGACGTATGTTGTCGCCGCGCCAGTCGGCCGGCACGCGGCAGTCGGCTTTGCCGTTGTAAGTATAGCACGTTACGCTCTCGCCGCAGCGCGGCTGCAGAGTGAGTCCGGCATGACGCAGCAGATAACCCCCGGGCTGAATCAGCGAGGTGAAAATCTCGAACGCCTCCGTGTAATGCTCAGCGTCGCCGTATATGTCGAGATGGTCGGGGTCAGTGCTTGTTATCACCGCTAACCAGGGGCGCAGATGATGAAACGAACGGTCGTATTCGTCGGCCTCAATCACCGAAAATTCCGAATCCTTGCACAGCACAAGGTTCGAGCCGGTGTTGCGCAGCACGCCGCCGAGGAAAGCGTTGCATCCCTGCGGCGAGAGGCGCATTATGTTGGCCAGCATGGAGCAGGTCGTCGTCTTGCCGTGACTGCCGGCCACACACATACCCTTGCTGCCCCGCGTTATCAGTCCTAAGAGCGCCGCACGTTTTATCACCTCGAAGCCGCCCGTGCGGAAATAGGTGAGTATGCGGTTGTCGGCCGGCACCGCCGGGGTGTAAACCACCAACGTCGACTCGGGGTTGCGCATCTGCTCCGGTATCAGCGCCGGGTCGTCAACATATATAATATGTGCGCCCTCCTTCACAAGGGCTTTGCTGAGGTCTGATTCCACACGGTCGTAGCCGGCCACGCTGTAGCCCTGAGCCAGGAAATAACGCTCCAGATTGGCCATGCCAATGCCGCCGGCGCCCACAAAATAGAGATTCCTCTTCATGCTTCAGAGTTATTTGCCGGCACTGTCGGCGTCAATCAAATCAAGGGCTATCTGAGCAATGCGCGTGTCGCTGTCGCGCTGTGCCATAGCGGCTGCCGCGCTGCCCATGCTCTTCAGCCTGTCGGAGTCCTCGATAAGGCTGATAATATTGTCTACCAAAGTGGCACGAGCGTCGGCGTCAGTTACCAAAACCGCGGCGCCGCGACTCTCCAAAGCGCGGGCATTTTTTGTCTGATGATCTTCGGCCACATTCGGGCTGGGCACCAACACCGAGGGCTTGCCAAGCAGCTCAATCTCGCTTATGGCCCCGGCTCCCGCGCGACTCACTACCAAGTCGGCGGCGGCGTATGCGTTTGCCATGTCGGCGATGAAGGGCGTTACCACCAGACCCTTGCGACCCTTGCCGCATTTCTGCCATTCGTCGGCCATCACCTTGCCTGTCTGCCATATCAGCTGCACACCGGCGCTCTGCAGCCGGTCGAGGCCGGCACGCATCGACTCGTTGAGAGTGCGAGCGCCTAAGCTGCCACCCACTATCAGCACCGTGGCACGACCCGCGTCGAGGCCGAACGCCTCGCGAGCCTTGGCGGCGTCGCGTGCCTGAAGCACCTCGGCGCGCACAGGGTTGCCCGTCATCACAATCTTGTCGGACGGGAAGAACCGCTCCATGCCTTCGTATGCCACACAGATGCGGCGCGCCTTCTTGGCCAACAGCTTGTTGGTTACGCCGGCGTAAGAGTTCTGTTCCTGCAGCAGCGTGGGTATGCCGCTGCGCTGGGCTGCCTTCAGCATCGGCCCGGAGGCATAACCGCCCACGCCAATGGCTATGTCGGGTTTGAAATCACGCACCAGGCGGCGGGCCTTCTTCAGCGATTTGCGCAGCTTGAGCAACACACCCACATTGCGCCACAGACGCTTGCGGTCGAAGCCTGCCACCGGCAGACCCACGATGTCGTAACCGGCTGCCGGCACCTTCTCCATTTCCATACGCCCTTCGGCGCCCACGAACTGCACTTGCGCATCGGGGCGCAGACGTTTTATTGCGTTGGCGATGGCCACGGCCGGAAATATATGACCGCCTGTGCCGCCGCCGCTGATAATTATTCTCGGTGATTCCATGAATTCAAAATATAGCCGATGCAAAAATACAAAATTTGCGCCACATACGCAAACCGCTTTTCATTGCTCTTGCATAATTCACATAGCTCCCTCAAAGCCTATAATTTCTAAACTCTTATAAATCTTATAACTCTTATAAAACTTATAAAACTTATAACTCTCTTATAAATCTTATAATTCGTAATTTGTATAACTCCCAAAGCTCCCGGGGCGCCCGGTAATTACCTGCGCCTCATAAGCCCTGGGCGGTCTGTTTTTTGTCAAATTGATATTTTTTCGGCTTTTCATGGCTGCTATACTAACATTTTTATGTAACTTTGCCGCGTGAAAAACTTTGCTCGCAGAACGGTTGGCGAATCACATACCGCTCCGCGAGTATACATACAACCTAAATTTGAAAGGAAAGTACAGCCATTATGCTTGAAGGAACCAAGGTAAAACCCATTGACAGCGTGGTAGTACGCTTCAGTGGTGATTCCGGCGACGGTATGCAACTTGCCGGTAACATCTTCTCGAACGTTTCTGCCGGTGAAGGAAATGAAATATCCACCTTCCCCGACTATCCCGCTGAAATTCGCGCTCCGCAGGGATCTCTCAGCGGCGTGAGCGGTTTTCAGGTACATATCGGTGTGGGCGTCCACACACCTGGCGACAAAGCCGACGTGCTGGTGGCCATGAACCCGGCTGCCCTCAAAACCAACCTCCAGTTTCTGAAATCTGACGGTATCATTATCTGCGACACCGACACTTTCCGCGACGCTGACCTTAAGAAAGCCGAATACAGCACCGACGACCCCATTGCCGAACTCGGCATCGACCGTAAAAGGGTGCTTGGCGTGTCCATGACCTCGCTGGTGAAGGAAACGCTCAAAGACTCCGGCATGGCGCCTCAGGCTGTGCTCAAATGCAAGAATATGTTTGCCCTGGGCCTCATCTGCTGGCTCTTCGACAAACCCGTTGAATCGGTGCTGCGCAAGCTGCAGACCAAGTTCGCCAAGAAACCGGCCGTTTACGAGGCTAACGCCAAAGTGGTGCAGGCCGGCTGGGACTGCGGACACAATACCCACTCGTCGATGCCCACCTACCGCGTGGAGAGCGACAAGCAGGTGCCCGGCGTATACACCGACGTGAGCGGCAACACGGCCACTGCATGGGGTCTGATAATGGCATCGCAGCGCAGCGGCCGTCCCCTTTTCCTCGGTTCCTACCCCATCACCCCTGCCACCGACATTCTGCATGAACTGGCCAAACGCAAAGACCTTGGCGTGCGCGCCTGCCAGATGGAAGACGAGATAGCCGGTGTTTGCTCGGCAATCGGCGCCTCCTACGCCGGCAACCTGGCTGTTACCTCCACCTCAGGTCCCGGTCTGGCGCTGAAGAGCGAAGGCATTGGCCTGGCCGTAATCATGGAGTTGCCTCTGGTAGTCATCGACGTGCAGCGCGGCGGCCCCTCCACAGGTCTGCCCACCAAGACCGAACAGACCGACCTGGCACAGGCCCTCTACGGCCGCAACGGCGAAAGCCCCATTCCCGTGCTTGCCGCCGCCTCTCCCACCGACTGCTTCACCATGGCCTTTGAAGCCGCTCGCATTGCCATGGAGCACATGACACCCGTCATCCTCCTCTCCGACGCCTTCATCGCCAACGGCTCGGCAGCATGGCGCATCCCCGAAGACAACGAGTTCCCCGAGATTCATCCGCCGTTGCTGCAGGAAGAGAACATTCCCGAAGGCTGGCACCCGTATATGCGCCGCGCCGAAGACCAGGTGCGTTACTGGGCTGTTCCGGGTCTCAAAGGGGGTCAGCACCGCATCGGCGGTCTGGAGAAGAACCCCGACACCTCGGTGATAACCACCGACCCTGTGCTCCACGAGCAGATGGTGCGCACCCGCGCCGCCAAGGTGAAAGCCATTGCCCACTGCATCCCCGAACTGAAGGTGGAAGGCAACGCCGAGGCCGACACCATCCTCATTGGCTGGGGCGGCACCTACGGACACCTCATCGCCGCTCAGGAAGAGCTTAACAAAGCGGGCATTCCCACGGCCCACGCTCAGCTGCGCTACATCAACCCGCTGCCCGCCAACGCCATCGACGTCATCAGCAAATACAAAAACATCATCGTGGCAGAGCTCAATCAGGGCCAGTTGGCCGACTGGCTGCAGGCTCGTCTGCCCCGCCACGACGTGCGCCGCATAAACAAAGTGCAAGGACAGCCCTTCACAGTGCATGAACTGGTTGAGGGTGTGAAAAATATCGTCAACGCCCGCTAACCCTTAAATCATCAGCAACAACATGGAAGCACAAAAATATAATCCGGCCGATTTCCGCAACGAACAGAAGGCACGCTGGTGTCCGGGCTGCGGCGACCACGCCATCCTTTCCACCCTTGTCAAAGCCATGGCCGAGGTAGGCACAGCTCCTCACGACACGGTAGTAGTGTCGGGCATCGGCTGCTCCTCGCGTCTGCCTTACTACATGGGCACATACGGCATGCACACCATTCACGGACGTGCCGCCGCCATAGCCACCGGCATCAAGACCACGCGCCCCGACCTCACCGTATGGCAGATTTCGGGCGACGGCGACGGTCTGGCCATCGGCGGCAACCACTTCATCCACGCCGTGCGCCGCAACATCGACCTCAACATCATCCTCTTCAACAATAAAATCTACGGCCTCACCAAGGGTCAGTATTCACCCACGTCCGACCGCGGCACCGTTACCAAATCGTCGCCCTACGGCACCACCGAAGACCCGTTCATCCCCGCCGAGCTCGTGTTCGGCGCCCGCGGCACCTTCTTTGCCCGCGGCGTTGACGTCTTCCTGGCCGACACGCAGGCTGTGATGACCGCCGCCGCTCGCCACAAAGGCGCCTCTGTGGTGGAGATTCTGCAGAACTGTGTCATCTTCAACAACGGCATCCACTCTTACATTACCGACAAAGACAAACGCGACGACCATATCATCCGTTTGCGTCAGGGCGAGAAGATGCTCTTCGGCAAGAACATGGAGAAGGGTCTTGTGCAGGATGGCTTCGGCCTGAAAGCCGTTACGGTTGGCGAAGACGGCTACACCATCGACGACGTCCTGGTGCATGACGCCCATACGCCGCAGAACTTCCTGCATCAGCAGCTTGCCATGATGGACGGCCACACCCTGCCGTTAGCCATCGGCGTTATCCGCGACGTGGAGGCTCCCAGCTACGAGACAGCCGTGGCAGAGCAGGTGGAAGAGGTTCGCGCCCGCCGCGCCTACACCGACCTGCGTTCCATGATTCTGGCCACACACGAGACCTGGACAGTGGAATAACCCCGCACTCATCATAAGATTAAGTTTCGCGCATACAGAGCTGCGCCGGTGTTTTTGCCGGCGCAGTTTTTTGCTGCCGAAGCCGCCCTGCCGCCTGCGGTTATCAAAAAAAATAGGGTAGAGGCGGATGCGGATTTTGGGGGATTGAAAAAATTAGTTAACTTTGCAGCGCGAATGGTACAGCGCGTCAGAATGTTGACAAACTGTTGAAAAGGGAAAGCCGTGAGAATCGGCTGCAGTACCCGCTGCTGTGAGTCCGCCGACATCGCTTCCGCAAAAGCCACTGTGGCAGCTACCGCCATGGGAAGGCCGGAAGATAAGAGGGACAAGCCAGAAGACCTGCCATGACGCCTCCGTGTCAGCCTTCGGGAGAGTAGGGCAATGATGCGGCCGTCTGATGTTCCGTTGTCGGATATGACAAGCTGCGGCAGACGGGTTGTGGCTTCAGTCTGCGGTAGCCCGGGGCAGATTTACATATTATTCTCAGAAGCAACATCCCGTGTCTGTGTGTCGTAGCTTTCCTGCGGCCCTGTTGTTGTTTCTTCTTCGCAAAAAGATGCAGTGCCTGCTCGCTTGCGGCTGATGTGTTTGAAACACCGTAAACTCAACAGCCGCATTAAACAGCCGCAGGAATGACAAGCATCATCCGTCTGAAAAGACCGATTTTAACATTTTTATTGTTGGTGGCAATTGCTTCAGGCATTGCCGCACAGAACTCGTCATCGTCATATTGGATGCCCGCCATGGACGGGTATCAGGGCACCAAGAAGGTAGACGGCCAACTGCTGTTTTATGACTACGGCGGACCCGACAGGCAGACAAAAACCGCAATTACCGGATATACCAAGTTCAAGGCCGCCAACGCCGGCGACAAACTCACCATCACCTTCACCCAACCGGTGAAGTTCTCCAACTCGGCCACCCATCTGTATATCTACGATGGCGACTGCAAATATGCCAACGGCGCCACGGGCGACCCCGCCGGATGGAAGAAGGATGTGCCGGCCGGCTGGAGAGCCGATTTGGTGAGCGGCTCCACCGTGAGCCTTGAGTTCGCCTCCGGTGAGTGCTCAGTGCTATATTACTCGCCCGACTACAACGAGACAGGCGACGGATGGTGCGCCACGCTGACAACGTCGGCAGGCGAGGAGATGCAGATAAGCTCCATCAGCGCATTGCAGGATTTTGACTCCACGGTTTATCTGGCCCGGCAGAACATACCCCTCATCAGCGCTTGCATACGCACCGACGGCGCCCTGAATCCGCTTACCCTCTCGGCGCTGACCTTCAGTCTGCCCGACGGTGTTGACCCGGCCGATTTAACGAATCTGCGCTGCTGCTATACCGGCACCTCGCGCCCCACGGCCTACACCCCCTCACAGACCTCAATGCCGCTGCGCCAACAGGGTCGCAACCTGGTATTCACCGACGATATAACCCTGCAGGGAGGCGCCAATTATTTCGTGCTGTATGCCGACGTCTCAGACCTTGCCACACCCGAGCATACCATAGACGCCCTGTTGAGCTCGGTGATGATACAGGGCACAGAGCGGCTTTCCGAACCCGTGTCGCCGCCGCAGACATACACCATCCGGAATATGCTGCTGATGCAGCCCGGCACCCACACTTACCGCATAGGCGAGCGGGCATGGCCCTTCTATGACGACGGCGGTCCCGACAACCGCAACTCAAAAGGCTTTTCAGGTACCGCAACCTTTGTGCCCGCAAACCCCGGCGAGCGCATCCGCCTCAACTTATACCGACCCCGGTTTTATACCGGCAAAGTGCCCGTCAGCACCGGGCGCAACGATGTGGTGAAGATTTATGCAGGCCTGAGCGCAGACCCCGACTCCCTGCTCGAGGAAATAACCGACAACACACCCCTTATAGTGTCGGCACCGTACAAGGCTCTGACCATGACCTTTGAGAGCGTCTATTATCTGCCCGAAGAGGGGTTTGAAGCCCTGGTGAGCGCCTTTACCCCGGAGCCTATGAGGGCCGATTCCCTCAGCGTGGCCTCCTGCACGACAAAGCCCCTGAACGCCGGGTCGAACAACAACGAGATGCTGCAGTTTTGCATCTATACCTCTGAGTCGGAACCGGCCTTGGGCGTCGATGAAGTGCGCGTGAAAGCCTTTGGCGCCGACAGCAGGGTAGATGCCGCCACCCTGTATGCCTATTTCCGCGATGACAAACTGCAGTCGGGACAGAAAATAGGAGAGGCAAAGCGCGGCGCCGACGGCCTCTTCCATATCATCCCCAACGCCTCCTTCCGCCTTATGGAGGGGAGGAATTACTTCACCGTGGCGTTCAACCTGACCCCCTACGCCGGCAAAGGCGAGAGCGTGGGCTGCACCCTTACCGGCGTCAAAGCCGGCAAAGAGCTGACGCTGCCCGCAGCGGCCTCCTTCAGCCGCGAAGTGGAGAACCTGTGGCAGTCGGATTATGGCTGGGAAACAATCACCGTAGGGACAGACTGGACCTACACCAGCAAACCCGAATCGGCCATGTTCGATTCAGGTTACAGCGGCGATGCCGGCGACCAGACCGTTACCTTCCGGCCGGCTGTCAAAGGCGCAAAGGTGGCTGTGCGGCTCACTGACTTTCTCCTAACATGGCCCAAAGTGTCGTCGATAGTGGGTCCGACATTTGAAATTTTCGACGGCCCCTCGCCCGAGTCGCCGCTGATATGGAAAGTAAGCAAAGAGAGCGCCGCCGACTGGCCCCGCGACATGATTCAGGCCACCAACGCCGGCGGCTACATCACAGTGCGCTTTAACCCCATGGGTACCCGGGGCGAAACAGGCAGCGGCTTCCATGCCTCCGTATGGGCCGTAAGCAACAACCCCGTTACGGTGCAGAAAGTGACGGCCTTTACCCCCACAGAGCAGGCCGTGGCGCCCGGCAGCAAAAATGAACCCCTGTTGGGCATCAACATACTGACAGAAGGGAATATCGCGCCGCCTGTGTTGACATCCGTGGGAGTAAATCTGAAAAATTCGGCCGCAAACATCGACTCCGTGGCCCTCTTCACCACCGGTGCAGATGCAGATTTCAGCTCCTCGGCACGCGTGCAGCTCGGCAAGATTGCCGTCAAAGGGAATGAGCAGGAGATTAACATACCCGTTGCCCCCGACACCCTGAGCGCCCATTCCGCCTATTTCTGGATAACGTGCGACGTCAAAGCCTCGGCACGCGGCGGCGACACCGTTGATGCGGCGCTGACGAGCCTCTCCACAGGCTGCCCGTTGCCCACGTTCACCACACCCGACCCCGAGGGAGACCGCGAGATTCAGCGCATACTCCTGTTTAAAGATGGCGACAACGTGGTGGATATAGCCGATGCGTTGCTCTTCTACGACAACGGCGGCGCCGACGGACAGTATAATGCCGAAGCCAAGGGCACAATGATTTTCCGGGCGCCTCAGGGCAAGAAAATACGCTTCACCTTCCGCACCATAGACCTGAACCCCAACGATAACCTTTACGTCTATCACGGCGAAGGCACCAAGGGACAGCGTGCCGCGTTGCTATGGGGCAAGATGACCGACGTGGCCCCCATCACCTCCACCGCCGCCGACGGCGCTCTCACGGTGAACTTCTCGCCGAGGCGCACAGGCAACGGATGGGTAATACTCGTGGAGGCCGTTGACGCCGAGCCACTCACAATAACCCAAATCGACACCAAAGCCACCGGCGAAAAATTCATTTACCGGGGCTCGCAGGATAATCTGTTGCTGCGAGTGGATATAGCCACCAAAGGGTCGGCCGGAAAGATTACCCTTTCGGACCTGCAGACAGACACGTCGCTGAGCGACGCCGGAGTGGCCGAACAATGGCATCTCTTCACCTCAGGCAGCAATGAGAAGCCCGAAAATCTGCGCCGCCTCGCCAGCTCGCCTACGTTGGAAGGGTTGGCCGACTGCGGAGCGACGATTACCGAACCCGGCAGCCATATACTGTGGCTTGCCGCCGACATAAACCCCGACGCCCCGGTAGGCTCGCACATCCGACTGCTGCTGCAGGGCATCAACGGCATAATGGCACACCGCAGCGACGAAGTCCTGGTGCAGACCGGCAGAGGCATCCGCGGCAACTTCACCTTGGGCAACAGCGCCAAAGCCGATTACCACAGCTTCAAAGACCTGGTGGATGACCTGACCAAACATGGCGTTGACGGCTCCGTGGACATAGCCGTGTTGCCCGGTGAATACAGCGAACAGATAATATGGACCCCGATGCCCGGTGCCGGAGAACGCAACCGTATCACTGTGCAGCCGGCCGAGGGAGCCCGCGGAAAGGTGGTTTTCGCCGCAACAGAACTCACCGCCCGCCCCGACACCACTACCGCTGTGATGCTGCTTCATGGCGCCGGATATCTGACCCTGCGGAACCTCGACTTCACCACAGCGCCCGACAACGCGCAGGCTCTGTTGGCCATAGACTCGGCAAACAACATCACCGTTGAGGGATGCAGCTTCCGCGGCAATAGAGCCGCCCTGACGCTCACAGACACCCGCAATTTCATGATTGTGAACAACGAAGTGCAGACCCGAAACGGCAACGGCATCAGTATGACACGCTGCAGCGGCGGCAAGACGGGCGCCAACAGCGTTGTGGCTGACGGCGGCGCTGCCGTGAACGCTCTGCTGACAACAGACTGCAGCGAATGTGAATTTGCCGACAATATACTGCAGAATACCGGCTCGGGAGCCGCCCTGAGCGTCAACACACCGAAGGGCAACACCTTCACCCACAACGCCGTGTGGGGCGCCACAACCCACTATGCCCTCAACGGCAGCATCCTCGCCCCCTCGCAGTGGTCGGCTGCCACAGGCGCTCAGGGCGATGTGAACGAGAAGGCGCTGTACCTTGCCGACAGATTTGAGCTGAAAGAAGTCGGGAATCTGCGCAGCGGCATCCACCTGAGCTATGCCGCAAAAGATATTGCCGGCAGAGAGCGACCTGCCACCGGCGTTACCATAGGCGCCGCCGAGTTTGCCTCGCCCGAAACCGCGCCGGAGTTGATAGCCGGTTATCCGGCTGTGAGCTGCAACGAACCCGCCGGCGTAGACGTAACCTTGAAAGCCAACGTGGCCGCTAACGCCGGACTGATAATCAGAAAAGCAGCAGAGCCGGCACCGACGTCGGCCGATTTCAATAATCCCGACACCATTGTGCCCCTGAGGTCATATATGGAAGTTACGCAGCGGCTGGAGTGTGCCGCCAACGGCGACCAATATCGCGTGTGGTGCCTCCTTGCCAACGTCAGCGGCGTAGAGGGGCGCGTAACCGGCAGCGACGCCTTTACGCCGTTGCAGCCACGTCCCGAAGCCGCCACCTTTGAGCGGATAACCACTGCCGACACCCTGTTTGCCGACGGCTCATTCCTCTTCAGCGGCTTCAGGGTGGAACACCGTCCCGGCGCTCCCGGCGCGGCACCTGCACAGCGCGTTGCCACCAACACGGGCAGCGAAGCACGGATAACCCCGGCAAACGCAGCGGTCATCACTGCCGACGGCTTCTTCGTCTATGCCTCCGCACCCTTTGCCGTAAAGGCCCTGAAGCCCGACGGCACCGTAACAGAAAAACAGATACCGGCATCAGGCTGGGTATACGTCAGCCTCCGCGACCTCGGCAGCTGGAGCGAGCTGAGGTTTGCGTTAGCTCCCGGCATCACCTTCTTTATAGATGACTTTGGCGGACAGCCGAACAGACTCACCCTCAGCGGCCCCTCGAAAGTAGAAGGGGAAGCCGGGCAGGAGGTGAAGCTGACGGCCACCGTGGCAGGCGGCGCCACCCCCTATTCGCTGCGCTGGATTACCCCTGCGGGCACTGTGGGCTCCACCACAGCAACGGCCACCCTGCCGTTGGCCTCGGGCCGGTATGCCTTCATAGCCACCGATGCTCACCTGCAGGCCGACACCCTGTATGTGAACGCCATAGCACGCGGCGATTTCCGCATTGCCCATTTTGAAGATATGAATCTCCCCGCCGGCGATGTATGGAAGGGCGACACCACCCTGACCATCGACACCGAAACGACCTTTGCCAGCGGCTCATGTCTGCTGCCCAACCGCTATTTCAAGAAATGGCATTCATGGGCCAAATTCGCCGCCTCATCGTCGCAAAACAACTATTACATAACCCTCGATGACCAGTTCAACAGCGCCTGCGGAGGCGGCGCACAGGGCACACCGGCCTTCGGCATAGGCTATGTAGACAGCTACTATGGCGAGTCGGCCTTTACCCTTGGAGAGGGCGATGAGAAGCCCGAAGGCATTTACCTGACCAATAGCGCCTGGGTGCGCGACGCCATTCTCTATGGCGACGGCATGAGCTATTACGGCGGCGGCTTCGCGCAGGGCGATTATCTGCGCCTCATCATAACAGCCACCCGCGCAAACGGCTCCGGCGCCTCCGACACCATCTATCTGGCCGACTACCGCCATGAGGATGTGAGGGCTCATTATCACCTCGGCACCTGGCAATGGTTCGATTTGAGTCATCTCGGCCCGATGCACAAGCTGGTCTTCAAACTTGAAAGCACCAAGAAGAACGGAATGGGCATGACCACTCCCGCCTATTTCTGCTTCGACGGAGTGGGCGCTTCCTGTCCCGCTTTCAGTTGCGACACGCTGCGGATAAAAGATGCTCCGGCGGATGTGGCACATCTGTTCGGCTTCGACCCGGAGACAGCTCCGATAAGTTACGCGTTGCTGAACGGCGATGCCCACAGCCGCATGGAGGGGAGCCTGTTCCATACCGACCGGGAAGAGGGGAGCTCCTTCAGCGTGATTGTGATGGCCTCGCAGAAAGGGCGCCGCGAGTTTGCCCGCATACCCGTGTTTGTGGACAGCAACCAAGGAGTGGGAGACATCAGCGCCGAAGAGCCTGTGATAGCGCCGTTGCCCTTCACCGATCGCCTCACCATTACCTGTGGCAACGGACGGCTGAGAGGCGCCCTCTACGACCTCAGCGGACGACAGACCCGATACTCGGCCTCCGCCGACGGTCGGATAGAGTTCGACACGGCAACCCTGCCGGCCGGATGCTATATACTGACAATTGACACCGGCCATTCGCACTTTGTGAAAAAAGTTTTCAAAAAATAGAGTTAATTAACCTTTTACTAACCAACATGAAAAGAATTTACATCTTTCTTGTTTTCCTGCTCGCCACCGTCGGCGGGATGCTCCATGCCGAGACACCGGTCTACAACATGGGCACCAAGGACGGCTCCAACGGCGAACAGACCGTAGACGGCAGTCTGCTGTTCTATGACAAGGGAGGGCCGACGGGAACGGTGCAGCATGCCCAGACAGGCTTCGTAACGTTCAAGTCGAAAACCGAAGGCGACCCCCTGACCATTGAGTTCACAGCTCCTGTGAATTTCACGCAAGCAGACTCGCACCTTTATATCTATGAAGGGTCGAGCGGCTATCCCTCGTCGGGAGGCTGGAAGAAGCCCGTGCCCGAGGGCTACAAAGCCGACCTGACCAATGGCGCCACCTTCACCTACACCGCCAACACCGGCGTCATCGAGGTGCTGTATTACGCCCCGAGTTACAGCGAGAAGGGCAACGGCTGGGAGGCAAAGCTCTCCACGGCGCCTCCCACGCAGATGCAGTGGCAAGGCATATTATCTTACGGCACCCCCGAGGGGTATTTCTATCCCGGCGTCAAAGACTGTGCACTGCTGCAGCTTGACATGACCACCAACGGCTCAATGAACCCCCTGAGCGCCACCTCCTTAGGCTTCAGCCTGAGCGGCACCGCCCTCACGGCAGGCAATTTAGAGAATGTGCGCTGTCTCTACGGCACAGCCAACGCCCTGAGCGCCGCCAAGCCGTTCGGACAGGCTATAGCCACCCCCGGCGCCACCCTGACCTTCAAGGACACCGCAGTGCTGAAAGGGGGCCAAAACTATTTCTGGCTCGTGGCCGATGCCAAGTCCGACGCCACCCCGGGTAACACCCTTAAGGTGAGCGCCACTTCGGCCATTGTAAGCGACACAGCTCGCATCTCGAAGCCCCTGACACCGGAAGGAGAATTGTCCGTGGCCAACATGATTTTCATGCCCAAAGGAAAAGCCGAATACACCGTTACGGAGCTGCCCATAAACTTCTACGACGACGGCGGCCCCACGGGCAAATACTCCGAGAACTTCACCGGTACCACAGTGTTCCGTCCCGGCGTGCAGGGCAAGAAGGTGAGCATCAGTTTCACCAAACTCGACCTGTTCAACAACTCCTCGGCCGTGAGCGTCGGCAACAACGACGTCATAAAGGTGTATAAAGGCACCGAGGCCGTTGATTCGTGCCTCCTTGCTACCGTTATAGAGAACGACCCTGTTGAGGTGCTCTCAACGGCTGCAGACGGCGCCCTGACAGTAACCTTTGCGTCGAAGACCGGTTATCCCACACAGGGCTTTGAAGCGCTGGTAAGCCTCTTTACCCCTCAGCCCATGAGCGTAGACACCGTAAGCGCTGAGGCCACGACACTCGAAACCGTGTCGGCCGCAGAGCAGGCTGCCTTCCTCAACATGACGCTCCACACCGTCAACTCCGAGCCAGCCGCCAAAGCCGAGGCTTTCACCTTCTCCATAGAAGGCACAGAGAACCTTGCTGCCAAGGCCACCGTCTATTACGGCACCACAGCCGTGGGCGAGACGGAGGTGAAAGGCAACACCGTTACCGTAACCCCGGCAACCCCCGTCAGCCTGCGACAGGGCAACAACGTCTTCCGCCTCGACCTGACCATGAATCCGCTGGCCAATACCGGCGATTCCATCAGCGTGAGCGCCGAGTCGGTTACCGTGAACGGTGCAACCAAAACCTTCGGCTCGAACAGTGCTTTTGCCAAAGTGCAGAATGTGGCTCTCAGCAAAGAGGGCACACACACCTACACAGTACACGGACCCTGGCAGTTCAAGAACTCGCCGTCGGAGTATTCCTACTACGGCTACGACGCCACCGGCGAACAGATTACCGTGTTCAAGCCGGGCAAAGAGGGCTATGTAACAGAACTCGACTTCACCAAAATCTACCTCTATTACCCCTATTCCGGCTCCCCTCATCCCGCGCTGACTGTCTATGACGGCGAAGGCACCGGCGGCCGCGTGCTCTACGACGTAACGAAGAGCAACAACAACACCCTGCCTGCCTCGCCTCTGCGCGGCACCACGGCAAGCGGCGCCCTCACCGTGCGTTTCTATCCCAACGGCGTGCGCGGCACTAACTCTTCCAATGGCTTTGAGGCCAATGTAAACCTGTATAAGTCGCAGCCCATGGTCATCAAGAGCGTGGAAGGCTTCCAGGCACCCGAAACAGACGTCATGGCCGCACAGACCGATGTGCCGGTTGTGGGCTTCAAGGTGGTCACCGAAGGCGACAAGAACCCCCTGGCGCTCAACAGCGTGAAAGTGAATCTGAAAGGCTGCGGCAACATTGTGAAGGTTGTCAAGCTCTACGCCACCGGTGCCGACAACACCTTCAGCGCCTCAGCTGCCACTCTCCTTGCCACCGACACCATAGCCGCCGGCGCTGAGACGTCGACCCTGACGCTCGCCGTTGCCGACACGCTGCCCGAACGCGACAGCTATTTCTGGGTGGCTTACGACATGGTAGGCTCTCTGGCTGCCGACCTGCCCGTTGACGCCTCTCTGACAGAGGTGAAGATTGGCTCGCAGACCCCGGCCATCACCAACGCAGACCCCGAAGGTCAGTCGCTGACCAAAAACATCTACTTCTTCCGGGGCAACGACGATGTGGTGAACGTTACGGGCACCATGCTCTTCTACGACGACGGCGGTCCCGACGGCAAATACACCACCGCCCACAAGGGCAAGGTTACGTTCATGCCCGCCGAAGGCCAGATTCTGAAGTTCCGTTTCCGCAGCTTCTACACCAACGTAAACGACGATTTCGACGTCTACAACGGCGCTTCGACAGCTACCGCCGACCGCCTCGTGCGCCTCTACAGCAGCAAGTCGAACATTCCCGACGTTATGTCGACGGCCGACAACGGCGCCCTGACAGTGCTCTTCAACCCGTCGAAGAACAATATCAACGACGGCTGGGCCATTGAGGTGATTGCCTTCACTCCGAAGCCCCTCAGCGTGGATTCGGTGAAAGTGGAATCGGTGGCTCCGCAGTCGCTGCTGCGCGGCAGCGAGAACAATGCCATGCTCCATGTGAGCATGTATGTGGGCGGCGACAAAGGCAGCATAGATGTGAGCAAGCTCAGCTTCTCGGCTCCAGACGCCACTCTGGCAGGCCTGGAGAAAGCTCTTGTCTACTACACCGGCACAAACACCGGTTTCGCCACCAACGACCTCTACGCCACGGCGCAGGGCAACCCGCTCAGCTTCTCCGGCAACAGGGAGATAAAACTGCCCGGCATCTACCACTTCTGGCTGGCTTACGATGTTAAGTCGGACGCCGAAAGTGGCGAGGAGTTCACCGCTCAGCTCAACAGCATCACCGTAAGCGGCAATGACTACACCCCTGCAAACCGCCTCATTGCCTCTGCCTATACGGTAGGCGGCAAGCACGGCAACTTCGTCATCGGCAAGTCGGAGAACGCCGATTTCGCCACCTTCAAAGCCGCTATGGAGGCTCTGAAGACAGGCATCGACGGTCCCGTAGTGCTCGAGGTGGAAGACGGCGAATACACCGAACTGGTGCAGATTGACGCCATTCCCGGCAACTCGTCGAAGAACACGCTGACGCTGCGCAGCCAAAGTCGCGACCGCAGCAAAGTGGTAATCAACTACGAGTCATACGACTCGCCGCGCGACTATCGCGACCAGTATGGCGTGCTCACCCTCAACGGCATCGACTACGCCACGGTGGAAGACCTCACCTTTACCACCGAAAATGTTAAGTTCGACTATGTGGTGTTCGTGAAGGGGCAGAGCTGCAACGACACCATCCGCAACTGCTATATCCACGCAGCCACCACAACGTCTTACAGCGACGACATCAACCTCATCCGCACCTACGCCGAAGATGTGGCCAACTGCAACAACGACAATCTGACCATTGAGGGGTGTCTGCTCGAGGGCGGCTACATAGGCGCTGCCGTGGGCGGCACAACCAACGTGTCGCTGCCTCGCGAAAAGGGCGCCGTAATCAAAGGCAACACGTTCGTCAACCAAGGCTCCAAGGGCCTCTACATCAGCGGGGAGAATGACGCAACAATCACGGGCAACACCGTTCAGCACGACGGCAGCGTGATGGGTTCAAGCTTCAACGGCATGGATATCTATCGCGCCAACGGCAACATGGTGTGCGCCGACAATGTGTTCACCATCACCGCGCCCTCGTCGCGCAGCAACATCTCGGCCATCTATCTCCGCGATATCAATGCGCCGGAAGCCGGCCGTCAGCGTGTCTACAACAACGACATCAGCATCACAGGCTCGGCAAACACTACGATGTACGGCCTCAACGTGGCCAACAACGACACCATCAAGCAGACCAAGGAGATTCAGTATAACACTGTTGTTCTCAGCGGTACGGGTGGCGCTATTTCTTCGGGCATTTACATCAATGCTCCTTTCAGCGGCTCCACACTGCGTAACAACATTCTGCAGTGTGAGATGAAGGGTTATGCTCTGCGCATCCAGAAACCGGATTATGCGGTGAAGGGTGTGTTCGCCAACAACTCCCTCTTCTCGGCCGATACCACTACTGTGGGCGGCGTTCAGGCCAACGACTACAACTTCGCCGACTTCTGCAGCGCCATCAACATGACCGGCGCCATCAATGAGAAAGCGGCCTTTGTAGCTCCCGGCATCAACGAGCTCGACTCGCCGGGCGGCTTCGGCATTGCCATTCCGGTGGATTACATCACTGCCGACCTCAACGGCACAGCACGTAAGACGGCAAACGGTGCCATTGGTGCGTATGAATACTCGTCCAACAGCGCCGCAGCCTCTATGGCTCAGGGCTATCCGCAGGTAGGCGGCATCACAGACACGCAGGCCACCGTGAAGCTCAAGGCCGACCGCAGCTGCGAGGCGTATGTGATTGCATGGCCCGTTTATGAGGAAACTCCGTATGTGGAAGATGTTACCATCCTGGGCAGGAAAGTGGCTCTGCGTGCCGGCCGTGAAGGGCAGGTAACGGTAGACTCGCTCTCTGCCGGCAATGAGTACAAGGCTTATGTGGTATTGCGCAACTTCCGCGGCGTGAACAGCGGCGTTATAGAGTCGGCTCCCTTCACCACCAAACATGCACCCACAGCCGTCTCCACGTTCGAGACGGTTGAGCCGGAAGGCACTATGTTCGACGACGGCACAGCGCACTTCTCGGGCTGGAAGGTGATAGCCCTCTCGGGCGCTCCCGGCACGGCTCCGGCAGCCAAGGTGGCAATGATGAGCGGCAAGTTCGCTTCCGTGAAACCCACCAACGCCTCGGCTCTGACGCTCGACGGCTTCTATATGCGCAACAAACAGGCGGTGAAGCTCACAAGCCTCTCGGCAGCACAACAGCAACTCGGCAGCAAGACGATAGCTCCGGGCGAATGGCGCTATATCAGTCTGCGCGACATGGGCAGCCTCGCTGTTCTCCGCTTCGAGACTGAAAACGCCGACTCGGTGCTCATAGACGACTTCAGCGGTCAGCCGCAGGACTTCGGCGCCGCCATCAGTTTCGCTCCCCAACAGGGCACGGAAGGCTCTCAGGCGCAGCTCGTGGCCTACGCTCAGGGCGGTGTGTGGCCTTACACGGTGGAATGGACCGACCAGAGCGGCAAGGTATTGGGCAATGACCTCACTCTCAGCACCACGCTCTCTCACTCCATGGCCTACAGCGTGAAGGTAACCGACGGCTGGGGAAACACGGACTCCGACAAGGCCGTTATCCGTGTAAGCGGAGGTATGTATCCGGCCACATTCGACGACCTGCAGCTCGCCCCGGAATCGCACTGGAGCGGCGAGAAGAACGGTCGCTCATCCTTCTTCTCCGGCTCGTGGGAGTTCCCCAACTACTACTTGAAGAACTACGACTCATGGGCCTGGTGCGGATATGCCAACAGCACGTCAACGGCCTATACCGGCTTCACCGACCAGTTCAATAACGTTGCAGGCGGCGGCGACCGCTCGGCCAATTACGGTGTTATCTACGGTGACGCCTACTGGGGTCCCTGTGTAGTCAAGCTCACCAGCAACGCTGAGGGCGACACCGTGCCCGGTATCTCGCTGGTAAACACCGCCTGGGTGAAGGATGCAGTGCTCAACGGCGACGGAATGTCGTCGCAGGCAGGCGGATTCGCCAAGGACGACTGGTTCAAGCTGACGCTGACCGGCACACGCGCCGACAACTCCACGGTGGATAAGGAAATCTATCTGGCCGACTACCGCAGCGCCGACGCCCGCGACCGCTACTACATCGACGGCTGGCAGTGGTTCGACCTCAGCGATATGGGCAAGCTCGTGTCGATTAAGTTCGCCTTCAGCGGCACCAAGTCGAACAGCCAGGGCTGCACTACACCGTCGTATGTGTGCATCGACAACCTCGGCGCCGGATGCGTGCGCGATACCATGGCCCGTCAGACCGTACAGCTGCGCGGCTTAGGCAGCAAACCGGCCCGCCTGTCGCTGCCCGATGTGCTGGGCATGAGCGCCGAAAACGGCACCATGACGTTCGCTCTGCAGCAGCCTGCCGCCGAGTTCGCACTCAAAGACAACGGCCTGGTGGAAGTGTCGGGCAACCGCAACTCCGACCACTGGCTGCTGGCCTCTGCGACCCAGAAGGGTCGCACACGCTACGTGGCTGTCCCCGTGCATATTGATCAGGAAGTAGGTGTTGGCGAAATCAGTGCCGAGAAAGTGGCTGTATGGCCCGTGCCGGCGCGCGAAGTGCTCAACGTCAATGTTGACCTCGACGGATACACCATCGACCTCTACGACCTCAACGGCCGCCTGCTGCTCCATCAGCCGCAGTGCAGCGGCCACACCGTGCTGAACCTCGACGGCGTGCCCCGCGGCACCTGTCTTGTGCGCGTAACCCACGCACAGCTCAGCTGCACGCGCAAAATCGTAGTTAGCAAATAACAACTTTTTCTTTAACAACTTTTCCTTTCTTTCAGCGGGGCGGTTTCGCGAGAATCCGCCCCGTTGCTCCCCCCTCCGCAACAAAAAATATTGCTGGAAAACCCAGGCGCGGATGACCCCTGGGGCCAAGGTTGATTTGACCCCCGAAAATAATTTGTTTTTGACCCCTGAAGAGTTTGGGCGACGGGGTCAGTTTTATT
>ERZ825384.92-NODE-92-length-113290-cov-9.508076_pt1 | contig 113290 bp, 79 predicted proteins | sample MGYA00519931_ERZ825384 | MGnify/ENA primary metagenome ERZ825384 (study PRJEB31778, sample SAMEA3449200) | human gut metagenome | biome: human gut; feature: human-associated habitat; material: faeces | place: United Kingdom | collected 2010/2012 ...
GCGACTGCTCAATTTCCGATGCTCTTTTTGCTCAAATCCTCTTGACGAAACACAAGAGGCCCAGCCCGGCGACCACGGCGGAGCGATGGCGACTTCTGGAAGCCATCGAGCGCAGCCGTTCGGCGGGCTGGGCCGGCGTGAGCGGAGGCGGACGAAACGCGACCCTGGGGAGCGTTGCCAGGGAGCCGCAGCGAGAGCGACGCCGTGCGTCGCGGGGGTCCCGCCCATAAGCGGGACCCATCGGCCGCAAGGCCGATTGCCACGCCTCGGCCCTCTCGACCTGCGCGTCGGGGAGGAGTCGGCAGTAACCTCTCCCCGATCCACAACGGAGACCTAAAGCCGCTCGTACGCCCCCTTCACCAGCTCGCCCATAAGCTGCCTTCGCTTGCCTAGGAACTCCTCGTAATCGAGGTCCTCAAACCCAACAGGCAGGGCATGCTCCTCGCAGTTGCGGCGATACTCGTCCTCCCCCAGCGCGGCGCGATACCTACGAACGTACTCATTCGGGGCGTCATCCGAGATGTAGATGTTGTTCTGGTAGTCAACAAGGGTGAAGTTGCCTCGGTTGCTGCGCTGTGAAAGGTAGCCCTTGGCCTTCAGGTAGTTATCTGGGAACAGATGATGCTTGTCCAGAGCCTTTTTGGAACCTGATGAGCCGGTAAGCAGCAGTTGAGAAAGAGGGGCCGTGCTGAACAGCGCCTTGGCACCGAGCACGACCTGAGCCGCGACGAAGCCCCACCAGGTCGGGCCCGTCGCCTCGTTTGCATCGAGGGAGCTGGGCAGCGAAATGGAGAAATAATCGTCCGTCATGATGGCGGCGAGCCTACGGTCGAAGTACGCCCGGAACTCGTCGGCAGTATCAAGGCGCGAGACGTCGTTAAGCTGCTGCTCGAACTCGGATTCGAAGGACCCCACATAGAGCCCCGTTATGGCTGCGGCGAAATACCAGCGCCGCACGAGCCCGCGCACAGCCAGTGGCTCCATGTCGAACTCATAGCGCCCGATAAGGTAGAACGCATAGCAGAACATAAGCGCGTTGCCCGACCCCACCTGGTCGGAGCAGACGTAGCCCGCCTCCGCCAGCGCGTTGATGAAGGCATGCCAGTTGTTCAGATCAAGCACGAGATCGAGGGCGCGACCGAACGTGGCAAAGTTCTCGGCCCTCGTCTCGGGCGTCGTTTCCTTTGTCTTGAGATCTCGACCGCGAAGAATCTGGTAGGCATAACGCAGGCGACCCCTCTTGAACCCCACGCCCACCGTGGCGCGAATGATATGCGTCGGCGAGACAGTCATGAGCGGGTTGTACGAGGTGCCCTTTGCGGGCGCATGGCTCATGGCGCAGAACTCCTCTATGCGCTCCCTCATGGCAGGTTCGTAGACCGAAAGCAGGGTCATGATGAAGTCATCCTGCTTAAGCGCCTGCCCTTGCGAGTTCACGCGCACAAAGATGTCCGATACGGTCTCCTCGTCAGCCGATTCGGAAATCTCCAGCGTCGGCAGAAGATAACGCTCAAGCCCGAGCAATGCGTTGAGCCCGCTCTCGACGGCATCCTCGCCGTCATCGTCGAGTTCGGGTTCTCCCTTTTTGGCATTCGCCTCGTTGAGGCGCTTGACGAACGCCCTGCGATAGGCGCTCAGCTTGTTGTCGTGGTTCGCCGCGAAGGCCTCGGACACGTCCGGCACATAGCGCGAATCCCTCTCGGTCGAGGCGTCGGCGTTCTTGAATGAGCGTGCGATGGGGTCGTAGGCGATCTTCACCGTACGCTCCCTGAAGTTCTTGTCTCGCACGGGCACGCCGTACAGGGAGCTCAGAAGGGCAGTGAGCCTCTGCTGTCCGTCGATGACAAGGGACTTGGGGACGGCATACACCTTTTGGTTCGAGCCTATGGCAGACTTCTTGCCCGCGTTGTCGCTCGGAGAGTCCCACAGCATCACATAGCCAATAGGGTATCCGCGGAGCATGGAATCAAGCAGGTCGCGGACCTTTTCGTTGCCCCACACGAAGGGTCGTTGCAGGTCGGGCAGACCGATCTTGCCCGTCTGAACGTCCTTCAGGATGTTACCAACCTCCAGCGATATGGGGTTATAGATGGAATTTGGCACTATAGTTCACCGACCTTCTTGGCGTACAGGTTGAAAAGATGGGCGACTATCTTCTCCTCGTCCCCACCGAAGTCGACGCCATAGGCAGCTTCGACAGCAGCGTCGAGCGCCTTATGCGCAGACATCAGCTCGGGGAAGAACGTTTCGTTCTTGGGATCGTACATGTCCGCGAGCGTCGCACCTTCTTGGGCATCCCGGGCGTCGAGCACGGCTTGGGCGCAACGCTCAACTTCTTCGCGTTGGGATTCCGTGGGCTCGGGCCAGACGAAGTTGTTGTAATCAATATTGGCCGAATACTGGTAATCGTCCTTCAATCTTCCGGTTACGATCCTAACCCATGCATTATGGAATTGAGATTGCAGAATGCCATAGTGATAGAGAGAAGCATTGGGTATCAATCTAACCTTGTTGCTGCAAAATATCTCTGGACCAACAAAGCCCATTGGAACACGTTTCCGTCTGCTTGAAGACACCTCTGGGATGATGATGGAACTTCCCTCGGGCATGTTCTCAACGTGAAATCTCGTTGGCTTATCTGCTATTTTTCGGGTTCCAGCGCTTTTACTTGCAAGCCTGTATTCACGAACCTGTTCTACTCTCTTTCTGCACTCAGGAAGCTGCTTTAAATCTGAGAAGGTTGCCTCCCCAAGCCACAGGCACCAGCGATGATAGCCATGAATAAACTCTTTTGATCCAAGCCATGGATGGAAGAAGCCTTCGGCCTTTGGCTCTTTCTTCAGGAAATCGTCTTTCTCCTCATCGGTAAACAGGTAGAATCCCCCATCAATAGGTTTATTTCCGATGCCCATTTCCGGAACATCACAAATAGGCTTGCTGCGGCTGTAGATGAATACATCAGGGGCGTCTTTCAGATACGCATTGATTCGAGCCGTGGGAATCTGCTCTTCGTCGCTGTCCGGGGTCGCGTGGTAGAAGAGCGTCTTGGTCCCCGACTCGCGGGAGAACCCGACGATGACACAGAACACGTGTGCCTTGTCCGCAGCCTCGTTGTCCCACCTGAACGTGTTGTGCGCGAAGTCGATGTGGATACCCAGGTCGTGCAGGGGTTTCCAGAGGTTGGCGACCTGCTCGCCCTGACATATCGAGTTGGTCGAGACCAGGGCGCAGCGCGTGCGCTTCCCTTGCGTGAACCTCGCGGCCTTCATGTACCAGGCCCCGCAGTAGTCGATGTTGCCCGCGTTCTTCGCGCCGTCGAAGACCTCAAGGAGTTCGGCCTTCTGCTCCTTGGACTGGTTGCGGGCCCCAAGGAAGGGCGGATTGCCCACGAGGTACGTGAGGTCATCGGGGAACACCTCGGACCAATCGGTCTTGAGGGCGTTGCCCTCATGGAGGTTGCTGAGGCTCCTGAGCGGCAGGAAGTCGAAGTCATAACCGACGTATATCTCCTGCGTCTTTCGGAGCATCTGCTCCTCGGTGATCCAAAGGGCGGTCTTGGCGACCGAGACGGCGAAGTCGTTAATCTCGATGCCGTACAGCTGGTCCAGGGACACGCGGACAGGGCTGTCCTGCGCAACGACGAGGGATGTCTGCCCCGCGTTGCCGGTCTCCTCGCTGAGCTCGTCCTCGATGATTCGGTTCTCGATGGTGCGCAGCTGCCGGTACGCCTCGGTAAGGAAGTTGCCCGAGCCGCACGCGGGGTCACCGATGGTGATGGAGGCCACCTTGTCGTGTAGCCTCGCCAGGGCCTGCTTGCGCTTGGCAGCTGTCTTCTCGCCCTCGGCCTCGTGCAGTTCATCCCACAGCTCGTCGAGGAAAAGTGGCCTGAGGCAGCGCTCGATATTCTCGACGCTCGTGTAGTGCATGCCCCCGGCGTGGCGCGTCTCGGGGTTCAGCGTGCCCTCGAACACGCCGCCGAAGATGACGCCCGAGATCTCGCGCCAGTCGAAGTCCTGGGACGCGTCAGCGATGGCCTCGAGGATCTCCGAGGTCATCTGCGGGACGATGATGGAGGAGTCGGCGAACAGACCGCCGTTCACGTAGGGGAAGGCCGCGAGGTCCTCGTCCATGTACTCGTCCCTCTGCTCTAGGGGCGTGTCGATCGTCTCAAACAAATCGACCAGTTTTCGGCGGAGCTTCGCGGGATCTCCCTCGCAGTACCTGCCGAACGCCTGGTGCGATTGCAGGAGGTCGGCGTCCTCGGCGTAGAGCAGGAAGATGATTCGGGTGATGAGCACGTTGAGGGAGCGCTGCTCCTCTTGTGCCCGCTCATCCTTCTCCTCAATGTGGTGGTACTGCTTGGCGAGGGCATCGTAGAGCCTGGAGACGTAGGCCCCAGCCTCGATGGAAAGCTGCTGCTCCTTGTGCAGGCGGCTCGTCTCGTTGGAGGTTAGGAAGGACAGAAGATACAGGCTGTCCGGGAGCTCTTCGAGGGAGAACTCCTGCACGGTATCCTCGGGCCGCTCGTTGTCGAGGTCGTAAAGGCGGAAGGTCCCGAAGTTGCACGTCATTACCCAGCGGGGGCGCTCGGAGTACGGCAGGTGCCGCGCGTACCACATGGCCTGCTGGAGCGGCGTCTCCATGCCGCCGTTCCTGGGCTCGGGCTTGTCGAGGTCGATACCCCACGACTTCTGCTCGCACAGGAAGTTGTGGTCGGAGACGAACACGTCGATGCGGCGGCCTCTCACCTTCCGCTCGAAGTCGACGAAGCTGTCTATGGTGTTGGACGGGATGCCCAGGACGTTGATGAGCAGGTCGACCCAGAACTTCTGCGTATCCTGCTGCTCGTTGTTGGAGCCTGCGGGGATGGCACCGAGGCGCTTCTTCCACCGCTTGACGAACTCCTTTGCCTCTTTCTTGCTGGCAGGCATACCGGACCTCCTGCGTCGTTGTCACTTTCGGACAATTTTAAGGGGTAAAAGCCCTCTTCCAAGCGGAAGGGCGAGTTTTCAACGGTCCACGGTGTCGCAGGGTCCCAGGCGAAACCCGAAGACGCCGGGGGCTGTTGGAAACTCGCCCATCTCACAGCAGCGTCACCCTAGGTTTTCAACGCTTTCCATGGCCGAAGGGCTTCTTATAAGCCCGTAGGCTGTGGGAAGGGTTGGAAACCGGACTTTGGGCATAGCCCTTCACAAAAAAACTTTCTACCCAAATTCTACCCAACTGATGTTAACGATGCCCTTATATAAGAAAGCAGGTCAGACGATTTATACCGTCTGACCTGCATTTACTTCTGGTGCCCCCGGGCGGATTCGAACCGTCGACACCCGCTTTAGGAGAGCGGTGCTCTATCCCCTGAGCTACGGAGGCATGTTGTACTAGTGTAGCAGATTTACGCCGTTGTAATACAGCGTATAGCCACTCTTCGAAGTTGCGGTGGAACAGCCCTCCGGAAAGTGTGTCCCACTATCCAGGCAAATTCTGGGTCAAACTTTCCCAATGGGACCTCGCTGGAAACTGTGTCCCAGAATTTCGGCTCGAAACGGGACACGGTTTCCCAAACGACCCCGTTCCGGAAACTACATCCCGGAATCGGCGCTCGAACTGGGATGCACTTTCCCAATCGAGCCCCATGGGAAACTGCGTCCCACTTTGGGGGGCGCTCTTTAATGACTAGTTACCTTTGTGGAAGAGGTTTTTGATAACGGAGGGGATGCTCTTGGCGCCCTTGGCCGTCACATCGATAAAGTCGGGCGAACGCACGAGCTTATCCTCGTCGACGTACTTGCGGACAGCACGAAGCGTCTCTTTGTCGTCGCGCGTCGAAAACGTAAAGTGACCGTTGTCCTTGGTGAAGATGGCAAAACGCGTGATCTTCTTGGTGCCGCGTAAAACCTCGGCGGCAATATAGTCGACCTCATCCCACGGGATTTGAATATAATCCTCGGGATTGCGCTCGTTGTAATACTCGAACGCCTTATTGCCCACCATCACGTTGCCGTGGCTGGTAAGCCCCATCAGGCAGGTTGCCGGCGTTGCCAGATCGACCGTGCTGTTCTGAGATTGCGCCATGCGCGCCTCGCCCTCCAAATAAAACAATCGGACCGCATCCAGTGTACCCACCGGGTGCGGTCCGTTTCAATGGCTCAAAAGCCCTTGCCTAGCAATTCTCGGTCTTAAGCCGAAACGTGCTTACATGAAGCCGCAGACGCGACCGATGATGCCGATGGCGAAGAGAGCCAGGATGATGACGATCGGGCTGACCTTCTTCTTGAGGAGCTTGCAGACCAGCAGGGTCAGGCACACGGCGGCAAGGCCGGGGATGAGCTGATCGAGGTTGGCCTGAAGCGTGGTGACCTTCACCTGATCAAGGGCGTTAGCACCGATGGAGTTATACATCGTCAGCGCTTCCTTGATACCCTCGGAACCGGAGGGCAGGCTAGCCCAGTCGATAAAGGCGCCAGCAGACTGCGTGACCCTGGAGACGACCGGGGTGAAGGAGATGGACACCCAGCGCTCGACCAGGGCGCCGATGATGAACATACCCAGGATGGAAGCACCCTCGGTGACCTTGCCCATCAGACCGCCGGAGAGGTCCTTGGCGATGGAGGAGCCGACCTTGTAGCCAAACTCCTGCGTGTACCACAGGAAGGCGTAACGGATGATGTTCCACGCGAAGAAGAACAGCAGCGGACCGGCGATGCTGCCGGACAGGGCCAAGGAAGCGCCCAGAGCACCCAGAATCGGGCGAAGGGTGAACCAGAAGGCGGGGTCGCCGACACCGGCGAGCGGGCCCATCATACCGACCTTGACGCCCTGGATGGCGACGTCGTCAATCGGGGCACCGTTGGCGCGCTCCTCCTCGAGAGCGAGGGTAACGCCAATGACGGGGGCGGAAACATAGGGGTGGGTGTTATAGAACTCCAGGTGGCGCTTAAGAGCGGCAATCTGGTCATCCTTGCTGGTGTAGAGCTTCTTGATCGCAGGGATCATTGCGAAGCACCAGCCGCCGTTCTGCATACGCTCGTAGTTCCACGAGCCCTGAAGGAACTGATGACGGAAGCAAACCTTCTTGCGGTCAGCCTTGGTGAGCTGAATCTTGTTCTCTGCCATATGTATCACTCCCCTCCTACTCGTAATCGTTCAGAATGTCGCCGAGCGGGTCGCCGGAGCCACCGCCCATGCCGCCACCCTGCTTGGCCAGATCCTTAAGGCCAAGGTAGATGAGGGCAAGGGAGATGCCGATGAGGCCAAGGGCGATCAGCGTGAGCTGAGGGATGGCAGCAAGGACAAAGCCGAGGATGAAGAACGGCCAGGTCTCCTTGGTGGCCATCATGTTGATGACCATGGCGTAACCGACGGAAGCGACCATGCCGCCGCCGACAGCCATGCCGCCGGACAGCCAGTCGGGCATAGCGTTAAGCGCGTTGGTAACGGCCTCGGCCGGGATGATGCACAGAAGTACTGCCGGGATGGCGATACGAAGGCCCTGCATGAGGATGGCAGCGTACTGCCAGCGCTCGATGCCGGAGAAGTCGCCCTTCTCGGCGCAACCGTCCATGGCGTGAGCGATAGCGGTAGCAATGGTACGGCAGATCATGGTCAGGAACAGACCAGCGACCGACAGCGGGACGGCGACGGCGATGGCCGCGGTAACGGCCTTGGCCGAATCAGTGGCGCCGCCGTTGAGGGCGAGCACCATGATGATCGAAGAAGCGACCGAGGCCAGAGCGGCGTCAGGCGCGACGGCGGCGCCGACGTTAGCCCAGCCAAGGGCCATCATCTGGAGCGAACCGCCCAGGAGGATGCCCTCCTGAAGGTGACCGGTTACGAGACCGATAAGCGTGCATGCCACGAGCGGCTGATGGAACTGGAACTCATCCAGAATGCCTTCCATACCGGCAAGCAACGCGACAATCGCAACAAGCAGAATAGTGATTGCAGACATGTATCGGACCCTCCTTTACTATGCTTGAGCGGCCAGTTCGGCCTTAGCTTTCTTCAACATGGCGTCGAGATCCTCGGAAGCATCCGAAGGAACCTTGCGGACCTCGAACTTGACGCCCTTGGCCTTGAGGGCCTCGAGAGTCTTGACGTCGTCATCGCCCATAGCGACGGCGTTGGTGACGACGACCTTGCCCTTGGAGTGAGCCATGGAACCGATGTTGACTTCCTTGATGTCGACGCCGGCCTCGATGGCCTTGAGCAGATCCTGCGGGTTCTCAAAGAGCAGCATGGCCTTGGTGTCACCAAAGCGCGTGTCCTTGACGACCTCGGCCATCTTCTTGATGGGCACGACGTTGGCATGGACTCCCGGAGGGGCAGCCTGCTCGATCATGGTCTTACGGAGCTCATCGTGAGCAACGCCGTCGGAAACCACGATGATGCGGTTGGGGTTGATCTGCTTGGTCCACGTGGTGGCCACCTGACCATGCAGCAGACGGGTGTCGATACGGACGTGGGCAATCTTGATGTGCCCGTCGCCGATGACCGTTCCCGGAGGGATGGCGCCTGCAGGAGCAGCGGCGGCCGCAGCCGGCTTCTTCTCCTCGGGCTCCAGAGACTCGGGCTTGACGCGCACGCCAGCCTTAGCCTCAGTCACGAGATGTTTTGCGATCGCATGCGCAGTGTTCTTTGCGTCAAAGCGCTGCGAATATGCCTCGATGAGCATAGGCAGGTTGACACCGGTGACGATAGCCCAGGAATCGTGGCCCTCGATGAGCCCGCTGATCTGGTTGAACGGCGTGCCGCCCCACAGATCAACGAGGAAGAGCACCTGCTCCTGGTCTTCGAAGGAAGCGATTGCTTCCTCGACCTTGGCACGGAAGTCGTCGGGGCCCATGCTCGGCTCGAGCGAGACCACGGCAACAGACGGCTGATCGCCAAAGACCATCGAGCCCGTCTGCTTGATTCCAGCTGCCAAGTCCCCGTGGCTAGCAAGAACAATACTTACCATCACATAACCTCCTTTTTGTCTACGTATTTCCTACACGACATGAAAGGAGTATAGCTGTTTGGTTTGTGGAATTATAGCTAAATCCGCAAAAGGTTGGATTATTTGTTTAAACGTCTAGGTTTGTTACAAGTTGATTACGTTACTGCTTTTTGACTCATTACACGACAAGGCGTCGCTCATCAAGCCATGCATTTTACAGATACAAGCAGGCTGTTCATTAATATCGATTTTAGGCAAGCGCGAATGCGCTTGTACTGCCGCTATTTTGTTTAAACAGACATGGCTTGACTATTTTCGTGACTTATGGTCTATGAAACCACTCAAAATAGTTGCGGTGGAATAGTTCTTGTTTAAGAGCCAGAAGGCTGAATTTAGGAACTATTTCACCGCAACTTATAGGGAATCCTAGGCGATGTGGAGGGGGTTGGCGGCGTCGACGGCGTCGGGGACGTCGGAGAGGCCGTCAGGAGCAGCGTCTGCCGGGTCCTCGTCGGGGGTCTCGATCTGTTTGATCATGACCTCTTGGCCCTGCAGCAGGTATGTCTCGCCGCTACCGCAATGGGGACAGGTCTTGCCGTGCTCGACCGTCGCGTAGTCGCGGCCGCACGCCTCGCAATGTGTCACGGCCTCGACGGGCTCCACGATAAGCTCCGCGCCCTGCGCGATAGGCTTTTTATCTGCTGCCCAGCGCCAAGCGTCGAGTAGCAAGTCGGGAACGACGCCCGAGACCTCGCCCAGCAGCAGCGTGACGCTCGAAACGCGACGCACGCCATTGGCGCGCGCCACGTTCTCGACATCGCGAATGATGTGATAGACGATCCCCAATTCATGCACTTTTTCTTCCGCCGTTCCCGTTATGGCTACTTACTTGCGACCGAACTTAATCTTGATGGCGCGCTTGAGCGCGTACTTGCCCAGGCTTGGGAGCTTTTGCTCGTATTTGACCATCGTGGAGTACTCGGGGCGGTCGCGATACAGATGGATAGCGTCAAACGCGCACTTGGTGGTGCACAGGCCGCAGCCGATGCACTTGTTAGGGTCGACGATCGAGGCGCCGCAGCCCAGGCAGCGGGCGGTCTCGGCGCGCACCTGCTCCTCGGTAAAGGTCTCAACATACTCGCTAAACGGCGCAGCCTTCTCGCGTTGGCGGTCCACATGCGCAACCTCGCGGCTCGCGTTGTCGTAGCTCTCGAGCACAACGTCGTCGCGGTCGAGCGCGGTGTAGCGGCGCTGATTGCGGCCGATGGTGAGCGTGGAGCCCGGCTGCACAAAGCGATGGATGGACACCGCGGCCTCGTGGCCGGCGGCGATAGCGTCGATGGCAAAGCTGGGGCCGGTGTAGACGTCGCCGCCCACAAAGATGTCGGGTTCGGCGGTCTGGTAAGTCTGGGGATCGGCAAGGGCACCCTGGCCGCGGCCGAGCTCCACCTTGGAGCCAGCCAGCAGGTCGCCCCACACAATGGACTGGCCAATCGACATGACGACACGGTCGGCATCGACACGGCGCAGATCGTTCTCGTCGTACTCGGGCGCAAAACGGCCCTCGTCGTCAAAGACGCGCGTGCAGCGCTTGAAGGTGATACCGCACACACGACCGGCCTCGTCCAGGTGAATCTCCTTGGGGCCCCAGCCGCAGCTGATGTGAGCGCCGTCCTCAACGGCCTCGCGACGCTCCTCCTCGCTGGCGGGCATCTGGGCCTCGCTCTCCAGGCAGAACATCTCAACATGCTCAGAGCCCAGACGGCAGGCGTTGCGGGCAACGTCGATGGCCACGTTGCCGCCGCCCACTACAATGGTGCGGCCGGACAGGGTATCGATCTTGCCGCTGTTAACCTCGCGAAGGAAGTCGACGGCCACGGTCACGTCCTCGGCATCCTCGCCCGGAATGCCGGCAAGGCGGCCGCCCTGGCAGCCAATGGCAACGTAGAAGGCCTTAAAGCCCTGCGCGCGCAGCTCGTCGAGCGTCACGTCGCGACCGACTTCCACGCCATAGCGAAACTCGGCACCCATCAGGCGAATGACCTCGACCTCGGCCTCAATGACGTCCTTCTGCAGCTTAAAGCTGGGAATGCCGTAGGTGAGCATGCCGCCCGGGCGCTCGTTCTTCTCGAACACGACAGGTTTGTAGCCCTTCTCGGCCAGGTAGAAAGCGCAGGACAGGCCGGCCGGACCGGCACCGATGATGGCGATCTTCTGATCGAAACCGCCAGCGCGCGTCGGCGTCACCACGTGCGGGACATAGCGGGTCGCGGCATCCAGATCGCGCTGAGCGATGAACTTCTTGACCTCGTCGATAGCCACGGCGGCGTCCACACGGCCGCGAGTGCAGGCATCCTCACAGCGGCGGTTGCACACACGGCCGCAGATAGCGGGCAGCGGATTCTCGCGCTTAATGAGTGCTAGGGCCTCGTCGTAGCGACCCTGAGCCGCGAGCTTCAAATAGCCCTGAACGGCAACGTGCGCGGGGCAGGCCGTCTTGCAGGGAGCGGTGCCGGACTCATGCGTCTCGATGCGGTTGTCGTTGCGGTAGTTGGGCGACCACTTGGTGTGGTCCCACTTGGTGGCATCGGGCAGCTCCTGGCGCGGATACTCGGGCACCTGTCCGCCGGCCTTTTTGCTGCAGAGCTTCTGGCCCAGCTTGGCGGCGCCGGCCGGACACACCTCAACGCAGCGACCGCAGGCCACGCACTTGTCCTTCTCGACCTTGGCGACATAGGCCGAGCGCGACAGGTTGGGCGTGTTGAACAGCTGCGAGGTGCGCAGGGCGTAGCACACGTTGACGTTGCAGTTGCAGATGGCGAAGATCTTGTTCTCGCCGTCGATATTGGTGATCTGGTGCACAAAGCCGTTGTCCTCGGCCTGGCGCAGGATGTCGTAAACCTCGTCGCGGGTCACGTAATGGCCGCGGTCGGTCTCAACCACATAGTCGGCCATATCGCCCACGGCAATGCACCAGTCGGCGGGGTCGTCGGCGCAGCCCTCACCCATCACGCGACGGCTCGCGCGGCAGCTGCAGGTGCTAGCGGCATATTTGCCATCGTATTTGTCGAGCCAATGCTCGATATGCTCGATCGGCACCGAGGTGCTCGCGGCGTCGATAGCCTTCTCGACCGGAATGACATGCATGCCGATGCCAGCACCACCGGGCGGCACCACCGGCGTGGCCTTGGACAGCGGTCCCTTGGACGCCTGCTCAAAGAACTTGGCATAGACCGGGTGCTCCTCGAGCTGGCTCACGCGCATGTTGAGGAACTCGGCGGAACCCGGCACCAGCATGGGCAGCACCCACTGCTTGGCGCGCTCGGGGTTTTCCCAGTTGTACTCGAGCAGACCCGTGTAGCTCATGTCGTCGAGCATCTTCTCGATATCGGCTTCGGGCATGCCGGTGAGCTTGACCATCTCAGGCAGCGTATAGGGACGGCGCATCTTCATCTTGCAGAGCACTTCGGCCTGCTCGTCGGTTGCAGCCTCGGCAAACGACCAGTACTCGTAGCCCAGCAGCTCATCGCGATGCAGCAGACGGTTGGTGCAGTGCTCGCACAGCTTGACGATGGCCTCGCGCGGCTGCTCCGGCAGCGGCGGCACGAACTCCGAACCGATGTCGGGCTCGGTGTAGCTAATCCCCGGTCCGTTGAGAATCATGGTTGTCCCTTCTCTTGCCACAGCCCGGCGGGACCGCGGCACCCCTCTTTTTTTGCAGGCCGGGCATGCCCCCATGCCGTTCACCCGCCATTGTTGACATTGTGTCAAAAATAGTATTGACGAACCGTCAACAATATTCAAGACTGTTAGGCGAACGGTCAGGCAAAAGAGGATGAAAGGCGGCAAAACATGGGCAACAACACAGCAGATACCTCTGTGGCCGATGCCGTCCCCGCGCCCGACAGCACGGCCAAACGTCTGACGGGCGACGAACGCCGTCGCGAGATCCTCGCCGCCGTGCGCACCGTGAGTTCCGAGCTGGGTGTGTCGCATCTATCTGTCTCGGCCGTGACCAAACGCGCCGGCTGCACGCGCTCATTGTTCTACCACTACTTTGCCGATATGGACGCCGCCGTCACCGCTGTCATGGACGAGGCAATCGACGGTTTTATCGCCGAGCTCGAGCAGTGGAATGCCAGCCGCATCGCCGGTGATATCGAGGGCGCACTCGACACCGTCGCCCCGCTCTTCAAGCGCCTGGTCGTCAGCGGCCACGAGCTGCCGAGTACGCTCACCTCAAGCAGCGGCGCGCTCTACGGCGGCTTTTTGCACAACGTGGTCCAGCGCGTGGCGCAGTATATCTGCGACACCACCGTGGTGGATTTTGTCGCCCATCATGAGCTACGCATCGACCATGTCTACGAGACGTTCTACACCCTCATCATGGGGTTGTTGATGTATATCCGCACGCACCCCGATGTGCCCGACGAGACGGTCAAGGAAATCATCGCCTCGACACTCCACATCGAGGGCTATACCGCCAAGTATCCGGAGCGCAAGCCCCAGAACTGACGACATTTGGCCAAACTGCCCGCGATCGGAAGAGGGGCCGCGGGCGTGTGAAAGGAGAGCAGCATGCTGTTCGATGTTTGGGGTAGCGATACCCTTATCCACTGGGCCGGCTGGGCCATGGTCTTTATTGGCCTCATCGTGCTCAACGAGGTCGGCCGCCGCACCAAGCTGGGCGCGGCAATCATCTTTGGCGTGGCTCCACTGGCTATGACCATCTACTGCGTCGCCATCGCCATCGGCGTCTCGCAGGGCGCCGAGTGGGCGCTCACCAACCCCACCCATGTGTACCAGAACAGCTGGTTCCACTACGCCAAGGTATACGCGGCGCTGGCCGGTTGCTGGGGCTTCATTGCCATTAAGTACCAGTGGGGCAAGATCGGCAAGGTGCATTGGTTCCGCGCATGGCCGTTTGTGATCGTCGCCATCAACATCATGATCGCCGTCGTGTCCGACTTTGAGAGCGCCTATCACTTCTTTGTCCTGGGCGAGTCCACCTGGGTCACCTCCGAAGGCGCCACGCAGCTGGCCGGCTGGAACAACGTGTTCAACGGCATCGCCGGTATCATCAACATCTTCTGCATGACCGGTTGGTGGAGCGTCTACGCCTCCGAGGATCAGACCGATATGCTGTGGCCCGACATGACCTGGGTCTACATCATCGCCTACGATATCTGGAACTTCTGCTACACCTACAACTGCCTGCCCACCCACTCCTGGTTCTGCGGCTTTGCGCTGCTGCTGGCGCCCACCGTCGCCGCCTTTATCTGGAACAAGGGCGGCTGGATCCAGAACCGCGCCTTTACGCTGGCCATTTGGTGCATGTTTGCCCAGGTGTTCCCGTACTTCCAGGAGGAGTCCATCTTTGTGACCCACTCCACGCTCGACCCCGGCGCCGCCACCGCGGTCTCGATCGCCGCACTGGTCGCCAATGTCGCCGCGATCATCTACATCGCCTACCGCGCCAAGAAGCTCGGCCGCAATCCCTACAAGCAGGATGTCTTTGAGGGCACCAGCGATTGGGAGAAGGCTACCGCTCGCCGCGCCAAGGTGGATTACGCGCACGCCGAGTAACGCGCCTGACGCAGACATCGCTTGAGCGCGAAGCAGCATAGCCGGCTCCGCGCAACTCAACGCATTGCAGAGCCCCGGAATGTGATTCGTTCGCGTTCCGGGGGCCTTTTGCTGCCGCGAGGATGCGGCCGAACGATGCGCTCGAGTTAAATCGGATCTTATATTTCGCACGCGCTTTATATGGCTCCATTTTTGGGTACAGTGTTGTCCCGATATTGAGCTTGGGGGATATATGAAAGATGAGACGATGGGCCAAGAGGATGCGGCCCAAGATGCAGAAGCTTGCGCTGAGGCCTTGGAGAGCTTAGACCGGATTTCACTCGATGAGATTGCGTTTGACGATTCGGGCGTTGATGTGCAGGATGAGTCGGAAGCCGAGGCGCAGTCCGATGATCAGGACGCAGACGACGTTGAGCCTGCCGAAGATGAGGCAGATCATGAAGACACCGAATGCGAGGCCGACGACCAGCCCGAATCCGACACGAGCGAGGAAACCATCTTGCTCGACAGCTTGCCGGCCGAAGATTCGCTGACCCGCGAGCTTCCCGGCCTGGGCTCTGCGCCTGCCGTGGACGAGACCATCGCCATGGGCGATATTCCCCTGCCGTCCGTTCCCTCGGCACGCGAGGCCGAGGTTCGCCATCGCAAAATGTCGCCCAAGCGCCGCAATCTGATGGTTGCCGGCGTCGTAGCCGTCGCGCTTGTTGCCGGCGGCGCAGGCTATGCTGCCTGGAACGGATATCAACAAGAGCAGGCTGCCGTGCTTGCCGCAAACGCCCATACCATGATGTCGGTGCAGATTGGCGTGCATGCCGCGGGCCTCGACTGCTCAACTGGCTCCAAGATTCCCGTGCAGGTGAGCGGACAAGATTCCGACGGTTCTTCCGTGAGCGAAACGCTCTACGTTGACGAGCACGGCCGCGGCATCAAACTGCTGCCCGGCGATTACACGCTCTCCATCGCCGCCTCCCCCATCGCGGCCGACGGCACCATCTATACCGTCCCGACCACCAAGACGCAGGTCGCCGTTAAGAGCGATGGACAGGATTTAAGTGCCCAGGCCACCTTTAAGCTCAAGGTGCCTTCGGCCGACACGGTGACTGACGACCAGATCGATGCCGCCGCCAAGTATGCCGAGGAAGGCGGTGCGAGCTCCGCCGCGGCCGCCAAGATACTTCAGCAGGCGGCAACCGCGCGGCGCGACGCCGCCGTCAATGCCGTGAGCGCGAGCGAAGCGCAGGCCGCGCGCGATGCCGATGCTCGGCATAAGGCAACGGACCTGTATCAGCTCGATATTCCGGTTGAGTGGTATGGCAAGGTCGCAACCTGGCAAAACGGCAACACGCTGTGCATTTATCTGGACGGCGACAGCGATACGCCGATCGTGACGCTCGTCGCGGTGCGCGAGGGCGAGAGCTTTACGCCCGATGAGGGCGATACGGTTTTGGGTGCGGCCAATCTGGGCAACGGTTATACCGTCTACGCCAGCGGCCCCGTCTATCCGTACGTGGTGCCCCAGACCATCAACGGACAGACGCAGAACCCCGTGTCAACCTACCCCATGGACACGGCCATTGAGCTTGTCGAGCTCACGACCGGCAACCGCTATACGTATAGCCAGATCAAGAACGACCTGGTTGGCAAAGACGGCAACGCAGACGCCGCCACCAAACTCGAGACCGACTACCTCGCGCAGATCCTGCTGCCGAGTATCAAAGCCCAGGACTAGCCGGCCCGAAGACAGCCGCCCAACGCAGTTGCGGTGAAATAGGGATTGTTTTTGCTGGTCAAACCGCAAAACGGTCCCTATTTCACCGCAACTTTTTGGTGGCCTTTTTGGTGGCACTCAGCGCCACGGGTCAGCTTCGAACATCGGCTCGCGCTCGGGGCGGCGATCGCTGTAGGGGTCGTAGCCGTCGTCGTCCTCGTTCTCGGCACGGATGTAGGGGTCGCGCGGCTTGGGCGCCGGTTTCGGCGCGGGCTTTGGTGCGGCGGGCGCGGCGTTAGTCGCCGGCGTGTCCGTCTTGATCTCGACGTTCATCTGCATATCTCCTTGCCATGTACTCACGTTCAACACCATCGATTGTCGCACGAAAAAGGGCGGCGGACCCGATTGGATCCGCCGCCCTTGGCGTTTTGCGATGAGGAGCGGTTTAAAGCCGGCCCCAAAATTACTCGGCGTCGGGGACCTCGTAGGTGGCCGCCGGCGTGTTGTCGCACACGACGGTAAAGCCGCCGTCCTTGTCGGCATCGACCGTCACCTGATCGCCCTCACGCACTGTGCCGTCGATGATGGCGGCGGCAATGGCGTCCACGACCTCGCGCTGGACCAGGCGCTTGAGCGGACGGGCACCGAACACGGGGTCCAGGCCACCCACGGCAAGCATCTGCTTGGCCGCCGGGGTGATGGCAAGCGTCATGCGCTCCTTGGCCAGGCGTGCGCGAACGTCGGCAAGCTGAATATCGACGATCTTTTCGATCTGTGCCATGCCGAGCGGATGGAACACCACGATGTCATCGATACGGTTGAGGAACTCGGGACGGAAGGTCTGAACCATGGCGGCATCGACCTGATGGCGCATCTCCTCCTCGTCCTTGCCGGACAGATCGGCGATAGCCTTGGAGCCCACGTTGGACGTCATGATGATGATCGTGTTCTTAAAGGACACCTGACGACCCTGGCCATCGGTCAGACGACCGTCGTCGAGCACCTGCAGCAGCACGTTGAAGACATCCGGATGGGCCTTCTCCATCTCGTCGAGCAAGATCACGGAGTACGGACGACGGCGCACGGCCTCGGTGAGCTGGCCGCCCTCGTCGTAGCCCACGTATCCCGGGGGCGCGCCAATCAGACGTTGGACGCTGAACTTCTCCATGTACTCGGACATGTCGATACGCACGAGCGCGCGCTCGTCATCGAACAGGCACTCGGCCAGCGCCTTGGCGAGCTCGGTCTTGCCCACGCCGGTGGGGCCTAGGAAGAAGAAGCTGCCGATGGGCTTGTCCGGATCGGAGAGGCCCGCACGGCTACGGCGCACGGCTGCGGCAACGGCGGAGACAGCCTCGTCCTGACCAATGACGCGCTTATGCAGCTCGCCCTCCAGGCCCTTCAGCTTGTCGAGCTCACCCTGCATCATCTTGGAGACGGGCACGCCGGTCCAAGCGCTCACGACCTCGGCGATCTCATCGGAGGTCACCTGCTCGTTGAGGCCCTCGCCGTCCTGCTGCTTTTGCGCCTCGAGCGCGGCCTCGGAATCCTGAATCTGCTGCTGCAGGCCCGGAATCACGGAATAGCGTAGCTCGGACGCACGGCCCAGGTCGCCGTTGCGCGTCGCGCGCTCCTCCTCGCTCTTGGCCTCGTCGAGCTTGCCCTTGAGCTCCTGCACGTGGTCGATGGCGTTCTTCTGGTTGAGCCAACCGGCCTTTTGCACGTTAAGCTTTTCCTGGACCTCGGCAATCTCCTGGCGCAGGGCCTCCAGACGCTCCTTGGAGGCGTCATCGGTCTCTTTCATGAGCGCCTGCTCCTCGATCTGCAGCTGGGTGAGCTGACGCGTGGTGGCGTCGATCTCGACCGGCATGCTGTCGAGTTCCATGCGCAGGCGGCTTGCGGCCTCATCGACCAGGTCGATGGCCTTGTCGGGCAGGAAGCGGTCGGCGATGTAGCGATCGGAAAGGTCGGCGGCGGCCACGAGCGCGCTATCGGTGATGTGTACGCCGTGGAAGATCTCGTACTTCTCCTTGAGGCCACGCAGGATCGAGATGGTGTCCTCGACGGTAGGCTCGCTGACCATCACGGTCTGGAAACGACGTGCGAGCGCCGCATCCTTCTCGATGTACTTGCGGTACTCGTCGAGCGTGGTCGCGCCAATCGCGTGCAGGTCGCCACGGGCGAGCGCCGGCTTCAGGATGTTGCCGGCGTCCATGGAGCCCTCGGTGGCACCCGCGCCCACGATGGTATGGAGCTCATCGATGAACAGGATGACCTTGCCTTCGGACTTTTGGACTTCCTTGAGCACGGCCTTCAAGCGGTCCTCGAACTCGCCACGATACTTGGCACCGGCGACCAGCGCGCTCATGTCGAGCTCGATAAGGTCGCGGTCGCGCAGGGTACTCGGCACGTCGCCGGCCACGATACGCTGGGCGATGCCCTCGACGATAGCAGTTTTGCCGACGCCCGGCTCGCCGATGAGCACGGGGTTGTTCTTGGTGCGGCGGGACAGGACCTGGATGGTACGGCGGATCTCATCGGTACGGCCGATGACCGGGTCGAGCTTGCCGGCGCGGGCAAGGTCGCAGATGTTGCGACCGTACTGCTCCAACGCCTCAAACTGCGTCTTGTCCTCGGCAGACGTCACGCGGTCATCGCCGCGCAGCTCCTCATAGACCTGCTCGATGCGCTCCTTGGTCACGCCGGCGTCGCGCAGAACGCGGCCGGCCTCGCCCTTGTCCTCGGCAAGTGCCATCAGCAGATGCTCGGTCACCACAAAGCTATCGCCCATCTTGGTGGCCTTTTTCTCGGCCTTCTCGATGACACGGACGAGCTCGTTGGAAAGGCCCATCTGCTGGCCCTCGCCCGAAACCTTGGGCGCGCGGTCGATAGCGTCTTGCGTGGAACGCGCAAGCTGTGCCGGGTCGGCACCGATGCGCTCGATGATCACGGAGATATTGCGCTCGCCGGCACCGAGCAGGGCAGACAGCAGGTGAATCGGCTCCACCGCGCCGGCCTGCGCGTCGGCGGCCGTGCTCATGGCGGTCTGCAGCGCCTCGCGCGACGTCATTGCTAGCTTATCGATTCTCATGGAATCACCTCTCTTGGGGCGGCCGCCCTACGGGGCGGCTTCACGTTGTTCGAGAAGTATTGTTGCCAGCTTTGCGCGATCTTATACACAAATCTAAGTCTCTATATATAAGATTTTCTGAGTGCTCTCATGACATGGAAAATCACCACAAAGGGGACAGGCGCGCTCACCCGCTGCGGCCTCATCCCCTTACTATCTCAATCTGTAAAATCTAGCGACTGTTTATGGCTCCAGATGTTACAAATCAAGATGAAATGACCAGCGGCGCCCGTTCGTCTCAATCTGTAACATCTACTCGGCAAATTAGGGTCTAACTGTTACAGATCGAGACAAACCAAGAACCACCACAAAGGTGCCCGTCCCCTTTGTGGTGGTCCAGAGAAGAATCAGCCCCGATTAAAAGAGGCGGCATCAAGCCCAGTCTACGTTTGGCGATCCCAAGACCCAACGAGAACGCAGCGATGGAATCGAGAACCGACAATAGCCCGTTCGCACAGATAGAGGCGGAGATTCAAGGTCAGAGTCCGGCTTAAACGGCTTAGCTATCGCACGTCACAATGTTCTCGTCATCGCCCCCATCGTTTTTATAGTGCTTATAGTGAAAATAGTGAGTTTAGTGAGAATAGTATTGCGCAAAACTCGTGAACTCAATTATTGACCTCTCGCCCAGAATGAGAGGAGGGGCAAATATTCCTATTAGAGGTCAAATCGGAGCCTAATAGGGCCTTTTAGCCCCTCTCATTCCGGGCGGTCGCTTTCTTTTGAATATTGTCGTAAGCTGTTATCACTTATCTTAATGAATGCATACTGTTTGCGGGGTACTCGCCGTGAAACGCTCCACCTATATCGGCCTACTCGTCTTAGCGTTTGCAATTACCGCAGTTGGCGTAGGCATTATCTATCTCGCATTTCTCCCTGCCTCGGCGACGCAGGCGGCGGTTGAAACCGTAAGCTACCCCATCGAAATCCTCACCGATATCGTCAAACCCGATTCAATCACCGTCGATTTCGACGGTACGCCCGCAGCGCTTGGGATCAGCAACTATCCCCGAATCGAACTTGGAGCCACGCGCTATACCCAAGATGAGCAGCTTATCGGCAAGGCAACCAGTTTACTCAAAGGCAAGACGTTTAAGCGGTGGTACGGCGCCGTAATATATCGAGCCAAGAAAATCCAAATGAATGGCGGGTATTATTCGACCCTCGAGCTCGATGCGGCAAACGGAAGCAGACTGTGCAACGTTTCATACGACCCCGGCTACGTGGACAACGAAGGGCCGGGGGTCTATATCTCGGATGGCAACGTGATCTACGTCATGGAAGGCGACCAGACGGCAGTCGTCGATTTTATGGATCGGTGTACCGAGGATGCCTACGAACAAACTTGCGAGCCCGATCCGCAGACAGCGCGCAACAGCGGCTCGGCACGCACTTGGCTATTTGACGATGAAATAACCTGGACCCCATCGAAATAAGGACCCGCCGGGCAGTCACCTTTGTGGTGGTCTCGGCTCCGATGTTCCACTGTCTCGATCTGTAACATCTAGCGGCCCTTTTCAATCCTAGATGTTACAGATCGAGATGAAATGATCGGCGGCGATTGTTTGTCTCAATCTGTAACAGCTGCTCGTCAAATATGGGCCCAGATGTTACAGGTCGAGACAAACGGGACCACCACAAAGGTGCCTGTCCCCTTTGTGGTGGTTTTCGACAAAAGAAGCCGCCCCGATAGCAGAGGCGGCATCAAGCAAGTCTATTTATTAGCGTCCCTCAAGACCCAACGAGAGCGTCGCGATAGCCCTGGACACACCTTTCCCTCGGGCGACCCTCGCGAAGCGCGTGAGCACGAGGGAAAGGCGTGTCCAGGGCGTACAGCAGAGTTACTCGGCAGCGGCCTTGAACTTGTTGTAGTTGATCAGGCAGCCAGCCTTGACGATGGCACGCTCCTCTGCCGTCATATCGGCAATGTAGAGCTCGATCTGCTCAACCGCACCGTCGGCACGCACCACGTAGGCGGCGATGTCCTTTAGGTCGCCATCGAGCGCGGCGCGGATACCCGGCACAAAGACGTAGTCGCCCACCTCAAAGCTGGGCTCGGCCTCCATCTGGAAGGGCACCATGCCCCAGTTCATCACGTTGGAGCGATAGCGCTTGGTAGCGTACTCGTGGACGATGTTGGCCAGGCCGCCAATTACGCGCTGGCAGCTCGCGGCCTGCTCGCGGGCAGAACCATCACCGGGCTTCTTGGCATAGAGCATGGAGCCGTACTCGGTCGTTTTGGCATCGGCAGCGACACCCGCGCCGGCCAGTGCCTCAAAAACACCGGCAAGCTCGGCATCGAGCGCCGCCAGGTCGCCCGCGGCCTCGCCGGCCACGCGGCGCTTCTCAACGGCGTCGACTTCCTTGGAGCGGCCCACGTAGGCCGGGTCACGGCGGCTGAGCGTAAACTCGGCCAGGCCCAGCGGGTTGGAGCGGAAGGAGCTCGTCTCACCCGAGGGAATGAGCTCGTCGGTCGTGGTGACCGGGTCCATGATCTTGGAGCACACCTTGAGCAGGATGTCGTCGCCGAGGGGCTCCATCGCGGGCCACGGCTTGATGTTGGGGCCCTCGACCAGCTCGTCGGCCGGCTCAGCCTTGCCAAAGCCCCAGTACACGCGCTTCTTGTACGGCGCGTCGTCAAAGGCGTACTCGCAGGCCTCGTCCCAAGTCTCCTCGGGCAGGTCGGTCGCCGGCGTCAGGACGCCGCCGTTGGCAGCCGTCGCCGCAATGGAGCGAGCGTCCATCAGGGCCACGGCGCTCAGCTGGCCATTACCCGGCTTGGAACCCTCGCGGTTGGGGAAGTTACGCGTGGTGTGGCGGATGGACAGACCGTTGTTGGCAGGCGTGTCGCCGGCGCCGAAGCACGGGCCGCAGAACGCCGTGCGCACAATCGCGCCAGCCTCCATAAGGTCGTAGATATAGCCGCGGCGTGTAAGCTCGAGTGCCACGGGCTGGCTCGTGGGATAGACCGACAGCGAGAACTCGCCGCAGCCGGTGTTGGCGCCCTTGAGCACGCGGGCAGCCTGGACCACGGAGTCGTAGTTGCCGCCCGAGCAGCCGGCGATAACGCCCTGCTGCACGTGCAGCTTGCCGTCGACGATCTTGTCGAGCAGGCTAAAGTGCGTCTTACCCTCGCCGATCTTGGCAGCCTCGAGCTCCACCTCGTGCAGGATGTCCTCGAGGTTCTCGTTAAGCTCGTCAATCTCAAAGCCGTTGGAAGGATGGAACGGCAGCGCAATCATGGGCTTGATGCTCGACAGGTCGACCTCGACGCAGCCGTCATAGTAGGCAACATCGGCGGGCTTGAGCTCGCGGTAGTCGTCGCCGCGGCCGTGCATGGTCAAGAATGCGTGCGTGTCCTCGTCGGTAGCCCAGATACTCGACAGGCAGGTGGTCTCGGTGGTCATGACGTCGACGCCGTTGCGGTAATCGGTCGTCATGTTCGCAATGCCCGGGCCCACGAACTCCATGACCTTGTTCTTAACGTAACCCTTGGCAAAGACGGCACGGATGATGGCGAGCGCCACGTCGTGCGGGCCGACGCCGGGGCGCGGGGCGCCCGTGAGGTAGATGGCAACGACGCCGGGATAGGCGACATCGTAGGTGTCGCGCAGCAGTTGCTTTGCCAGCTCGCCACCGCCCTCGCCCACGGCCATGGTACCCAGGGCGCCGTAGCGGGTGTGCGAGTCGGAACCCAAGATCATCTTGCCGCAGCCGGCGAAGTTCTCACGCATAAAGGAATGGATGACCGCGATGTGCGGCGGGACAAAGATGCCGCCGTACTTTTTGGCAGCCGAGAGGCCAAAGACGTGGTCGTCCTCGTTGATGGTGCCACCCACGGCACACAGCGAGTTATGGCAGTTGGTAAGCACGTAGGGCAGCGGGAACTGCTCCATGCCCGAGGCACGCGCCGTCTGGATAATGCCGACAAAGGTGATGTCGTGGCTCGCCATGGCGTCGAAGCGAATCTTGAGCGCTTCGGGGTCGCCGGACGTGTTGTGTGCCTGAAGAATCGAATACGCGATGGTGCCGCGCTTGGCATCCTCGGGCATCTGCGTAATACCGCGCTCGGCAGCCTCGGCCGCGGGCACGACCTCGCTGCCACCGCGCAGGTAGATGCCGTCCTCGTACAGCTTGACCATACTGTCTCCCACTCTGCCCAAAAATTTGAGCGCATAGCATACATTCGTTCAATATCGTGCCATAGAACGGTTGCAAGTGGGTTACGAATCTACACGTTCACTTTATCTCGGTAAAGTAAAGGATGAACCCGGCGAGGGCCGGCAGATTTAGTGCAAGAGTGTCCCTTTCGACTAGTCATTTAAGAACGTCCCCAATGACTACCAACGACTACCGCATCCGGAGCAAGGCAACGCCGCAGGTAGAGGACGGACAGCGAGCGACGTCCAGAGCGAACAAGTTGGCATGAAAAAGGCAAGGCATAGACCTTCTGGTCATGCCTTGCCTTTTGAATGACAAATTGTCGCTCTGGGCGGCGCGCAGCGTCGACCGGTCCGCCGTTCGTTAGAACGGCGGAACCTACAGATCCCCTCCGGCGCCCAGCAGTTTGCGCATGACTTGCTCGGGGTTGACCGAGCCATCGCGCGGGGCCAGGGCGGTGATCTTCTTCTGCATCTTGAACTCGTGCAGCTCGTCCTCGAGCTGGCGCACGCGGGCACGGAGTTTTTCGTTCTCGTGCTCGCGCTCCTCGGCACGCTCCTTCATATCGAGGATGCGCACCACGCCGGCAAGGTTGATGCCCTCGTCGGTGAGCTGGTTGATGAGCTCCAGGCGCTCGATATCGGCACGCGAATACAGACGCGTGTTGCCGCCCGAGCGTTGGGGGTTCACCAGGCCCTTGGACTCGTAGACGCGCAGAGTCTGCGGATGCATGCCGGTCAGCTCGGCCGCCACGCTGATCATGTACAGCGGTTTGTTCCTATTGTCCTCGGCCATGCTACCTGACCCCTTTCCGTCTCGTTATCGTCCATCATAAGCCCGCGGGCGCGGGCGTGCGCCACGATCGCCCTAGTACGTCGCCTTGTAACGGTTGACCTTCTCGCGGTAGTCGCGCGTGTCGGCCTCGCGCAGCTTGGTCATGGCATCGCACTCGTCATCGGACAGGCTCGTGGGAACCTGTACCTTGATCTCGACAAGCAGTGCACCGGTGCGCCCGCGATGCTTAACGTCAGGCGCCCCCATTTCCTTAAAGCGGAACTTCTTGCCCGTCTGGGTACCCGCGGGCACCTTCAGACGAACTGTCGCACCGCCGGGCGTCGGCACGTCCACCGTGCAGCCGAGCGCCGCCTCGTAGACCGAGACCGGTACCTCCATGGTCACGTCGGCGCCTTTGCGCTTAAACAGCGGGTGCTCCTCCACGTGCGTGGTCACGACCAGGTCGCCGCGCTCGCCGCCGGCAACGCCATACTCGCCGCGACGCTTGTAGCGCAGTTTGCCTCCGTCGACCGCGCCCGCAGGCACCGAGACCGTAATGGTCTGCTGCTCGCCTGTCGAGGGAATGCGATACGTGACCTTGTGCGTCACGCCGCGAAACGCGTCCTCAGCCGTCACATCAACGGTCAGCGACAGGTCGTCGCCCTTGCGAGCACGGCTGCGGCCCGCGCCGGCATTACCCGCAGCCCCGGCAAAGCCCGAGCCCCAATCGCTGCCCCAGGCGCCGTTGCCGCTAAAGATGCTGTCGAAGATATCGCCCCAGCCGCTGGCGCCCGCGCCAGCACCGTAGCCGCCGCCATACGCGCCGCCCGCGCCCGGCATGCCGCCAAACATGAGCATCTGGTCGTACTCTTTGCGCTTCTTCTCGTCCGAAAGCGTTTCGTAGGCCTCGCTGATCTCCTTGAACTTGGCCTCGTCGCCGCCGGCATCGGGGTGATATTTTTGCGCGAGCTTGCGAAACGCGCTCTTGATCTCTTTGTCGGAGGCGCTCTTGGATACGCCCAGGATGTCATAGAAGGTTTTGCCTGCAGCCATCGTAGCTCCTCTCCTGTTACGTCCGCCGTCCATGCAGACGACGGCCCATGCTTTCATATGGCACTAGGCCAGAAAGGGCCCCGGGTGTTGCCCCGGGGCCCTTCTCAATTACTCCTCGGTGCTCTCGGCCGTATCGGCCGCAGCATCCTCGGGCGCCGCTTCGGGCTCCGGTGCGGGGCGCTTCTCGCCACCGTAGGTCACCGTCACCATCGCGGAACGCAGGATGCGATCCGCCATGCGGTAGCCCTTCTGGTACACATCGTTGACGGTCTCATCGTACTGCGATGCGTCCTCGACGCGACCCACAGCCTGGTGCTCGAGCGGATCGAACGCCTCGCCCTTGGGGTCGATGGGCTCAACGCCCTCGTGCGCAAACACATCGAGCAGCTTGGCATGTACCGCGTCAACGCCATCGACGAACTGCTTAAAGTCGTCGGAAAGCTCTTGGCTGCGGGCATGGTCGATCGCGCGCTCGATATCGTCGATCACCGGCAACAGCGCGGTGACAAGCTTCTCGGTCGCGCGCTCGCGCTCGGCAATGCGCTCGTTGGCGGTGCGGCGACGGAAGTTCTCCCAGTCGGCCTGCAGACGGGCGGTGCGCTCGGTGGCGTCCTTCGCCTTGTCCTCAGCGGCCTTCTGAGCCTCTGCCGCAGCATCGAGTTCATTGCGCACGTCGGCAAGCTCCTTTTGGGCCTGCTCGAACTTGAGCTTAAAGTCGTTGTCGGCGGCTTCCTCACCGGCGCGGATAGCAGCTTCCACCATCTCGTCCTCGGTCATCGTCGCCTCCTTGTTGGAATCCTCTACCTGGTTCTCGGCAGCCTCGGCGGCCTCGGCCTCGTTGGCCTCGGTATCGTCGACGGCCTCTACGGGAATCTTCACGTCCTTCTCCTCAGAGTCAACGGGGGCGGCGCCAGCGGCAGCCGCCTCCGTGCGAGCTTTACGGGCGGACATGATTACTTGTCCTCGTCGTCCACAACCTCGTAGTCGGCGTCGACAACGTCATCGTCGGCAGGCTGGGCACCGGCGGCACCGTCAGTCTGCTGCTGAGCGTCAGCGTAGACAACCTGGGCCAGCTCGTAGGCCACAGACTGCAGAGACTCGCCGGCAGCCTTGATGGCCTCGACGTCAGAGCCCTCGAGCGCCTTCTTGGCGTCGGCGATAGCGGCCTCGGCCTTGGACTTCACGTCGGCGGAAACCTTGTCGCCCAGCTCGTTGAGGGTCTGCTCGGTGGAGTAGCACAGGCTGTCGGTCTGGTTGCGGACCTCGACCTCTTCCTTCTGCTTCTTGTCCTCCTCGGCATGAGCCTCGGCGTCTTTGACCATACGATCGACTTCGTCGTCGGACAGAGCAGTGGAGCCAGAAATGGTGATCTGCTGCTCCTTGCCGGTGCCCTTGTCCTTAGCGGAGACCTTGACGATGCCGTTGGCGTCGATGTCGAAGGTAACCTCGATCTGCGGCACGCCGCGACGGGCAGCCGGGATACCGGTCAGCTGGAACTTACCGAGCGACTTGTTGTCGCGGGCAAGCTCGCGCTCGCCCTGGAGCACGTTGATCTCGACGCTGGTCTGGTTGTCGGCAGCGGTGGAGTAGACCTCGGTCTTGGAGGTCGGGATCGTGGTGTTGCGGTCGATCATCTTGGTCATGATGCCGCCCATGGTCTCGACGCCCAGCGACAGCGGGGTAACGTCGAGCAGCAGGATGCCCTCGACGTCGCCGGTGAGCACGCCGCCCTGGACGGCAGCGCCGTCAGCAACGACCTCGTCGGGGTTCACGGACATGTTGGGCTGCTTGCCGGTCATGGTCTTGACGAGCTCCTGAACGGCGGGCATACGGGTGGAGCCGCCGACGAGGATGACCTCGGTCAGATCGGAGAGCTTAAGCTTGGCGTCGCGCAGGGCATTGGTGACAGGCTGCTTGCAGCGCTCGAGCAGGTCGCGCGTGATCTTCTCGAACTCGGCGCGGGTCAGCGTGTAGTTGAGGTGCAGCGGGCCGGACTGGTTCATGGTAATGAACGGCAGGTTGATGGTGGTCTGCTGGGCAGCGGAGAGCTCCTTCTTGGCGTTCTCGGCGGCCTCCTTCAGACGCTGCAGGGCCATGGGGTCCTGACGCAGATCGACGCCGTTCTCCTGCTGGAACTTGTCGGCCATCCAGTCGATGACGCGCTGATCCCAGTCGTCGCCGCCCAGGTGGTTGTCGCCCGAGGTGGACAGAACCTCAAACACGCCGTCGGCGAGGTCAAGGATGGAGACGTCGAAGGTGCCGCCGCCCAGGTCGAAGACCAGGATGCGCTGGTCGGTGCCCTGCTTGTCCAGGCCATAGGCCAGAGCAGCAGCGGTCGGCTCGTTGACGATACGCTTGACGTTGAGGCCGGCGATCTTGCCGGCGTCCTTGGTGGCCTGACGCTGGGCGTCGTTGAAGTAGGCCGGGACGGTGATGACGGCGTCGGTGACGGTCTCGCCCAGATACTTCTCGGCATCGGCCTTCATCTTGGCGAGCGTCATGGCGCTCACCTGCTCGGCGGTGTAATCCTTGCCCTCGATGTCGACGACGGCACGGCCACCCTGGCCCTCCTTGACCTCGTACGGCACGGTCTTGATCTCGGAGGTGCACTCGGAGTACTTGCGGCCCATGAAGCGCTTGATGGAGAACACGGTGTTCTTGGGGTTGGTGACAGCCTGGTTCTTAGCGGCCTTACCCACGACGCGGTCGCCGTCAGCACGGAAGCCAACAACGGACGGGGTGGTGCGGTCGCCTTCGGCGTTCACGATAATGGTCGGAGAACCGCCCTCGAGGACGGCCATAGCGGAGTTAGTAGTACCAAGGTCGATACCAAGAATCTTACTCATTAGAAATTACCTCTCTCTTTTGCGTTCGCGCCGCCTCGACGGTCTGTCGCGCGGCGCTTCGGCTTGTCTTTCAGGATGTAGTGTATCCCCTTATGGGCCGGAATATACAAAATCTAAGTCAATTCATATAAGATTTCTTATCTCTGAGAGTTTAGGTTCTCAAATGCGCAGGTAGATACACTGTTTGAGTTCTCGGCAGATCTATTGAGATCTATGTAGAGATGGCTGAGGTTTGCGTCCGGGGGTGCCTGGGGGCCGTCTTGCGGAAAGTTCATCCCGGTTTGAGCGTGGATTCCGGGTCGCAGTTTCCTCTAGCGGGCCCAACCGGAAACTGCGACCCGGTTTTCGGCCAAATAACGGGATGCCCTTTCCGCAGGCGCGCTCAATCGCTCTATATTACAAGTCACCTATAGCTAACATTTGCGCAGCTCAACGGCCTCACCTGCATGTTTTTTAGTAAGCCGTAGCATACTCGGCGAACGGTATGAAGATGCCGGTCAGAGGGTATTGCAAACGGTCGCTCCCGTGGTATGTTTTTGCCCGAATCAAACCGACGCGCATCGCCTGTAGCGTCGGTCAACAGAGAGGAAACTACCATGGCTCATCCCGTAATTGATGCCGACGAGTGCATCGCTTGTGGCGTTTGCGTCGACTCCTGCCCCGCTGGCGTTCTGGAGCTCCAGGACGTCGCTACCGTCGCTGACGAGGATTCCTGCGTCGCCTGTGGCGCTTGCCAGGACGCTTGCCCCGCCGGCGCGATCACCGAGATCGTCGAGGAGTAACAACTCCCCCACTTGCACACTCACAAGTACACCGTGCACAAAAAAGGAGGCCTCCGCATCGCCGCGGAGGCCTCCTTTTGCATTCGTCGTTACTAGGACAGGTCATCTTCGTAGGGCATTAGGTCTGCCAGATAGCCCTTCTCCTTGAGCATGGTCTCGATCTCGTCGAGAGTCTGCTCGTCTTCTGCCGCAATGCGGTGGAAGTGATAGCCACTCGTCACCGTCAGCAGCGGAAAGCTCTTGCCGCTCTCGATATCGTGCAGGTAGCGCTCAACATCGCGACGATTGCGGATGTCCAGGTCGGCCGTGATCTTGCCGTACACGCGGTGGTTGACGATCACGTTGAGCACGGCACCGCCCGCGTCGACGATGCTCGTGAGCTCATCGCCCGCCTGCTCCACGCCATGGCGTACCTTGACCAGACGCGTGGGCACAGCCGGGCTGCTGGGGGCCTCCTGTAGTACATAGCCGCGATTGGTGGCGACGATATCGTGCCCGTCGGCGCGCAGCAGGGCGATGTCCTGCACCACGACCTGGCGGCTCACACCAACCTCGCGGGCAAGCGCGCTGCCCGAAACGGGCTCCGTGGCCCCCTCGAGTACGCCCATGATGGCACGGCGACGCTCGCGGGCGTCCATTATTTACCGTCCAGCAGACGCAGGTGCTTAAGCGAGAGGTCGAGGATCGGCGCAGAGTGCGTCAACGCCCCCGAGCTGATAAAGTCAACGCCCAGGTCGGCGAGCGCACGGATATTGCTGGCGTCCACGTTGCCCGAGCACTCGGTCTTGGCACGGCCGGCGATAAGCTCAATCGCGGCAGCCATATCGTCGTGGGTCATGTTGTCGAACATGATGATATCGGCACCGGCCTCCACGGCTTCGCGTACCATGTCCAGGTTCTCGCACTCAATCTCGACCGTCGTGGTAAACGACGCATGGGCGCGCGCCATCTCGATCGCGCGCGTCACGCCACCGGCGGCATCGATGTGGTTGTCCTTGAGCATGACGGCCGTCGACAGGTTGTAGCGGTGGTTGCTGCCGCCGCCGATCTCGACCGCCGCCTTCTCAAACACGCGCATGCCCGGCGTGGTCTTACGTGTGTCGACAAGCACGGTCTTGGTGCCCTCGAGCGCCGCGGCCATGCTGTGCGTGTAGGTAGCGATACCGCTCATGCGCTGCAGGTAGTTGAGTGCCACGCGCTCGCCCGAAAGCAGCACGCGCGCGTCGCCGCGCACCTGACCCACATGGTCGCCGGCGTGCACCTCATCGCCATCGACGACATCAAACAGCACCGAGCTCTGCGAATCCAGCAGCTCAAAGGTGCGAGCGAACACATCCAGGCCGGCGATGATGCCATCGGCTTTGGCGATAAGCTCCACCGTGGCGGGACGCGCCGTGGGGCACACGCTCGCCGTGCTCACGTCCTCAAAGGTAATGTCCTCGCGCAGAGCCTGCAGAATCAGATCATCGACGACGAGCTTCATGGTAATGGGATTCATGGTCTACTCCTCCACGGCCTGCGTGCCGGCGGCACGGGCCAAATCATCGATTGCCAGGGGATCGGCGCTCAGGGCGCGATGACGGCCATCGAGCGCGGGATCGCCCGCCTGCTCCACGGCCAGCGACTCGCCGGTACGCATATACCACGCGGCGCGACGACCCCAGACCAGCGCTTCGAGCAGGCTGTTTGATGCGAGGCGATTCTTGCCGTGAACGCCGTTGCAAGCCGTCTCGCCCGCGGCGTAGAGCTCGGGCATCGAGGTACGGCCGTCCTTGTCGACCCACACGCCGCCCATAAAGTAGTGCTGCGTGGGCGTAACGGGAATGGGCTCGTCCAAGATATCGCGGCCGTCCTCCAGGCAGCGCGCGCGGATGTTGGTAAAGTGCCCGGTCACCACATCGCGCTCGACGGGGGCAAAGCTCAGCCATTCGTGCTCGGTGCCGTCCTGCTTCATCTGCTCGCGAATGGCGGCGGCGACCACGTCACGCGGCTGCAGCTCGTCGGTAAAGCGCTCGCCAGCGGCGTTGAGCAGAATCGCGCCCTCGCCGCGGCAGCTCTCGCTGATCAGGAAGGTGCGGCCCGGCTGCGGCGAGAACAGCCCCGTGGGGTGAATCTGCACGTAGTCCAGGTGCTCCATCTTAATGTCATGCTCCTGAGCGATGTAGCAGGCATCGCCCGTGAGCTGCGGGTAGTTAGTCGAATGGTCGTACACGCCGCCGATACCGCCCGTCGCCCACAGCGTATGGCGGGCATGGATCTCAAACGGCTCGCCGGCATGCACGCCCTCGGCGGCGTTTGCCAGCTCGTCGGCGGGACGAACCGAGTTGTCCTCGTCCACGGGAACGGCGACGACGCCGGTGCACACCGTAGCGCCATCACGCTCGCCCGTCAGGATGTCGGTCATGGCCACGTGCTCCAAGATCTGCACGTTATCCAGCTTGCGAACGGCCTGGAGCAGTTTGGTCGTGATCTCCTTGCCCGTAATGTCGGCATGGAAGGCAATGCGCGGGCGGCTGTGCGCGCCCTCGCGGGTAAAGTCGAGGCTGCCGTCGGCCTTGCGTTCAAAGTCCACGCCCATCGCTAGCAAGTCGTTGATGACCGAGCGGCTCGAGCGAATCATGATGTCGACGCTCTCGCGGCGGTTCTCGTAGTGGCCGGCGTGCATGGTGTCCTCAAAGAAGGCATCGTAGTCTGAGCCTTCGGGCAGCACGCAGATGCCACCCTGCGCGAGCATCGAGTCGCACTCGTCGACAGCGCCCTTGGAGAGCATGATCACGCGCGTGCTCGTCGGCAGATTGAGGGCCGCGTACAGGCCCGCCACGCCGCAGCCGGCAATGACAACGTCGCACTCCATGTCGGGGTATTGTTTGGTTTCCACAGGAATCCTCTCCCTTGTAATGTGACATAAGGGACTGTCCCTCATGCCACATTGGCTTAGCGCGCCGCGTACTCGAGCATGCGGTCGAGCGTGAGCTTGGCCTGATCGGCTGCCTCGTCCGACACGCCAACCTGCACCTCGCCCTCGCCCGTCTCCAGGCAGCGCACGAGCTTTTCGAGCGTGATGAGATCCATGTTGACGCAGGTGGGCTGCACCGCAGGGAAATAGAACTTTTTGCCGGTGCCCTCGCAGCGGCGCTCGAGCTCGTAGAGCACGCCGCGGACCGTCACGATGATGAACTCGCTCGCGTCCGACTCCTCGGCGTACTTGATGATGCCGGCGGTGGAGCCGATGTAGTCGGCCTCGGCAAGGACATCGGCCTTGCACTCGGGGTGCGCCAGCACGAGCGCGTCGGGGTGCGCTTCCTGCACGTCAACGATCTGCTCGACGGTGATGATGTGATGGCGCGGGCAATAGCCCTTGTTGAGGATGACGTGCTTTTGCGGCACCTGCTCGGCTACGAAGCGGCCCAGGTTTTGGTCGGGGATGAACAGGACGTGTTGCTGCGGCAGCTCGGACACAATCTTGACGGCGTTGGAGCTAGTGACACACACATCACTCCAGCTCTTGATCTCAACCGTCGAGTTAACGTAGCAGACCACGGCAAGGTCGTCGCCGTACTCGGCGCGTGCCGCGTCGACCGTCTCGCGCTTGACCATGTGCGCCATGGGGCAGTCCGCACCCGGCTCGGGCAGCAGCACGGTCTTGGTGGGGTTGAGCAGCTTGGCGCTCTCGCCCATAAACTCCACGCCGCACAGCACGATGGTCTGCTGCGGCAGGCTTTTAGCGAGCTTTGCCAGGTAGAAGCTGTCACCGACGTAATCGGCAACGGCTTGGACCTCGGGCGCCACATAGTAGTGCGCCAGGATCACCGCATCACGTTGGGTTTTTAGTTGCTGAATGGCCTCGACGAGCTCTGCGGGCACCAGTGCCGCGCGCTCCGTTGCCGTCGTTGCCGATGCTAGGCCGGCCGCGATATCGTGTGCAAGCTCCGACGCATCCATGTTCGCGCTCTGTGCCATCAAGGCCCCTCTCTTTTGGCGAATCTTGGGGCTTTAGTATGACACCTAGGTTTACAGCTGACAAGACAGCTGTAAACCTAGGTGTAAAGTTGAAATAAAGATCCAATCATGCGGCAGGTTCATTTTCGAACTGGCAAGCTGAGGATAGTCGAGCTCTCGATAGCGCAGGAGGCATCTTTAGGCGAGCGCCGCGCATGGTCGACGGCATGCCCGTAGCCGGACACACCGGACACGGCTTTGGAACCAAGAGCATTAAGCTTGCCGTTGAGCGCATGAACGGCAACTGCCAGTTCCGCATCAACGGCGACCGGTTTGAACTGCGCGCCGTAATGTAGGGACGCGACAGGCCGGCAGCCGCGTTCGACCCGCTGGGGCTGCTCTGTCGGCGCCGGACCGCTACAGCGGCGCGGCTGCCGGGGTCAGCTGTTTGATGTATGCCCACATGCGCTGCTTGGCGGCTTTGTCAGTAAGCGCCGCCTCAAAACCGTCGAGCGCGAGCACGCGACGACCCTGTACATGGGCGACCAAGCCAGGCTTGAGCATAGCGGTATCGAAGTCGTCGATTGCCACGAGCATGTCGGCATAGGTCTCGCGCATGGTATCGGCCGCGCGATCGTCCAACAGCAAGACCGCCTCGGGGTCCAAGGCCTCGAGCGCCTCGCGGAACAGCTCGCACGGCAGGCCCTCGCCTGCCGCAACCGCTCCGTCGCCCGCGCCGGCAACGCTCGCCAACACGCAAAAATCCTCTGGCGCGTAGCCGATGGCACCGAGCGCCTTGCGCAGCGCGGCACCGTCCGGACCGGCAGCCAGCTCGCCGCCCGCACGCTCGGCGTCGTCTAAATCACCTTTTACCAGCACAATCGGCGAGCACGCGTTGCCTGCGATACGCACGCCGCGACCCGCGAGCGATGCGAGCTCCTGCTCGGTCGCCTGGGCGATAGCTTCTTTTTTCTGGCTTTGTGACGTGGACATGCGCTCTCCAATCGTTTACGTGCTCACCATTATATAAAAGAGCCGACCGCGAGTGGTTGCTTTGCGGGCCGTTGGGTATAAGCACGGTCGTACTGAGTTTTACGCGGCTGAGCCGCGTCGCACTATGGAGGTCACCATGGCTGACATTAAGCAGATTACCCCCGAGAACTTCGATTCCGTCGTTAACGGCAGCCTTCCCGTGCTGGTTGATTTTTGGGCACCGTGGTGCGGTCCCTGTCGTTCGCTCTCGCCCATCGTTGACGAAGTGGCCAACGAGCTGACCGGCAAACTTGCCGTCGCCAAATGCAACGTCGACGACAATCAGGACCTGGCCATGAAGTTTGGCGTCATGAGCATCCCCACGCTGGTTGTCTTTAAGAACGGCGAGGAAATCGACCGCTCCGTTGGCGCGCTGCCCAAGGCCAGGCTGCAGGCGCTGCTTGAGAAGCACCTGTAATACGCCGGTCATGTGCTGCCGTCCATGAGCGGTTTTGCGCCGCTCACCGGAGAGCCGGGCGCTGCGCCCGCGACCACGGATAGTATGGTAATCACAAACAGCCCCCAGTGAACGGGTGCGGGTCAGACGGACTCGCACCCGTTTTCTTATGCGGCGACGCGCAAAGCAGGCGTAGTAGAATCTGAACCACTGAATAGACCCGTACAAAAGGAGATTTCCCATGCATGACGTCGGAATGAACATGAGCCAGCTTGCCATGAGCGTCAAGCAGGTCGACGACACGATCGAGCTCGCCCACGAGTGGAGCCATCAGCTGCTGCATGCGACCGAGAACTTTGATATGGAGCGCATTGGCGCCAAGCTCGAGGCCGCCATGGCGGCGCTCCACGAGGCGCACGACGCACTCGAGGGCTACGAGGAGGCCATCGAGGCCGACCATAACTCCGTTGGCTCCGTAAAGCTGGTGTAGCGTGACCGAGCACGAGCACACCTGCGGGCACGAGCATTCGCACGGGCCGACCGGCGACGCAGACTGCCGTTGCAGCGGCTCCGCCTCCGAGCTGGTCCGTTTTTCGGTTACCGCACCCGACGACCTGCTGCGCCGTTTTGACGAGCAGATCGCACGCCGCGGCGACGTGGCCAACCGATCCGAGGCCGTGCGCGACCTGATTCGCGCCTCGATCGCCAAGGAGCAGATGCGCACGCCCGATGAGCACGTTATCGGGTCGCTCACCATGATCTACGACCATCACACCGGCGATCTGACGCGCCGCCTGGACGAGGTGCAGCACGACTACACCGACGAGATCGTATCGACGATGCACGTGCATTTGGATCACCACAACTGCTTGGAAATCCTGGCACTCAAGGGTCGCGGCGAGCGCGTCTACGAACTAGCCGACCGTCTGCTGGGCCTGCGCGGCGTTAAGCACGGCGAGCTCACGTGCGCCGCCACCGAGCAGAGCCTGGGGCTGTAACAGCACACATTTCAACGAAGGAGGGTCGCATGCGGCATGTGCATATTCATGTGACGGGCATTGTGCAGGGCGTTGGCATGCGACCGTTTGTGTATCGCGGAGCCATGACGCATGGCATTTGCGGATGGGTGCTCAATGCGGGCGACGGCGTGCATATCGAGGCGCATGCTCCGGCCGATGCACTCGATGCTTTTGTTGCCGCGCTTTCTGAGCATGCGCCTGCGGCAGCCCGCGTAGAGCATGTCGAGGTTGTGGACTTGGCAGCCAACGGTTGGGATGCCGCCAACGAACAGGGCTTTCGCATCGTAGCATCGCAGGACCAGACCGCGCACACGACGCTTGTCTCGCCCGATATCGCCACCTGCAACGATTGCTTGCGCGAATTGTTCGATCCCGCCGACCGACGCTATCACTACCCCTTTATCAACTGCACTAACTGCGGGCCACGCTTTACCATCATCCGATCGTTGCCTTATGACCGAGCGGCCACGTCGATGGATTGTTTTCCCATGTGTCCCAGGTGTGCCGCGGAGTATGCCGACCCACTCGACCGGCGTTTTCACGCGCAACCCGATGCCTGCTTTGATTGCGGGCCGCATATTACGTGGCGCGAGGCTGTGAACGGCGATGCGTGCGGGAATTCGTCCGCGACACCGGCCGTCGGCACCACACGCGAGGCCAGCGACGCTATCATCGAGCGCTGCGTTGAGCTGCTGGCCAGCGGTGGCATCGTCGCCATCAAGGGCCTGGGCGGATTCCATCTATCCTGTGACGCTGCCAACGAGCAGGCGGTGGCCGAGCTGCGCCGTCGCAAGCGTCGCAGCAATAAGCCGCTTGCCGTCATGGTGCGCAGTCTTGCCGATGCCGGGCGCCTGTGCCATATCGACGATGCTGAACGCGATCTGCTCGCCGGCAGTATCCGCCCCATCGTGCTGCTGCGCCGGCGGGCTGTTTGCGGGAACGACGGCGATTCTTCCGACGCCCTCGTACTCGCACCGTCCGTCGCGCGCGACCTGCCCGAGCTTGGCGTTATGCTCCCCTACACCCCGCTTCAGCATCTTCTGCTTGCAGCTGCCGCGTCACACGGTATGCACGCGCTCGTCATGACCAGCGGCAACCTGAGCGAAGAGCCCATCGAGACCGATGACGATCTTGCCTGGGAGCGCCTCGTTGCCGCCGGCATTGCCGACGCGCTGCTCGGCAACGATCGAGCGATTCTCTCGCGCTATGACGATTCCGTGGTGCGCGTGGTCGACGGCGCCGTTATGCCCGTTCGCCGCGCTCGTGGATATGCACCCCAGCCGCTGCCGTTGCCGGCGCTCGACGGCGCTCCGTCCTGCGTACTCGCCTGCGGGCCGCAACAAAAGGCCACGATTACGCTCACGCGTGAAGGGACGAACGGCGAGGCGACCTGTTTTGTGTCGCAGCATATCGGCGATGTTGAAAACGGCGGGACCTTCGATGCCTGGAACACCGCGCGCACGCGCTTGGAAGATCTCTTTGATTTGGCGCCCGCCGCCTTGGCCTGCGATTTACACCCCAGCTATCTATCGGGCCAGTGGGCGCGCGAGCAGGCGCGAAAATGCAATCTGCCGCTCGTCGAGGTGCAGCACCATCATGCGCATATCGCGAGCGTAATGGCTGAGGCTATCGCCGCGGGCCAGCTTACAACCGACGCACGCGTCCTTGGCATCGCCTTTGACGGCACCGGCGCCGGCACCGATGGGACCATTTGGGGCGGCGAGTTTCTTGTTGCCGGCCTTGACGGCTTTGAGCGCGCCGCGCATTTGCGCACCTGGGCGCTCCCCGGTGGGGCGGCCTCCGTGCGCGACGCCCGCCGCAACGCCTTTGCCCTGCTCAGTGAGCTCGGCCTGCTCGAGCACCCAGGTGCCGCTCGGCTTTTGGACAGCCTCGACGAGCAAACACGCAGCGTGACAGCCACCATGATCGAGCGCGGCATCAACAGCCCGCGTACCAGCAGCATGGGGCGTCTCTTTGATGCCGCGACAGCGATTCTGGGTATCTGCGGCAAGGCAACCTACGAGGGCGAACCCGCCATAGAACTCGAAGCCGCCGCCTGGCGCGCGCTCGACAACGAAATCGCCCATTTTCCCGACGACAACGCCGGCCATTTCGCATCTGGCCCATCGTGGCTGAACGGCCCCCATGTTCTGGATCAGAAAGCACTCTTTGAGGCACTTTTGGGAGGAACTGAAGCCGGAGCGCCCGCCGACAGGCTCGCACTCGGCTTCCATGTCGCCGTTACGCGCTCTTCGGCACGAATCGCACGCGAAATCTGCACGCGCGAAGGCATCGATACCGTCGCGCTCTCGGGCGGCGTGTTCATGAACCGACTTCTGCTTCAGCTCCTCGCCCGCGAGCTCAAAAGCGCAGGCCTTACTGTCCTTGTCCCCCACACCGTACCCGTCAATGACGGCTGCATCGCCTACGGTCAGGCGGCAGTCGCAAGCGCTCGTCTTGCGCAGGTTGCATCGCAGTAGGCTGTTCGGCCAGCCCGCAAGCCGCCGTCTCACAGGTGTAGCGCGTTTGCCCGCAGCGCCCGCGAGCGCTACCATCAACTGATGGATTATTGAGCGCCCGTCCAGCGCAAAGCGTATAAAAGGGGAACAATATGTGCCTTGCCGTTCCCGGTAAAGTAGTCAAACGCGACGACGACCTCAAGGCCACCGTCGACATGATGGGCATCGAGCGCCCCGTGTCGCTGCGACTCGTGCCGACGGCGCAGGTTGGCGACTATATTCTCGTACACGCCGGCTTTGGCATCCAGATTGTCGACGAGCAGGAAGCACAGGAAACGCTCGAGCTTGTTAATGCCATGTCCGAGCTGGTCGAAGAAGACCAGCTGACCACCAACCCGGCGGAGGCTTACTAGTGGCGCCCGAGCAGCCGGCGCGCTCCGGTATCGATTTCTCGGCATTCCGCGATCCCAAGCTGGCTCGCGAGCTCATCGAGCGCATTCATGAGCTTGTCGGCGACCGCACCATCAACCTTATGGAAGTCTGCGGCACGCATACCGTGAGCATCGGGCGCTATGGCTTTCGCTCCATTATGCCGACCGGGCTCAAGCTGCTGAGCGGCCCGGGCTGCCCCGTCTGCGTCACCGCCAACCGCGACATCGACCACGCAATCGCGCTCGCCAACATAGACGGCGCCATCATCACCACCTTTGGCGACATGATGCGCGTGCCCGGATCGTCCACCTCGCTCGCTGCACAAAAGGCGGCAGGGCGTGACATTCGCATTGTGTACTCCCCGCTCGATGCACTCGACATTGCCGAGCAAAACCCCGATCGCCCGGTTATTTTTATGGGCGTGGGCTTTGAGACCACAACGCCCACCATCGCCGCCGCCATCTTGGAGGCCGAAGCGCGCGGGCTTTTGAACTTCTCGGTCTATTGCGCCCACAAGACCACGCCGCCGGCGTTGCGCGCCATCGCTAACGATCCCGAGACCGCCATCGACGGCTTTATCCTGCCGGGACACGTCGCCACCATCACGGGCTTGGCGCCCTTTAGCTTTTTGGTCGACGAATTCAATACCCCGGGCGTGGTCACGGGATTTGAACCGGTCGATATCCTGCAGGGCATCTGCATGCTGGTCCAGATGGTTGTCGAGGACAGGCCGGCGATTGACAACGCCTACCGCCGTGGCGTCAACGCAGACGGCAACCCCGTGGCGCGCCAGCTGGTCGAGCAGGTGTTTGAGCCATGCGACACCACGTGGCGCGGGCTGGGGCCGATTGCCAACTCGGGCCTTTCCATCCGCCCCGAGTTCTCGCGCTTTGATGCCCGCGTTCGCTTTGACGTGCCCGTTGAGCCGACGGTTGAGCCGCGCGGATGCCGCTGCGGCGACGTGCTGCGCGGAGCCATTACGCCGAGCAGCTGCCCGCTCTTTGGCCGCACCTGCACGCCCGAGCACCCCGTCGGCCCGTGCATGGTGAGTTCCGAAGGCAGCTGCGCGGCGTGCTACCGTTACCGAGTCTAGCCCGAACGCCCCCGCGCACTGACACCTCCCACGATTGGAGTTTTGGATATGTCCCATAGCATCACCGATAGCACCGTCCTGTTGGGCCACGGCTCCGGCGGACAGATGATGAAGCGCATCATCGATGAGGTCTTTTTAGATGCCTTTGGTTCGCCCGAGCTGCTCGAAGGCAACGATGCCGGCGTCGCCGCGCTGCCCGCGAGCGGGCGCATCGCCATGTCGACCGACAGCTTTGTAGTCTCGCCGCAGTTCTTCCCCGGTGGCAACATCGGCCGCCTCGCCGTGTGCGGAACCGTTAACGATGTCGCGACCTCGGGCGCCAACGTGCGCTACCTGTCGTGCGGCTTTATCCTTGAAGAGGGCTATCCCATGGATAAGCTCCGCCAGATTGTGCAGACGATGGCCGAGACGGCGCACGAGGCGGGCGTGTCCATAATCACGGGCGACACCAAGGTGGTCGAGCGCGGCGGGGCCGACGGCGTCTATATCAATACCGCCGGCGTGGGCGAGGTGCCTGCGGGCGTGGCGCTCAGCGGCGCAAACTGCCAGCCCGGCGATGTCATCCTGGTCTCGGGTACACTGGGCGACCACGGCATCGCTATCATGAGCCAACGCGAGGGTCTGGCGTTTTCGAGCACCATCGAAAGCGACGCCGCGCCGCTCAACCACCTGATTGCCGACGTTTTGGCCGCAGCGCCCGGCACGCGTTGCTTTCGCGACCCCACGCGCGGTGGCCTGGCGTCCACACTCAACGAGTTTGCCCAGGCCAGCGGTGTTGCCATGGAGGTCGACGAAGATGCCGTGCCCGTGCGTCCCGACGTGCAGGCCGCCTGCGAAATGCTCGGCTACGATGTACTGCAGGTGGCAAACGAGGGCAAGATGGTTGCCGTCGTGCCTGCCGAGCAAGCCGATGCCGCGCTGGCCGCCATGCGCGCCGCCCGCTACGGCGAGAATGCCGCCGTCATCGGTCGCGTGCTGCCACTTGCCGAGGGCACCCGCCCCGCCGTGCGCGTACGTACCGGCTGGGGCTCGACCCGCATCCTCGACATGCTCGTAGGAGAGCAGCTGCCGAGAATTTGCTAACGACAAAGGCTCAGGGCTATTAAAGATATTCAGATTCCAAACATGCCCGGCACGCATGCCCAGTATCATGGGGTGCGTTTTACAACTCAAGCGGCAGGAGCACCCATGGCAGCAGCTTTTTCCCATGTGATCTTTGACCTGGACGGCACCATTCTCAACACGCTCGAGGACCTGGCGGCCGCCGGCAACCATACCTGCGAGGCGCACGGCTGGCCCACGTTTGCCGTTGACGAGTACCGCTACAAGGTGGGAAACGGCATGCTCAAGCTGGTTGAGCGCTTTATGCCCGCCGAGTATGCGGGCGACGGCCGCATGTTTGAGCAGACGCTTGCCGAGTTTAGGGCTTACTACGGCGAGCACAAGGAGGACCACACCGCCCCCTATGCCGGCACGATCGAGATGCTCGACCGCTTGCGCGCCGCGGGTGTGCAACTTGCCGTGCTCACTAACAAGGACCACGTCTCGGCGGCTCCGCTTATCGAGAAGTATTTTGGTTCCGAGCGCTTTGCGCTGGTGCAGGGCCACGTCGATGCGTTTCCGCCCAAGCCCGAGGCGCCTGTTACACTGCATGTGATGAAAGAGCTAGGCGCCGACCCGGCGACCACGCTCTACGTAGGCGATTCCAATGTCGATATCCTGACCGGCCACAACGCCGGCCTTAAGAGTGCGGGCGTCAGCTGGGGTTTCCGCGGCCGCGCAGAGCTGGAAGCCACCGGCGCCGACTACGTGGTGGACACCCAGGCAGAGCTCGCGGCGCTGGTGCTGGGCGAGTAACGAGCGACACTGCTTAACGCAGCTGCGACAATGCTGTTGCGCGGAAAGTAGTCGTTGGGGACGTTCTTAAACGACTAGTCAGACAAGAACGCCCCAACGACTACCCCAACAATGGCAACGCCGCAGGTAGAGGACGGACAGCGAGCGGACACCAGAGCGAACAAATTGGCATGAAAAGAGGACGGCATAGACCTTCTGGTCATACCGTCCTCTTTGAATGACAAGTTGTCGCTCTGGTGCCCGCGCAACGTCGAGCAGTTACGGCGTTTGGTAAAACGCCGTAACGAACTACCGCGTAACCCCCTAGCTCAGCATTGCATCCATCATCTCGGAGTTGACGGAGTCGTCGGCAGACCACTCGCCATCGTCGTTGCAGGTGTACTTGAAGATAACCGTGGTCTTCCTGGGCTCGGTGGCCTTGGTCACATCGACCATAACCTGACCGGCCATCTTGTACAGCTCGTCATCGGAAGGAACCGTGTCAAGCGCAGCGACCTTCTCCTGATACTGGGTGGAGAAGTCCTCGACGATCTTGTTCATAGATTTGCATGTAATAGAGACCTCGGCGGTCGCGACACCCTTGTCCTCGTCGACCGTCACGTCGCCGATCTTGTAGTCAAAGCCCTCAAGATAGGTCTTGGCGTACTCCTTGGGATCGATACCCAGCTGCTCGAACTCGTCGCCCGAAGCCTCCTCCAGACCAGAAAGGAAGTCGTCGCCACCGTTCTTGACCTCATCAAACTGCGTCGTAAGATCCTCGGTGATGAGCTCCTCAACCGAAGGACCTCCACAGCCGGAAAGCACGACCACGCATGCAACCAAGACGGCCATGAGGGGCGCAAGCAGCAGCTTCTTTTTCATGTTGTTCCTCCCAATGAGCGGCACCGCGCTTCCCGGACGCGGCACACGTTGTAATAAGTAAGCCCATACTATCCACTTATGAACACCCTCGGCAACGCGAAGGCGCGGTCGGTTCGTTTTAGCGTCCGAACGGTTTGCAAGCCCACCCAACGTGCAATAAAACGCTTTCCCGCGGTGCAATAAAAAAGGTGGCCGGAAAACCCGACCACCCTCGCACAGCCTTTGGATGCCGCAGTTTACTTGCGGACGACCTTGACGATGGCGTCACCGGCGGCGACGGCGGACTCTGCCTCAACGGTGAGCTCGACATCGGCAAACTCGGCGGTGTTGGACACGGCCACGACGACGCAGTCCTTGTAACCGGCAGCGGCGATCTTGGCGCGGTCGATCTTGAGTATGGGCTGGCCAGCCTTCACAACGTCGTCGGCCTTGACGAAGCCCTCGAAGCCATCGCCGTTCATGTTGACGGTATCGACGCCAACGTGCACCAGAACCTCGATGCCGCTATCGGACTGCAGGCCCACGGCGTGACCCATGGTGACGGTCACCTTACCGTCGCAGGGAGCGTAGACCAGATCGTCCTCGGGCCACACGGCACAGCCCTTGCCCAGAACCTCGCCACCAAAGACGGGATCGGGCACGTCGGCCATCTTGATGACCTTGCCCTTGACGGGCGAGCACAGCACGTCGGCGCCGGCAGAAGCAGAGATGGAGGCCGGAGCAGCGGCAGCCGCGGGCTCAGCCTTCTTCTTGAACATATCAAACAGACCCATACGTTTTCTCCTCTTGATTAAGCGCAACGTTGTGCGCATGCCTACGGTAATTATAGTGCCAAATGGTTCAAATGCTAAGGTGGGGACTCGAATCGCAAGCCCTTCCCGGTAGTGCTCGTGGGATGAGCATCTCCTTTGCATCGCGGTTCGATAAGCCGAGTATCGCCCACGCGCGGGACGGGCAGAAGCGGGCACGCCAAACCCGATACTTCTTTTCGCAGCGGCACCCCGCCGCCACCCCGCTCCTGGCACCTCCTGATACCTACCGAAACGTGCCAAAATAAACCCGTCCCTTTTTGGTAGGTTTGGCGAGTGTGGATTTTCGGACGCTTAACTAACGAGCGTGGATAATCTCCCACTTTGACTTTGAGGCCGTCACCGAGCCAAAAACGGGAGATTATCCACGTTCATTTTGGATGACCCCCCCCCTGTACCAAGCCGAGCTCCATGGTCAAGTAATAACGACTTCTCATCATTAGATTGTTTACATCAATTCTAATAACTATTTAATCCTTAAACTCGTTATTAGAATTGATATGATTGGCCTAATAACGAGTTTCCGGCACTAAAGATATGGAGGGCGCGATGCAAATCGAGGAGAACGGCCAGGGAACGCTCCGCAATAATCTATCGGGGAAATTGGCTTACTATTCGTTTTTTTCAACGCCCTTGCAATCATTGAGGCAGCTAAACCTCACCGAGGAAACCTATCGCACGCTTTCCGCATGCTCACGAAAGCTTGGAGAGCTTGAAGGCATGCTCTACTTTGTTCCCAACGCCGATATGTATCTGACAATGTACGTGCGCAAAGAAGCACTCCTTTCTTCGCAAATTGAGGGAACCCAGTGCACGTTTGACGACCTACTTAGTCCATCGCAAACACAACTCCATCATAAAGATGTCGCAGACGTCGTGAATTACGTCCGTGCTGTCGACCGCGGCGTAGAACTGCTCAAAAAGATGCCCTTGTGCACGAGACTTCTTAGGCAAGTTCATGCGGTCCTGCTGGACGGAGTGCGCGGAACGGAGAAGAATCCAGGCGAGCTGCGCTCCTCACAAAACTGGATTGGCCCCTCAGGCTGCACCATTGCAACCGCATCGTTTGTCCCTCCAAACATTGAAGATTTGAGTAACACGCTCCAGGACCTCGAACGCTTTATCAATGAGCCTCAAGTCGAAATGGATCCGATTGTGCGGGCGGCGCTCGTCCATTACCAATTTGAAACTGCCCATCCATTCCTAGACGGAAACGGTCGCCTGGGCAGGCTTCTCATTACACTTATGCTCATCAATGATGGCGTTCTTCATTCTTGCTTGTTCTATCCATCGTTCCAGTTCAAGAAAAATCGAAGCGAGTACTACCGGCAACTCACATCCGTAAGGGAGAGAGGCACTTACGAGGAATGGATAGAGTTTTTCTGCAACAGTCTTCTCGAAAGTGCGAAGGACTCGGTAGGGTCTTTAAAAAACCTTGTTGACCTCCATAACCGTTCCACAGCAACCATTACCGAAAATCTCGGAAGGACTGCTGCAAACGGGCAAAGGCTGTTGGGCATTCTTGAAGAGCACCCCATCGTCGACACCGCATTCATCGCTACCCAACTCGATATCGGCAGGAGTACCGCGAGCGCGCTCGTCAAATCATTTGAAGAATTGGGTATCCTCCGTCCGCTCGACGAGTCAAGACAGAGATACCGGCAGTACGGGTATGAAGAGTATCTTTCGATTCTCAGGGAAGACGCCGAGCCGATTAGATAGGCATCGCAGCCCAGGCAAATTAAAGCGAGCGTGGATAATCTCCCACTTTGAGCCCGCACACAGGCCAAAACCGGGAGATTATCCACGCTCATTCCTGAGTAGTCATTTATGAACGTCCCCAATGACTAGAAGGCCAGGCTCGACAACCTACGCTGCGTAGACATGCGCCAATCGAACGAACGCGGATTTTTGGACGCTCATCCTGAGCAGTCATTTAAGATCGTCCCCAACGACTACCGCATTCGGAGCAAGACAACGCCGCAAGTAGAGGACGGACAGCGAGCGACGTCCAGGGCGTACAAGTTGGCATGAAAAAGGCGAGGCATTGACCTTCTGGTCATGCCTCGCCTTTTGAATGACAAATTGTCGCTCTGGGCGGCGCGCAGCGTCGACCGGTTACGGCGTTTGGTAAAACGCCGTAACTACTCCTGAGCTCCGTACTGCTCGTAGTAGGCGTCGATGGCGGTCTTGAGCTCGTCGTCGATGACAACCTTGCCGTCGATCTCGTGGTTGTAGAGGGTCTCGACGACCTCAGCCATGGAGACGATGCTCGCGACGGGGAAACCGTACTTGGCCTCGATCTCCTTCTGAGCGGTGGTCACACCGCCCTTGCCGACCTCCATGCGGTTGAGGGACACGATGAGGCCCTTGATCTCGACATCGGCAGCAGCCTTGACCTTGGGATAGGTCTCGTCGATGGACTTACCGCTGGTGGTGACGTCCTCGACCATGACCACGCGGTCGCCGTCCTGGGGCTCATAGCCCAGCAGGTTACCCTTGTCGGCGCCGTGGTCCTTGGCCTCCTTGCGGTCGCAGCAGTACTTGACCTCCTTGCCGTACAGCTCGTGGTAGGCAATTGCGGTAACAACAGCCAGCGGAATACCCTTGTAGGCCGGCCCAAACAGGACGTCAAAGTCGTCGCCAAAGTTATCGTGGATGGCCTGGGCGTAATACTCACCCAGCTTCTTGAGCTGATAGCCCGTCACGTAAGCGCCGGCGTTCATAAAGAACGGGGACTGGCGGCCGCTCTTGAGCGTAAAGCTGCCGAACTTAAGAACGTCGGACTCAACCATAAACTTGATGAACTCTTGCTTGTAAGCCTCCATGCGGGCTCCTCTCGTAATTGCGTACGTGCTCTTCAGTTTAGCGCAGGCGGGGCGTCGATGTGGGCGCGCTTTGGAGCCACGGCATTCTGTAAAGGCTTTGTCAGGGGGAATGGTTTTCCGAACAATGGGGTTGACATGGTAAACCCCCTCATCAAGAATACGGGCGGATTAAAAAGGGGTACGAGATACCCAAAGCGCGCTGCGCTCAGCCTTTAGGAGGTGTGCCATGGAAGGCAGTCCTAGTCGAAAAACCTGCATGTCGCCCTCGGCACGCCGCGAGGACTCCGCACACGCATAAACGCCACCGGCAGATCGCCAAAACCACCACAAAGGCGCGCTGCACCCTTTGTGGGCTCAAGAGCTTGACGTGAGCGACATCTAGGTTTTTTGAAGCAAATACGACACGTACGCTAACTCCCTTCAACAAGGAGGACCCTATGCTGATGCTCAAAACCGTCACGGTACTCGAAGCCATCTCCAAGCGACGCCGCACGGCGCGCCCTGCCGCTCATACCGGCCTGTCCAAGAACACCATATTCGCCGCCACCCATAGTGCCGAGGACGCCCTCGTACTGCTTGACGCCACGGCAAACGGCCTCACTGTCGAGCAGGCAACTGAGCGCCTGAACGCCGTCGGCCCCAACACCATCGAGGCAACGACCAAAACGCTCGCCCGCCGCATCGCCGACGCGTTCATCGATCCCTTCGCCGGCATCCTCGCCGCGCTCGCGCTGGTCTCGCTCTACATCGACGTGCTCGCCGTGCCCGAGCCGCAGCGCGACCCCTCCACGGCCATCGTCATCGGCATCATGCTGCTGGTATCGGGCGGCATGAAGTTTATCCAGGAAGCCCGTAGCGGCAATGCGGCAGAGGCCCTCAAGGACCTGGTCTCCAACACTTGCACCGCCCTGCGCGACGGCGAGCGCATGGAGATCCCCTTCGACGAGCTCGTCCCCGGCGATGTGATCCGCCTCTCTGCCGGCGATATGGTTCCAGCCGATGCCCGCATCATTACCGCGCGCGACCTGTTTGTGATCGAGTCCGCACTCACCGGCGAGAGCGAGGCCGTCGAGAAGACCACCGCCGCCACCGTCGTCGAGGGCGCCGACGGCTCCGCACTGCCACTCTCTGCCTGTAAGAACATCGTCTTTACCGGCACCTCCGTGCAAAACGGCGCCGCCATGGCGCTTGTCGTTGCCACTGGCTCGGACACCTACCTGGGCGGCATCGCCAAGATGCTCAACGGGCGCGGCGAAAAGAGCGCGTTTGACCGCGGCGTCTCGAGCGTCTCCATGTTGCTCGTACGCCTCATGCTCGTTATGGCGCCGGCCGTCTTTGCCATCAACGCCACCACCAAGGGCAACGTCATCGACGCGCTGCTGTTCGCCACGAGCGTGGCCGTGGGCATCACGCCGCAGATGCTTCCCGTTATCGTGACCACGAGCCTATCGCAGGGCGCCAAAGACCTCGCCCGTCGCCAGGTTATCGTCAAGGAGCTGCCGGCGATTCAAAACCTCGGCGCGATGGACGTCCTGTGCTGCGACAAGACCGGCACCCTCACCGAAGACCGCATCGTGCTCGAGCGCTACCTCAACACCGATGGCAACGAGGACGCGCGCGTGCTGCGCCATGCGTTTTTGAACAGCTTCTTCCAGACCGGCCTCAAAAATCTTATCGACCTGGCCGTAATCGACCGTGCCGATGTGACGCCCTCGGCCGTCGTGCCCGATTCTATGCTGGGCCAGAGTCTGCGCGACCGCTATACCAAGGTCGACGAGGTTCCCTTCGATTTCTCGCGCCGTCGCCTGAGCGTAGTTGTCGCCGACGCCCAAGGCAAAACCCAGATGGTTACCAAGGGCGCTGCCGAGGAAATGCTCGAGATCTGCTCCTTTGTCGAGATCGATGGCATCGCTCAGCCGCTCACCGACGAGAAGCTCGCCCAGATTCGCAAGCAGATCGCCGGACTTAACGCCGAGGGCCTACGCGTAATTGCCGTGGCGCAGAAGACCAATCCGCGCTGCGTGGGCGAGTTTGGCATCGCCGACGAGTGCGACATGGTGCTGATGGGCTTTTTGGCCTTCCTCGATCCGCCCAAAGCAAGTGCTGCGGGCGCCGTCGCCACCCTCGAGGCCAAGGGCGTGGCGGTCAAGGTCCTAACCGGCGACAACGACCGCGTCGCCGCCACCGTCTGCGAGCAGATTGGTATCGATGCGAGCAACGTCTTGCTCGGCTCCGAGATCGATGCGCTCGATGACGCCGAACTTGCCGAGCGCGCCGAGAAAACCCACCTCTTCGCCAAGCTCTCGCCGCTGCAGAAGGCGCGCCTGGTACGTGTCATGCGCGAGATGCTCGGCCACACCGTGGGCTTTATGGGCGACGGCATCAACGACGCCGCCGCCATGCGTGCGAGCGATTGCGGCATCTCGGTCGATTCGGCCGTCGATATTGCCAAGGAATCCGCCGATATCATCTTGCTTCAGAAGGACTTGGGCGTGCTCGAGCGCGGCATCATCGAAGGCCGCCGCACTTACGGCAACCTGCTCAAGTACCTCAAGACCACGGTGAGCTCCAACTTTGGCAATGTGCTGTCCGTGACCGTCGCGAGCCTGTTCTTGCCGTTTTTGCCCATGAGCGCCCTGCAGCTGGTACTGCTGTCGCTGGTCTACGAGATCGTGTGCATCGCACTGCCGTGGGACACCGTCGATGACGCCTGGACTGCCCGCCCGCGTGCCTGGGACGCCGCGTCCATCAAGGGCTTTATGCTCGAGCTGGGCCCCGTGAGCTCGCTGTTTGACATCGTGACCTTCGCCGCGCTCTTCTTTGTCGTGTGCCCCGCCGCCGTGGACGCAAGCTGGTCCGAGCTTGCCGCCGCGGGCGACGTCGCGGGTATGGCGACCTTTGCTGCGCTCTTCCAGAGCGGCTGGTTTGTCGAGTCCATGTGGTCGCAGACACTCGTGGTCCACATGTTGCGCTCCCCGCATCTGCCGAGCCCGCGCGACCACGCCGCGCCCGCATTGTGCGTTCTTACCGTGCTGGGCCTGGCGCTCGTCACCTGGCTGCCGGCAAGCCCCATCGCCGATGCGCTCGGCCTCATGCCGCTGCCCACGAGCTTTTTTGGGCTGCTCATTGGCATCGTTACCGCCTATATCGCGCTCACCCAGCTGGCGAAGCGCCGCTACATTGCCCGCCACGGCGAGCTGCTGTAGCAAGTAGACGGAAAACACCCTGCCAGCTGCCGTTGCCACTACCACAGCTGCCAACGCCGCTGCCGTTGCCTCTGCCGCCGCAGTCTATCCCCCCCCAGCAGTTGCGGTGAAATAGTTCCTGTTTAAAGCCCCGTGACTTTAATTTAGGGACTATTCCACCGCAACTTATTGGGAGATTAGCTAGTCCTTGGGTGTCCAGGACCAGAAGAAGTTGATGAGGGCCACGCGCGAGGCGGTACCGGTCTTTTTGTTGATCGAGGAAATGTGGCGATAGAGCGTGGAGCGCGAAAGAAAGAGCGTTGTGGCGATGTCCTGAACGCTCTGGTCCGAAACGACCAAGACCTCAAGAATATCGCGCTCGCGCTCTGTAAGCCCAAAGGTGGCGACGAAGGCATCAAGGCGTTCATCGGACGTGAGCTCCGCTGCCTCCACGGGCTCGGGGTCGGAGCATGTGGGCGCAAGATCCCCACCAAGATCGTCGGTGGCAAGCGGCAGGCCATCCTGCATCACGGCATCATCGGCTCGTTGCCCCAACTGCCCCAGCAGCGTAATCGCAATGCCCACAAACATCACGAGCGCCGCACCGACCGCAGCCAGCACATTTTGACTCGAGATAATCGCCACTGCCGGCGCCGTCACGAACATCGAGCACACGTTGTTGACGACGCGACCCATGCACGGCCAAAAATATGACCAGCGCGCATAGAGCGAGACGGCGGCATAGTATGTGGTAAAGAACACCACAAAAAAGCCCGAGCCCAGATAAAAGATGGTCGTGGCAGCAAGCTCGTTGCCGCCATTGCCATCGACGATGAGCACAAAGAACGAAAGCGTGGACAGTATGGCGGCACATGTCATGCCGATATTCATATACGAGCGGCCGTGCAGGTCAAATAGTGCGCCAGCGACCAACGAGCTCACGACAAGCAGCAGGCGCGGCCAATCGCCCAAATCGACGGCTCCGACAGCATGCGGGGTCGTGAAGCCCGCGTTGAGAGCGGCGAATACGCTGGAAAGATACGCCGTCGCCACGGTCAGGCGAACTACGGCGCGACGGAATGCCGCCTTTGCCTCGGGATCGTCATGCCACTTGGCGCCATATTCCAGAGCATCTACCGAAAGCCCGGCAGCACTGGGTTCAAAGTTGGGATCGGACTCGTCGCGCAGCTTGGCGCGTCGGGCACCGTGGAGCAACGCCACCTGCGCGATCGCACAGACGACCAGAACAGCCTGCTGAGGAATGCCGACAGGCATCACCATGTGGTTGAGCACCTGCACCAGAACGCCCATGGCGTAAGAAAGTGCGGCGGCGCGCGCCAAGCAGGGCGTTCGCGCAAAGCGCCTCGCAAAATTTGCATGAGCAGTCGATCCGCAGTAGCCCAGCGCGCAGCACGCCACCAAACCGCCGGCAATTACCACCTCAACCTGAACCGCCATAATCAACAGCAGCAATGCCGCCACCAGCAAAACGCCCGTGACGTCACTCGTTGCGTCGATAGCATGGGGACGGCGATAGTACAGAATGGGACGCACAAAAAAGCCAATCACGCTCGCGCCGATGACAAGGCTCTCATAAATAACGACCTCGTTCGGAGACACGAACTCGGCCATGCGCACATCAAAAAGATACTCGCACGCCAAAAACGTGAAGAAGAACAGCGCCAGGCATATAATCTCCCGAATGCCCCGACGCAAATATACGGTTGTATCTCCCATGCCCCTCATGGTTAACCCCCAGCCGCTCAATTGTCTGGAAATCTATTTTAATAAAGAACCAGTCTCAATATCGAAGCCAGGCTCGAAATGCTGCCAATTCGACCCCAGCCGTCCACATCACGCCGCGATTTTGAGCCGCATGGACCAGAAGGGACGCGCGCGATCTCTAGCTCGGCCAGGAGTGTCTCCAACTACCACTCATTTAAGTACGTCCCCAATGAGTGGCCGAAGAACGTCCCCAACGACTAGTCAAAATGGGCCATGTGTCCCAGTTGTGGAGACTCCTTGAGCCGTCTGGGTATCGCGAAGGATCGCGCACTCCCCCATCATCAAAAGTGACACACGCTACCAGTTGATGGGAGGCAGCCATGGGCTTCTTTGACAAGATGTTCGAGAAGAAAGAGTGCGCGATTTGCGGTACCGAGCTGGGACTTCTAGGTAAGACAAAAATCAATGAAGGCTACCTGTGCAAAGAGTGCGCCGGCAAGCTCTCCCCCTACTTTCACGGCTATCGCTCCAGCACCGCGGACGATATCCGTGAGCAACTCGCCTACCGCGAGGCCAACGCCGAGCGCCTGTCTTCGTTCAACCCCACGCGCACGCTTTCTGCCGGGCGCACCAATATTATGCTCGATGAGGACGCGGGCCTGCTGATCATCACTTCGCAGAGCCGCTGGCGCGACGCCAATCCCGACATCATCGAGTTCTCGCAGGTACTCGGCTGCGATATGGATATCGACGAGCAGCGCACCGAGATCTATCGCGAGACCAAGGACGGCGAGCGCGAGAGCTACAACCCGCCGCGCTACGACCTGGATTACGACTTTAATCTGACCATCCACGTCAACACGCCGTACTTTACCGAGATCAACCTGCGCGTGAACGACTCCACCATCGATCAGCGCGGCTCCATCGAATACCGCGAGGCCAAGCGCCAGGCAACCGAAGTCCGCGATGCGCTGGTGCAGCTGCGCCAGGAAACGCGCGACAGTGTCGTGGCCGCCAAGGCTCCCAAGACCGCGGTCACCTGCCCCTTCTGCGGAGCCACCACCATTCCCGATGCCAGTGGGCGCTGCGAATACTGCGGCGGCGCCATCGGCGCATAGCCTCCGGCAGCGAAAGGACCGATCATGGCCTTCGAGAGCGTTAACTATCAGTGCCCTGCCTGCGGTGGCCCCTTGCATTTTGCAAGCGCCGAGCAAAAGCTCGTCTGCGACTACTGCGATTCTCGTTTTGAAGTCGAAGAAGTCGAGGCCCTCTATCGCGAGCGCCAGGACAAGGCAGACGCCAAAGCCGATGCCGCAGCCGCAACGCCAAAGCCCGTCGCCGACGACGCGGTGCAGGAGCTCGCCCAAAACGCCGGCTACATCTGCTCGTCGTGCGGCGCCGAGCTCGTGTCCGACGGCACCGTCGCTGTCACCACCTGCCCGTACTGCGGCAACTCCGCCGTAGCGCCCGGTCAGCTTTCGGGCGACTTCTCGCCCGACCTGGTGATTCCATTTAAGCTCGGGCGCGATGACGTCACGGCCGCACTCAAGGAACACTACAAGGGCAAGATCTTGCTGCCCAAGAGCTTTGTCACCGGCAGCCACATCGACGAGGTCCAAGGTGTCTACGTGCCGTTTTGGCTCTACGGTGCCCGCGTTGACGGCGAAGTGTACTTTGACGCGACCAACGAGACCGTGACCGAGGAATCCGACCGCACCGTCACGACCACCGACCACTACGATGCCTATCGCAAGGGCAATATCTCGTTTAAGCGCGTGCCCGTCGACGGATCGTCCAAGATGCCCGACGGCCACATGGACGCCATCGAGCCGTTTGACTACGACGCACTGCGTCCGTTCTCGGTCGCATATATGCCCGGCTACATCGCCAACCGTTACGACGAGGACTGCGAGACCTGCAAGGCGCGCGCCGAGCGCCGTATGGAAGAAAGCACGATCTCGGCCCTGCGCGAGACCGTCGTCGACGAATACGACGATGCCACGGTCGAAAGCAAGCAGCTCGACTACACCTGGGAAGACAGCGACTATGCCCTGTTCCCCGTGTGGATGCTTTCCACCTCGTGGAACGGCAAGAGCTACCTGTTTGCCATGAACGGCCAGACCGGCCGCTTGGTCGGCGAGCTTCCTTGCTCCAAGCCCAAGCTCGCTATCGCCTCGGTGCTGTTCTTTGTGATCGGATTTGTCCTCTCCCAGATCCTCTTCATGGGTGAGAACGCCTTCGATCCGGATTACCTCACCTTTGATATCGAGGGCATCCTCATCAACATCGTCGCGCCGCTGATCATCGTGGTCATCGCAGACGTGCTGCTGGTGGGCCAGCTCAAGACGGCCAACGAGGCCACCCACGCCGATTGCTACTGTGGCGAGCTCGACCTGACCGAGAAGCACGACACCTTTAGCCATACCGAGACCTCGGTCGTCATGAAGGACAACAAGGACGATTAGCCATTCTGACCAATACCACCCGACCTTTGACGAGAAAGGAAAATCACCATGGGACTCTTGAAAGCTGGATTGGGAGCTGCCGGCGGCGTCATGGCCGACCAGTGGAAGGAATTTATCTATTGCGAATCGATGCCCGCTGACGTCTTGGCCTGCAAGGGCGTCAAGCGCACCGGTGGCCGCAGCTCCAACACGCGCGGCGAGGACAACGTCATCTCAAACGGCTCCGTCATCGCCGTCAACGATGGCCAGGGCATGCTCGTGGTGCAAAACGGCAAGATCATCGAGGTCGCGCTGGAGCCCGGCGAGTTTGTCTTTGACACCGGCAGCGAGCCGAGCGTCTTTAGCGGCAATCTGGGCGACTCCATCAAGGAGACCTTCGCCAATATCGGCAGCCGCTTTACCTTTGGCGGCGATGCGGGCAAGGACCAGCGCGTCTACTTCATCAACACCAAGGAGATTATCGGCAACAAGTACGGCACCGCCTCGCCCGTGCCCTTCCGCGTGGTCGACAACAACATTGGCCTCGACGTTGACATCTCCGTGCGCTGCAACGGCGAGTATTCGTACCGTATCACCAACCCGCTGCTGTTCTACACCAACGTGTGCGGCAACGTGACCGATAGCTACACGCGCGATAAGATCGACAGCCAGCTTAAGTCCGAGCTGCTCACCGCCCTGCAGCCCGCCTTTGCCAAGATCTCGGAGATGGGCATCCGTTACAGCGCCATCCCCGGTCACACCACCGAGCTCGCCCGCGCGCTCAACGAGGTCCTCTCTGCCGACTGGCGTGACCTGCGCGGCGTTGAGATCGTAAGCTTTGGCGTCAACTCCATCGCCGCCTCGCAAGAAGACGAGCAGATGATCAAGGACCTGCAGAAAGCCGCGGTCATGCGCGATCCCACCATGGCGGCAGCCAACATCGCCAGCGCCCAGAGCGATGCGATGCGCGCGGCAGCCGCCAACCCCAACGGCGCGATGGCAGGCTTTATGGGCATGGGCATGGCAGGTGGCATGGGCGGCATGAACGCCAGCCAGCTGTTCGCCGCCGGCCAGGCACAGCAGCAGGCCGCCCCGCAGCCGGCTCCGGCTCCCGCCCCCGCACCGGCTCCCGCCGCCGCACCTGCGGCCGGCACGTGGACTTGCAGCTGCGGCGCCACCAACACCGGCAAGTTCTGCTCCGAGTGCGGCAGTCCCGCACCCGCCCCGGCACCGGCAAAGTGGTTCTGCCCCAACTGCGGCAGCGAAAACGGCGGCAAGTTCTGCAGCAACTGCGGAACGCCCCGGCCCTAGCCCCTCTATCTGGTAATTGGCGGGGGATCCGCCACCCCCGCATTTGCTTCTATGGGTTTCGTTCGATGAAGGAGGACACCATGAAGACAACGTTCAAAAAGTCCGTACTCGCATTTCTGACATGCGTCCTGGCGCTCGCCTTTGCCCTGACGGGCTGCAGCGGCGGCGGCAAAGACCCCAAGGCCAACTTCGTCGGCAGCTGGCAGTACTCGGGTGGAACCTTGGATGGCGAAGAGCTCACCGATGAGTACATGGATATGCTCAAGGAGTGGGGCCTCAACTGCGTCCTGATCCTCGACGAGGACGGCACAGGCGTCCTCGATATGTTCCTTGAGGTCGCCGACCTGAAATGGGAAGCCAAGGACGCCACCACCGTAACGATCACCGCCGAAGATGAGTCGCACGATCTGAAGCTCAAGGACGACAAGCTCGTCCTGGAGGTGGACGGCGACAAGCTCATCTTCACCAAGTCCGACAAGGACCTGTCCGGTACGGTGAAGAAGGATCGCGAGGCGGCCGAGAAGGAAGAGGAGATCGATGAGGCCGTCGAAGACGACGATGTCCAGAGCGTCGAAATCTCCCCCGCCGTCACCGTCGCCGATGACGACCTGTGCACCATCACCATCACCGAGAAGTTCCAGGACGACTGGGGCGACATCGGCTTTGTCGTCAACATCGTCAACAAGAGCGACAAGGACCTGACCTTCTACGCCCCCACCGGCAAGACCAACGTCAACGGCACCATGAAGGAAGCCTGGTTCTCGGCCCACCTGATGCCCGGCACCAACGCCACCGAAGAGTTCACCTTCTCGAACGGCACACTCGATAGCCTTGACGACCTCGTCAACACGACCATCGGCATCGATGCCTACCTGACCGATTCCTACGAGGACGTCGCTTCCTACACCGCGACCATCGCGTAACGGCAGACATCGACGGCCGCGGATTGGCGGATACATCCGCGCACATGTCAGGCGGGGCCGCAGGAGTTGATCCTGCGGCCCCGTCGTTTTTATGCCGATGCGTAACGAGCGCTAGCGCTCCATGTTGGGAACGATGCTGCCCTCCGTTACTGCGCGCACGGCCAAGCGCATGATGTTGTCGTAGCCGGTCTTGCTCAGGATCTCCGAGATGCGACGCTTGATGGTGCCCTCACTCATAAACAGCTCGGCCGCGATCTCGCGGCGGCTTTTGCCCTCGCAGGCAAGGCGCAAAATCGACAGCTCGACATCGTCGAGTGCCGCCGTACCCGAAAAAATACTTTCGGGCGGCTTGGGAAACGTGCAATAGCCCGCCAGCGTGGAGCGCATCACGGCGAACAGCTCGTCGATACCGACGTTCTTGTACACAAAGCTGTCGACGCCCGCCTCGCGGGCCTGATCGACAAAGGTAATCTCGGGCATGCCGGTCATGATAATGATGCGGCACTCGGGCAGCTGCTCCTTGATGCGCGCCGCCGCCACGATGCCGTTGGAATCATGCTCGGTGCATACGTCCATCAGTATCATGTCCGGGCGCTCCTTGAGCGCGACACCCAAGGCCTCGGAAGCATCGGCAATGGCGGAAACAACGGTCATATCGGGCTGGTCGCCAACGGAGCGCGCCAGGCTCTCGCGCAGGATGGCCTGGTCTTCGACTATAAGGACGCGGATCATGAACTTCTCCTTTGGACCGTGGCGTTGGAGGCAAGCGGGATGGACACCGTAAGCGTGAAGGGCGGGGCGGTGTGGACTTCCAGGCTGCCGCCCAGATTCTGTGCGACATGCCTCATACCTGGGATACCCGTTCCCTCGCGATACGATACGGGTGCAGGCGCGCCGTCGTTAGACACGGCCATCCGCGCAACAGCGCCGTTTTCCGACGTCTCCTGCCGCAGGCGCACATGGACCTGATGGGCCTGTGCATGCTTGGTGGCATTGGTCGAGGCCTCGCGGATAATCTGCAGAAAGGCTGCGGCGACGCGCGCGTCGCTTGGCAGCTCGCCCTCCACATCGATCTGCACGCTTACCAGGCCAAAGGCATGGACGATATCACCCAGTTGCTCTGCCGGTTCGGTGTCGCCCCCGCTGCGCAGATCGGCAGCGATTGAGCGCAGCAGTGGGTCGATCTGCTCGAGCGACTCGTCATCCAGGCGCCCCTCCTCCAGATAACGATGGAGGATGGACAGGCGCTGCCCGATCACGTCGTGCACGCGAGCGCGCATACGCAGATAGGCCGCATTGTCAGCAACTTTTTTGACTTCTTCAATCTGGGACTGGAGCTCTTGGCCCGCAAGCTCAAGTAGGTGGTTTGCTTGCGCCAAGCGGTCGTAGGCGTGTGCGTATTCCGTCACGTCCAGTCCGATAATGCGCTCAAAGAGGCGGCCCGAAACCATAACCTCGTCGTGCACAAATAGGCGAATCTCGGCGGGAGAAATCTCGATCACCGCGCGAGCATCACCAAAACGATCCAAGTTAATCCGCACACGGTTCCTACTGCTTTCGGGCATTTGCATGCTAAGTTTGCGCAAGTCGTTCCATGTGTCGCTCATGTCACCTAGATCGGTGGGCATATGAAGTTCCACCAGGTTTTTGCGCATGCAGCGGTTCATGAGCAGCGGACGGCCCCTCGGGTCCAGATACAGGATGCCCACGGGAATCACGTTGATGGTCTCGATCGTCGAGAACGCGGTGATATCCTCCTGGCGGTTACGGACGTCCATCAAGAGCGCCGCGATGGAACGGAACAGGAAGAACGCTCCCTCTGCGATAAGGACAACGGTCCACGCCGAGCCCATGGCAAAAACCACCGGCGGTGTAACGGTGACAACAAGCAGCAGCTCGACCAGCATGACGGGGCGACGATAGTGCACCATAAGCACCACGCCATAGGCAAAGATTGCGGCATTGAGCCACAGCACTCCGCCCATTGCCCTGGCGCAAACGTCAAGCGGCGCCACCAGATACGAGCCAGACGACGCGAACAGGATAAGCGCCGAAACCACCAGGTGAAGCACGAGGCTCGCCTCGTAGGCGCAAATCACCTTACGGTTATAGGACGAGCGGCGCGATGCGATGAGCGGGACGTGGATCGTCTGCAGACACGCAGCCAGGGCAAAGACAACATCGAGCGCAACGATTTGGGGAAGAATGAGCGAAATCTGCATCGTCACTCACCCGCCCTCGGCATCAAGACGATCATGCGCAGCTGGCCGGGCTCGCCCTCAAGGCGGTATGCCACGTTGCGCCCTTGCAAAGCGCTTTCGAGCTCTTGCGCAGCGGGTGTCTGCGAAAGATCCTCCTCGTCGTTGGAGAAAAGCGTGGCACGCAACTCGACGCTGCACCGATCATGGTCACTCAGGTGATACATAAGCGCCGGATGATCGGTGGTGTAGGCAAAAAACGCAAAGTCATACACGCAGTCGTACAGGGCGCTTACCGTACTGGCGTGCATCGGGCGCCGTATGGCGATAATCGAGGCGCAATCGATATCGATGGTGCGCAGGTCGCTTGCGAGCTCGTTGGCAATGAGCTGAATACGGTCGCGGTCAAAACCGCTCTCCCCGTGCTGCGCCAACGTGAGCGACCCCTTGCGCTTGCAATAGGCGACGAGCATCTTGGCGCGCTGCAGCATGCGGTAGCGCTCGTGCGAAGATACTTCATCGGTCAACGGCGGCAGCGAGCTCAGCAGGTCGTACATCCCTTCGAGTGCGCGGGCAAGCGCCTGGTCCACGTCTTGGACCAGCAAGGTCTCGGCCTCTTGATCTGCCAAATGCGTCTTAAGGTCGTAGTCGGCGGCGAGTAGCTCGTTTTGACGCTGCAGCTCCATGCGACGATGTGCCAGTTCACGGTTAAGCTCGTTGAGCTCCGACACGTCTTGGGCAAGCAGGGCCGATCCGCCCAGCAGTGGAAAGGCACGGTACATCACATCGGGATCGGACGCCACGGCAAAGGCATGGGCGCGGCCGTGCTCCTGGGTCCGCAACTCCTCACGCACGCCTACCGGCATTGGCTTTGACACCGGCGTGGCATAGACCTCCTGCAGGTCGCGCGTTAGAACTTTGAGGTCGAGCGGCAAGGTGTCGAAGATGCCGGCGATGTCGTGATACGACGGAATGACACCGCAATCGAGACAGATTTCCATCGCCACCACGCACAGGATGCAATAGACGAGCGAAAAATTGAGCCTCCATGCCCAGGGCACACGCAACGCATACGAGATGGCAAAGAATGCGCCACCCAGCAGTACGAGCGCCGCCGTGCCCGAGAAACGCTGGATGCGAAAGGACGAGGACCGACCAACCAGGATAAAAAAGGCCACGAAGTCAAAGGCCGTCCACACGAGGACGGCGAAATAACCCCAGCCGTACGTGTAATCGTTGCTCCAGGTGTCGCTTGTACGGTCAAAGTGGAAGACCTGCTGGTGAAAATCGTTGGTGAGCACAAATCCGATAAGCAGGATGGCCGCAATCCACAGCGCAGCGCAGTAGCGGCGACCCAGGCGGTGTTGCTCCAGGCCCGCAAGGCGCAGGCCGCAGAGCTGATAGAGCAGCGGAATAAGCGTCATGGGCACGTAGTACAGGTACCACAGCACGGTGGCATAGAACGGCGTGAACGACTTGTACTTGAGAATGACCTCGATCATCCATAGGGCGCAGATGGCGGCGATGGCCACAAGGCGCCGACGCAGCACATAGTCCAAACAGCGCAGATAGACCGATACGCCCCAGATCGAAAATACAATTGCGGCGACAAGCAGCGGCAGAGAGCTCGAATGGACGAGCGCATCCACGACCTCTTCGGACACCTCGCTATAGGCGGGCACGGCGTTAGAAAGTTTGGGGTCGAAGGCGAACAGCGCCGGCAAGACTGCCAAAAGCATGAGGAACAGCGCGGTGATGGCGCCGGCGATAGCAAAGACGCGGTGACGGTACACCTGATGTGTTATGCCAACAAGGAATCGCGGCATGGCGAAGAGCCTGCCACCCCTGGGATCCGCAACCGGCGCGGTCCGGGCGGCCGCGTGGCCGATATGTCGCTCGCGGGTACCCATAGTCCCTTTAGTGTACCGACAGATGGGCCGAAAAAGCGGGCCGCATGTCCCAAAATCCGCAGACGGCAAGGCGCCCGGCAGCCTCCCCCGTCTGGCACTTCCCGATATCCGCCCGCCCCAAACCACCGCAAAGGAGACAGGCACCTTTGTGGTGGTTTGGGGCGATGCGCTAGTCCACGGTGATGTCGAGGTTCTTGCCGATGAGACCTACGTAGCCGCCCTCGGCTGCCTTGGGGCTGTCAGCATGGCAGAGGACCCACTTGTCGGCCTTCCAGTAGCAGTAGCTGTCGCCGGCCGCAGGCATGTCGGCCGCGGCCTCGGGGCGCGGGCCGTTGGTGCCGGCGGGCAGCGCCACCATCACCTGGAAGCCACCGTCGTCGACCATGCACGGCGTGTAGTGGAGCGTGGTGTTGAAGACTTCGACGACCGTACCCGCCGGCACGCGAAACGCCTTGACGCACGCGGTGTCGAGCTTGCCGTCCTCGATCTCCCAGCGATGCGCCACGAGCAGGATAAAGTCGCGAGCGCCCAAGTTGAATTCGCTCGCGCGGTGATACTCCAGGCAGTTGAGTCGTGTATTGTGGCCGTTGCACCAGCCGAGCTGGAAGGGACGGCCACCAAACATGAGAAAGCCAAGCTTGTCGGCATCCTTGACGTCCTCGAGCTCCGGCGCACTTGCAACGTACTTGCTGCCCTCGGGAATGGGCGTGGCAGAGAGCGCCTCGAGCACGGGCGACGTAAGCTCGGACGGAACGTTATCCCAAACGTTGCCATAGGACTTGAACTCGGGATCGTTGACAGAGTAGATATGCATGTTCGCTCCTGTTCGTTTATGTGACAGTATGAACATTCTAGAACAAACATAAGCGATTTTAAACACTCGTCCCGACCACTCAGCAAAAAGGCGCCCCCGCATAAGCGAAGGCGCCCAATGCGCGCGTTTTGGGCGATAAAGCCCTTACGCCTGCTGATAGCGCAGGTGCTTCTCGTCGATATCGGCCAGGTCGCGGTCGAGGTAACGGCGCGCGAGCCAGTTAGCCATGGGAAGGTTCTGGTCCAGGTAGTTACCGCACTCCTCGGGAGCGGCACCGGGGACATCGCCCTCAAAGCCGGCGACAAACTCGAACAGCTCACGCACGAGCGGCAGAATCTCCTCGCTCGTCACCTCGCCAAACACGACGAGGTAAAAGCCCGTGCGGCAGCCCATGGGGCCAAAGTAGACAATGCGGCTCGACCACTCGGCATGATTGCGAAGGAACGTCGCGCCCAGGTGCTCAATGGTGTGGCACTCGGCCGTGTTCATGACCGGCTCCTTGTTGGGCGTGGTCAGGCGCAGGTCAAACGTGGTGACGGCGGCACCGGTCGCCGGATCGCGGTCGATGCGGCTCACATACACGCCGGGCTCAAGCAGCAGATGATCAACGGAAAAGCTGGCGATGCGCTCCATGGCAGATCCTCTCGATAGTCAATTTGGGACGGGGCTCTTTTAGCTGGTTCGAATGGTCGCACCAATCATACCAGTCAAAAAAGCCCCGTCCCAAAAAGACAACTTAGCCAAGGACACGGGCCATACGCGTCTTGAACTCGGACAGGAAGCGCGGAGCATCCACGGTCAGTGCCACAAGCGCGCTCTTGTCCGGATCGGACAGGCGGCGCTCATCGCAGATGGTGCGGCCGCGGTACTCGCCCAGCAGATCAACACGCAGGTTGCAGCCGAGCGCACCTACGAGCGTGGGGTCGATCGCCACGGCAACGGCCAGCGGATCGTGCAGCGCACAACCACCCAGGTAGGGTGCGTTCATCTCGTACGAGCCAATGTAGTGCTCGACCATGCTCGCAAATGCGCAGCCCGCCATGGTGCCCGAGCCCGTCCAGCCGGCAATGTCGCGGCGTGTGAGCACCACGCGATGCGTCACGTCCAGACCCACCATGGTGAGCTTACGGCCCGAGCGCAGCACTGCGTCGGCTGCCTCGGGGTCGCTCGCCATATTAGCCTCGGCGCCCGCGCTCACGTTACCGGGCACGGTAAGGGCGCCGCCCATCACGACCACGCGGCCGATGGACATCATCGCCGCCGCATCGCGCTCCAGGGCGAGCGCCAGGTTGGAGAGCGGGCCAGTCGCTACGTAGACCAGATCGGGACCATAGGTGCGCGCAGCATCAATCAGATAATCGACCGCAGCGTTGCCGTCGGCCGAGGTCGCCCCCACCGGCTCGTAGGGCGACGCGGGCACGCTCGCGCCGCCGATGCCGTTCTTGCCGTGAATGAGCGCGGTGGACGCCGGCGGCGTATAGGGCTCAGTCGCCTGCAGAGGACGGTCGGCACCCAGGTACACCGGAACCTCGGGGCGACCCAGCAAATCGAGCACCGCCAGGCAGTTGTGCGCCGATTGCTCGACGCGCACGTTGCCAAAGCACGTGGTGATGCCCACGAGCTCCACCTCGGGGCTCGCGATGGCATAGGCCAGCGCCATCGCATCGTCAACACCCATATCCAGATCAAGGATCAGCTTCTTGATTGCCATTGTTCTACTCCGCTTCTCCGTCTTTATCGTTTAACCAAACCAATGTTCAACTTCGGCGCGCGTGGGAATCGATTGCTGAGCGCCCAGGCGCGACACCGTCACTGCCGAGGCGCGAGCACCCGCGGCCATGCACTCAAAGAGCGGCAAGCCCTCTAGGCGAGCCGCCGCCAACGCGCCGATAAACGTATCGCCGGCGGCCGTGGTATCGACTACCGTACTCGAAAGTGCCGGCATGCGCAGCAGCTCACCGCCATCGCCGAGCGTAACCGAGCCGGCACCGCCCAACGTGATGACCGCAGCGCCGGCGCCCTTGTCGAGCAGCGCATTGAGCGCGGCGACGCAACTCACATCATCCGTGGGCAGAATGCCCGTCAGAACCTGGCACTCGGTCTCGTTGGGACAGACCAGGTCGACCGCAGGCCAGACCTCCGCAGGCAGCTCGCAGGCAGGCGCCGGATTAAAGACCGTATAGAACCCCAGCCCATGAGCGCAAACAAGCGCCTCGGCCGTCGCTGCAAGGTCACATTCACCCTGGGCGATAAAGACGCTTCCGGCAGCCGGGGCAATCTCGCTGTCGTCTCCGTCGAGCCCATCGGCCACCAGACGCCTCAACGCGCAGGCCACATCCTCACCCGTAAGCGCGTGGTTGGCGCCCGGCGACAGTATGATGCGGTTGTCGCCCTCGCAGCGAATGATGGTCGCCGTTCCCGTCTCCACGTCATCGCGATGCACTACAAAGTCACAGTCCACGCCGGCGTCTTGGAGCCCCACCACGAGCGACGCGCCGAACGCGTCGCGACCGACCGCGCCGATCATGTGCGTGCACGCGCCCATACGCGCGGCAGCTACGGCCTGATTGGCGCCCTTGCCGCCGGCGTTGGTGATAAACCCGCTGCCGCCGACGGTCTCGCCCGCACGCGGTATGCGCTCGCACGCCACCGAAAGGTCCATGTTCATGCTGCCGAACACCGCAACGATGCCGCGATCTGCCATGGAAACCTCCTCGTCTACAGGCTTTGCGCCCACCGTCGACCAACGATTGTGCGCTCTCGCACCCCCTATAACTTTAGTCCACTTTGATGTGGACGCGCGTTTGAGCTTGCGCCAGCAGCAAGCATTCACAGGAGCAGGCAGCTACAATGAATACGTGCTGATTATTCTCGTCATTGGATGATGTTTTATGGAACAATTCTCGCAATCGGGCTCGCGCGGTCGACGCCGCACGGGCAACGAGCCGGCGCCGCACGAACGCGTGAAGAGCGAACGCCGTGCCAACGAGCCGCGACGCGCCACGAGCCCCCATCGCGCTTCTGCCAACAACGCGGGCCGCGCCAACACTCCCGCCGCGGAGCAGACGCCTGCTCGCCCCAAGTCCCGCTACATTCCTGCCCTTGACGGCCTGCGCACGCTTGCCGTCGTCGCGGTGGTGCTCTATCACCTCAACCTCACGTGGGCGCAGGGCGGTCTGCTCGGCGTCACGATCTTCTTTGTGCTTTCGGGCTATCTGATCACACGCCTGCTACTCAACGAAGTCGCTAAGACCGGCCGCATCGACCTCAAGAGCTTCTGGATCCGCCGCATCCGTCGCCTGGTCCCCGCCGTGATAACCGTCGTGGTGGTGACCTGTGCGCTGTGCACCGTCTTCAACCACGTGATGCTCACCAAGATGCGCCCCGACATTCTGCCGTCACTGCTGTTCTTTAACAACTGGTGGCAGATTGCCCAAAACGTCTCGTACTTCAATGCTCTGGGCGACCCCTCGCCGCTCACGCACTTTTGGTCGCTTGCCATCGAGGAACAGTTCTACCTGATTTGGCCGCCACTGCTGTTTGCCATGGTATCCATGCATGTGAGCAAGCCCAACACGCGCCGCGTGGTTCTGGGCCTTGCCGTGGTATCTGCCCTAGCCATGATGGTGCTTTACAACCCTGCCGCCGACCCCAGCCGCGTGTACTACGGCACCGACACCCGCGTGTTCTCGCTGCTGCTGGGTGCCTGGATGGCCTTTATCCCCGATCGCGACCTGGCGCCGGTGCGTCTCGCTCATCGTTTGGGGCTCAATCGCCTGGCTGGCGCCGCCAAGCACGGCAAGAACGCCGAGGGCAAACCTGGCGAGAAGGCCGACGAAGCAGCCGAGACCGCCCCGGCACAGCCGAGCGCCCTCGTGCGTTTTTGGTCCTCGCCCGCATCCATCGATGTGTTGGGCGTCGTGGGTCTGGTTGGCCTTGCCGCCATGGTCGCGCTCACCAACGGCTACACCGCCTTCCAGTATCGCGGAGGCACGCTGCTGTGCTCGATCCTCACGCTCATGGTCATCGTGGCCTGCGTGCAGCCCCAGGGAATGGTTGCCCGCGCGCTATCCGCCGAGCCACTCGTGTGGGTTGGCAAGCGCTCCTACAGCATCTACCTGTGGCACTATCCGCTGCTGCTCCTCATGAACCCGGTTGCCAACATCAACGATACGCCGTGGTGGCAGTACATTTTGCAGGTGTTGTTGGTGGTCGCCGTGGCAGAGTGCTGCTATCGCTTTATCGAGACTCCGTTTAGGAAGGGCGCCTTTGGGCGCACCGTCGCCGAATTCCGCGATGGCACCACCACGCCCGCCAACTGGGCACGCACGCACATCCCTGTCTGCGCAGCCTGCGCTGTCGTGTTGGTCGTTGCACTGGGCGGCCTGATCTTTGTGCCCGAGACGTCTGCGCTAAGCGGCGAGGGCGCCGAAGTTCTGAACAAGGAAGCCAAGAACACCGCGCCCACCGACCAGCAGGCGGCCGACGACACCGACAAGGACAACGACGGCTTCCCCGATGGCTCCTACGATCTGCTTATGATCGGCGACTCCGTGTCGCTGCGTGCCGTAGACACCTTTGACGGCGTGTTCCCGCACAGCCATATCGATGCCGAAAAGGGCCGCCAGTTTGATGCGGGGCGCGCGACATTTGAGGGCTATATCCAGCAGAACCTTGCCGGCAAGATCGTGGTCTTTGCCCTGGGCACCAACGGCTTGGTAACCGACGACCAGATCGACGCCATCATGGCCGATGCAGGAGATAAGCGTATTGTGGTGTTTGTGAACACGCGCAGCCCGCAGCCGTGGGTTGGCTCTACCAACCAGGCCATCGCCAACGCCGCTACGCGCTACAAGAACGTGCGCGTTATCGATTGGTACGGATACAGTGCCAACCGCAACGACCTGTTCGATGGCGATGGCACGCACCTATCGACCACTGGCGTGACTGAGTACCTCAACTTGATCCACGATGCCGTCAAGAAGGACCTGCCCGTACACCCCGAGGATCACGTCAACGATCCGCAGCCGGCAGCCGTCAAGTCTGCCACCGACGCACTCGTCAATGCGCTCGCTCTCAAGCCGCACAAGCTGGGCACCGACAAGTAACCTGCAGCGCAAACTTCCCACATCCGGAGGGGGTGTCTGCCACGGCAGACACCCCCTCCGGCAGTTAGGGACACTCCTGGCGCAGCCAATGAAGACCTCTACGGATGAATTCCAGGCCGCTCCGTCGCTCCAGACATCGTTTCCGCGCCTCGTGCCTGCCCCAAACAATCAAAACAAGCCCTTTTCGCCGCACCCTCAAAGGTCTGTGGGCAAAAAAGGGCAAATATGAGTACTGTTACCATTTTAGTAGCAGGCAAAACCACCCAAAATGACGTCCGAGCGACCCCTACAACCCCCTAAAGCAGCCAACCTGACTGGTTTAAGGCGTATTGAAGCCAATTTTAATGAACATACTATAGGCTATGTTCATTATCTTTTAGGATGTAAATGCTATTCACTTAGCAACAGTACTCATATTTGGCATTTTTTGTCCATTGCTATATAACTAACACCCTATAGCAGACAAAAAACAGGCCGCGCCCCATCGCTGCGGCCTGTTCGGAAGCAAAAGTGGGCGTTAAGCGCTGTAGCCCATCGCTTGCAGGACAAACATGACGACCGTGAGCACCGTAATCACGGCGATAGTCGCCCAAGTGAGCATGTTCCACACGCGACCGTTGCGGTTGGCACCCATAATGTGACGGTCGGCTGCGATAACCACCTGGAACACCAGAACCACGGGCAACAGCACACCATTGATGACCTGTGAGGTCATCATAATCTGGAACAGATCGACGCCGGGCATAAGCACCAGCACGGCAGAGATACCGATGATGGCCGTAATGATGCCGCGATAGACCGGGGCCTCGTCCCAGCTGCGGTCGGCACCGCGCTCCCAGCCAAATGCCTCGCAGATAGCGCTCGACGTAACGCCCGGCAGCACGCAGGCAGCCAAGAAGCTCGCCGCGACCAGGCCCGAGGCAAACAGTACCGTGGACCACTGACCCGCAATAGGCTCCAGCGCACGGGCAGCATCGGCAGCATCGCTAATCTGAATGCCCGCCGGGAACAACACCGTACCGGTCGTGATGATAATAAAGCCGGCAATGACATCGGCGGCAAGCGAGCCGCTCACGGTATCGATGCGCTGCAGCACGATATCGTCCTCGCCCGCGTTCTTATCGACCACGTTGTTCTGCGCCAAGAAAATCATCCACGGCGCGATGGTGGTACCGATCGTTGCGACCACGAGCGACACGTAGCTGGGATCATTTTGAATGTTAGGCACGGCCAGGTCGACCGCGACCTCACCCCAGTTGGGGCCAGCCATAAATGCAGCGACGATATAGGTCACGAACACGCAGCTCACCAGCAGCAGAATCTTCTCGATACGCTGGAAACTACCCGACATGGTAAGCATCCACACCAGCAGCGCCACCAACGGCACCGAGATGCTCGCCGGCACGCCAAACAGAGCAAGGCCGCTGGCGATGCCCGCAAACTCCGAAATGGTCACAGCCGTGTTGGCGATCAACAGCGCCGCCATAGCAAGTACACTCTTGCGCACGCCAAAGCGCTCGCGAATGAGCGATGCCAGGCCCCTGCCCGTGACGCAGCCGCAGCGCGCCGCGGTCTCCTGCGTCACGATGAGCAGCACAGTCATGACGGGAAGCATCCAGAGCATCTTGTAGCCATAGCTGGCGCCCGCACTGGAATACGTTGCAATGCCGCCGGCGTCATTGCCCGAAAGCGCCGCCAGCAGACCGGGGCCCATAGCGCCAAAGATGGCCGCGATGGTCAACTTTTGCTTGGTGCCCGACTTTTGCTTGGTATTTTGCACGCGACCACCTAGCCAATGACCGACATGGTGAGCAGCACCGCAGCGGCGCAGTACGCTACGCACGAGATCATGACGGCAATAACGTTCATGGCGGTGCCCGACGTGTTGAGGTCATGCTCGTCACGCCAGAACAGCACCATCAGGTAAATCACGGCGCTCATGTTGCCAACCAGGCAAATGATGGCAGCGATATTAAAGCACCCGGTAAAGAGTTGCTCCTCAAACATGGGCGCATCGGGGAATGCAGCGGTGCGCACCAGCTGCGCGCACAGGTAGGTCACGAGCGAAAGGATCAGGCCCATACCCGTGCTCTGGAAGAAGAATCCCAGGTACGGTTTGGGCTCGTCGTCGTGGCCGTCGTACTCGAGGAAGTAGTTCTTGACGAACGACACCATGCGCGAGGCCGCCAGCAGCACGAGCGGCATGGCGCACATGGGGAACACCACCAGATGCGCGGAGCCGAGCGCCGTTCCCAGCACGGTCGCCATGATGCACGACGCGATGCCCCATACAACAACCCAGTACTGGCGATGCACGAACCAGCTGAGCACGTTCGTCGAGTCGTCCGACGCGCTATCGCCCGAGCCGACACCGGCGATCTGCAGGTCCTCCTGATGCTCCTCGGCGATAACGTCCATGGCGTCGTCGAAGGTCACGATACCCAGGATATGACGGTTCTCGTCGCAGACAGGGATGGCAACCAGGTCGTACTTGGTCATCTCGTCCGTCACGTCTTCCTGGTCCTCGTCGGGCGACACATAGACCAGGTCGCGATAGGCCAGCTGACCCAGCGTGGCGTCGCGGTCGGCTACGATCAGCGTGCGCAGCGAAAGCACGCCGGTCAGCATGCCGCTCGGATCCTCGGTATAGACGTAGTAGACGCTCTCGAAGTCCTCGTCGAGCTCGCGAATCGCCTCGATGGCATCGCCGACCGTTGCCGTGGCGGGCAGGGAGACAAACTCTGAGGTCATGATGCGGCCGGCGGTGTTGTCCTCATACCCCAGCAGGTTACGAATCGCCTTCTCCTCCTTGACGCCCATCAGGCGCAGGAGCTTCTCGGCCTTCTCGTAATCGAGCTCGTCGATCAGGTCGGCTGCATCGTCCGGGTCCATCATAGCCAGCATCGACGATGCGTCGGTATCGGACAGGCCCTCGAGCATCTCGGTCATAAGCTCGTCGTCATCGAACTCCGAGATAGCCTCGGCGGCCTGGGCAGTATCGAGCTGCGCAAACACCTGCGCACGCAGGCGCGGGTCGAGCTGCTCGATAATGTCGGCGATGTCGGCAGGGTGCAGCTCGCCGAGCGTCTTGTGCGACACCGAGAGTTGAATGTTCTTGGTCGAGCGGTCGAGCAGGTCCATGTAGGACCAAGCGATGATGTCCTCACTGAGCGGCTTGCCCAGGTGCTTCATAAAGCCTTCGACGATATGCTCGAGTGTGGGGCTGATCGCGCGCAGCAGACCGCGGGCGCCAACTTCGGCACCCAGTAGGCGCAGCTGATTTTCGCCCGACATGGAAAACTTGATGTCGTTTACGCGCACGACCTTCATGCCCTGCGTGTCGACAATTTGCTTGTTAAGCACGTCGCGGGCGAGTAAGAGTTCGGTCGGCTGCAGGTACGAAAAACGGATTTCGGTGGCCGACGTCTTAAGGTGTACACCCGTCTCGTCGATACGGTCGACCCATTTGCGCCAGCTGATCATAAACGGCGTCTTGCCGGGTCCGCGGAACGCGAGCGACGTCACGTGCGGGAAAACTTCGCCGGTAGCAATACCAAAATCGTTGACCACGCCGAGCTTTTCGCCGTCGACGTCCAAGACCGGCAATTTGAGCATCTCACTCAGATAATTCAATGGTGCTCCCCATCATTATTCCTCCGGACGCGGCCGCGCGTGCGGCGTCTGGGGGCTTCTGGATATGTATACGCATGCGCGGGCGGCACGCCGCTCGACGCTTACACCCCGTGCATGCGCAAAAAGCACCTGCATGGGGTCATCGACTGTATGGTCGAGGTTTGGATTTCACCTGTAACCTTTCTCTTGACCCTCATTAACCGCAGTAACTATAGCATCAGCATCGCCCTGCGGCATCGAATTTATGCGCTGCACATTGCAGGCATACCAAACGCTGACGCATCCGTGACATAGTCATTGGGGACGTTCTTAAATGACTACCCAATGACTACTCTGTGGTTACTCTGTGGTGTCTTCGTCCTCGGCAGGTTGGGGGAACACGGCGTCCTTGGGCATGGTGACCTTCGTCAGCGAGGTGAGCTTTTTGCTCAATGCCGTGTCCGTCTTGACCAGGTCGCTGAGCGTCACGATCTTGTAGCCGTCGGCAATGAGGCCGTCGATAATCTGCGGCAGCGCCTCGAGCGTCTGCTCGGCGCATTCGTCTCTATCGGTGAGCAGCACGATATTGCCCGGCGTCACCGAATCGAGCACCGTCGAGACCTGCTCGTCGGCACCGTTGAGCAGCCAGTCGCCCGAGTCAATATTCCACGAGACCACGGCGGAGACCAGGTCCATCGCATCAATCCAGTTTTGCTCGTCAAAGGCAGCGTAGGGAGCACGCAGTAGCATCGTCTTCACGCCGGTCGCCGACTTAATCGCATCGGTGCCTTTCGTGATCTGTTCGCGTACCGCCTCACGGTCCTGGCCCTTGAGCGAATCGTCGCTGTAGCTGTTGGATCCGATCTCGCACCCGGCATCGACAATCGCCTTGGCCGTGGCAGGCGAGGCCTCGGCCGCATCGCCCGAAAGGAAGAACGTCGCGGTGACGCCCTTTTCCTTGAGCACCTGCAAGATCTGCTTGGTAGCGCCGCTCGGACCCTCGTCAAACGTCAGCGCCACGTACTTTTTGTTGCCCTTGGGCGCCACGCTGGCGCACGCAACGACGCAATCGGTGGCGGGCACAACCTCGCCGCGGTCCTGCGTCTTGCCCGACTGCTCACCAACCCACACCTCGGAGCGGCCCTGGACACCCCACGTCTGCACATACTCGATAGCGCCCGTGCCCTCGACCTTGAGCTTGGGCTCGATAACCGTAGCCTGAACCTCGTGCTTCTCGTAGGTGTTACGGCCATCCTTGACCGTCACCTTCTCGCCACCCTCAAGTTCGCGGCTATCCCATTTGCCCTGCTTCACGCGCTTGCCGTCGACCTTCACCGACAGCTTTTCGCCCCCATGGCGCTTGAGCACGCTGTCATCGACGGCTAGCAGGTCGCCTGCGTCGTAGGTGTCAGTCAACTCCTGGTCGTCGATGAGGTTTTGTAGCGTAGAGCCGACGCGCACTGCGGTCTTCTGGCCGTTGAGCTCCACGTCCACGCTGCGGTTGACGTAGCCCACGACGGCAGCGATAAACAGCACGAGCGCGCAACCCACGGCGATGAGCGCATAGGGCAGGCGAGACGAACGACGGGGTGTGCGGCTGTTGCCGATGCGAGCGCTGCGGTCGCTAAAGCCGCGGCTATGGTTGAGGTACATCGCGCCGGGCTTACGGTGACGCTTGCGCTGACCGCTGGGCAGCTGCCCCAGGTCGCGGCGCGCCGTCGGACGCGCACCCGAACGCCCGTTTAAGTTGGATCCGTTTTGGCGCATATGCCCTCCCCCATAAACACAGCAAGCCGGAGCAACAGGTCTCCGGCTTGCCTCCCATCATTTGGTACGTCGCTATTTTGTAGCTTTTGACGAGCCTCCGCTCGCCTTTTGGTATTCGTCCTTAAAGGCCTTGAACATGCCGCGCGTCTTGCCGAGCTGCTTGCCCAGTGCGCGACTGCCCTTGTCCACGGCAACCGATCCCTTGTCGTCGAGCACCTTGGCGCCCTTTTTGACCTTGTCGCCCACCACGACGCTGGCCTCGGCGGCCTTGGCAGCCGCACCGCCCGAATACCCGAGCGACTTGACCTCGTCCGAGACGACCATCGCGCCGTTCTCATAGCCGCGCAGCATCGTCGGCGGCACCTGCGTGTCACCGACCAAAACACTCGAAGCAGCACCGGCGGTCACATAGAATGCCTGCACGATGCCCGAACGCGGCTTGAACTCCACATCCGAGCAATAGCCCACGACGTCGCCCGATTCCGTGCGCACGTCCATACCGACCCAGATGATGCAATCGTCCAGGTTGATGTCGAGGCGCTTGGCGGCGGCGGCATCGTATGTGTCCTTGACGTCATCGACCGCAATGGCGCCCTCGTAGACACCAATGGCGTCGAGCGCTACGAATCGGTCGGGACGCTCGATCATGCCCGCGATATCGGACTGGCGGACCATAAAGCCGACCACGCGCGTACCGCCCGGGGTAAAGACCGGAAAGTGAATCTTTCCGAGCTTTTTAGGGCTGCGCGGCGTGCCGTCCTTTTTGGTACGCTTGTCCTCGGTAGGCTTGCGATAGATCTTGGCGCCGACAAAATCCCCGGCACGCATTATGCCTCGGTCGAGGGCTCCGCAGCCTCGGTATCAGCCTCGACGGCGTTCTCGACCACGACGTCGGCGGCAGGCGTCACGTTGCCGCCCGAAATGGCGTCGTTGAGCTGCTCGCGCAGCTGGTCCATGCGCTCGCGGGCCAGGTCGACCTTGGCGCGCAGGTCGTCGGTCTTGGCATCGACCATCGGGCCAAAGTCATTCACCGCAGCACGGGCCTCCTCGGCGCTGTGCTCGTAGGTGTCGCGCATATTGTCCCAGGCGTCGTTGGCGATATCGGCAGCCATGGCGCGGGTCTCGGCGCCCGAGCGCGGGGCCAGAGCAACGCCGACAATAGCGCCGGCAGCGGCACCAAAAAGTGCGCCGGAGACAAAGCTGAAAGTCTTACCCATGATCATTCCTCTCCTGCGGGCACGTCGGTGCCCACCGTTTGAATGCTGTCCATTATACCCGCAGCGCATCACTTGCCGCTCCGCTCATCTACGTACGGCAAAAGCGCAGGTGCGTGATGGTGATAAACGCGTAGGCCTACTCCTGAGGCATAGCCGGCATGGTCACCGTGGCACCCGGGTCCTCGCCGGCGCCGTCCACGAGCGGCAGGCCGCCCTCATGCGCAGGTCCTGCCGGAACCGTCGCCGCACCACCAAAGACGGCAGCGGAAGCCTCGTGGTTCTCGGCAACCGCGCCCTCGGTATCAATCGCCACCTGGGGCTCGTCGTCAAAGTTGGGGACACCCTGGGGCTCGGTGGGAACGGGCTCGGCGGTCGCATCGGCAACGGGCTCGGCGTCGGCCGGCACATCGCCCTCGTCAGCGCCCTCGTCCTCGGCAGCATCTTCGCCGTTCGCAGCGGCGACGGCCTCGTGAGGATCCTTGCCCTCGGCCTCGGCGCGCATGCCCAACACCAGGTTGCGCAGGCCCGCGACCGTGCCTTCCACGTCGGGAGCAGGCTGGTCGGCGTGCAGGTACGCCCAGTCCATCATAAAGGTGGCCGAAGACAGCGCACCGATGGCCAGCGCGTCGTCGGGGCACGAAAGCTCAACCTCAAAGACGCGCTCGTCGTGCTCGCTTACGCGCGTGCGGCCGCACGAGATGCTACCGGCAAGACCGGTCTCGTTCATGAGCTCAACCGTCACGTGCTCCAGCAGGTGGCAGAGCTCGGTCTGGCCCATGCAGTCCTGGAACTCGCGACCGGAATCACCCAGGCACAGGTGCTTGGCAATCGCCGGCACCAGGTAATACACGCGCGCCGTGGCCTCGATATCCTCCGAGGTCATGAGCGGCATGCCGGGGTTCACCAGCACATGCGCGCAGATCTTGTCCTCGCTGACGGTGACCTTAAGGATGTTGAACAGGCCTGCCATAACTCTCCCCTACTCTTCCTTGCCCTACTCGTCGCCATCGTGCGGATCCACAGAGCCCGCACCCGACGCCGCCGGCTTCTCTGCCGAAGACTCGGAATCCTTCTTATCGGTTTCGGCCGGAGCGATCACGCGAATGAGCGAGATGCGCTGGCCACGCATCGACTGAACTTTAAACTTGTACCCCGCGACCTCAAACACCTCTCCGATGTCGGGCACCGAGTCGCAAAGCTCCAAAATCCAGCCGGCGATGGTCTCATAATCATCGCTTTCCTCGAGCGGCCAACCAAGCTCAATCGCGTCATCGCACGAAAAACGCCCATCAACGAGCCACTCGCGGCGCGAAAGGCGCGTGAGATACTTGTTGTCGGGGTCGAACTCGTCCTCGATCTCGCCGACGATCTCCTCGACGATATCCTCGATGGTGATAATGCCGGCCGTGCCGCCGTACTCGTCCACGACCACCACGATCTGGTCGTGCGAGGTCTGCATCTCGGACAGTAGCGGCAGGATGTCCTTGGTGTCGGGCACAAAGGTGGCGTCGCGCAAAAAGCCGGCGATGGGCTGGTCACCCTTGCCGTCGAGCGCAGGTTGGATCAGGTCCTTGATGTGCGCAATGCCGGCGACGTTGTCGGGATCCTCGTGATAGACGGGGATGCGGCTGAAGCCGGTCTGGCGCATGGTGGACAGCACGTCGGCGACCGTCTCGTCGTCCTCGCACATGGTGGTGTCCACGCGCGGCACCATGACCTCGCGGGCAACGGTATCGCCCAAGTCAAAGATCTCGTGGATCATACGCTTTTCCTCGTCGAGCAGGTCGTCCTGCTCCGAGACCATGTACTTGATCTCTTCTTCCGAGACGTTTTGGCGGTCGTCGGCGCTCTTGATGCGCAGGATGCGGGCCAGGCCATCGGAGCAGGCGCCGGTCAGCCACACGAGCGGACGGGCGATCTTTTGGAAAAACGACAACGGTCCCACGACCTGCTTGGACACGCCCTCGGCATTGGCCAGGCCGATGCGCTTGGGGACGAGCTCGCCGATCACGATGGACACGAAGGCGACCGCGACGGTGATGATGACCGGCGCCAGGCCGCGCGCGATGGCGGAGAGCGGCGCGATGCCAAAGCTCATGAGCCACGTGGCGAGCGGGTCGGACAGACTCGTCGAGGCGACGGCGGACGAGGCGAAGCCCACGAGCGTAATGGCAACCTGGATGGTGGCGAGCAGCTGGTCGGAGTCGGCAGCCAGCTTAATGGCACGCTCGGCGCGCTTGTCGCCTTCCTCGGCCTCGTGCTCCAACACGGCGCGCTTGGCCGTGGTGAGCGCCATCTCGGACATAGAGAAGTAGCCGTTGATGAGGGTCAAAACGAGGGTGGTGATAAGGGAGATGGTTATGTCCATCGGGAGTTTCTCGAACCTCCAAGATTCGGGACGTCAGGTTAAAACGTTGATGGCGGATACGGCAATTGCACCGGCGCCCAAACGAGAACGCGGGCGCGCAGGCGTGGTCGCTAGATTACGAAGAGGATCACCGCCATGAACTGAAAGATGCTGCCGGCGAGCACCCACAGGTGAAACACGCTGTGCAGATAGCGCACGTTTTTGGCGATATAGAACGGCACGCCCGCGGTGTAGCACACGCCGCCGACGGCGAGCAGGGCAAGTGCCACGGGGTTGAGCAGCGCAACAAGTTCGGGCAGCTTAAAGACAACGAGCCAGCCCATCAGCAGGTAGACCAGGCCGCTTACCCAATGCGGTTGACGCTCGCGTAGGAAGCACTCGAGGGCGATGCCGATGATGGCGATGGCCCATACGGCAAAGAACAGCACAGCGCCGCCGTCGTTTGCGAGCGTGATGAGGCAAAACGGCGTATAGCTGCCGGCTATGAGCAGGTAGATGCAGCTGTGGTCGATGATGCGAAACACGCGCTTGGCGCGCGCGGGCTGAATCGCGTGGTAGAGCGTGGAGGCTAGGTATTCGAGGATAATGCTGACGCCATAGACAATCGCCGCGGCCATATGGGCCGGGCCTCCGCCGCGCAGGGCGGCGAATACGATCAGGAGCACCAGGCCCGCGATACCCAGCAGGCAGCCGACACCATGGGTGACGGAGTTCATGATCTCCTCGCCCACTGTGTAGTGTGGAACGGCCGCGGTCTTGGGTCGCGGCTTAGAACTGTCGCTCGAATCGGACATGCCGGTTACATCCTCCAACGTAAAGAGTTCTCAACACTATATCAAAGCGTCTAGGTACGTGCGAAATTTGCACCATACGTGACCCTTTGTTTACCCATTCTTTGCCTGTTGACGCATCAACGGCGAACGTCCATAATGCGCTTGCATTAAATGTTGATGTATTAACATCTTATAGGAGAATACCGCATGGCTCAAAACGCACGTTCCCATCGAAAGCTCAAGATAGCCGGCATCGTTGCACTAGTGGTTGTCGTTGCGCTGCTCGGATTTGCCGGCAACTTTCTGTTTGACTTCGCGCTGAATCCCCGCGCGCCATACACCATGAAGATGATGCAGGATAGCAAGAACGACAAAGAAGGTGAGCAGCCGGATGCCGAGGATACCGAGGCGCGGGCATGGTTTAAAGAGAACCGCAAGAGCAGCAACCTCACCGCGGACGACGGGACCGAGCTTGCCGCCTGGTTTTTTGCTGCGTCGGAGAGCACGCACGACTACGCCGTCTGCCTGCATGGATATACCAACGAGCCCATCGGTATGGCCCGATACGCCAAACACTTCCACGACCGTGGCATGAACGTACTCGCACCCGCCGCCCGCGCCCACGAGCGCTCCGGCGGCGACTATATCGGCATGGGCTGGCCCGAGCGCCTCGACATCGTCGCATGGATCGAGCGAATCGTTCAGGCTGACCCCAAGGCGCGCATCCTGGTCTTTGGCGAATCCATGGGCGCGGCGACCGCCATGAACGTCGCGGGGGAACCTCTGCCCGCAAACGTGAAATGCATTATCGAGGACTGCGGTTATACGAGTGTTTGGGACGAGTTTTCTCTGCAGCTCAAGGACGTGTTCGGCCTGCCCAGCTTTCCCTTGCTCGATGTAGCAAACTTGGTGTGCAACGTGCGCGCGGGCTACGACTTTCATAAGGCGAGCAGCGTGGAACAGCTCAAGCGTGCGACGGTTCCCATGCTGTTTATCCACGGTGACCAAGACACCTTTGTGCCGTACAGCATGCTCGACCAAAACTACGACGCGTGCGCCAGCAAGGTCAAGCAAAAGCTCACCGTCCATGGCGCCACCCACGCCAAGAGCGCGCAGGTCGACCCCGAACTCTACTGGAACACGGTCGACGACTTCCTCGACGAGTATTTTTAGGCAAATAGTACGGTTTACTGGCCTATCTGACCCCCTAGCACTTCCGAAAAGCCGCCCGTGGGCACTGTGCTCACGGGCGGCTTTTGCTAACAGTTGTGCTACAAAGGCGCTTGTTTTGTCTAATAGCTAGGTGCTACTTGACCTCGATGAGCTCATACTCGCTCGTGCCCAGGCCGATCTTCTCGGCATGCGCGATGCACACGCGCCAGTCGGTGTCGGGATGCGTGATGCAGAAGGGATCCTTGGCCTGCTCGCCCTCCAGATGCTCGTGGTTATGCTCCATCTTGGCCGCGCTATCGGTGAGCTCGGTGTTGGGCAGCGGCTCAGACGCCATGACGGCGTCGGCGCAGGCCTGGTCGATGGCGACCGGGTCGAAGCTCGCGAACATGCCGATGTCGTTGACGATAGGCGTATCGTTTTCGGGATGGCAGTCGCAGTTGGGACTGATGTCCATGGCAAGCGAGATGTGGAAGCTCGGGCGGCCGTCGACGACGGCCTTGGTGTACTCGGCGATCTTGCAGTTGAGCACGTCGGCTGCGGCCTCATAACCGGGCTTGATGCAGTCCTGGTTGCATGCCGCAATGCAGCGTCCGCAGCCCACGCAGCGATCGTGGTCGATGGCAGCCACGTGCACCGTGCGAGTAGCGCCGCTGGCAAGCTCGCGCTCGCGGGTGCCGTCGAACGAGATAGCGTTGTGCGCGCAGATCTTTTCGCAGGCATGGCAGCCAACGCAGTGCTCGGTCGCGACGTTCGGCTTGCCGGCGGCATGCTGCTCCATCTTGCCGGCACGGCTGCCGCCTCCCATGCCCAGGTTCTTCATGGCGCCGCCAAAACCGGCCTGCTCATGGCCCTTAAAGTGGGTGAGGCTGATCACGATATCGGCATCCATGAGCGCCTGACCGATCTTGGCCTCGTGCACGTACTCGCCGCCCTCGACCGGGACGAGCGCCTCGTCGGTGCCCTTAAGGCCGTCGGCGATGATGATCTGGCAGCCCGTGGCATACGGGGTAAAGCCGTTCTGGTAGGCGGTATCGATGTGCTCGAGCGCGTTTTTGCGGCTACCGACATAGAGCGTGTTGCAGTCGGTGAGGAAGGGCTTGCCGCCCAGCTCCTTGACGACATCCGCGACGGCGCGGGCGTAGTTGGGGCGCAAAAAGCTCAGGTTGCCCAGCTCGCCAAAGTGAATCTTGATAGCAACGAACTTGTTCTCAAAGTCGATCTGCTCAATTCCGGCGTGACGGATGAGGCGCTTGAGCTTGTCGAGCTGGCTCTCGCGAGCATGCGTACGCAGGTTGGTGAAGTACACCTTGGCGGGTGCTGCGGGTGCAGTTGCGGTCATAGATATATCCCCTCGGTCTATATGGCGTTACAGACATAGAGGATGGTACCAGTTAAAGCAGAGTTAAAGTCAAGTACGGCACCTAGTCATTGGGGACGTTCTTAAATGACTACTCTTGGACTTTGAGTGCTTCGGCCAGGCCCACACGTTTGATGGAACGCATGTGCAGCAGCGCCACGACCAGGTAGGTCGCAAAGCCAATGCCGACACATGCCGCCATGGACCAGGCGGGCACGTAGATCTCGATATTGCCGTTGTAGGCGAGCAGCATCGAGCGGAAGATGGCCGTGAGCGAGCCAATAATGACCGGCAGACTCAGCACGAGCGACGCCGCCACGCACAGCGTGATCGAGCGGATGTACAGATGCGAGATCTCGCTATCGCGATAGCCAAAGACCTTCATGTAGCTAATCGACCGGGCGCTATGGTCGATAACAGCCTTGGTCAGCAGGTACATAAACAGCAGGAAGATAAACACCGCGAGGCCAACCATCATGCCGATCATTTTGCTCATCATGCCGATGAACTGGTCGCCCACGGCGCGCATGTCGTCGGGCGTGGTGTCGCCGGCAAAGTAGCGAGCATCGAGGTCGAGCTTCTCGTCGCTCACATAGCCGTTAAAGTAGGCGGCTTCGTTGCCGAACAGCTCGTTAAAGTCGTCGATACTCATATAGATATTCATGTCCGACTTGGAGCCCCAGGCACAGTCCTTGCCCGCGTACTCAAGGGAATAATGCTCCCCCTCGTACTTGTCGATGAGCGTGACCTTCTGGCCCTCGCTCCAGCCAAACTTGTCGAGCAGGCCGCCGCCAAAGACGACGCGCCCATCGCCAACGTTGAGGTCTTTCCAATAGCGCGAATCGGGCGAGATGCCGTAGACGGAAATCGTCTCCTCGCCATTACCATCGCCGCGGTCGTATTGCAGCTGGTAAACGGCATATTTCTCGGTCTGCGCAATCTTGTCTGCACCGTTATCGGTCGTGTTAACCGGGTGAATGTCGTCGTTGTCAGTGTCGATCTTAGAGGCCTTGTCGATCAGGTCGATAGCCTCGTCGCGGTCGCAGCCGAGGGCATCGGCAAGGTCATCGAGACGCGCATAAAGCGCATCCTTCTTGTCCTGGACGTTTGCAAGCGCACCCTGCGCCGCAGTCAGGCTCTCGGCAGACGGAGATGCGGTCGCGGCATCGGCTGCCGCCTGCGCCGCATCGGCCGCGTCGTCGAGATCGTCATCGGCATCTTGGGCGGCGGTGAGGAGTGCGCCGTCAACCGACTGCAAGCGCTCGAGTGCCGACCACTGCTCGCGCTCCTCGGCAGTGCCCTCGAGCTCCAGCGGAGCCTTGAGCGTGTACTGGTGTTCGGCGACCAGGCTTGTCTCGAGGTTGTCCGCGTAGTGCGTCATCGTGGGCAGAATCGCCAAGCCAAAGAGCAGCAGCAGCGAGGCAAACGCAATGCCCACGAACAGCGTGGCGAAGTTACCCAGGTTGCGCAGGAAAATACGCAGGCGGAAGCGCGAGACAAAACCCATGCGCTCCGGCAGCTGCAAGCCGCGCTTGGTACCCGACTTGCCGCTCGCTTCGTGACGAAGGAACTGCAACGGCGTCTTGCCCATTTTGCGAAGCAGACCCACCAGCGTGATGAGGATGAGCGCGACGGCGGGAACCACGGCGCACTTCACAAAGATCTCCCAGCTCCAGTACACCTGGAAGGGCGGCAGGCTGTACGAACCGTAATAGAGGCTGCGCATGGGCTCGGTAAAGAACGCAATGCCGAGCGCAGTGCCCAAAAGCGCCGCGACCACGCCCACGATGGCGGGAAGCGCAAGGTAGTGCAGCACGATCTCGCGACGACGATAGCCGCTGGCGAGCAGCGTGCCGATGATGGCGCTCTCCTCCTCGATGGTGGCGTCGGTAAGGACCACAAAGACAAATGCCATGATCACGATGATGATGTCGAGCAACGTCATCCACATCATGGAGTCGCCGTCCACGTCGTCGCGCGCATAGCCAATGCCCTGGTTGGAATCGGTGTCGATGAGGTCATCCACGCGTGCATCGGCATCGGTGAGCGCTTCTACCATATCCTGCTCAGCGTCGGTGCGGTCTGCGGTGGAGAGATCGCGATCGGTAAAGGTAAAGGAGTAGGTGTAGGCGGGCGCGCCGCCGGCATCCTCGAGCGCGGCAAAGCCGGCGTCGGTGACCTCGGCCACGCCATAGGTGATGGTATTCACCGTAAAGTCCGAATTGTTGAGGAACAGCGCCTGGCTATCGGGCTGGGTCATGATGCCGCAGATGGTGTAGGTTCGGCCCTCGAGCTCGACCTTATCGCCCACGGCGAGGTCGTTATTGGTGGCAAAGACACGGTCGATGGCCACCTCGTCATCCGCCTTGGGCTGCTTGCCCTCACAGTAGGACGCAATGTCCACCTTAGCGCGGTGCGCATAGGTGCGCAGCGTGCGCTTGGTGCCGTCGTCGCCGGACGCCTTTTTGATGATGGCGTCGATGGAGAAATTCTTGTAGAGCGTGACGCCGCCGACGTCGTCGGCCGCGTCCTCGGCTGCCTTGAGCTGGTCTTTGGTGGCCTCGAAGGAGGTGGTCACGCGGCCATCCTCAATCGTGTACGCATCGCGCATGTCGTCGATAAGACAACCGATGGAATGCGCCGCGAGCAAAAAGCCCGAGGTGAGAGCGATGCTTCCGCACATAAGCAAAAAGATGCCCAGGTACTTGCCAATATTGCGGCGCAGCTCGCGCGGGAGACGTTTTGCGAGAGGTGTCATGGCGCCGCCTACCAATCGAGCTCGGCGGCCGCGACGGGCGACTCGTTGAGCTCATCCTCGACGATGCGCCCGTCGCGCAGGCGCAGCACGCGATTGGCCATGCGCGCAATGGCGGCATTGTGGGTAACGATGATGATGGTGCAGCCGTACTCGTGATTGACATCCTCCATGAGCTGCAAGATCTCCTTGGAGGTCTTGTAGTCAAGCGCGCCCGTGGGCTCGTCGCACAGCAGCAGGCCCGGGTTTTTGACGAGTGCACGGCCGATGGCGCAACGCTGCTGTTGGCCGCCCGAGACCTGGCGCGGGAACTTGTTGCGGTGCTCGTAGAGGCCCAGTGAACGCAGCAGGTCGTCGATGTTGAGCGGGTTTTTGGACAGGTGTGCCGTGACCTCGATGTTTTCCTTGATGGTGAGGTCGGGCACCAGGTTGTAGAACTGGAAGACAAAGCCCAGCTCACGGCGGCGATACTCGCCCAGGTCGGTAGGCTTGAGCACCGTGAGGTCGCAGCCGTCCACCATGATGGAGCCGGCGTCGGCATCCTCCAGGCCGCCGATCAGGTTGAGAAAGGTCGACTTGCCCGAACCCGAGGGCCCCAGCATGACGCAGATCTCGCCGCGGTTGATGGACGTGTCAATGCCGTCGAGCACCGTCAGGCGCGCATCCCCATCGCCGTAGTGCTTCTTGAGATCCTTAACCTGGACGTAGGCTTTCTGCGTTGCCATGGTATCCCCCATTGTTAGCCTCGTACTACTTTATGAACGTAATAGTAAACCTTGGCGAACTATTTTTGAGCGAGGCCTGGGATTTATTTCAGACTAGTCATTGGGGACGTTCTTAAATGACTAGCTGTTGGGGACACTCTTTCGCCACCCGACAGCTGGGGACAGTCCTTGCCGGCCCGGCCGGCGAGCCGGCGAATCGGCAAAGACTGTCCCCGATGGCCAGTCGTTTAAGTCTGTCCCCAATGACTAGGTGGCTAGGCGCGGGATTTGGCGCGTGCGAGGGCGAGGCCCACGGCGGCAATGGCCATGGCAAAGAGCGCCGTGACGCCTAGGTCGCAGGCGATGTCGCCCAGCACGGCAGACGTCAAATCCGAGGCAAGCGCCTTGCCGATCGCGTCGTTCACCCAATATGTCGGCACAAAGTGCGCCACCGTCTGCACGGCCGAGCCCATCAGCGACAGCGGCATCCAGGCGCCGCCCAAAAACGTCATGAGCATGCCAAGCAGGTTGCCCACACCGTTGAGCAGCTCCTCGCGCGCACCCAGGCTCGAAAGCGCAAAGCCAACGGCCAGCGGCGTGCACGCCAGGGCAAACGTCGCCGCCAGCGCCAGGCACACACGACCCACACCGACCTCGGCGACCGCGCCGGCAAAGCCCACGACACCCATCATGCTCGACACAAACCAGATACAAACGGTGAGCACGGCGGCGGTCGCAAACACGGCGAGCGAACGCCGGCGCTCGGAGACCGGACCGGCCTCCATGCGGCGCACGCGCTCGGGCTCGCTCATGCCCGAGAACACCAGTCCCACCGACACGATGACCGACGAGATAATCGCGTACGCACCAAAGTTGAAGTACGACTCGAGCGTGGCGGCGGCAGTCGAGTCAACCTTGACCTGCTCGACCTCGACCTTGGCGCGCTTCTCGGCGGCATGCTCGGCCGCCTTGGCAACATCGCCGTTGGGGGCAGCGGGCTCAAGCGCCGCCGCAGCACCCGCGAGCGAGATCCAGCGCGAGGCCTCGGCAGACGAAAGCGCCGCCGCCATGGTGCCGGCGCCGTAGGTCACATCGAGCTTGGGCAGAGACTCCCCCGCGCGGGCGGCTGCAACAAGGTCGCCCTCAAACCCCTCCGGGATAAAGAACACGCAGTCGGCGCTACCCTTGGCGCTGTTGCTCTTGGAGAGCGCGTCCGCAAGGTCGTAGGTGTCGTCGCCGACGCCCGTGACCAGCTCAAAACGCGAACCCAGATGCTTGGCAAGCGCACGCGAAAGGTCGCTATTGTCGCGGTCGACCACGATCACGTTGGTGTCGTAGGGCTTGTACTCGGTGAGCTGCGACGAGTTCCAGCTCACCGATGCCGCGATGAATACGCCCATGAGCGAGATGAACACCGTATAGATGAGCAGGTAGAACGGGTGCGCCAGCGCCATGCGAAGCGCGGTCTTAAAGGTGCTCATAGCGGCTCCTTCCAAAGATCAGCGTGGCGGCGGCAACGAACAGCAGCGCCATCAGGACGAGCGCGCCGGCGCGAACGGCAAAGGGGCTCAGGTCCTCAAAGAAATACAGGCGGTTGAACATGTCGCAGATGAGCTTGACGGGGTTGAACCAGCACTCGGCCGGGCAGGCGCGGGCGACGTCGTCGGCAAGTGCCATCGCCGGCTCGCCGTAGAGGCCGGCGAACAGGGCGCACGTGGTGGCAAAGCCCGTGAGGATGCCCGACTTGGACGCCTTGCCGCCCTTAACGGGAAGCGTGCCCACAAAGAGTCCCAGACCCGTGGCGGCAAGCGCGGAAGCGGCACCGCCCACCAGACACAGCCCCTCGCGCCCGCCAAAGTCGACGCCCACGACCAGGCGCACGTAGCCGATCGCAATCGTCATCGAGGCAAAGGAAACCAGCCACGAGCCCACAAAGATACCGGCCAGCGACGCCGTCTTGGAAAGGCCACCCACGCAGCGACGTGCACCAAGGCCAGACAGATTGGGTTGCAAATCGACGACGCTCAAGGCGGCAAACTCGGCAGACATCATCGCGACCAGGCCAAAAAGCGCGTAATAGTAGATGACCGTGCCGTCGGGCGTGGTGCGCGTAAGGCTCACGCGACGGGTGCCGCCCTCGAGCGACAGGGCGCGCGCAACCGCCTCGGGGTCGGCAAGTGCCGCCGGGTTGTCCTGGGCAATCTGGGACATGAGCTCGGCATTTTGTGTATACGAGCTTGCCACCGTCTCCAGGATGCTGCGATCGGTGAGCACCGATGATGCGCGCGAGCTGTCGTAGCTCGATAGCAGTGTGAGCTTGGGTACGCCTGCGTCGTCGACCGTATAGATGCCCGCAACCTCGCCGGCCTTAAGCGCACGGTTCGCATCGGCTGCGTCGTCGAGCTCGTGGATCTCGAGCAGCTGATCGTTGTCTTCCTTGGCAAGCGACGTCGCCACGCCCTTAAAGGTCGAAGCGTCCCAAGCCTCGTCCGCCACGACGGCAACCGGCACCGGGTCGATCTTGCCGTCGGAGCTGGGGTTCGCAAACATAAACATGAACATCGTGGAAAGTGCGATGGGAAAGAGAGCGCCCCAGACCCACGTGCTCGGCCGGCGCAGCAGCGTCTTGACCGTGGTGATGATGGTGTTGAACATGACTGCCCCCTAGTCGCGCAGCTCGCGGCCGGTGATCTCGAGGAACACGTCGTTGAGGGTCGGCGGTTCGCTCCACACGCGGCCGAGTGCCACGTCGGCAGCGCGCAGCGTGTCGAGGATGTCCACCAGGTTGTGCGGGCTCGCCTCGCACGAAAACGTGAGCTGGCCCGCCGTCGCCGACAGGTCCAGGACATGTGGCAGGCTCGCGACGGCACCGAGCGCCGCGCTCGGCACCTCGCCGACCTCGATCACGATCTTCTCGCCCATCTGAATCATGCGCTTGAGTTCGTCGTTGGTGCCCTGCGCCAGCACGCGCCCGCCGTCCATGATCATGATGCGGCTGCAGATCTGCTCGACTTCCTCCATATAATGGCTGGTATACACCACCGTGGCGCCCTCGTCGCGCAGGCGGCAGATGCCCTCCAGGATGGCGTTGCGGCTCTGTGGGTCGACCGCCACCGTGGGCTCGTCAAAGAAGATGAGCTCGGGCTTGTGCGCGATGCCGCAGGCGATGTTGAGGCGACGCGCCAGGCCGCCCGAGAGCTTGCCGGGGCGAAACTTGGCAAAGTCGCCCAGGCCGACAAAGTCGATTGCCTCGTCCACGAGCGCGCGACGGCGCTTGCGGTCGTTAACGTAAAGGCTGCAGAAATAGTCAATGTTCTCGCGCACCGTAAGCTCGTCGAACACCGCCACCTGCTGCGGCACCACGCCGATGCGGCGCTTGAGGTCGTAGCGGGCGGGCGTCATGGGCTCGCCGAACAGCTCGATGGTGCCCTTGTCGTAGGCGAGCAGCTGCAGGATGCAGTTGATGGACGTGGTCTTGCCCGAGCCGTTGGGGCCCAACAGGCCAAAAATCTCGCCGGGGGCGATGCTGAGGTTAAAGTGGTCGAGCGCGATAAGGTCGTCGTAGCGCTTGACGAGGTTTTCGACGTGAACGATGTCTGTCATGAGGCGGCCCTTCCGTTGATTGCGGCCCGGTACGATTGCATCATCGCAGGAGCCGCCGGCGCGCACCAGTGAGCTTTGTCACGAGTGCGGGGCCTTTGTCGTGCGGCCTGCCGACGCCCCCCGCTTTGCTGCGCGGGAGGAATGTCACGGTTGCGCAGGCGGCCCCTCCACCATGCGCGGCTTCGCGTACAATACCCGTATGAACAGGCTTTTCGACAAATCGATCGTGCTGGCGTGCTGTATTGCGGCCGCCATGGGTCTTGCTGTGGACGCTCACCTGGTCGCGGCGTTTTGCCTTGGCGTTATTGCCACCTCACTGGCCGAGGTCGCACAGGGGGAACGCACCCGGCGCGCAAGCGAGACCGCAAGTTACGCTTACATCATCGCGGCTGTCTTCGTGCCGCCGTTTGTGCCGTTTGCGCCTCTCGCCCTCTATGACATCGCGCGACGCATGCGCCGCGAGCACGCCTGGGTCGCGCTGGGCATTGGCTCCGTCTTTGCTTTTGCGCTCGTCGCGAACCTACGCGCCGACGCGCTCACCGCCCGAACGCTCCTGCTGACCGCCATCCTTTCGGTTGCCGCCACCTTGCTATCGCTACGTACCGCCCAGCTGGAACACGAGCAGGAGCGCATGCGCCGTACCCGCGACGAGCTGCAAGAACGAGCCTTGGCGCTCGAAGCGCGCAACCGCGACCTTGCCGATCGCCAGGACTACGAGGTCGAACTCGCGACGCTCGCCGAACGCGCCCGCATCGCGCGCGAGATCCACGACAATGTGGGCCACCAGCTCACACGCGCCTCACTGCAGACCGAAGCCCTGCGCGTGGTCCACGCCGACGAGCCCGGCGTCGCCGCCGACTTCGCCGACGTCAAACGCACGGTTGACGAGGCGCTCCAGCTTGTGCGCACCAGCGTCCATGCGCTCAACGACAACGCCGTCGACCTTTCCGTGCAGCTCGAACGCATCGTTGAAGGCGCACGCTCGGACAGCGGTCCGCAGATTGAGCTTGAGGTTTTGGCCGAGCATGCACCCGCCAACGTCGCCAACTGCTTTGCGGCGGTGCTGCGCGAGGCGCTTTCCAACGCCATGCGCCACGCCCATGCCAAAACCATTACCGTGCGGTGCATGGAGCATCCGTCGTTTTACCAGATCATCGTTACCGATGATGGTGCGGACGCGACCCCAGCGAGCAGCAGCAACGTCGCAGAAGGCATGGGGCTCGCCTCCATGCGCGAACGCGTCGAGGCGCTTGGCGGAACCTTCACCGCCGGCCTGCGCGCCGGCGCCCCCGGCTGGCGCGTGTTTGCCACCGTTCCCAAGCAGCAAGGAGATGAGGACCGATGAGGCTCATCGTTGTCGACGACGACCGCTTAGTGGTCGATTCGCTCAAGATTATCCTGGGCGCCCAGCCGCAGATCGAAGTGGTTGGTACCGGCGCCAACGGCAACGACGCAGTTTCGCTCTATGCCGAGCACGCACCCGACATCGCACTGCTCGACATTCAGATGCCGGGGCGCGACGGCCTTTCGGCGGCACGCGAGATCCTCGAGCGCGACCCTTCGGCGCGCGTGGTGTTTCTGACGACATTCTCGGATGACGAGTACATTGTGTCGGCGCTCAAGCTGGGCGCCCGCGGTTACCTGATCAAGACCGATGTCGCCGCCATTCCGCCGGCGTTGGCACAGGTCATGGACGGCAAACGCGTGCTCGAGGGCAAGGCGATCGAAGATGTTGACTTTGACGGGATGGGCAACAAGGCAGACACGTCCCGCCGGCCCGCGGCCTTTGTCAGCCTAACCGACCGCGAGTTCGAAGTCGCCGAGCTCATCGCCCGCGGCCTCGACAACAAAGAGATCGCCGCCACCGCCTATATGGGCGAAGGCACCGTGCGCAACCACATCAGTTCGATCCTGGCCAAAATGGGCCTGCGCAACCGCACGCAGATCGCCATTGCCTACCTGCGAGGGTAGTTGCCCAAAGACCGAGCCCCCGGCATAGCAAAATGGCTGCTACCGCTTTAATGCCATTTCAAAACTATGCCGGTTTACTACGATGAATCGCCCGCCTTCGACCACGGTAAATTGCGCGCTTGCAAAACCGCAGGTAGAACGCTTGCAATATTTAGAAAAATGCAGTCATGGTCGGGAATGTCGAATTCATCATAGTAAACCGACATAGTTTTGTTCGGGCGGCCCTGCACGAGTGCCCCTGCAAGCCTCGCGGGACCAAAATGATCCGTCTTCCTCCGTCCCCAAGGGATCAGCCGGAACCGCTCGCCACGAAACCGGCCCATCTACTACGTTTGACTCGATACCCCTGGCCATACCTTCGTTTTGAACAAAACTACAGGCGTTCTACCTGCGGTTTTGTTTTCGCGTTTTTTAGCATGGTTGGGGGTAAGGGACTAAACGTAGTAGATGGGCCGGTTTCGTGGCGAACCCTTCTCGCCTACGCACAAAAGCGCCGCCACGGAGGAGGGAGATACCTCCGTGGCGGCTGGGGGTGGGGGTGGGGGCTATGTTCTGGCTCCCCGCCGGCCGCCCGGGGCCTTTTGGCCCCGGGCGCTGCCAGCGTGCCTAGCGCTTACGGATACCCCAGACCAGGGCTCCGACGCCGGCCATGGCAATGACGAATGCCATGAGCAATGCGGCGGCCTGCTGGTCACCCGTGGTGGGCAGGAAACCCTTGACCGTCTTGACGATGTTCGTCACGGTCTTGGGCGTGCCGGGGTCGGGCGTCGGCACGGGCGTCTCGGGCTTCTTGTACGTGTTGTTGAACACGATACCCTCGACGCTCTTGTCGCCCTTGGCAAAGGCGACGTTCGCCTTGAGGTTGCCCTCGCCGTCGTCGACCACGTTAACGGTCGCGGTAAAGACGGACTTGTCGTAGGTCATACCGGCCTCGTCACCCTTGACCTCGCTGATGGTGTAGACGTACGTACCGGGCTCGTCGTACTCGAGCTTGTCGAAGTTGATCTTGCCGTCAGCGTCGTTGGTGACGGTGGACTCGACGTCCTCGCCAACGAGCTTAAAGCTAAACTCGTCCTTCTTGAGCTCGCGCCCCTCGAGCACCTTGACCGCGCCGATGGAAACCTGCGTGGGCATGGCGTGATACTTGTTGGTAAAGCCAGCCGACTCGGTAGTTCCCTCGAGCTTGTGCGTCGCGGTCAGCGTGCCGTCACCATTGTCGGAGACGGTGGTGACGACGGTGTAGGTCGTGCTGTCATAGGTGACGCCCTTGTACAGGCCGAGCGCGTTGGGGCAAGCCTCGCGCAGCGTGTACGTGTGCGTGCCGGGCGCCTCGTAGCGGACCGGGCTCAGCGTAACGTTGCCGTTGGCGTCGTTGGTGCCGGTGGCGACAACCACGCCATCCTCGAGCAGCTCAAACGTGAACTCGCCTGCTGCAAGGTCGCGTCCAGTCAGGCGCTTGACTGTCTTGACCTGATCGGTCACGGACGAATCGGTAGGTGCCACGCCGTAGGTGTTGGTAAACGTGAAGGCAGCACCGTCGTCGCCTTCGCGCACGACGCTCAGATGCCCGGCACCGTCGTCAGACACGGTGTAGGAAACCTTGCGCGTGGCGTTGGTGTCATTGGTCACGCCAGGGGCACTACCGGACTCGGTCACCGTGTAAGTAAAGGTGTGCGAGCGCGGAGCGGTGGGGGCTGCGGGCTCGGGCTCGTCGCTGGGCTCGTCGGCGTTGGCATCGGTGTCGGCCTCTTCAGCCTCTGCCTCGTCGGCCTCTGCCTCGTCGGCCTCGGCTTCGTCAGCTTCGTCTGCCTCGGCCTTATCGGTCGCATCGTCCGTCACGCCCAGAGCGCGGTTGAGGTCCTCGAGCGTAAAGTGGATCTTGCCAAAGTCCACGTTGCCAGCCGCGTCGTTGGTTGCGGTCGTGCGCTCGGGCATCGGGGCACCAGCCTCGTCGGCGGTCACGGTAAAGGTGAACTTGCCCGTGATGTCAGCCGGGGTCAGGCCCTCGGCAGCTTGGAGCTTCTTAGTGCCGGTGAGCGCGGCATCGACGGCTTCGGCGCCGTAGACGTTCTCGAACAAGGGCTCGACGCCGCCGTAGTCGACCGTTGCCGTCAGGGTACCGTCACCGTTGTCGACGACGATAACCTTAAAGCCAAAGCTCCACGTTGTAGCGGAAACGCCATTCGGCAGCCCGAATAAATCTTCGTAGGCCGTGTAGTTAATGGTCCAAGCGAGCTTACCGTCCTTGTCGGTACGATGGGCAAGCCCAGCCGCCTCAAGATTGGCAAGCATCTCGGTGTCGTAGTGCAGCGCATCAAAGCTCACATGCCCGCCGATATTGGGCTTGAGGTTTTCGTAGCCCACAATCTCGCCCTGATAGGCGATGCCGAACCAGAACTCGCCGTCGGCCATCGGGCGGCCGGTCAGAGTCTTGGTGGCAACGACCTGAGCGGCGGTGCCGCCAGGCGTGTTGGTCGTAGCGCTGTAACTGTTGTGGAACGGCACCAGGGCCTTCTCGACCTTGTTCTCGCCGCTCTTGTGGACCGTCTCATGCGTGCCCTCGGGACCGCCGGAAACGGTCGTCGTAGCAGTGAGCGTGCCGGCGGTGTCGTCGGCGATGGCGATCGTCACCGTGCGCACGGCGTCGTCGTAGGTGTAACCGGGCTGGTCGTCGTTCTTCTCGGCCACGGTGTACGTAAAGGTCTTGCCGGCGTCAGCCTGCGTAAATATAACCTCATGACCAGCCAGAATGTCGATCAGTCCGACCGTTGCCTCTGCCGCTGCGGGGGACTTGAAGCTATTAGCCCCGGGCAGCAGACCGAGCGCGCGAGCCGAAGCGTCGTCAGCAGGTGTCACGGTAAAGGTGAACTGACCCTCGGTCATGGGGCGGCCGTCCAGATACTTGCTGAGCCACAGACCGCCGGCCGCGGTGTAGTTAAGCTCAGTGTGGTACGTGTTGGTAAAGCGTCCGTTTTCCTTCTTGGTGACGTTTGCGGTCAGGTTGCCCTCGCTGCCCTCGGTCACGGTCACTTCGGCGGTTGCGACATGCGCGTCATACGTCATGCCGACCGTGCTGCCCGCGTTCTCGCGAATCTCGTACTTATAGGTTCCGGCGGCAGCGTAGTGAATCTTGCCGAACTTGATGGCGGCAATGCCGTCCTTCGCGTCCTTCCTGCTCACGGTTACGGTTGCGGGATCGGGCAGTGGGGCGTCTTCGGGGGTGGTGATGGTAAAGCTGAACTCGTCCCCATCCGTCCAGTCGCGGCCGCTGATGACCTTGCTCAGGTCAAAGTCGAGCTCTGCATCGAGCGGGGCCACGCTGTAGGTGTTCTTGAAAGTCGCAGCCGCGGCGTCCTTCAGGACATGCTCGGCCTTGAGGGTGCCGTCGCCGTTGTCCGTGATGGTGGTCTCGATGGTGTACTTAGCGTCACTGTAGGTGATGCCCTTGCTGGTGGTTCCGCCCTTGATCTCGCGCAGCGTGTAGGCGTGCTTGCCGGGCTTGGTGTACTTCACGGCGCTCATCGTGATCTTGCCCTCGGCGTCGTTGGTGCCAGTGGCGACGACCTTGTCGCCCTCGACGAGCTCGAAGGAGAACTCGCCGGCCTTGAGGTCGCGGCCGTCCAGGACCTTGGTCGCGGTGATCTGGTCGGTGACGCTGAACTCGTCAGGCGTCACGTTATAGGTATTGGTGAACGTAAATGCCACATCGCCGTCCGGCTTGCGGGATACGCTCAGATTGCCCTTGCCGTCATCAGTCACGGTGAAGGAAACCTTGCGCGACAGCTTGGCGTCGTTGGTCACGCCAGCCACTTCGCCGGACTCGGTCACGGTGTAGGTAAAGGTGTGCTCGCGCTTCTCGGGCTTCTCGCCCAGAGCCTTGTTAAGGTCGTCGAGCGTAAAGGCGATCTTGCCAAAGTCGACCTTGCCGTCAACGTCGTTGTGCACGCTCGTGCTCGCAGGCATAGGCGCGCCCTCTTCACCGGTCACGGTAAAGGTGAACTTGCCGGTGATATCAGCCGGGGTCAGAGCGTCGTCAACCTGCAGATTCTTGATACCCGCAAGCGATGCCTCGGTAGCATTCGTGGTGTAGGCGTTCTTGAACTCGATGCTCTTGACGTCCTTGGCGTCCTTCAGCTCGTGCGTGGCAACCAGCTGGCCCTTGCCGTTATCGGCGATGGTCGTCACGATGGTGTAGACCGCGTCATCGTAGTCAATACCGCCGGCGTTGCCCTTAACCTCATGCAGCTTGTAGGTGTGCTGGCCGATCTCGGTGTACTTGATGGCACTGAACGTCACCTTGCCGTCGGCGGCGTTCTTAACGGTCTCGACAGGCTTAACTTCCTTGTCAATGATTTCGAGCAGCTCAAAGCTGAACTCGTCGGCCGTAAGGTCACGCCCGGTCAGAGACTTGGTCACGGTAATCTGGTCGGTGACGCTGGACTCAACAGGATTCGTGGCGTAAACGTTCTTGAACTCGGTCTCGCCCGAGGTCACCTTCACGCCAGCGCTCAGCTCACCCTTCTTGTCGGGCGTTACCGTCACGGTAATCTCCGCGACGTTCTTGCTGTAGGCGATGCCGTCAATCGTGGTCCCGGCATGCTTTTCACTGACCTTGTAGACGTACGTGCCAGGTTCGGTGTATTCGATCGTGCCGAAGTCGATGGCAGCCTTGCCCTGGTCCAGGTCAGCCTTGCGCACGGTCGCAGTCCTAGCCGCAGGCATCGGGGCGCCGCTCTCGGATGTCAGGCCAAACTCAAACGCGTCAGCATTCGTCCAGTCGCGACCCTTGAGCACCTTGGTCAGGCCAAAGCTGGCCTTGGTGTTCACCATTGCCGGCGTCATGTCATACGCAAAGCTGATCTTGCCGTTGTTGCCCAGGTAGGAATTGACATGCGTCGCGGTCGCCTTGGCGGACACGTTGTTCCACTTGGGATTGAGAACGTCAGTCGCGGTACCAGTGTTGTTGCCTCCCACACTCTCCTTGGTGGTGTGGAGCTCGTCGATAAAGGCTAGGCGCGCGGTTCCCACGCTAAACGAAAGGTTGCCGTCCTCGTCAGCAACAATAGCGCCGTCAAACTTCGCTGCGTCGCCGCCGACAAACTCGATGACAGCAGTGGCGGGCTTGGCCTCGCCGTTCGAGCCCCGCTCCTCAAACTCATCCTTGTAGTAATAGGTGCCGGTATCTGCCAGCGAATTCTTTGCAGGCTGCGTGCAGTCCTTGTCCGTGTAAATAGGGGTCTGTTTCTGGAAGTAGTAGTAGCGGTTGGTGTCGGCCGGCTCAAAGGTCGCAACCGTATCACCCAGCGCACCACCGCTCCACTTGTTCGCGTAGAAGCTCACGGTCTTGGTGCCGTCAACGACAGTCGTATTATGCTCGATGTAGTTCTTGAGCCCTGCTACCTTCTCGGGCGTAAACAGGTTGTCAAGTGCGGCGCTCTTCACGCTCGAGGCATACTTCACCTGAATGGGCTTAACGTTGTCGACCGAAAGCTTGCCGTCTACGGTCTTAAAGTGACTCAGCGGAATCAACGACGCAGGAATGTTAACCGTTACGATATCGCCCTTCCGGGGATTGTCATCGCCAGCACGCTGCACGGTGATGAGCAGGTCTTTTGCCTTGCCGGACAACTCGTAGGTGTCGGTATTGGTTTCTTTGTTGACCGTCTTGCTCGCCTTGGTAAACGACATGCCGTTGATGACGACTTCGGTAAATCCGTCGACCTGCATAAAGTCGCCCAGCTCGTCGGTAAACGTGATGTAGCCGGACTTGGTCTCGTCGTAGCCCTTATGGATTTCGGTCGGATAAGGCGGCTCCGATGTGATGGCCTGTGAGATGTCGTCGAAGACCTTCTTGAGCTCTTCAGCATTGGTCGCCGACTTGTAGTAGTCGGAATTTTCCGCGCGCGTGCCAAGCTCGTCGCTCGCATACGACGTGGCATCGGGATAATTACTCGACACGGCGTGCATAAACTTGTTGACGTCGCTTGTCCCCTTTTTCGAGGGATCGGCAACAGGGTCCGCTCCACTAAAGATGCCGATGGTATAAACGGTGGCCTTGCCATCCTTCATCTTCTTGGCAGCCGTCACGGCAGCATTGGCGACGTCAGAATCAAACTCGCTGTAGCTCGTTGGCTTGCCGTCGGTAAAGAACACAACAATCTTCTTGGCATCTGCGCGACCAGAAGTGATATCCCCGGCCAGTTCCAGACCATAGTCGGCACGCGTAGCACCGCTTGGCTTGATTCCAGCAACTGTATCCTTAAGAGCTTTCACGTTGCCGCCGAAGCAATCGGTCAAACCCTTTATTACCTGCGAGTGGTTGTACTTGTATTGGCCTTGATAGTACGTGTCATTGCCGACCTTATCAGTCTTATCACCCGCAAACTTAACAATGGCAACCCTATGCTGCCTATCAACGCCCTCGATAGCCTCGTTTTGTTTGGCGATGGTATTGATAAAGCTGTTCGCAGCGCTCTTCAGTGCATCGATACGCTTGATGCGATCTCCGCCACCCATAGGATCATCCATCGAGCCGGAAGCATCCAGCACCATCACGATGTCAAGCGGCGTGGTGACCGTCACGGTTGAATTAGACGTCGAGGACATCGCCGAAAGCGTGGTCAAAAAGTCCGACTCTTCGTTTTCCTCGGTTGCCTTGACCGTCTTGTCGGTCCAGATTCGACCGACGTTTTGGGTCGTTACCTTATTGCCACCGTGGCCTGCCGCCCAGATTTCCCAGCGACCGCTGGTGTCGGGGTCGGCGACCTTTCCGGTCATTATCGGTCCGTCCATTCCTGTGCTGGACCTGGCGTTGGCCTCGGGCAGCATGGCGAATGCTGCGGCTGGCAACACCAGCACTACGGCCAGTATCACCGCCAAGAGACCCCTCGTGTACTTACCCATCGTGTCTCCCTTCTCGCGGTCTCAGACCTTGCATCAGTCTAAAGTATAGCCGCTTTTCATGAAAAACTGCAAGCGTTCTACCTGCGGTTTTCATTTCGCATTACTTGACGTGGTCGAGGGCTGCCGCCTAAACGTAGTAGATAGGCCCATTTCGTGGCAGACGGGTCACGCGGCAGCCCTCGCAAGGCAAAAATGATCCGTTTCCCTCTGTCCACGGGAGATCAAGGGCTTCTACGGATATGGTGCTATTTCAAAACTATGCCGGATTACGGGGCAAAAGTCGGGACCCTCATCCATACCCTCATTTTTTGAAAAACGGCAGGCTATCTACCTGCGGTTTTGTTTTTGTGTTTTTCCGTATGGTCGGAGGTTCGCCATCCAGCCCCGTAAACCGGCATAGTTTTGTTTGCGGCGGCCCAGCCGCGCGTTTAAGCGCGGGGCCGGTGGGGCATTTTTGCCCCACCGGCCCCTATTCCAGCTCTATTCCGGCGCTATTCCGGTTTGGTTTCTACTGTGGGAGTCTTGTCCGCTGCGACTGGGGTGCGGGCGGTGTCCATAGTCAGGCAGTGCTTGGGGCAGCTCTCGATGCACTCACCGCACACCACGCAGGCATACGGGTCGATCGACCACGTTCCGCCCTTGCGATCGACCGCGAGCGCGCCCGCCGGGCAACGCCGTGCGCACATGCCGCAGCAGATGCACACGTCCATGTCATTGACGATATGCCCGCGCAAGCGCTCGGGCGCCGTCAGCTTCTCCTGCGGATAGCACACCGTAACCGGCCGCTTGACCATAGAACCCAAGGCCGTCTTGGCAAATGTCAGTAAACTCATGCCGCGCCTACCTTTCCGTGCAGCTAATGCAGGGGTCGATGGTCAGGATGATCATGGGCACGCTAGCAAGGAGCACGCCCTGCAGCGCATGCGTCAGACCTGCCAGGTTTTGCGACGTCGGCGTGCGCACGCGAAAACGGTCCAGGTTCTTGGTGCCGTTGCCGCGTACATAGTAATACGCCTCGCCACGCGGTTGCTCAATCACAACCTCGCCACGCGCGCCGTCGGCCGGCGTGAGCTTGGTGCGTCCGCCGATGCCGTCGTGCGGAATCTTGCCGACAAGCTCCTTGATGATGTCCATGGCCTGCGTGACCTCGGCACAACGCACCTGGCAGCGGGCATAGCAATCGCCATCGGTGGCAACAATCGGCTCAAACGCAGCCAGATCCGCATAGGCGCCGTCACCGAACATGCGCACGTCGTAATCCACGCCCGAGGCGCGCCCAAACGGGCCGACCATCGAAAGCTCCAGCGCGTCCTTCTTGCTGATCACGCCCACGCCATGCAGGCGCTCGCCGCAGCTATTGTCGTCCAAAAACGTATGCACCAAGGCCTCGTAGTCGGGGCGCATGGCGTCAAGCGTCTGGACAATGCCGGCCAGCTCGGAGTCCTCGATATCGTGCTTAAGGCCGCCGATCTCGTTAATCGAAAGGATCACGCGGCCGCCGCAGGTACTCTCAAAAATCTTGAGAATCTGCTCGCGCAGGGTCCACGAACGATAGAACAGCGCCTCGAAGCCAAAGGCATCGGCGAGCAGGCCCAACCACAGCAGATGCGAGTGAATGCGCGAAAGCTCGTGCAAAATGGTGCGGATATACTGCACACGGCCGGGCACCTCGATGTCAAGCATGCGCTCGCAGGCGCTGGCATAGCCGCAGCTGTGACCCACGGCGCAGATGCCGCAGATGCGCTCGGCGATGTAGCCAAACTGGTGCATGTCGCGCTTTTCGGTGAGCTTCTCGAGTCCGCGGTGCACAAAGCCGATCTGCGGAATTGCCTCGATGACGCGGTCGTCCTCGATCACCAGGTCCAGATGAAGCGGCTCGGGCAGCACCGGGTGCTGCGGGCCAAACGGAATAACGGAGCGACGTGCCATGGACCTTACGCCTCCTTTTTCTGCTTGTCGCGGGCGGCCTTGGCGGCAAGCGCCGCGCGGACCTTGGCCGCTTTCTCGGGATCCATGGCGGCGAGCTTTGCTTCCAGCTCGGCGGCTTTGAGCGCGGCCTTGGCGGCAGCTTCATCGTGCTGAGCATCGGAGCCGGCAGCCGCAGCGGGCTGAGCGACAGTAGCACCCGCGGCATCGCCAGCGCCCGCGGCACCCTCCTCCGCAGCGGCCGCGGCAGCAGCGGCCTTCTCGGCAGCGGCTTTGCGCGCCTTGGCCTCGGCGGCGGCACGAACCTTCATGGCTTTCTCGCGGGCGGCTTTCACCTCGGGCGTGATCACACTCATGGGCTCGGCGGTCGAGACCTGGTAGAAAAAGCCCTTAAAGTCAATCTGCATATCGGTGATGGCAAGACCAAATAGGTCGTGGGCCTCATTTTCAAACGGAAATACCGCCGGATAATACGAGCTGATGGACGGAATCTCCTGGCACTGGTCGATGCCCTCAACCACCAGGTTCTCGATCGCATAGTTTCCGTCCCGCGCGATCTGCTCTTGCGCAGCGCGGACGTTGATAAACGTATAGACCAGGCGATACGATCCGTCGTCCACACAGCGCTCGGCATGCATCTGCACAAAGCGCGCGCCGGCACCCTTGAGCGCCTGGACATGCGGCAACAGCTCGTCGATCCTGACGGTGATATAGATAGCCTTTTGCATTACTCGGCCTCCTTTGCAGCGGCGGGCGTCTCAGCAGGCACGTCGCCAGCGGCGGGCGCTGCGGACTTCCCGGCACGCGCGTCACCGGCGGCGGCCGTGTCACCGGCCCCCGCAGCCACAAACCCGTCCTCGCCCAGCTCAACGCCACCGTCCCAGGTAGCAGCGCCGCCCACGGTGAGCGGATCGCCGCCGGCGCGCATCACGGCCTCCTTCTGGTCCAGGATGCCGCACGCCTCCACGATGGCATCGATCACGGTCTCGGGACGAATGGCGCACCCGGGCGCGTACACGTCCACGGGAATCGCACGGTCCACGCCGCCGATCACGTTATACGCATCGCGGAACACGCCGCCCGAGCACGCGCAGATGCCGCACGCCACCACGCACTTGGGCTCGAGCATCTGGTTGTAGATCTGGCGCACGACGGGCAGGTTCTGGGCATTGACCGACCCCGTCACCAAAAAGATATCCGCATGCTTGGGGTTGCCGGTATTGACCACGCCAAAGCGCTCCGCATCGAACAGCGGCGTGAGCGAGGCCAACACCTCAATATCGCATCCGTTGCAGCTCGAGCCGTCGTAATGAATAACCCACGGCGAGCGCGACATTTTATGATCCATGGATGCCGCCTCCTAAATAAACACGTCGACGAGGATGGGCATAAGGTTGAGCAGGCCAAACACCAGCGCCACGCCCCATCCGAGCTTAAAGCAGCTGCGCCAGGTGCTGCGTGCGAAGGTGTTGTCGATCAGCACCTCGACAAAATACGTCGCGGCCATCACGACCAGGGCTACGACCCAGCTCACCGGGTTGTCCCAAACAAAGAACATGCCCACCCACATCAAAAACAGCACGGTCTCGCACCAGTGCATAAGGGTCATCTTGGCCAGCGTGCCGCCGCTCATCTCGGTGGCGACGCCCTGGACGATCTCCTGATGCGCGTGATGCGAGTACGAAAGGTCAAACGGCGACTTGCGCAGCTTGATGGTAAGCACCGCGAGCAGCGCGAGGAAAATAGGCGCGCTGTACACGATGATGGGGGCCGACTGCCCCGTCACGGCGATGGAATCGAAGCTATCGGTAGCAAGGTACAGGCCCACGCTCATCAGCAGAACGGCGGGCTCGTAACTCATAACCTGCAGCAACTCACGATCGGCGCCGACCTGGGCAAACGGGCTTTGCGTCGAGGCGGACGCCAGCACCACAAAGATCGCGGCGAGCGTCACCATAAAAGCGCACAGCAGCGTGTTGGAACCCGACACAAAGATGCCGCCGCCCACCACGGTAAAGATGAGCGCACACGCCATGTAGGTATCGTCCATGGTGTTTACGCTGGCAGGGGCCTTGCGCAGCAGCTTGGCAACGTCGTAGAAGGGCTGCAGCAGGCGCGGGCCCACGCGGCCCTGCATGCGAGCCGAAAGCTTACGGTCAAGACCGTCGATCAGGCCGCCCACAAGCGGCGCCAGCAGGGCAAACGCCACGGTACCAATAAAGATGCCCACGACGCCCGAACCTTCAAAATACTTGCCGCGCAGCACCGAGGGCGCGCTCATGGCAAGCCGCTCGGGCCCAATCCACGCGCAGCACAGCAGCGCAAACAAGATGATGCTGCAGCACACGACGCTACCCACGGGGCTAATACGCTTCTCGCCAAGGGCGTCCTCCGAGTACCAATTGCGCTTTTCGGCCTTCACCTCGCGTCCCATCGAGCCGCGGAAATGGCGATATTTGTCGGTTCCCACACCCGAAAGATATACGTTTACGTGCGGTTTGTTGCTCACGCGGAATGAAGTCAGCAGCACCACGGCGATAAACGCCACGATAACCACCATCAGATACATGGCGTCCTTGCCAATAACGTACGGCACGCGGCCAAACACCATGGCCAAGTAAGGCGACACCAGACCGCTCGAGATAATCGGGAAGGCCACGCAGCACAGAATCAGCAGCGCGGCGATGGTGTTGAGGGCCATCCATTCGGTCTTATGGACATTGACCTCAACGTTTTGAGCCGTGGGGTCGACGCCCGAAAGCTTGGCAAGCCACTTGCCCCAGAAGTAAAACGTCGCGGCCGAGCCAAAGGCAAGCACCATGATCATGAGCACGTTGCCAGTCTGTGCGAACGCCACCAGGGCGCCCCACTTGGACACGAGCATGCCAAACGGCGCCACGAACATGCCCATGATGCCCAACATCATCAGACGCGTCAGGTGCGGCATGCGGCTGAACATACCGTCCATGTCCTCGATATTGCGGCTGCCGATATGATGCTCGGCCGTGCCCACGCACAGGAACAGCAGCGACTTTGCCACCGTGTGAAACAGGATCAGGAAGATGGCGGCCCACACGGCCTCGGGTGCGCCGACACCCAGGCAAGCACTGATGAGGCCCAAGTTGGAAATGGTGGAGTACGCGAGCACGCGCTTGGCGTTGCTCTGCGAGATGGCCATGAGGGCAGCGAGCAAAAACGTGATGGCACCCACACTCGTGACCATAAAGCCGGTCACGGGATAGATGGCATATAGCGGGCTCAGCTTGACCATTAGGAACACGCCGGCTTTGACCATGGTGGACGAATGCAGCAGGGCGCTCGTGGGCGTGGGGGCAACCATGGCGCCGAGCAGCCAGGTGTGGAACGGCATCTGCGCAGCCTTGGTAAGGGCGGCGAGCGACAACAGGATGACCGGCATCACCAGCAGCGCGGATTGCGCGGTTCCGGCGCCGGAAAGCTCAATCATGCCCGAGATGGTCAGCGGCATGCCGTTGACGTGCAGGTACATGAGTCCGGCCAAAAACGCGATGCCGCCCAGCATGTTGAGGATGATCTGGATAAAAGCGTTTTTGATGGCCTCGGGCGTGCGCGTGTAGCCAATCATAAGAAACGAGCACACGGTGGTGATTTCCCAGCCGCAGAACAGCCACTCGAGGTTGTCGCTCGTCACGATGACGAACATGGCCGAAAGGAACAGGAACATAAGCGCCAGGAACTGCGGGCGACGGTCGGGCGCGGTCTGCCCGTGCAGTGCGGCCTCGTGCTCGTCATGGGCCTGGAAGTCCTTCATGTAGCCCAGGGCATACACGCAGATAAGGCTGCCGACGATGCCGACGGCGAGGACCATGATCACGCTCATGTAGTCCAGGTAGAGCGGCGTCGCCGTGACGGCTTCGGCCGCGGGCAGCGTCATGGTCGCAAAGGCAACCGAACCCACCAGCTGCACCACGCCGAGCACCGTGGTGAGCGCGTTCCTATATTTGTACGCGTTGTACAGGATGACGGCGCACAGGATGACATCGATGACGGAGCTGATGATCGAGAGCACATGCGAGGTGCCGGGGGCAACCTCAAAGCTCTGCGGACCCGTGCCAAAAAACATAACGGCGACTACAACTGTCACCGCCATAATCATGCCGGAACCTATGAGCCCCACCGCATCGCGGGCGCGGTCACCGCGCGCGAGCAGCATGCCCAGCGCCGGCACCAGCGGAAACAGGGTAAGGAAATACAGTAGCGTCATACCATCACTCCCCCATGCAAAAACGCTGCAATTGTTTAACGTTATAGCTCAATTGAGGAGTGGCGGCGGCAGGTTTTCGGTCAACTGGGGAGTTTTAGGCGTACGGGGTAAGGAGTCTGTCCGCATTGGAGTAGGGGGGGTGACGCTCCCTTACCGCAGCGGCAGGCGCGCGGGCCACTGTGCGCGGTTTATTGGCCACGTTGGAAGATGTCCCGATAGGCTCGCGGCAGTCCGAAAAGTTGGCGCGGCAAAAAATGCGCCCCTGTGGGCGCACCATCCCGTTCGCTATTCCTCCTTTTTAACGCGCGGCTTGCGACCGCGCGGCTTATCGACCAGCGCGGACTCGCCGCTCTCGCGATACTGGCGGCACCAAGCCTTGACTGAAGACTCGCTGGGAATCCCATACTTGATCATGGTCTCGCGAACCGTCAGGCCGTTTTCCAGACGGTCCTTAACCACGGCGAGCTTTACTTCGTACGAATAGGTGTGATGACGAGCGCCCGCGTTGAGCACGGCATCGGCACCGCCCACGTCATATGCGCGGGCCCACTGACGAGCCGTGGCCTGGGGAATGCCAAGCTTTGCGGCGAGGGCGCGGTGACCAACCCCCTCTTGGAGGATCTCGACGGCGCGCTGCCTAACCTCGGGCGCATGCGTGCGAGTCCTTGTTGCTTCCGACATACCTGCCACTTCTTAGCCTTAACCGTTAATCTGCCTTCTTACGTGCGTGTTAGATAGTAGCATTTTGCTGTTTGCACGTAGCAGTTAATTGAAAATCGCAACGGTGGCATCTGGGCATTTGCCATTACTTTGCAACAGTTCTTTAGGTTTTATTTACGCAGCTAGTTGGCCCGCGGCTCATTGACGGTGTTTTACCAACCAGATTGGTATCTTTTTGTTTGGCTGGTATGGTTTGCGCAATTATTAACCCCTCCCCTAATAATTTTGAGCGGTCTGCAAGGCAGCAGACGTCCTCACTCCTCATGATTAGCGCGCTTGCCATCCACCGGAGCAAAACGAAAAGGGCGGGACCTGCTGCGCTTGCAGACCCCGCCCCGGTTGACACCCGATGGGACGCAGCCGGGCGAGACAGGTCCGTGCTACCGCCCCGCCTGGCCGCGAAGTTAACTACAGCTCGTTGGCCGCGTGATATGCCGTGCGAATGGCGCTCGCAATATCGGCGGTGCGCTCGCCCGAGCAGTCGCCCACGCAGGTCACGGGCACCGTCACGCCATCAAGGTCAAACGCGTTGGCCTTGGAGCCCACGGCCATCACCACGTAATCGCAGGCGATCTTCACCGGCTCCTCGGCGCCGTCCTCGGTGGTGCGAACAGCCTCCACGCCCTCGTCGGTAATGGCGGTCAGGCGGGTCTTCACGTGCTGCTCCACGTTGTGCTCGGCAAAGTCGCTCATAATCAGCGGCAGAATGGTCTCGGACTCGCCCGCGGCAATCTTGTCGAGCATCTCCACGATCGCCACCTCGCAGCCGTGCTGCAGCAGGTACTCGGCAGTCTCGGTGCCCACCAGGCCACCGCCAATGACGGCGACGCGGCCCGCAAGCTCCACCTTGCCAGCCAGCACGTCCCAGCTCGAGACGACCTTGTCCGAGTCGGCACCCGGAACGGGGATGACCACGTCGTGTGCGCCCACAGCCACAATCGCGGCGTCGGCGGCGTTGAGGTCCTCAGCGGTAGCGGCATGGTTGAGCTCGACTTTCACGCCCAGGCCAGGCAGAATCTTCTCGTAATACTCGACCGAGCGCATGATCTCGTCCTTGCGCGGGGGCGCGGCCGCCAGCACAATCTGGCCGCCCAAGTGATCGCTCGCCTCGTAGACGGTCACATCGTAGCCGCGCTTGGCCGCCACGCGCGCGGCCTCCAGGCCGGCGATGCCGCCGCCCACCACGGCGATCTTCTTGTCGCCCTCGCCCGGCTTAATGGCGATGGTCGCCTCGTCGCCGTTCTCGGCATTGAGCACGCACGAGATGTACTTGCGGTTTTGAATCGCGTCGACGCAGCCCTTGTTGCAGTTGAGGCACTCGCGAATGGGCTCGCCCGTGGCGGCCTTCAGCGCAATGTCGGGGTCGCACATGAGCGAGCGGCCATAGGCGATGATGTCGGCCGCGCCGTCTTCCAGAATCTTCTCGCCGGCCTCGACCGAGACAACACGGCCGACGGTTGCCACCGGCACGGAAACCAGGGCCTTGACGCGCTCGGCAACGGGCAGCGTCCAGTTGTAGGGCATGGCACCCATAGGCGGAATGGTGTCGCCCATGTTGCCGGTATGATTGGCCTGCGCAACCTGGATCATATCGATGCCCGCGCCCTCGAGCAGCTTGGCAAACTCGCAGGCCTCGTCGGGCTGCAGGCCGCCCTTGCCGCGCGGCGTGCCGTCGGGGTTCTCCATGATCACGGGGAGCTTGTACTCCACCATCAGCTGCGGCGCGGCCTCCTTAATGGCGGCGACGACCTCCAGCGCGTAGCGGACGCGGCTCTCGAACGAACCACCATACTCGTCGGTGCGCTGGTTGAGGATGGCCGAGCACAGCGAACCCACCAGGCGGTCGCCATGGACCTCGATGGCATCGATGCCGGCCTGCTGTGCGCGGGCGGCCGAGGCAGCAATGGCCTCCTTGATCTGGGTGAGCTGCTCTACGCTGGCCTCGTTCACAAAGTGCTGCATATCGTGGTGCAGCTTGGCGTATGCCTGCTTGCGAATCTCGTTGGACTCGGCCATCTTGGCGGCAAAGGTCTCCTCGTCGCCGGCGGCCTTGGCCTCCTGCGCGGCCTTGGCGGCGACCATGGAGCTCATGACCATGCGGCCGACACCGGGCACGTCGTACTCGGGGTGGAACAGCTGCAGCGCAACCTTGGCACCGTGCTTGTGGACGGCGTCGGCCAGCGCCTTAAACGTAGGGATCTGGGCGTCGGTTGCCAGCTTGGGCGTGGGGCTCGCGGTCATGACGGGAGCGACGTCGCCGATGACGATGTAGCTCACGCCGCCACGGGCCAAGCGCTCGTAAAAGGCCAGGCTGCGCTCGCCGATGGAACCGTCGCGCTCCTCGTAGCCGGTGGTCAGCGGCGGGAACATAATGCGGTTCTTGAGCTCAAGGGGGCCAACCGTAATGGGCTGAAGCAGCTTGGATGCAGGTGCGGTCATGGACATTCCTCTCTTGTAGGCGCGGCGGCGATGTTGCCGCGTAGTTGTCTAGAGGATATGGCATGGGAATACAACAGCGCAACGGAAATCGGCGGACAGCAGGTAGCGGCAGGTGGATGGGGCAGGGCGGCCCGTCGGTTTGTCTCAATCTGTAACAGTTACGCGGCAAAACTGGGTCTTACTGTTACAGATCGAGACAAACCAAACCCGCCTGCTAGAAAATCTCAATCTATAACAACAACTCGGCAAAATCCGTCCCTCGTGTTACAGATTTAGACAAACACGACCCAACCCACCGGTATATCTCGATCTGTAACACCTAGCCGCCCAAATCGGGTCTAGATGTTACAGATCGAGATTTTGTTTGAGAGGCCGAGAATTGGACCGAAAACACGGTCCCGAAATAACAAAAAAGCTCGCCGGCTAGGCCGACGAGCTGCAAGTTCTTGGTCGCGGGGGCAGGATTTGAACCTACGACCTCCGGGTTATGAGCCCGTAGTTTCCAAACTATTTGACACTCTTTGATACCGCTTGACACCGTTATATAAGCAGGTAGATATGCATTTCTTCCAAAAACCCCAAATATCGGTTCTGTTCAATTTCGACCAAAATTCGACCACTGAAAACTTGACTTCCGCCACTGCGTGGCATACGCTCGGAGCAGCGCACCCGAAGCGCCCGCTTCACGGGCCGCACGGGCGTGCTGCTCCGAGCGTATGCCACGCAGCCATGGAGTCACACTCGTATTCATTTGACCAAAGGATCGGCACATGAGCAGGCCTCTTGTCGTTGGTAAGGGAAGCGCCCTTAAAAGCAAGACGCAGAAAAACGTCTACTATATCAGGCACAACATGGGCAAAGACCCCGTTACCGGCAAATATAGGTACTCACCTCGCCGAAAGGTCTATGCGAAGAACAAGTCGGAATTGAGAGCCGAGCTCGAAGCATATAAGGCTGAGCTCAATAGCGGGCTCACCATCAAAGACCCCGATAAGACCGTTTATCAGTACACCAAAGAGTTCCACGACGATCGCGTGGACGCCGAGACCATCAGCCCGCTTGCCCTTGACCGCGAAGAGCTTGAAATTAAGGAAATACAGGAGCTTTTCGGCAATTATCCCGTAAAGGACCTGAGGCCCCACATAATAAACGCCGGTTATGCTGAAGCCCGCAAAAGTGGAAGATTCTCCGAATCTGAGCTGCATAAAATCAGTGTAAAACTGAATCAGATTATGAAGGCCGCCATGCTTGACGACTTGATTGTCAAGAACCCCTGCGCCGGCACCGTCATCCCACGGCCCAAAGGAAAAGAGAGGCAGGCTCTTTCCCTCGATGAAGCTCGGAGGCTTCTCTCCCTCCTCCTTTCACAGGAGATGGACTCCCACAGAATAGGCACTCTCCTGTTGCTCGATACCGGCATGCGCCGCGGAGAGATGCTCGGACTCAGATGGGGCGACGTCCATTTTGGCGACGGCTATGTCCGCATCGACGGACAGTATGCCGCCGACAAGCTGGTCAGAGACCCAAAGAGCTCAACGGGAAAAAGGTCCGTCTCTTTGAGCCCGCTTGCACTCGAGAGGCTCGCCGCCTGGCGCGAGCTTCAGCGCACGCTTCTCGCCGAAGTCGACCTCGAACAGGCTTCTGGCACCCCGATTGTGCACACATTAGTCGATCCCCAAAGAAACACGAGGGCTAAAACTAAAGATGACAAAAAAGGAAAGAGGGGGCCAGTCGCCATCGCGCACATGGACCCAAACTGCTTTTCGCGATGGTTCCGCGAATGGTGCTCGGACTATGGCTTTGGGCAGTTCGGAGAAATCACGCACTACATTGAGCGAGACGGAAAGACGTACGCTCGAGGTACAAAGTACTCCGGCCTGACCCCACACATGCTCAGGCACACGCAGGCAACGTTGCTGATCGGAGAGAACGTCGACATCAAAACCGTCAGCAGCCGCCTCGGGCACAGCACCGTCAAGCTCACGCTAGACACCTATGCACACGCAATTGCCGCCAAGGACCAGGCCGCCGCAAACACCATCGGCAACTTGCTTTCAAATTAAATCAGTCCTTCGCGTTCGATGCGTTTCGTCTCGCGTTCGCCCTCTTCCTGCTATTCCTGGCGTTCTTTGCTCTCGTGCATTCCTCTGAACAGCATCGCGATTTGCCGTTTGCGGTGTCGGCGAACGGCCGGCCACAGTGCTCGCATATTTTGACGACATCAACCGAATAGCTCTTTGCAAGCGCAACCCAAAGGCGTGTAGCAGCATCGGGCACGCAAAGGTCGAAAGAGGAGCCGCGACCATAATCGATGACGCCATTAGCCATCTGCGTCGGACTCTGCCGCTTGGGCTCGAGGATTCTCCTCCACCTATAACCCGCGCAGCGCGAGAACCACTCCGTCATGTCCTGCACCAGATGCGAGGCCAGGGATTCCTCGGTCTTGAGAACGCGCTCGGAAGACTCGTCGAGCCCCCTGAGAGCATCACCAGGCACCCTTGCAACAAAAGACGGACCTGGAAAGTCAGTTTCCCCAACCGTCTCCATAAAGGACAATGTATCGTTCTTGCACCACCTGACATACGAACGCTCGACCATGGCAGTTCCGGGCTCAATCCTTTCATTGATCACCGTCCACTCGCCACCGCGCTTAAGTCCGCCCACGAAACCATCCCTAAACTCATGGTCGCTAGGGATTTGCAGGTTGGTGAGAACCACGTACGCGGTTTTATTTGCCTCAATGTTGCCAAAGCAATACACGCGCCAATAGGGATCCAAAACCCCCAGCGAAGACGGCGAACCCATCTCGACCGACGAAGCCAGGGAGGAAATCTTCATTGCCCCGACGACCGAAAGCCAGGCATCAAGCGGTTCGTCGATTTCATAGGGACCGACTCTCCCCACAAAGCCAAACAAAGGACCGGTTACGCGCGCCGCGGCAGCGAATCTCTCCCAAGGGTCGATGTTGGAAGCCTTGTCACCGGGATGCGGCGCGTCGTCGACGCGGCAAACCGGTGCCGGCACTTCTGACAGGGCGAGCAGCATTGCACCAACGCTTCCGTAATCTTCCAATTTACAAGACGGCAGAACGCCTTCCGGAAGACCGTCAAGAACCACGGAGCGAATCAGGCCGAAAGCAAGGTCCTTGTCCGCCCCCGGCGCGTCTGTTTCCACACTCGACGGCCTGTTCGGCATACCGATTGACTCTTCGCGATAGGTGAAGCTCATGTGATCGCCAGCACTCTCGCCCGCAACGTCCGGAACGAGACGACCGTTCTCGTGAAATTCAAGCCCGTCCTTCGTCTTATAACCGACCTGAACCTGACCGGTCGCGGGATCAAGCGGCATAATCGGCCAATCTCGCCATTCATCTTCAGGCGGCAAAGACGACTCTCCCTCCTCCACAACGTCGATAGTCCTTGAGTCCGATTCGTCACTCTTGACGTCGGTCAGCAGCGATTCAATCTTCTTTTTAAAAATATTGATAAGCATCATCGCAGGTAAACCCCCGTAATAGGTGATGTAATACCCCGGTTTATGCCCACTGGCGGCATTGTGTAGTCACGGAGCAGTTCCCGTCCCGTACCACACATACCGAAGGAGGCATTCACATGGACGACAACGAAACGCCCGACATCCAGAACGGCCCGATTCTCACCCGTGATGAGGTCGCCGACAAGCTGCATCTCACCCCCGACACCGCCGGCCAGCTCATCGCTCGCACCGGCATGGGCATCTACCTTTGCCGTCGCACATATATTTATGAGCGCGATCTCAACGCCTTTCTCAGCGCCCTGCGCGGCAAGGGCGGTGAGTAGCGTGATTGACTACGAGGGTCTGCCCGCGACCAAAAACTATTACGACACCCTCGGCACCGTCATTACACCCAAGGCCTGGCAGGCGCTGCGCGGCCCCCGTCGCAACGCCCATCGCATCCCCCCGAACACCCCCGAGCTCATTGCCGAGCGCGCCGCCGTCATCTTTGCCGCCAAGACCGCAACCGCAAAAGAAGAAGAGTCTGCGCGCCTCTCCGCCGGCGCGTGGATTTGGATTGCCCGCGACGACGATAACGCTGCGGCTGCGGAAGCCGTTGCCATCGCGATGTCCTCATGCGAGCGCACCTCTTTCACAAGCGCGCCGGAGCTCGCCAAAGCCTGGAACGGCGGCGAGCTCTTTGGCCCGAACTCAAAATCGCACGCCGTCGACCCCTATCGCGACCCTCCCGTACTCGTCATCGCAGACGTCGGGGCCAGCCGTATGCGCGAGGAGACTGACGCGCTCCTCGAGCTGCTCGGCGACCGTCGACGCCACAAACGCGCAACCTTGTTCGCATCAACGTTCACCGGAAAAAGCGTCGGCCGAGCGCTTGGGGCAGCCGGAGGAAACCCCGAACGCATACACGAGCTCATCGAGCTGATTAGCGCCGGGGTGCGCGAAGGGAGGCAGTCGTGACCAGCACGAGGGCGCGAGCTCCGCCCTACAGCGGTATTCGCCATTAGCAGCTTTTCTATACGTCTCAACATTTAGGAGGTACTTATGCGGCATCAGACTGTCGTAGTCCAGACGGACAGCGGTCCGGCCCTTGTCTTCGACACCGCCAAGAAGCGCTATGTCTACCATGGCAGCCAGGACACCCCCGTCCTCAACCCCGAGCACACCGAAGACGCCCAGAGCGTCTGGATCCCGCAGTTCAAGCAGGCGATTCCGAACGTTCCCCGCACTTTCATGGCGTTTAGCCCCACTGACGAGGCCGTCGACGCGATGGATTGTCTCGCTGCCATCGACGAGTGCTATGGCATCCCCGACTACGAGCTTGTCAAGATCGCAGCTCGCGCCTATGTCGTCAACGGCACCGGCGCGGCGCACGACGCGTTTGTCAAACGCTTCGCGGCTCGACTCGAGGACATCACCCAGGAACTCGGTGTCTTCGGCGCGGTCCCCATTGGACTCGCCGATCGCGCCCCCTTGCCCCTCTTCACCGTCGAGGACATCGACGACTAGCCCATCGTACGCCGCCGCCCGAGCGGGCGGCGGCCCTCTCACATCGAAAGGAAAACCATGCCCAAGAAAAGTGCCGATAAGAACCACAAGCCCCTCACCCTCAACGGCCACTCCTTCCGCATCCCCTCGGACGCCGAATGCCTGCTCGACGGCTGGAGCACCTACGGCGTCCAGCCCATCGTTATCGAGCCCGCAGAGAAGATCGAGGGCATCCCCGGCGCCTTCGTCATCGCGTCCCACTCCTCCGTCCCCAACATCCCTTACGTCGCGCCCGCCATCGTCGCGGAAATCGCCAGACGCTGGCCCGGCATCGACCCCCGCGAGCTCGCCAGGGTCATCGTCGGGGTCGCCCGCAGCGGCGATCGCTCTTACACCCCGGACAGCGTCCTCCGCGGTATCGATAGCATCCTGGACCTCGATGCGACGGGAGTCGTGAACAAGCTTGTCGCCTATCCTCCCCTCCCGGCAGACCAGGCGCCCGAGGGCTATCCCAACGTCCTTCTCGAAGACGAGTAGGGCTCAAGCGGGGCGGATCGACAACGGTCGGTCCGCCCCTGCTTTCGGGCCGATGATCACCGCACATCGAAGAGAGGACCGAATGACAGCAGCAACAAAGAACGTCAGCGTGAAGCTCGACTCAAAGCTCTACACCGCCCTCAAGACGCGGGCAGAGCTCAACGACTCCAACGTCAGCGACGAGATCCGCTCGCTCCTGCGCTCGGCGCTCGCCGCGGAGGGGCTCGACCTCTACGGCAACGAGGTCGCGGACTTCATACGCGGCGTCGTCAACGCGCGATTGGACGTCGCCGCACTCGGCATCGAGCGCAAGCTCGACGCCGCCGAGGACCGCATCGCCGCGGTCCTCTCGCGCCCCATGACCGCCGCCATCATGGCCGGCCTCATGTCGGCCGACGTCCTCAAGGCCTCCTACGCCTCGCTCGACGACGTCCCCGTCGCGGACATCTGGAAGAACTACCTCGCGCAGGCCGGCGAGCTCAGCCGCGCCGGCCTCGGCCGCATCGACGAGGTGAAGCTCCACGCGCGCGAGCGCGCCGATGGCTAGCCCGCCCGTCATCGTCAACCACTCCGTCGTCCGCACGGGGACATCCGCGAGGGCGTCCGCCGCGGGCCTGGCGGCATACGCCGGCACCCGCCGCGGCGTCGTCATCGAGGTCAGCGAGGCCGACGGAAGGAGGCTCGGCGTGGACGGCCTGGCCGCCTACGCCGCGAACAGGACCGGCTCGACCGGCGGCCTCTGGGGCGCGGACGGCCCGGTCCCCGTGGCGGAGGCCAGGCGCGCCATCGCCCAAAACGGCGGCGCGGTGCTCACCACCGTCGTCACGGTCCCGAACGACATCGCCCCAGGCGCCGGCCTCGATCGCCTGGACGCCTGGCAGGCGCTGGTGCGGTCCGAGTGGCCGAGGCTCTTCTCCGAGATGACCGGCGTGCCCGAGAGCCGCGTGGAGTTCTACGCGGCGATGCACATCAACGGCACGAGCCACCACGTCCACATCCTCACGATCGACCGCGAGGGCGACTGGGACTCCCTGCTGCCAAAGGGGAAGATGGAGGCGGCCAGACTCGAGATCTCCTCGAAGGCCATGGCGCCGCTGCTGCGGGAGGCCTACATCGAGCGCGACCTCGCGAGGAAGGCGGCCCTGGAAGCAGTTGCACGAATCGACCGCGGAAAGCTCGACATCGGCCTGCCGCCGAACGGAAGGATCGAGGCCGCCCACCTCAGGCGTTTCCACCCGGAGGCCTCCGCCGCGTTGAGGGAGGCCCTCGGCCGGGCGGCGTCCGACTCCCCCGCACTCGCCGGCGCACTGGAGCGCCACAGGAAGGCGGTCGAGAGGTGCGCCGACCTCAAGTGCCTGACCGGTGAGGCGCGGGATGTCTACGTCCGCAAGGCGGCTGCCGACCTCGGCCTCCGGTGCGAGAACGCGGCGCTTCGGGTCATAGTCCCAGACAGAACGCCGGCTCGCGAGGAGGTGCCGACACGACGCGCCGCGCCCCAAACCGGCCCCGCGACGGAGAGACGGCGGGAAGCCGGACTCGTCACCGAGGCCCGGGCCTGCATCCCGAAGACGCGCCTCGAAAGGATCACGCGAAAGGCCGCGCGCGGCCGGACCCTCGAGCCGGCAGACCTCAGGGGGTGTCCCACGGCGGACCGGGCATTCAGGCGCGCCCCGTCGGCAGGCACCGCCCTAGGGCGCGCCGCCGCGATGGCGACCCTGGTCGCCAGGGAAGCCACACGGGACGCCAGAGGACGCGACATGGGAGACGAGGCCGGCGAGAGGGCGCTGAGACTCATCGCCGCGACCCTGAGGATCCTCGCCTCCGGCGGCACCGGGCCGTCGAGCGTCCCCGCGCTGAAGATAGCAAACAGGATAGAGAGGACGATCACGAGATGAAACCAAAATCCTTCAACCGCGACATGAAAAAGGAACTCGCCGGCACGCTCGCGGCCCACGGCGTCGCCGCCGTCATAGCCTGCGCCGCGACCGCCGGTGCCTGGGACTACGCCAGGTGGTGGACTCTATCCCTCATCTCGGGCCTCTCCGTCCTGCTGCGGCTGCCCACGGCCGACCCGGGCCCCGAGCCCGCCTACGTCTTCCGCGGCCCCCTCGAGGCGGCCGCCGACGCGGCGGCGTCGGGCCAGGCGGGCGAGCTGCTCGCGGCACTCGCCCTCGTCGCGGCCTCCGTCCTCGCGCTCGGATTCGTTTCTTGGGGCCGTTCATGGGCGAGGCTCCACGACGGGACGTTCGCCGGCGACCGCGCGCCCACGCGCACGCACGGGGACGCCTGGCTCGAGTCGAGGCCCTCCAGGGTCGCGAGGCGCTGCCCTCCTTGGAACGGGAAGGCCGCCGCGGAGGGGCTCGTGGCGGCCGGCTGCATCGGCGGCGGGATCGCGATGGTCCCCGCCGTCCACTGCCTCATAAGGGCGGGCAGTGGCGCCGGCAAAAGCAGACGCGCGACGGCACCCTCGATCGTCGCGGCGATCGACCGCAACGCCCACGGGATCCCAACGTCCGTCATCGTCCACGACCCGAAGTCCGAAATTCGCGCATGGACCGAGCCGCTCGCCAGAAGGGCCGGGATGGAGGTCGTCGCCGTCCGGCTCGACGAGCCCGTCAAGTCGGCGAGGTTCAATCCCCTCGACCGCGCCATAGCGGCACTCGGGACCGAGGGCGTCGCAGGTGCCGTGGCCGAGCTCCGCGAGCTATCGGCGGCCATCGTGCCCGACGCCTTCTCCTCAGGCCAGAGGTTCTTCACGGACGCCAGCCGCAACCTGCTGACCGGCCTCTGCCTGCTCGCGATTACGGACGATCGAATCCCCGACGGCGCGCGGAACCTCTCGACCGCGCTCGCGCTCCTGGAGCCCCGTGACGGGAAGAGCGCCGTGAAGTCGCTGGAGGAGCTCGCCGCGGACCTGCCGGCGGGAAACCCGGCGCGCCAGTTCCTCCTCGTCGCCTCGTCGAACGGTGGCGGAGGGGAGGCCCTCGTCTCCACCGCGCGCAACTACCTCATGTCCTTCTGCGACGACGACGTCAGCCGCATGCTCTGGGGCGGCGAGGTCGACCTCGCATCGGTCGGGCGCAAGCCGACCATCCTCTACATCGCCAGCGCGACGGACCGCGGCGACCGCGGCGCGCTCGTCTCGTGCATCTTCTCGCAGGCGCTGTCGGCGCTGCGCGAGACCGCGCGCCTGTCCGGCGGCAGGCTGCCGGCGGAAACCCTGCTCGCCATCGACGAGGGGTCCGGGATCCCCAAGATCCCCCGCCTCCTCGGCGACCTCGCCGAGGTCCGGAGCATCGGACTGCACGTCGTCTTCGTGCTCCAGAACACCCATCTGCTCGAGGCGCGGTGCGGCTACTCCAGGGCCGAGTCGGACGCGCTGCTGGCGCTGCTCGGCACCCAGGTCGTCCTCTCGGTTGAGTCCGTCGGCGAGGCGGAGGAGATCAGCAAGCGCCTCGGCGACTACAGCGTGAGGACGACCGGGGAGAGCTCCACCAAGGGGACGCAGAGCTCCTCGTCCGGCAAGTCGTTCTCCGTGGCGCGCCGCCCGCTGATCACCCCGTCGGAGCTCATGGCCTGGAGCGCGCGCGAGAATGGCGCGCTCGTGATCGACGCGGGGGGACCGATGGCGCTCGCCAGCCGCGACATCACCGAGACGTTCCTGGGGCCGCTGCTGGGCCTGACGTCGCCGGAGGCCGAGGGCGCGCTGCTCGCGCGGGCGCTCGAGGGGGAGACCCGCAACACCTCCCCGGCACCGGTATGGCGCATCCCGGAGAAGCCGAAAAAGCCCAAGGGGTCGCCGCCCGGCGGCAGGAAGCGCAAGGTGTCCGCCGCGCCCGACGGGTTCTGATGCGTCATACGGCCCTGCCTGCAAAAACTGCCCGCCGTCATACGGCACGCGAGGCGCGTATGACGGCGGGCCGTGACCGCCTTCCGGGTTAACCGGCCACGCTACCAGCGGCAACGAACTCGGCACGCCGAGTTGCGCCGTAAAATCCCGGGCGCCCGTAGTGCGCCCTTATCCTGCTCATGATGGCGCACCTCGACCCAAAGGCCCTCCAACACATCGTCGAACCCGAAATCGAGCTCCGCCTGGACGCTCTCGCCGAACGCATCGCCCCGGGCGAGCTCCGGCACCTTCGTCACACGGCCGTCCAGCCACTCAATCTCTGTCATCGCGCGCATGGTGCAAGCCCCTTCCGACACGGGATTGTCAGCTCAACCCAACCCTTACCCATACGGACGAACATAACTCACCAGGGGAAGCCCCTGAAGGCCGTGCGCCACAACATGAGGCCGAATCCGCCCCCGGCTGGACAGGCCAACAACGAAGGAGCACACGGAACCGGCGCGGCGTTACAACCGTCCCGGCAAGCGTGTCACTTGGCCAAGTCATGATGCCGACAAACCCGGAAATGCTCCAACGGAGCGCCGAACGAGCGTAACAATATAAAGCCGTGCAACACGCGTTGGACGACCAGAACATCCCAAACAAAGGCCTGTCGGTCCCACCTTCAAGCCCAATAGCAAAATGTGCATCAGCGGATTTGCAGCGATACAAGTCTCAACCGCCACCGTCACACCGCAGCGCGCCTAGTCCCACTCATCCTACTGCAAATGTCCCAGAACGAGAAAACGACCAGCTTAACATGCCAACCTTTATATCCGCACGCGCGTAATTCAACTCATAAGGACCGGCTATCCCTTACCTGTGACACAATCTCAAACGCACAGAACAGAATCATCAGTCCAATCATCGCATAAGAGGCAGCCGAACCTTCAAGCACTATTCCACAAAGAACAATCTCCGCGCCGCCAATAAGAACTGTTATCAGGCGCTCTGCCTTTTTGCTCTCGCCGCTCGCATAAAAAGGCGGCAAAGCGCACAAGATCACATATAGCCCGGGAAGGGAATACAGGATC